>JADMIO011285691.1_pt1 | contig 13036 bp, 11 predicted proteins | sample 8958161 | NCBI WGS metagenome assembly JADMIO01 (sample SAMN16585339, study PRJNA669376) | soil metagenome | isolation source: Crop rotation soil | place: USA: Cullars Rotation, Alabama | collected 2011 | reverse complement strand
CCACCACAACCTTAAAGTCTCTGATCGCCTCCCTCCGGGCCGAGCCGACCGACTTTCTCATGTGGAACGGCGACATCACCAACGACATCAGCGACGAGACCCGCATCGTCAACGAATACCTCAACCCCGCCGGCCTGCCCTACGCTGACGCAACCCCCATGTTCCTCGGCCGCGGCAACCACGACGTGCGCGGCAAATCCGCACGCAGCCTCCCCAGCTACATCCCCGGCCCCGCCGGCGACTACTTCTACTCCTTCCGCCAAGGCCCCGCCGCCTTCCTCGTCATGGACACCGGCGAGGACAAGCCCGACGACAGCCCCGCCTACGCCGGCCTCAACCGCTTCGCCGAGTACCGGTCCATGCAGCAAGCCTGGCTTGAAAAAGAAATCGAGCGCCCCGACTTCAAATCCGCCCCCTTCCGCATCGCCTTCCTCCACATCCCTCTGGTCTGGGAGGCCGACGTCCCCGCCGACTGGTATCGAACCTACGGCAAGACCGTCAAAGGCTGGGTCTGCGACGACGGCCGCGACAAATGGCACGACCTGCTCGTCAAGGCCAAGGTCGATGTCATCATCAGCGGCCACACCCACAAACACGCCTGGTTCCCCCCCAAGGACGGCCGCCCCTACGCCCAACTCATCGGCGGCGGCCCCAAACCCGAAGACGCCACCGTCATCACCGGCACCGCCGACGGCAACCGCCTGGAACTGCTCATGCGAAAACTCGGCGGCGACCTGCTGCTGAAAGAACAGATTCCCCGGCGAGCATAAGAACAATTCATCCACCAAGGTACACGAATGTACACGAATAAATGCAACTGAATCTCATCGGTGGCCAAGTCCTCTTCTCTCCTTCGTGTCCCTTCGTGTCCCTTCGTGGACGGTTTTTCTGGCCAAGCACGCTGTTTGCAATGCCTGCCCCCAGGCTAATAATCTGAGCCCTGAAGCATCGCCGTGCCTCTTCACTGCGCACAGCGGCCCGTCGCCGCCAATTTTGCCCACGGTTTAAGCGGGAACAATGGAAACCCAAGACTGGATCTGCTGGCAGCTCGTCGATTCCGCCTTCCCCAGCGGCGGCTTCGCCCATTCCGCCGGCCTCGAAGCCGCCCTCCAATCCGGCGAAGTCCAAGGCCCCCAGTCCCTTGCCAGTTTCATCACCGCCAGCCTCCTCCAGGCCGGCCGCGCCGCCCTCCCCCTGGTCGGTGCCGCCCGCGACCACCCCGCGCAACTCGCCGAACTGGACCACCTGGCCAACGCCTTCCTCACCAACCACGTCGCCAACCGCGCCAGCCGCGCCCAAGGCCGCGCCCTCGCCTCCGCCGCCCACAAAATCTACCACCCCACCCCCGCCGGCACCCTCCGCGACTCCATCGAAGCTAACCACCTGCCCGGCCATCTCGCCCCCGTCTTCGGCGCCATCACCGGCCTGCTCGCCTTCTCCCGCCGCCAGGCCGCCGCCATGTACCTCTTCATGACCCTCCGAAGCCTCATCTCCGCCGCCGTCCGCCTGGGCATCGTCGGCCCCCTCGAAGCCCAGCGCCTCCAACATCAACTGTCCCCCCACGTCCAGCGCATGATGCAACGCTTCGCCGATACCCCGCTGGACATGATTGCCCAAACCGCTCCGCTGATCGACGTCGTTCAGGGCATGCACGACCGGCTCTATTCAAGGCTCTTTCAATCCTAGGAGATCCAATGCAATTTCGACCCATCCAACCCAACCAGGGCCCCCTGATCCACACGCACACCCACGACCACACGCACGGCCACGGCCACACCCACGAACATATGGACCACCCCGGCCATTTCCACGAACGCGAGGCCCCCCTCTTCGACCGCGATTTCGCCCGCCGCGCCTTCACCATCGGCATCGGCGGCCCCGTCGGCAGCGGTAAAACCGCCCTCATGCTCGAACTCTGCCGCCGCCTCCGCCAAACCATGAACATCGCCGCCGTCACCAACGACATCTTCACCAAGGAAGATGGCGAATTCCTCATCCGCAACCAGGCCCTCAGCGCCGACCGCATCCGCGCCGTCGAAACCGGCGGCTGCCCCCACGCCGCCATCCGAGAGGACATCTCCGCCAACATCCTGGCCCTGGAGGAGTTAACCAACCTGTTCCACCCCCAACTCCTCCTCATCGAGTCCGGCGGCGACAACCTCGCCGCCCATTACAGCCGCGAATTGGCCGATTACACCATCTATGTGATCGACGTCGCCGGCGGCGACAAAATCCCCCGCAAAGGCGGCCCCGGCATCACCCAGGCCGACCTCCTGGTCATCAACAAAACCGACATCGCCGCCGCCATCGGCGCCGACCTCGACGTCATGGCCCGTGACAGTAAAAAGATGCGCGGCGACGGCCCCTTCGTCTTCGCCCAGGTCAAGCACGGCGTGGCCATGGAGGAAATCGTCGCCCACGTGATCCACGCCTGGCAGCATGCCACCGGCAAGCCCCATGAGCACTGATCCCCGCCGGCCACCGTCCCAATAACGATCAAGACTGCGGCATTTTCATCCCTCAAACCCCCGGCTGCCCATGCTTTGAACATTCCTCCATCGCGTTCTCGGCGTTTGCGCCAAAAACCCGCATGGCACATCCTTTGCTCGATTCATTTCCGGGTGATGGTGAGTGCCATCGAATAGTGGAACAACCGCAGAAATGGAGATCGCAGATGAGAACCGCACGTAAGTGGGCGAGTAAGGTGTTGACTTTGCTGGCATTGGCCGCGGGCGCTACGGCTGCCCGGGCGCAGGAAACAGTCAAGATCGGGGTGTTGCATTCCCTGACGGGCACGATGGCCATCTCGGAAACGTCCCTCAAGGACGTCGTCCTGATGGCCGCCGACGAGATCAACGCCGCCGGGGGCGTCATGGGCAAGAAAATCGTGCCGGTCGTCGTGGACCCGGCCTCCAACTGGGATCTCTTCGCCGAAAAAGCCAAGCAATTGATCACGCAAGACAAGGTCGCCGTCACCTTCGGCTGCTGGACCAGCGTCAGCCGCAAGTCCGTGCTTCCGGTCTTCGAGAGCAACAACGCCCTGCTCTTCTACCCCGTCCAATATGAAGGCGAGGAGCAATCCCTCAATGTCTTCTACACGGCCGCCTCGCCGAACCAACAGCTCGTCCCCGCCGCCGAATACATGATGAGCGAGGAAGGCGGCGGCTACAAAAAGTTCTACCTCCTCGGCACCGACTATGTCTTTCCGCGCACCGCCAACAAGGTCCTCAAGGCCTTCCTGATCAGCAAGGGCGTGCCCGAGGCCAACATCATGGAAGAGTACACCCCCTTCCACCACCAGGACTACCAGACCATCGTCGGCAAGATCAAAAAGTTTGCCGCCGGCGGCAAGGCCTGCGTCCTCTCGACCATCAACGGCGACAGCAACGTCCCCTTTTACAAGGAATTCGCCAACCAGGGCCTGACCAGCGCCGACTGCCCAATCATGGCCTTCTCCGTCGCCGAGGATGAGCTCCGCGCCATGGACGTCCCTCCCCTGGTCGGCCACCTGGCCGCCTGGAACTACTACATGTCCGTGGATAACCCGGGCAACAAGAAGTTCGTCGCCGACTTCAAGGCCTTCTGCGAAAAGAACAAGCTCCCCGGCGGCAAGGACCGCGTGACCGATGACCCCATCGAAGCCGCCTACTTCGGCGTCTACGTCTGGAAGGCCGCCGTCGAGAAAGCCAAGAGCTTCGACGTCGACAAGGTCCGCGCCGCCGTCTACGGCATGGAGTTCGACGCCCCCGGTGGCAAGAAATCCATGGACCCCAAGAACCAACACACTCTTAAGCCCGTCTACATCGGCGAAATCCTCAAGGACGGCCAGTTCAAGATCGTCTGGCAGAGCAAGGGCCTTGTGAAGCCCGACTCCTACAGCGCCTACCTCTGGCCTGACAAGTCCAAGATCCCCGCCCCCACGGGAGGTCCCAAGTAATCGTAAGCAACGACGACTTGCAATGGGGGGGCGGCTACCCGCTCTTAAAGCCGCCCTCCCTTTTCAAGCCTTCAGACCACCACAGCAAAGGAAGCGCTTGTTGAAGGAGCCTGCAATTGCGAACCAACCCGACATCCTGGGAGATGTTGCGCCGCATACGAATGGAGGGGCGTAGCGCTCGATGGCCCATCGTGATCTGCATCCTGCTGCTAACGGCCGTCGTCGCGACGGCCGCGGATGATGCCGTAGCGCCCGCCCCCAAGACCACCGACGCCCTCCTGCTCGATCTGGCCGGCAGCGCCTTCCCCGCGCACAAAGCCGCCATCGAAGGCCTCGGCCGCTCGCGCGACATGCGCGTCGTCCCCTTCCTCGAAGACTACAACAAAGCCCAGGCCTACCTCTGGAACGCAAAAGTCGTCCTCAAGGGCAACGTCCAGGGCGAAACCGTCGAACTGCTCGACCCCCTGACCCGCAAGCCCCTGGCCGCCGACGGAGCTGCGCTGCTCGCCCCCATCAAGGATGTCAAAGAGCTCGACGTCGGCAACCGCGAGCGCCGCCTGGTCCGCGACGCCCTCACCCTCCTGCGCCTCTCCGACCCCGACCGCGAAAAACGCCTCGCCGCCATCTTGCGGGCCGGCGACAGCGGCGCTGACAGCAATCTCCCCGCCCTCACCGAACTGCTCAAGGCCGAAACCGATACCCGCGTCCACAACAGCATCGAAGAAAGCATCGCCCGCATCCAGTTGGAAAAAGGCGCCGCTGACATGGCCGGCGAAGACAACCTCAAGCTCCGTAAGGAAGCCGTCTCCAAATTGGGTGAACTCCGCTCCATCCGCGCCGTCAGCCGCATCAAGGAACTCGCCGCCGCCGAATCCAACCCCGACGCCAAGGCCGATTACGCCAAATCCATCGCCCTCATCGATCGCTGGCAGACCATCGTCGACTGGGTCGGCTACGGCTTCAGCGGCCTCTCCGCCGGCTCCATCCTCGTGCTCATGGCCCTCGGCCTCTCCATCATTTTCGGCCTCATGGGCGTCATCAACATGGCCCACGGCGAACTCATGATGATCGGCGCCTACGCCACCTACGAAACCCAGGTCTATTTCGCCAAACACCTCCAATCCCACTTCGATTGGTACTTCCTCCTGGCCATCCCCATCTCCTTCCTTGCCGCCGCCATCGTCGGCATGCTCATCGAAGTCCTCCTCATCCGCCGCCTCTACGGCCGACCCCTCGAAACCCTCCTGGCCACCTGGGGCGTCGGCCTTGTCCTCATCCAGATGGTACGCCGCCAATACGGCGACAACATTGGCGTCAACGCCCCCTCCTACCTCCAGCGCGGCCTCGAAATCGCCCCCGACATCGTCCTCCCCTACGCCCGCCTCTTCATCATCGGCTTCTGCGTCGCCTGCATCCTCCTCATGTACTGGATCACCCGCCGCACCAAGCTCGGCCTCCTGCTCCGCGCCACCGCCCAAAACCGCGAAATGGCCGCCGCACTCGGCGTCCGCACCCGCCGCGTCGATATGCTCACCTTCGGCCTGGGCGCCGGCCTCGCCGGAATGGCCGGCTGCGCCCTCACCCAAATCGGCGGCGTCACCCCCGACATGGGCCAGAACTACATCGTCGATTCCTTCATGGTCGTCGTCACCGGCGGCGTGGGCAAACTCGCCGGCGCCATCTGGGCCGGAATGGGCCTCGGCGTCCTCAACAAAATCTTCGAGCCCATCGTCCAAACCGTCTGGGCCAAGGTCCTCGTGCTCATCTGCGTCATCATCTTCATCCAGTGGCGTCCGTCCGGCCTCTTCCCGGCCAAGGGGAGATTGGCCGATGCGTGACCCACTGCGAATCCTCGACCAGGCCGCCCCCTGGCTCTTCCTCGCCTTCATCCTCCTGGGCGCGCCCGCCCTCTACGCAGGCGGCGCCATGGACATCACCTCCCTCAACCAGTTGGGCCGCTTCCTCGCCCTGGCCATCGTCGCCCTCGGCATCGATCTCATCTGGGGCTACACCGGAGTCCTCTCCCTCCAGCAGGCCATGTTCTTCTGCGTCGGCGGCTACGCCATCGGCATGCACCTGGTCATGCACGGCCCCCTCGATGGCGAAGGCATCCCCCGCTGCCTCTACGTCGTCACCTCCGTCGTCAGCGGTTTCAAGCTCCCCCTGATGTGGCGGCCATTCGGATCATTGCCCATCTCCATCGCCTTGTGCCTCCTCCTCCCCGGCCTCTTCGCCGCCATCTTCGGCTTCTTCACCTTCCGCAGCCGCGTCCGCGGTGTCTATTTCTCCATCATCACCCAAGCCATGACCTACGCCGCCTGGCTCCTCTTCTGCCGCAACGAACTGCGCCTCTGCGGCACCAACGGCCTGACCAACTTCGTCACCCTCGCCGGATTCGAACTCACCAAGCCCGCCGTCAAAATCGGCCTCTATCTCGTCACCGCCGCCACCCTCGCCATCGTCTACTTCCTCTGCAACCACATCGTCCGCTCACGCCTGGGCCGATTGCTCATCGCCGTCCGCGACAACGAAAGCCGCCTCCGCTTCGCCGGCTATCAGCCCGTCACCCTCAAGGTCTTCGCCTTCACCACCGCCGCCGTCCTCGCCGCCATCGGCGGAATGCTCTACACCCCCCAGAACGGCATCATCACCCCCTTCAAGATGACCCCCTACGAATCCGTCTTCATGGTCGTCTGGGTCGCCGTCGGCGGCCGCGGCACCCTGCGCGGCGCGGTCGTCGGTTCGCTCTTCATCAACTACATCAGCAGTATCCTCACCACCCGCCTGCCGGTCATCTGGCCTTATGTGCTGGGCGCATTGTGTATCGGCGTCGTCCTGCTGTTTCCCGACGGCCTGGTCGGCGCATGGAACAAATGGCTCGAGCGCCGCGCCGCCGTCCCGCCGCGATCCTCCGCCGCCATCCTCCCCATCGATGCCCCCCCGCGCGCCCAGGAAGGAGCGGCCGCCCAATGAACACCCTGCTGCACCATCCCGGCGTCGATCTGGACAAACTCCAAAGCTATCTCGTCTACGCCAAGGACGTCGTCGTCGAATTCGACGGCTTTCGCGCCCTGGACATCAGCGAGTTCGCCGTCCACCACAACGACCTCCGCGTCGTCATCGGCCCCAACGGCGCCGGCAAAACCACCCTCTGCGACGTTATCAGCGGCAAAACCCGCCCCAGCAGTGGCCAAGTCTATTTCCGCATGGAAAACATCGCCGAACTCAGCGACGTCCAGATCGCCGCCATGGGCGTCGGCCGAAAATTCCAAACCCCCACCATCTTCGACAGCCTCAGCGTCTACCAAAACATGGAACTCGCCCTCCCCGGCCGCCGCGGCGTCTTCCGCAACCTCTGGGGCCGCGAAACCTCCGAACAGCGCGACCGCATCATGGCCATCCTCAAGCGCGTCCGCCTCGACACACTGGCCGACCGCGAAGCCCGCTATCTCAGCCACGGCCAGCGCCAGTGGCTCGAAATCTCCATGCTCGTCCTGGCCAGCCCCCGCCTCCTGCTCGTCGACGAGCCCGCCGCCGGCCTCACCGACGAGGAAACCCATCTCACCGCCGAACTGCTGCTGGAACTCAAAGGCACCCACACCATCATCGTCATCGAGCACGACATGGATTTCGTCCGCCAGTTGAACAGCAGGGTGACCGTCCTCAACGAAGGCAAAATCCTCGCCGAAGGCGCCATGGAAGACGTGCAGAAACATCCCGATGTGATCGAGGCCTACCTGGGGAGATGACCGCGTGCTCAGCGTGACCGACCTTTCATTCTCGTATGGCGCGGTGCAGGCCCTGGGCAAAATCAACATGCTCATGCCCGCCGCCGAAATGACCTGCGTCATGGGCCGCAACGGCGTCGGCAAAACAACGCTCATGAAAAACATCATGGGCACCCTCAAGCATCGCGGCGGATCCATCTGGATGGACGGCCACGACCTCTCCAAACTCCCCGCCCACCTCCGCGCCAAACGCGGCCTCGCCCTCGTCCCCCAGGGCCGACAAATCTTCGCCAAGCTCACCGTCGCCGAAAATCTCCGCGTCGGCCTCGAAGCCCGCAACGACGGCCTCAAAGTCGTCCCCGAGGAAGTCTACGAACTCTTCCCCGTCCTCAAAACCATGGCCAAACGCATGGGCGGCGACCTGTCCGGCGGCCAACAACAGCAGTTAGCCATCGCCCGCGCCCTGGTCGGCGAGCCCAAGGTCCTGCTCCTCGACGAGCCCACCGAAGGCATCCAGCCCAACATCATCCAACAAATCGGCCAGGTCCTCCGCAGCCAGGTCCAGACCAAGGGCATGACCATCGTCCTCGTCGAACAATACCTGGATTTCGTGCGGGAATTTGGCAACCGTTTTTATATCATGAACCGCGGCCAGGTCGTCGCCGAAGGCCTCACCGCCGCCCTCGACAACGAATTGGTCAAAAAACATCTGAGCGTGTAACTTTGCCGCAAAGGACCCTTCACCACTTGGAGAAACCAATGAGAAGCCAAACGAGCCTGGGGATCTTGATGGGCGCAGCGCTCCTGCTGGCGCTGCAAGGCGCCGCCATCGCCCACCCCGGCCACCCCCTCGGCGGCTTCGCCACCGGCCTCGCCCACCCCGCCACCGGCCTCGATCACCTCCTCGCCCTCATCGGCGTCGGCCTCTGGTCCAGCCAACTCGGCGGCCGCCTCCGATGGCTCCTCCCCACCACTTTCCTCACCGCCCTCGTCGCCGGCGGCGCCCTGGCCTCGGTAAGCGGTGGGGGGGTCTCAATCGAAATCGCCCTCGCCGCCTCCGTCCTGGCCATCGGCCTCCTCGTCGCCACGGCTCGCAAAATGACCCTCCCCAGCGCCGTCGCCTGGGTTGCCCTCTTCGCCGCATTCCACGGCTACGCCCACGTCGCCGAAATCCCCGCCGCCGCATCCCCCGCCTCCTACCTTTTCGGCCTCTTGACCGCCTCCGCCCTGCTATTGGCCGCCGCCAGCTGCGCCGGTTTCATCCTGGCCAACGAACGTCGCCGCATCCTGGCCCGCGCCGCCGGTATCGCCATCGCCGCCTGCGGAGCCATGCTCCTCCTGGGCGTGCTGTGAAAGGACCCTGATGTTGCGCGCCGCCGACGTGATCGATGAAAACGCCTTCGCGCCCGCCGCCCCCGACGCGCTGCGATCCGGCCACGGCCTGGTCGACTTCACCTCCACCTCCACCTCCACCGTCATCACCCGCCTCCAAGCCACCAGTCCCCTCAAACTCCTCGCCCCCCGCACCTCCGCCCCCAGCGCCTGGCTCTACACCAGCAGCTTCGGCGGCGGCCTCGTCGCCGGCGACGACATCCGCCTCGACCTCTCCCTCGATCGCTCCAGCCGCGCCTTCGTCACCACCCAATCCGCCACCAAAGTCTACCGCAGCGCCAACGGCCTCCCCTGCCGCCAACAACTCACCGCCGACGTCCGCGACGAATCCCTCCTCGTCTGGATGCCCGACCCCGTCTCCTGTTTCGCCGACGCCCTCTACGAACAACGCCAACGCTTCGACCTCTCCCCCCGCGCCTCCCTCATCCTGCTCGACTGGCTCATCAGCGGCCGCCGCGCCCGCGGCGAACGCTGGGCCTTCCACCGATACTTCTCCCGCAACGACATCTTCATCGACGGCCACCACCTCCTCGCCGACGCCCTCCTCCTGGATCCCGCCGACGGCCCCATCGACTCCCCCCACCGAATGGCCCGATTCGACTGCCAAGCCACCCTCATCCTCGCCGGCCCCCTTCTCGCCGACATCACCCACGCCCTCCTCCACGCCATCCCCCAACCTCCCACCCGCCGCGCCGACCTGCTCGCCGCCGTCAGCCCCTTGCCCAGCGGCGTCATCCTCCGCATCCTCGGCCCCAGCCCCGAAGCCGTTGGCCGCTACATCCACACCCATCTAACCCAAGTCCCCACCCTCCTCGGCGACGACCCCTGGAAACGAAAGTGGTGAATAACCCATGAGCCCCAATTGCATCCACACGTTCAAGCCGCAAGCCACCCCAATGGGTGCCATGGGCAAGTACCCTTGCCCGTGTTCTTCGACGCGAAAGATAGGAGCGACCTGATGCACCTCTCCCCCCGAGAAATCGAAAAACTCGTCCTCCACAACGCCGGCTTCCTCGCCCAAAAACGCCTGGCCCGCGGCCTGCGCCTCAACTACCCCGAATCCGTCGCCCTCATCGCCACCCAAGTCCTCGAATTCATCCGCGACGGCCGATCCGTCGCCGAATTGATGGACCTCGGCCGCCAGTTCCTCGGCGCCCGCCAGGTCCTGCCCGGCGTCCCCGAAATGGTCGCCGAAGTCCAGGTCGAAGGCACCTTCCCCGATGGCACCAAGCTCGTCACCGTCCACCACCCCATCGTCCTTAACGACGGAAAACTGGACTTGGCCCTCTACGGCAGTTTCCTCCCCCTCCCCGATCCCACCCTCTTTAAGGACGAGCCCCCCGAAGACACCCCCCCCGGTGCCTACGACATCGCCCCCGGCGAATTGGTCCTCAACGAAGGCCGCCCGACCGTAACGCTGGCCGTCACCAACCTCGGCGACCGCCCCATCCAGGTCGGCAGCCACTATCACTTCATCGAAACCAATCCCCTGCTCAAATTCGACCGCTCCCTCGCCTACGGCAAGCGCCTCGACATCCCCGCCGGCATGGCCGTCCGCTTCGAGCCCGGCGACGTCAAAACCGTCACCCTCGTCGACATCGCCGGCAACCGCGTCATCCGCGGCGGCAACAATCTCGCCGACGGCCCCGTCTCCGACCAAGGGAAATTCGCCGCTCAACAGCAAGTCAAGGCCAACGGCTTCGCCACGGAGGGAAATTAAATGTCTTACAAAATCCAACGCCAACACTACGCCGACATCTTCGGCCCCACCACCGGCGACAAGGTCCGCCTCGGCGACACCTGCCTCATGCTCCAAGTCGAACGCGATCTCGCCGTCTACGGCGATGAATGCAAATTCGGCGGCGGCAAAGTCCTCCGCGACGGCATGGGCCAGGCCGCCGGCGTCAGCGACGCCGACGCCCTCGACTGCGTCATCACCAACGCCCTCATCGTCGATTACACCGGCATCTACAAAGCCGACGTCGGCATCAAAAACGGCCTCATCGCCGGCATTGGCAAAGCCGGAAACCCCGACGTCATGGCCGGCGTAAGCAAAGGCATGATCGTCGGCGTCACCACCGAAGTCATCGCTGGCGAAGGCCTCATCCTCACGGCGGGGGGGCTCGATACCCACATCCACTTCATCTGCCCCCAACAGGCCCACGAAGCCATCGCCGCCGGCCTCACCACCATGATCGGCGGCGGCACCGGCCCCGCCACCGGCACCTGCGCCACCACCTGCACCCCCGGCTCCTTTTACATGCGCCAAATGCTCCGCGCCGTCGATGATCTGCCCCTCAACTTCGGCTTCACCGGCAAGGGCAACTCCGCCAAGCCCCAGGGCCTCAACGAACAAATCCTCGCCGGCGCGGTCGGCCTCAAACTCCACGAAGACTGGGGCACCACCCCCGCCGCCATCGACTGCTGCCTGACCGTCGCCCAGGCCTACGACGTCCAAGTCACCATCCACACCGACACCCTCAACGAATCCTCCTTCGTCGAGCAAACCATCGCCGCCTTCAAGGGCCGCACCATCCACACCTACCACTCCGAAGGCGCCGGCGGCGGCCACGCCCCCGACATCATCCGCGTCTGCGGCGAGCCCAACGTCCTGCCCAGCTCCACCAACCCCACCCGCCCCTACACCGTCAACACCATCGACGAACACCTCGACATGCTCATGGTCTGCCACCACCTCGACAAAAATCTCCCCGAGGATGTCGCGTTCGCCGAAAGCCGCATTCGCGGCGAAACCATCGCCGCCGAAGACATCCTCCACGACCTGGGCGCCATCAGCATCATCAGCTCCGACTCCCAGGCCATGGGCCGCATCGGCGAGGTCATCACCCGCACCTGGCAGACCGCCGACAAAATGCGCCGCCAGCGCGGCCGCCTCCCCGCCGAGACCGGCCCCAACGACAACCTCCGCATTCGCCGCTACGTCGCCAAATACACCATCAACCCCGCCATCGCCCACGGCGTCGGCCACATCGTCGGCTCCATCGAAGTCGGCAAACTGGCCGACCTGGTACTCTGGAAACCCGCCTTCTTCGGCGCCAAACCCGAACTGGTACTCAAGGGCGGCATGATCGCCTGGTCCCAGATGGGCGACCCCAACGCCTCCATCCCCACCCCCCAGCCCGTCATGATGCGCCCCATGTTCGCCGCCCTCGGCCGCGCCGTCGGTGGCACCTCCCTCGCCTTCGTCAGCCAGGCCAGCCTCGACCGCGGAACCGTCTCCAATTATGGCCTCTCCAAGCGCATCGAACCCGTCCGCAACTGCCGATCCATCACCAAAAAAGACATGAAGCTCAACGACGCCACCCCCAGGATCGAAGTCGATCCCGAAACCTACCGCGTCCTCGCCGATGGCGAACACCTGACCTGCCCACCCGCCACCACCCTCCCCCTTGCGCGAAAGTATTTCCTGTTCTAATGAGGCCAAGCATGTTTGATGGCTATCATCTAAACAACATCTTCGACGAAATGTTCGAGGCCGCCGGCCGCCCCCGCCCCCACTACCAGCCCCTCCACGCCCGCCTCCAAGCCCTCGGCCACAGCGCCCTCGAACGCCGCCGCCGCATGGCCGACGCCTCCTTCCGAAACCAGGGCATCACCTTCACCGTCTACAGCGACGCCACCGGCGTCGAAAAAATCTTCCCCTTCGACCTCATCCCCCGCATCATCCCCGCCAACGAATGGGACCTCATCGAACGCGGCCTCGTCCAGCGCCTCACCGCCCTCAACCTCTTCTGCAAGGACATCTACCACGAACAGCGCATCGTCCACGAAAAAATCATCCCCCCCGAGATGATCTACAGCGCCAAAATGTTCCGCCGCGAAATGATCGGCGTCAACGTCCCCCGCGACATCTACATCCACATCTGCGGCACCGACCTCATCCGCGACATCCACGGCAAATACTTCGTCCTCGAAGACAACGGCCGCACCCCCAGCGGCGTCAGCTACGTCCTTGAAA
>JADMIO012727143.1_pt1 | contig 13037 bp, 6 predicted proteins | sample 8958161 | NCBI WGS metagenome assembly JADMIO01 (sample SAMN16585339, study PRJNA669376) | soil metagenome | isolation source: Crop rotation soil | place: USA: Cullars Rotation, Alabama | collected 2011 | reverse complement strand
CTTTCCCCCGCCCCGCCCGCGAGGAAGGCTTCAGCGACACCCAGCCGCTGGCGGAGTCCGCCGTCCCGATGGCGCCGCCGCAGCAACCGGCGGTGCAGCCGCCGGTGGGCCAGCGCTATGCGACCGGCTTCGCCAGCCAGGACGCCAACGGCAATGCCGCGGCCAGCAACGACATGCAGGCGCCCGCCAGCCGCATCGAGGAGCCGCAGCCGGCCCCGATGCGCCAGGAGCAGGCACCGCGTTTCGAAGCAGCGCCGCGCCAGGACCAAGCCCAGCGCGAACCGCATGCGCCTCGCGCCGAAGCACCACGTGCGGAGGCACCTCGTGCCGAAGCACCGCGCGCCGAAGCGGCTCCCGCCCGCGGCCTGCCGCGCGTGCAGCGCTTCGACCTGCCGGTGAACGAACTGGCCCAGGTGGCCCAAGGCTCCGGCCTGCAATGGGTGAACTCGGACGCCGAGAAGATCGCCGCCGTCCAGGCCGCGATCGCCGCTGAACCCAAGCCGATCCGGGTGCCGCGCGAGCGCGCTCCGGTGGTGGTGCCCGACGAAGGCCCGCTGGTGCTGGTGGAAACCAAGCGCGACCTGCGCGAGATGAAGCTGCCGTTCGAGCAGCAGCCCGGCACGCCGCCGCAGCAATAAGAAGTCATCCCGGCCTGCGCGCCGGGATCCGGACGGAACAGAGCAAACCGTCTATCAGGAAGCGTGGCACCGCCTCGGTTCTTGATAGGCGGTTTTTCTTTGGGCGCCGCAAGTGCGGACGCCCCGACGACCGCGCTATTCGTCGGCCGCGCGCTGGTAGGCCAGCTGCGCGGCTTCGGCGTCGCCGCGCTCCTCGGCCAGCCGCGCCAGCGCGCGCCAGGCCTTGCGGTGCAGCTTCACGTCCTGCAGGCCCATCGCGGCCTGCATCAGCAACTGCTGCGCCTTGCCCCACAGCTGCCGCCGCATGCAGGCCATGCCGGCGAGGTATTGCAGCGTGGCATCGCGCGGGTTGCCGCGCTGCGCCGCCTCGATGCGGGCCAGCCAGGGGCCGTCCAGCGACTCGAGGCCGTCTTCCAGCGCGGCGACCAGCTTGACCTTGAGCGCGGCGCCGAGCGTCTCCTGGCGCTCCCACACGGGCAGCAGCCATTCACGCGCCAGCTGCGCGTCGCCGCCGAGCGCGGTGAGGCGCTGCGCGGCATGCACCGCCAGCTCGGGCATCGCGCGTTCGCCCGGCTCCAGCGCGGTCCACACGCGCTGCAACTGCGCCGGATCGTGTGCGCTGTTCAACAGGTCGATCGCCAGACCCCGCACGATGCTCTCGGCGGCCGCCGGCGAAAACGCGCGGTGCTTGGCCAGCAGGCGCGCCGTCTCCAGCGCGTCGGCGGTTTGGCCGGCCAGCCGCGCCGCCTTGAGTTTCATGCGCAGGGCGACGGTGCGGCGGGCCACGCCTTGCGGCAGTTCCTTCAGCCAGCCCATCGCGGCCTGCGGGTCGCGGTCGTCCAGCGACCAGCGCGCCGCGCGCAACAGCGCGCCTTCGTGCGTCTCCTGCGCATCGCGCGCCGACGATTGCTCCAGCGCCTGCTGCAGGTGGTCCTGGCGCGCCGGCCGGTCCTGCAGCGCCTGCGCGCTCTCGGCCGCCAGCAGGTGGGCCACGGTGCGCACCTGCGCCGCATTCGCCAGTTTGTCGCCGCCGGCGGCCAGCGATTTCTCCTGCGCCAGCGCCACCTCGGCCGACTTGCGGGCGCGGATGAAACGACCCGCCACCAGGTGCGAGATCGCGTCGAGCAGTGAGCCGAACACCGCGCGCTCCTTTTGCTGTGCGCGCCAGCGCAGCGCCTGGCGCGGCAGGTCGAACAGCGCCGACAGCGCGCCCAGCACCGCGTGCAGGAAAACGAACGCCGCGAACAACAGCAGCAGCACGAGGTTGAGCGACAGGTCGACGCGGTACGGCGGCCAGAACACGGTCACCGTGCCCTGGTTGTTGCCGGCGAACAGCGCGATCGCCACGGCGACGCCGAACAGGGCCAGGAGCCAGAGCGCCGCTCGCATCGGTGCGCTCCTAGCGCCCAGCCGCCGCGGTGGCGAGCGCGGCCATGGTTTCGTCCAGGCGCGGCAGTTCCACCGAGCGCATCTGCGCCTGGATCTGCTGCAGCTGGCCGGCGGCGGCCTGCGTCTTGCGCGAGGCCGGATCGAAATAGCGGTTGAGCGCGGCGGCGGCGGACGCGACGTCGGCGCGCGCCGATTCGGTCTGGCGCGACAGCAGCGCCAGCCGCGCATTGAGCAGCTTGAGCTTGAGGTTCTCGCGCAGGAAGAAGCCCTGCTCCGGCGCCAGCAGCGCCGCCTCGGGCTGGTCGATGCGGCTCACCCGCAGCAGCGCGCGCGCCTCCTCGTGCAGCACGGCCAGGCTGCGTTGCCACCACGTGGGGTTTGGCGGCAGCTGCTCGCGCACCTGGCCGGCCGGCCGGATGCTGGCGACCGCATTGGCCAGCGGCAGGTCGTCGACCTGGCGCGCCAGTTCGTCGAGGCGAACCATCAGGCCCGGCAGGTCGGTGACGCGGGCCGACACCAGGCGGTCGATGTCGCGCGCCACCGCGGCGCGCAGGCGCGCCAGCCGGGGCTGCGCGGCCCGCGCCAGCCGCTGGTCCGCGGTGCGCAGCGCCGCCAGCAGCGGCTCGACGCTGCCCGAAAGCTGCGCCTGCTGTTGCGACAGGCGGATGGCGGACTCGATGTCCACCACCAGGTTCTCATCGCGCGAACGCGACAGGCTCTGCATCAGCTCTTCGAGTTGCGAGCGCTGCATCGCCACTTCCGACAGCCGCGACTCCATCACGGCCTGCCGCGCCGCGGTCTCCCGCGCCAGATCCTGGGCCTGGCGCGCCAGCGTGCGCGCTTCCACCGCCTGGCTGCCGGAATCGGCGCTCTGCCGCGCGAGCTGCTCCTGGATCGCCGACAGCCGCTGCCACAGCATGGCGCCCACCAGCAGGGCGAGTCCGGTCAACAGCACCAGCATGAACATCACGGGCCGCGGCAGCGTGATGCCGCGCGGCGGGGCCCATGCGACGGGCGTGCCGCCGATGGCCGGGACGGCTTCCACCACCGGCGTGCTGACGGGCTCGGAACTCATCGGATCGATTCTATCGACGCGACCACATCGGCCAGGGTCGGTCGTGACAGGCAAACAACACCGAAGCCGGCGTCGGTCGCGGCCTGCGCGATGCGGGGATGCGTCGCGACCGCACGGGCCGCGCCCCAGCTCTGACCCGGCACAAGCGCGAGCAGATGGCCGATCGCTTCCGAGCTGCTGAACAGCCAGGTCGATCCATCGGCCGCCGCTTCCTGCGCCAGTTCGCGCTGCTGCGCCGTCCAGTGCGGCGCACGCCGGCGGTAGGCGACCACGGTGTCCACCTCGACGCCGCCCTTGCGCAACTGCGCCCCGAGCCAGTCGCGGCCGCTGCTCTGCCCGGTCTCGTCGCCGCCGCGCACCACCAGCACGCGCTGCTGCGCCTTCACCTGCCCGGCGACCTGCGCCCACAGGGCCTTCGAGTCGAATTGCTTGGCCTTCGCGTCGGGCTGGTCGATCGCCGCCAGCGTCAGGCCGGCGCGCAGCAAGGCGTCGCGCGTCCCCGGCCCTGGCGCCCACGCGCGCGTCTCGGCGCGCGGCCACTGGGCAAGCGAGGGTGGGCGCAAGGCGAAGAAGCGGTCGACCGCGTTGCCGCTGACGAACATCACCGCTTCGTAGCGGTCCAGCCGCGCCCATTCGCGCCGCACCGCGTCCTCGTCGGGCGGCTGGCCGATCTCGATCAGGGGCAGCGCCGCGGCGTTGATGCCGTGCAGGCGCAATTCATGAACCCAGCGTTGCGCTTCGCGCGCCGGCCGGGTCACGAGCACGCGCATGTCAGTGGGCGCCACCGGCACGCAGCTGGGCGGCCACGCCTGCGCCCAGCACGGCCGCCTGGTCGAGGTCGGCCACGGCCGACGCGTCCATGGCGCGCACCAGCGGGCCGCCGCCTTCCGGGTCGCCCCAGGCGGCCGTCAGTTGCAGGTATTCGCCCGCGAAGCTGGCATACGACGCCAGCGGCATCGAGCAGCTGCCGCCCATGGCGCGGCTGACCGCGCGCTCGGCGGCGACCGCCATCCAGGTACGCTGGTCGGCCAGCGGGGCCAGCAACTCAAGCAGGTCTGTGCGCGAGGCGCGCACTTCGATCGCAAGCGCGCCCTGCCCCGCCGACGGCAGCATCTGCGCCGGCTCGAAGGTCTGGCGGATGCGCTGCGCCAGGCCCAGGCGCTTCAGGCCCGCGGCCGCCAGCACGATCGCGTCGTACTGGCCTTCGTCCAGCTTGCGCAGGCGGGTGTCGAGGTTGCCGCGCAGCGGTTCGATCTTCAGGTCGGGCCGCAGGGCACGCAACAGCACGACGCGGCGCAGGCTGGAAGTGCCGACCACAGCGCCCTGCGGCAGCGCGTCCAGCGACGGGTACTTGGGCGACACCAGCGCATCGCGCGGGTCCTCGCGCTCCATCACGCAAGCCAGGGCGAAGCCGTCCGGCAAGTCCATCGGCACGTCCTTGAGCGAGTGCACGGCGAGGTCGGCGCGGCCTTCTTCCAGCGCCGTCTCCAGCTCCTTGACGAACAGGCCCTTGCCGCCCACCTTGCTGAGCGACCGGTCCAGGATCTGGTCGCCCTTGGTCGTCATGCCCAGCAGCGTGACGGCGTGGCCGCCCTGTTCGAGCAGCGCCTTCACGTGCTCCGCCTGCCAGAGCGCGAGGCGGCTTTCACGGGTGGCGATGACGAGGTTGCGCACGTGGGCCTGCGGTCGTTTCAGTGGGGGAGCCGATGCTAGCATGGGCCTTGCTTGCATTCGAGCACTCCCAAGGAAGCCCAACCGATGCCGCAACCCACGACGGAGACCCCGACGCCCACGCGCCGGGCCCGGGACAACGAACGCCCGCTGGTCGAGGACATCCGCCTGCTCGGCCGCATCCTGGGCGACGTGATCCGCGAACAGGAAGGCACCGAGGCCTACGAGCTGGTCGAGCGCATCCGCAAGCTCTCGGTCGCGTTCCGCCGCGACGCCGACCCGGACGCCGACCAGGCCCTGAAGAAGCTGCTCAAGTCCCTGTCGGGCGAGCAGACCGTCAGCGTGATCCGCGCCTTCACCTACTTCAGCCACCTGGCCAACCTGGCCGAGGACAGGCACCACATCCGCCGCCGCGCCATCCACGAGCGCGCCGGCGAGACGCAGGAAGGCAGCATCGAGGTGGCATTGGCGCGCCTGCGCTGGGCCGGCATCGCGCCGCGCGCAATCTCGCAGATGCTGGCGCACGCGCACCTGTCGCCGGTGCTCACCGCGCACCCGACCGAAGTGCAGCGCAAGAGCATCCTGGACGCCGAGCGCGACATCGCCAACCTGCTGGTCGCGCGCGACGAGATCAAGTCGCACGCGCTGCCCAAGGACGCGCTGGCGCCGCGCGAACTGGCGGCCAACGAAGTGCAGATCCGCGCCCGCGTGATGCAGCTGTGGCAGACGCGCCTGCTGCGCTTCACCAAGCTCACCGTGGCCGACGAGATCGAGAACGCGCTGAGCTATTACGAATCGACCTTCCTGCGCGAGATCCCCAAGATCTACGCTGATCTGGAGCGCGAGCTCGGCAACCATCCGGTGGCCAGCTTCCTGCGCATGGGCCAGTGGATCGGCGGCGACCGCGACGGCAATCCCAACGTCAGCGCGCAGACACTGGAATACGCATTGCGCCGGCAATCGGAAGTGGCCTTGCGCCATTACCTCACCGAGGTGCACTTCCTGGGCGGCGAGCTGTCGCTGTCCGCGATGCTGGTGGACGTGACGCCGCAGATGCAGGCGCTGGCCGAGCGCTCGCCGGACCGCAACGAGCACCGGCAGGACGAACCGTACCGGCGCGCACTGACCGGCATCTACTCGCGCCTGGCGGCGACGCTCAAGCTGCTCACCGGCGGCGACGCCGCGCGCCACGCCGTGGCCCCACAGAACCCGTACGTTCTCGCCGAGGAGTTCCTCGCCGACCTGCGCACCATCCAGGCCTCGCTGCTGGCGCACCACGCGCAGGCGCTGGTGGCGCAGCGCCTGCACCCGCTGGTGCGGGCGGTGGAGGTGTTCGGCTTCCACCTGGCGACGGTGGACCTGCGGCAAAGCTCGGACCAGCACGAGTTGGTGGTCGCCGAGTTGCTCGCGACGGCGCGCTGCGAACCGCATTACGCGAAGCTGTCCGAAGACGACAAGCGCACGCTGCTGCTCAAGCTGCTGGCCGACGCGCGGCCGCTGCGCGTGGTCGGCGCGCAGTATTCGGAACTCAGCCGCAAGGAGATCGCGATCTTCGAGATGGCCAGGCGCATGCGCGAGCTGTACGGCGTGCAGGCGATCCGCCACTACATCATCAGCCACACCGAAAGCGTGAGCGACCTGCTGGAGGTGCTGCTGCTGCAGAAGGAAGTGGGCCTGGTGCAGGGCACGCTGGACGCGCAGGCGAAGGCGGACCTGATCGTGGTGCCGCTGTTCGAGACCATCGAGGACCTGCGCAACGCGGCGCCGATCATGCGCGAGTTCTACGCCCTGCCCGGCATCGCGAAGATGGTGCAGCGCTCCGGCGCCGAGCAGGACATCATGCTGGGCTACAGCGACAGCAACAAGGACGGGGGCATCTTCACCAGCAACTGGGAGCTGTACCGCGCCGAGATCGCGCTGGTGCAGTTGTTCGACCAGCTCGCCAACTCGCACAACATCCAGCTGCGCATGTTCCATGGCCGCGGCGGGACCGTCGGCCGCGGCGGCGGTCCCAGCTACGAGGCGATCCTCGCGCAGCCGCCGGGCACGGTGCGGGGCCAGATCCGCCTGACCGAGCAGGGCGAGGTGATCGGCTCCAAGTACGCCAACCCGGAGATCGGCCGCCGCAACCTGGAGACGCTGGTGGCCGCCACGCTGGAGGCGACGCTGCTGCAGCCGACCAAGACGGCGCCACCCGCGTTCCTGCAAGCGGCCGAGGCGCTGTCGCAGGCCAGCATGCGGGCCTACCGCGCGCTGGTCTACGAAACGCCCGGCTTCACCGATTACTTCTTCGGCTCGACGCCGATCCGCGAGATCGCCGAACTCAACATCGGCTCGCGGCCGGCCTCGCGCAAGCCCTCGCAGCGTATCGAAGACCTGCGCGCGATTCCGTGGAGCTTCAGCTGGGGCCAGTGCCGGCTGACGCTGCCGGGCTGGTACGGCTTCGGCACGGCAGTCCACGAGTTCCTGGCGGCCGGGGTTTCGACAGGCTCGACCCGAACGGTGGGCAAGGAACAGCTCGCCCTGCTGCAGAAGATGGAAAAGCAGTGGCCGTTCTTCCGCACGCTGCTGTCCAACATGGACATGGTGCTGGCCAAGAGCGATCTGGCGCTGGCCTCGCGCTACGCAGGGCTGGTGGCCGATGCGAGGCTGCGCAAGCGCATCTTCGGGCTGATCGAAGCTGAATGGCATCTGACCGCGCAGGCCCTGCAGCTCATCACCGGCAACCGGCAGCGCCTGGCCGGCAACCCCGGGCTGCAGCGCTCGATCAAGCACCGCTTCCCGTACATCGACCCGCTGCACCACCTGCAGGTCGAGCTGGTGCGGCGCCACCGCGCGGGCCAGATCGACGAGCGCGCCCAGCGCGGCATCCACATCTCGATCAACGGGATCGCGGCGGGGCTGCGCAACACCGGCTGAGCCAGGCGCGCGGCGTCGGCCTCGTCCTACGCCGCGCATCGCCTTGTCCGACATCCTTCTGGCGGCTTCTGCGTACGATGGGCTGATCGCCTTTGGACAAGACAGGCCGCCCCGCAGGGCGCTCCCTAGTCGGCGGACAAACACCGGAGTCGACCCATGACAGCAGCCCACGTGCAGGCCCAGGCGCCTGCCGACATCAATGCCATCGTTTCCAGCGACATGATGGCCCTCGCTTCCCACATGGGAGATTGCCAGCGGTCCCACGGGTCGCTGTTGCCGCTGCTGTCGGCGCTCGAGTGGCTCAAGGCCATGGCATTCGGCCATATCGTGACCACCGGCGCGCTGGTCGGAGCGACCGGGCTGTGCCTGCTGCTGGCGCTCGCCTGACCGCAACCGACCGCTCCGCCCTCGACTGGCTGGGAGCGGTCTCCCCCTACGCACGCAACATCCTGCAGTCGGGCGGCAAGACCGAGCCGCCCATCCGCGCCGAGCTGTTCGGCATCCACCGCTTCGAGGACCACGGCCGCAGCCTCGCGCGCGCGCAGGTCGTGGAGGAACACAAGGCGGGCGGCGCTCCGTTCTTCCCGCGCGTCGAGGAGAACCTGCATGCGCTGCGGCGCGCCTACGACCAGATCGCGCTGACCTCGCGCCGCGGCCACTACGTGACGCCCGCGGCCGAATGGTTGCTGGACAACTTCCACCTGGTCGAAGCGCAGCTCGAGCAGATCCGCGAAGGCGTGCCGCGCCGCTACTACGCCGACCTGCCCAAGCTCGTGGGCCAGCCGCTGGCCGGATTGCCGCGCGTGTACGGCATTGCGTGGGCCTATGTCGCGCACACCGACAGCGTGCTCGACCCGCAGACGTTCACCGCCTTCCTCAACGCCTACCAGGAGGTGAGCGAGCTGCGCCTGTCGGAGTTGTGGGCGCTGCCCACCACCTTGCGCGTGGTGCTGCTGGAAAACCTCAGGCGCATGGCCGACGAGATCGCGGCGGGCAAGGTGGCGCGCGACCTGGCGCACGCGGTCGGCGACGCCGCCGAACACATCACCGATGACCACCTGGACCGGCTCGACGCCGACATGACGCGTTGCGGCCTGCGCCGCGCCTGGCTGACCCAGCTGTGGCAGCGCGTGCCCACCGAGCATTTGGAGACGGCGACGACGCTGGTCAAGTGGATGGAGCGCAATTGCCCGGACGGACCGGCACTGGTGATGGAAAGCCAGTCGGCGCAGGTGGCGGCCAACCTGACCGTCAGCAACATCATCACGACGCTGCGGCTGATCGGCCAGATCGACTGGGTGGACCTGATCGAGCCGGTGAGCCATCCGCTGCAGTTGCTGCGGCAGCTGCCCAGCTTCGGCCGCGAGAGCGAGATCACGCGCCAGCAGATCACGCGCGCGATGGAGCAGCTCGCGCGGCAGAGCCGCCGGCCCGAGCGCGAGATCGCGCTGGCCGTGGTGTCGATGGCGCAGGCGGCGACCGGCGCGCCGGTGCAGCAGACCGCCGGCTATTACCTGATCGGCGAAGGCCGCACCGCGCTCGCCGCAGTGCTGCACCTGCCGCGCGCGCCGCGCCGGCGCACCGCCAAGCTGTGGCTGTACGCCGGCTCGATCGCCCTGGGCTCGGCGGTGCTGCTGTGGCTGGCTGCGCACCGGCTCGCGCTGCCGGGCTGGCCCGAATGGGTCTTCCTCTTCCTGCTGGCATGGCCGGCGTCGGAAGCGGCGGCGTCGCTGGTCCACCGGCTGCTGGCCGAGTCGCTGAAGATCCAGCTTCTGCCGCGGCTGGAGCTGGCGGCCGGCATCTCGGCGCAGGACGCGGTGCTGGTGGTGATCCCCACCATGCTGACGTCGCGCAATTCGACCCGCCAACTGCTTCAACAGCTCGAGCAACACTGGCTGGCCAACCGCGAGCAGCATGCGCAGTTCGCGCTGCTGACCGACTGGGCCGACGCCGACGCGGCCACGCTGCACACCGATGCTGCGTTGTTGGTCGATGCGCTTGCGCAACTCAACGAGCTCAATGCGCGTACGCCGGTGGCGGACGGCGCGCCGCCGCGCTTCCTGCTGATCCACCGCCCGCGCAGCTGGTGCGAAACGCAGCAGCGCTGGCTGGGCTGGGAGCGCAAGCGCGGCAAGCTGGAGATGCTGGTGCGCGCGCTGGCCACCGGCGGCTGGGACGGCTTCCTGCCGCTGGCGCAGGGCTTGCGACTGGCGCCGGGCATCCGCTTCGTGCTGACGCTGGACAGCGACACAGGGCTGCCGCCGGGCGCGCTGCGCGAACTGGTGGCGATCGGCGCCCACCCATTGAATGAACCGAAGATCGACGCCGCTTCGCGCCGCGTGGTCGCCGGCTACGGCATCCTGCAGCCGCGCCTGGTCACGCCGCTGACCGCCGACGGACGCGACTCGCGCTTCCACCAGCTGTTCTCCGGCCAGGCCGGCATGGATCCGTACAACAGCGCGGTGTCCGACGTCTACCAGGACCTGTTCGGCACGGCCAGTTTCACCGGCAAGGGCTTGCTGAACGTCGCAGCCTGCCACGCCGTGCTCGACGGGCGGCTGCCCAAGGAAGCGGTCCTGAGCCACGACCTGCTGGAAGGCAGCGTGGCGCGCTGCGGCTTCGTCAGCGACGTGACGCTGGTGGAGGACTTTCCCCAGCATCCGGGCGTGGCGGCGTCGCGGCTGCACCGCTGGACCCGCGGCGACTGGCAATTGCTGCCGCTGATGCGCCACGCGAAGTCCTTCGGCATCGACGGGCTCGGCCTGTGGAAGATGAGCGACAACCTGCGCCGCTCGCTGGTGCTGCCGGCGTGCGCGCTGCTGCTGGCGCTGTCGGTGTTCGAGGGCTCGCTCGATCCCGCCAGCGCGATCGTCATGGTGTTCGGCGCCCTGCTGGCCGGCCCGCTGCTGTCGGCGCTCGCGGGCCTGGTGCCCACCCGCCGCCATATCGCCTGGCGCCACTTCTTCCACGTCGGCCGCCTGGAGCTTCAGCGCGCGCTGGCCGCGGCGGCCTGGCAGTTCAGCCAGCTGGCGGCGCATGCGGGCCTGCTGCTCGACGCCGTCCTGCGGTCGCTGTGGCGCATGGCGGTGAGCCGCCGCAAGCTGCTCGAATGGACCACCGCGGCCCAGGCGCAGGATGCGGCGCGGCACGACCTGCGCTTTTTCTTTCAGCAGCACTGGCCGGTCACGGTGCTGTGCGCGGCGCTCGCCATCGCCTCGCTGCTGTGGGGCGCCTATCCACTCACGGGCGCGCTGATCTTCGCGCTGTGGGCCTGCTCGCCGCTGACCAACTGGTGGTCCGCGCGCATCGGCGGGCGCAAGACCGTGGAAGGCCTGCGCGAGAAGGACCGCCTCTACCTGCAGGCGCTGGCGCGGGACACCTGGCGCTTCTTCGAACGCTGCGTCGGCGCCGAGGACAACCACCTGCCGCCGGACAACCTGCAGATGGTGCCGGAGGAGACGGTCGCGCACCGCACCTCGCCCACCAACATCGGCCTGTATCTGCTGGCGGCCTGCTGCGCCCGCGAGTTCGGCTGGATCAGCACCGGCGAGCTCACCGCGCGGCTGCAGGCGACCCTGGACACGCTGGACCGGCTGGAGAAACACCGCGGCCACCTGCTCAACTGGTATGACACGCGCACGCTCGCCGTGCTGCCGCCGGCCTATGTGTCGACGGTGGACAGCGGCAACCTCGCCGGCCTGCTGCTCACCGTGGCGCAGGCCTGCTGCGAGCTGGCGCGCCAGGGCACCGACGGCAGCGCCAAGCAGGCCGCGCTGCTGGAGATTGCGCGACGCAGCCGCGAGCTGGCGATGGCGATGGACTTCCGCTGCGTCTACGACGGCAAGCGCCACCTGTTCCACATCGGCCTGCGGGTGCAGGAGCAGGCGCTCGACGCCAGCTACTACGACCTGCTCGCCTCCGAATCGCGCCTGACCAGCCTGCTGGCGATCGCCAAGGGCGACGCCCCGCGCCGGCACTGGGGCACGCTGGGCCGGCCGTTCCTGTCGGTGGGCGTGACGGCGGGCCTGAAGTCGTGGTCGGGTTCGATGTTCGAGTACCTGATGCCCTCGCTGCTGATGCCGGAGCCGGTCGGCGGGCTGCTGCACTCGGCCGCCTGCGCCGCCGTCGCCGAACAGCGCGCCACCGGCGAGGCGATGGACCTGCCCTGGGGCATTTCCGAATCCGCGTACTTCGCGCAGGACCATTCGCTGGCGTTCCAGTACGGCCCGTTCGGCGCGCCGCGGCTGGCGCTGCGCCGCACGCCGCCGGGGGATCGCGTGATCGCTCCTTACGCCACCCTGCTCGCGACGATGTTCCAGCCGACCGCGGCCGCCGCCAACCTGCAGCGGCTGGAAGCGCTGGGCGGGCGCGGCGCGCTGGGCATGTACGAGTCGATCGACTTCACCGTCTCGCGCCAGCCGGCGGCGCATCCGTTCAGCGTGGTGCAGACCTTCATGGCGCACCACCACGGCATGTCGATCGTCGCGCTGTGCAACGTGCTGTGCACCGACGCGCCGCGGCGCTGGTTCTCGGGCGACCCGCTGGTGATGGCGCACGAGATCCTGCTGCACGAAAGCACGCCGCGCCAGATCGTCGAGAGCGCCGACCCGCGCCATCCGCCCGAAGCAGGCGACGACCGCCAGCAGCCGGTGTTCCAGTCGCGCCAGGTCAGGCCGCTGGCCGACGGCTGGCAGCCGACCCATCTGCTGTCCAACGGCCACTACGCCGTCGCCCTGCGCGCCAACGGCGCGGGCCTGAGCCGCTGGAACGGCCAGAACGTCTCGCGCTGGCGCGACGACCTGCTGCGCGACGCGTACGGCACCTTCTTCTACCTGCGGCGCGAGGGCCAGCCCGAACTCACCTCGCTCACCTCCAGTCCGGCGCCGGGCCAGAACTGGCGCTACCAGGCGCGCTTCATGGCCGACCGGGTCGAGTTCGACGCCAAGGGCGACGACGTGGAGACCGGCATTACCGTGCTGGTCAGTCCCGAGGACGACACCGAACTGCGCATCGTCACCCTGCGCAACACCGGCCGCACGGCGGCGATCTATGAACTGGTGTCCAGCTTCGAGCCGGTGCTCGCGGCCGCCGCGGCGGACGAAGCGCACCCGGCCTTCTCCAACCTGTTCATCCAGAGCCGCTGGCGGCGCGAATGGCGGGCGCTGGTGATGGCACGCCGGCCGCGCCTGCACGGCGATCCGGAGATTGCGGCGGCGCACTTCCTCGCCGGCATCGAGGGCGAGCTGGAGTCGCTGGACTGCATCACCGACCGCCGCGCCTTCCGCGGCCGCAACCGCCCGCTGTGGGCGCCGGCATTGGCCCAGCAGCCCGTGGACGGGGGAAAG
>JADMIO010950822.1_pt1 | contig 13037 bp, 11 predicted proteins | sample 8958161 | NCBI WGS metagenome assembly JADMIO01 (sample SAMN16585339, study PRJNA669376) | soil metagenome | isolation source: Crop rotation soil | place: USA: Cullars Rotation, Alabama | collected 2011 | reverse complement strand
GCCGCGACTTCAAGTCACGTGAATTCCAAGCTTCGGATCCCACTGTGCTGGAAAGAGAGGCGCGAAAGTTCCTCGTGGTAGTCTATCGAGAACGAGATTCTTCTGACGGTTTCGTGATCACGGCGTTCGCAACCCGGCGCCTGGCGGCGCTGAATCGCAGAAGGCAACTATGGCCCCCCGAGAATTGGGCGCATACCTCGGCCTCGTACCGGTCATACTGCGGTCGCCGCACCGGTTCCTCTCGTCGTCGTACGACGCCGACGCGGACGTCCTCTACATAGAGTTGAAGAACGCCGCCCGCGCGACCGATACCGAGATGACGGATGACGACGTCATCATCCGCTACGAGGACGGCGAGATCGTCGGCTTGACCGTCCTGCACGCCAGCACCCGCTGATTCTCGGTCGCGTTTCTAACAAAGCCGATATCTTATCGGCATCCGCTTGGGACCGCCGACGAAGGTCGTCGTGGTGTACTCGGGCTCGTTGGCGAGCTCGATGTGGTCGAGGCGGGGGAGCAGCTCCTGGAGGAACGCGATCAGCTCCATGCGGGCGAGATGCGCGCCGAGGCAGAAGTGGACGCCGATGCCGAAGGCGAGATGGTCGGCGGCGTTGCGGCGGCGGATGTCGAAGCGGAACGGATCGTCGAAGACGGTCTCGTCGCGGTTGGCGGAGAGATACGACAGCAGCAGCCAGTCGCCGGCGGCGAGGCGGGTGTCGCCGAGGACGTAGTCGCCCTGCGCCTGCCGCATGAAGTGCCGTACCGGGCTCATCCAGCGGATGATCTCGTCGACGGCGTTCGGGATGAGTGACGGGTCGGTGCGCAGTTTGGCGAGCTGAGCGGGGTTGCGGATCAACGCCTCGAGACCGCCCGCGAGTGAGCTCGACGTGGTGTCGTGGCCCGCGGTCGCGATGATCGCGTAGTAGCCGGCCATGCCCATGGCATCGAGCGGCGCGCCGCCGATGGTCGCGTTGGCGATCGTCGAGGCGACGTCGGCGGTCGGGTGCGCGCGGCGCGCCCGCGTCACCTCGTCGAAGTAGGCGCCGATGCTCATCAGCGCCTCGAGCAGGACGTTCGGGTCCGCCTTGCCGCCGGCGAAGTCCGCGTCCTCCGAGCCGAAGACGCGCTGGGTGAGGTGCAGCATGCGCGGCTCGTCCTCCGCCGGCACGCCGAGGATCTGCATGATCACGCGCAGCGGGTAGTAGAGCGCGATGTCGGCGGCGAAGTCGCAGGTGCCGCCCAGCTCCGCCATCCGATCGACGTACGTGCGCGCGAGCGGCCGCAGGCCCGCCTCGATCGTCTTCCGGAGGTTGGCCGGCTTGAACCACTCGTTGGTGATCTTGCGGTAGTCGCGGTGCTCGCGGCCGTCCATGTGGATCAAGGTCTTCAGATCGAAGAGCGCGCGGCGCCGCTTGGTGTCCTCGACGCGGAAGAGCACCGAGTCCATGGTGTTGTGGAAGAGCTCGTGGTGGCGCTCGACCTCGGCGACGTCGGCGTGTCGCGTGACGGCGCGGAACGGCACGTAGCCGTCGACGACGACCAGCGGCAGCGGGTCGGTGCGGCGCAACCGCGCCGCCGCCGCGTGCCACGCGTCGAGCCGCGCGTACGCCTGCGGGTCGACGAAGATGCGCTCGTCTCCGAGATGGGACAGGTCTGACACCGCGGCCTCTGCCCGCTGCTTATCTAACGCACGTTAGAATAGTCAAGCCGTGCCGGCGGCAACGCCTTGCCGCGTGCGGACGATCCGCGTATCACTCGACCGCATGCGGAGCAGCGCCGCGCGGGCGATGAAGCCGCCGTCGAAGTCGGACCGGACGCGCCAGAAGATCCTCGACGCCGCCGCCCTGCTCTTCCGCCGCCACGGGTACGCCGCGGTGACCTTGAAGGACATCGCCGCGCGCGCGAGCATGCAGGCAGGGAGCCTCTACTACCACTTCGACACCAAGGAGGACCTCGTCGAGGCGATGCTCGCCGTCGGCGTCGACGGTGCCTACGCGGCGACGCGCGAGGCGGTGCACGCGCTCGGGCCGGGCGCGGAACCGATCGCGCGCTTGCGGGCCGCGATCGCGGCGCACCTGCGGGACGTGCTGTCCGAGGGCGCGTACGCTTCCGCGAACCTGCGCATCCTCGGCCAGCTCCCCGACGCGGTTCGCGAGCGCCATCTCAAGCGCCAGCGTGCCTACGGCGCGTTCTGGAAGAGATTGTTCGCGGACGCGGCCGAGGCAGGCGCGATCCGCGCCGACCTCGATCTGTCGGTCGTACGGATGCTCACGCTCGGCGCGCTGAACTGGTCCGTCGAGTGGTATCGCGACGGCAAGCGCTCGCCGGCCGAGATCGCCGCGCATGCGGCGACGATCGTGCTCGACGGCCTCGCCGCGCCGGCGCGTCCGCGCAAACACGACCGCCGCGCGCGCCTTGCCACGACCGCGCGCCGGCGAGCCGGCACACGAGGACGGTAATGGCGGCACCGCGCATGAACGAGCTCGCCTTCTACACCCTGGCCGGCGCGCCCAAGACACCGCGTGACCTCATCGACGAGGTCCGCCACGGCGAGGCGCTCGGCTTCGGCTCGGTCTTCATCTCCGAGCGCTTCAACATCAAGGAGGCGGCGACCTTGTGCGGCGCCGCGGGCGCGGTCTCGACCGAGATCGGCATCGCAACCGCGGCGACCAACCACAACACGCGCCATCCGATGGTCACCGCCGCATTCGCCATGACCATGCACAAGCTGACGGGCGGGCGCTTCTCGCTCGGCCTCGGCCGCGGCATCGGCGTCGTCTTCGACGCCTTCGGCCTGCCGCGCATCACGACCGCCGAGATGGAAGACTTCGCGGGTCTCATGCGCCGGATCTGGGCCGGCGAGGCCGTGTTCGGTCATGACGGCCCGGCGGGGCGCTACCCCTTTCTCACCATGGGCCCCGAGTACCACGAGCACATCCCGCTCACGTTGACGGCGTTTGCGCAGAACACGCTCGAGCTCGCCGGCCGCGCCTTCGACGCCGTCGTCCTGCACACCTTCTTCACCGACGAGACCACCGCGCGCTGCGTGCGCACGGTCAAGGAGGCCGCGGCGCGCGCCGGCCGCGACCCCGCGAAGGTGCGGGTGTGGTCGTGCTTCGCGACCGTCGGCGACCACCTGCCCGCAGACGTCCGCTTGAAGAAGACCGTCGGCCGCATGGCGACGTACCTCCAAGCGTACGGCGACCTCATGGTGAAGACGAACCGCTGGGACCCCGCGGTGCTCCGGCGCTTCCGCGACGACAATCTCGTGAAGGGCTTTCGCGGCGCACTCGATGCGCTCGCGACCACCGAGGAGCTCGAGCACGTCGCAACCTTGATCCCCGACGAGTGGATCGCCGCCGCCGCGACGGGCTCGCCCGGCCGCTGCGTCGAGAAGATCCTCGGGCAATTCGATCTCGGCTGCGACGGCGTCATCCTGCACGGCGCGAGCCCCGCGGACCTCGAGCCGATCGTCACCGCGTATCGCGCACGCCGGCCCGCGGCGCGGTTCGCGCACCTCGCATCGAACCCGGCGGGATGAGCGGCGCCGTGACGGGCATCCCTACCCCCGAGACGATCACCGCGGCGTGGCTCACCGATCGCTTGCGGGAGAACGGGCACCCGCACGCGGAGGTCCGCGGCTTCACGGCGACCCGCGTCGGCACCGGCCAGATCGGCAAGTGCATCCGGTTCACGCTCGACGTCGCGGGGACCGATTCGGCGGCGCCTCGGAGCCTCGTCGGGAAGTTCCCCTCGGACGATCCGACCAGCCGCCAGACCGGCGTGGCGTTGCGGAACTTCCTGAAGGAGGTGTCGTTCTATCGCGAGCTGCAGACGCGGCTGACGATCCGGACGCCGCGCTGCTACTACGCCGCGATCGAGGGCGAGGGCCCGGAGTTCGCGCTCCTGCTCGAGGACCTCGCCCCCGCGCGCCAGGGCGACCAGCTCGCGGGCACGTCGGTCGCGGTCGCGCGGGCCGCGGTGCTCGAGCTCGTCGGCCTGCACGCACCGAGCTGGTGCGATCCTTCCCTGCGCGGCATCGACTGGCTCGGCGAGCCCAACGAGATGGCCGTCGAGATGGTGCGCGGCCTCTACCGTTCGCAGCTCCCCGGCTTCCTCGATCGTTACGGCGACCGTCTCGCCCCGGACGAGGCCGACATCATTGCGCGCGTCGCGGACTCGCACGGACCGCCCTTCGAGCTGCTGCACGACCCGTTCGCGGTCGTCCACATCGACTACCGGCTCGACAATCTCTTGATCGACGAGCAGGCGTCCCCGCCGCGCATCGCGGTCGTCGACTGGCAGAGCCTCACGCTCGGGAGCCCGCTGTCGGACGTCGCGTACTTCCTCGGTGCGGGCCTGCTGCCCGAGACGCGGCGCGAAGTCGAACGTGAGATCGTGCGCGCGTACCACGGGACTCTCACGGCGGCGGGTGTGAGCGGCTACGACTTCGAGCGCTGCTGGGCCGACTACCGCCGCGGCACGTTCGCCGGCTTCGTCGTCACCGTCGTCGCGTCGATGATCGTCGAGCGCACCGCGCGCGGCGACGAGATGTTCATCGCGATGGCGCGCCGCCACAGCCGCCACGCGCTCGACCTCGGCGCCGCCGGGCTGCTGGGGTGAAGCGTCCCCGGGCCGACGCACCCGGGGACGCTCACGCTCAGCTCAGTTGATCGTCGCCGTTCCGGGCAGCGTGTAACGGACGAGACCGGGCAGGCCGAGCACGATGTTCGCCGACGACGACCCCGTCACCGAGCTGCAGAACGATCCGGCGAGCGTCGGCGCCGTCGTGCTCACGACGCCGGCGGCGACGACGTCGTCGCCGATGCTCCCGTTCATGGTGAAGCACTGCCGGCGCTGGGTGACGCAGGCCTCGCCGGGCGGGCAATCCATCGCGCTCGCGCAACCTCGGTACGTGGTCACGGAGCACACGTGGTCGTCGGGCCCCGTGTGGCATCGTCCTTCATCGACGGAGTCGTTGTCGGGCGGCGTGTTCGCGACACAGATTCCATCGGAACACGGGTTCATCTGCGTGTGCCACCCCGGACGGTCGCAGCCATCGGACGACGTACAGTCCATGCTGGTCACGCACGGCGTACCCGCATTGCCTCCCGTGCCGACGCAGCGGAGTCCGCCGCAAATGCCGCCGGGCGAGCAGTCCGCATCGCTCGTGCAGGGCGTCGCCGCCGCGTCGTCACACGTGTCGCACATACACTTGAATCCCATGTAGCCGGGTGCCGTGCAGTCGGGACTGGCGGCGCTCAGCGTCCGCGTGAGGGTCCCCGTCGTGAGTGGCACCGCAGCGACGATATGACCGTCGAGTACGGTTTCCGCCGTTGGTGGACAGTCGAGGCTGACGTCCTCGCCGAAGACGGCGCTCGAGCCGTTGACCGTACAGGCCTCGCCGTTGCGCTCCCCGCCCGAGCACGTGCCGGCGACGCACCGCGGACAGGGATCGTCGAGCGTTACACCGAGGTTGAGCGTCGTCCTGAGCGGCAGGCTCATCGCGACAGCACCGGTGTCCGCATCGATCGACCCGCTCAACGGCCCGAACATCTCGTGCGTCACGCACAGGGGAACACCACCGACGGCGAGCGGTTGAGGCGGGCCGAAGAAGTACGTGCATCCGTTCCCCGTTCCCGGACACTCGCCATCGGTCGTGCACTGGATCCAGCTGCCGTTGGCGCCGGTGTCGTCGCCGCGGCAGCGCCGGTTGTTGAGCGCCGGCCCGGCGCCGTTCGTCACCGGGCCCGAGAGCGAGCAGCCGCCGCACGGGGTCAACGCGTTGGCGCAGCCGCTGATCGCCGCCGTGAAGCGGGCGTTGCTGGGGAGCCGGTTGTCGTGTGCGATCCCGGTCCAACCATAGTCCATGTCGGCCGACGCACCGGCTGCGGTGAACGAGTACGTCGTCGGGCACGGGCCGCCGGGTGTGGGCGTGACGGTCACGGTCGGTGTCGCGGTCGGGGTTGGGTCCGGTATCACGACGATGCTGCACTCCGTGGGGTAGTCGATGCCGAGCGCGGGATCGTTGTCGCCGACGCCGGCATCGGTCGTGCAGTCGGCCTTGAACTCGAGCATGCAGTCGATGCACCGGAGGTACGACTGCAGATCAGAGACGGCGATCGCACCGCAGTCGAGGCCGCCCGGATGTACCGCATTGGGCGGGACCGTCCAGTCGGGACACGTGAACGGCGTGCTCACGATCGACGCGAGCGGGAGTCCGGGCGGCGCATCGCAGACGCCGTTCTTGTCGGAGTCACCGCCGGCGCCGCACGCCTTGCAGATGGATGCGATCTTCTTCTGCTCGGCCTTCTTGATCGCCTCGACGGTCTTGTTGTCGCCCGGCGATGCCGGCGGATTGCCCGATCCGTCGTTCGGATCGGTGTCCGGACATGGGGTCCCGTCCGCAAAGCCGGGCTGACCTTTGAGCTTCGCGTCCCAGCACTTGTTGAGGATCTTCGTCTTGGTCTGCAGGAACTTCACGCCGGCCTTGGCGATCGCGACCTGACACTTGTTGGCGTCGTTGTTGGTGGTGAACTGGGCGGCGTTGAAGCGGTCGTAGAGCAGATCGTCCACCCCCTGCTCGACGGCGGCGGTGTCGATACAGGTCAGGCATCCGGCAATGTCATTGCAGTCGTTGATCGGGTCGTTGCAGGAGCCACTCTCGAAGTTCATGCAGTTGCCGATGTTCCAGCCGGTCGAGGCGAGCGGATCGTTGTCGGCGGTCGTCGTGCAATCTCTGTCCGCGCCACCGCATGCGCTCGCGATCTTCTGCGCGAGCTTCTGGGTGAGCTGCGACGTCTTCGCGACCAGGGCCGGCGACAACGGATTGCAGTGCGCCAGCACCGCCGGCTCTCCCTTGGTGATCACGCCGTTCTTGCACTTGTCGATGTTCTTCGACATCGCCGCGACGAACTTGCCGTTCTCCTTCACGATGGTCCGGCGGCACTTGAGCGGATCGGCGAGCGCGTCACCGTGCATGAGCACGATGACGACCGCCGTCGTCACGCACAGACACGTGACGGAACGAAGCGAGCCCATGGGCATCCTCCTCTTACAGCGCTGGCGGGGGTGACGCGTCGAACGACGGCACTACGCGTGCGGATACCCGCTGGCGAACAGTCGGGTCAATGAAAAAATCGTCCGGCCGGCCGGTTGTTCACTGCATTGTTACGATCGCTGAACGCAAACGGGGCCGATGTTCCACTCCGGACGGGTCTCAGCGATCGCTGCCGGCGAGGACGCCGCCGCGGAACGCGGGCTCGAGGACGAACACGAGCACCAGCGCGGGGATCAGCATGACAACCGCGACCGCGCTTGCGAGACCGGGGAAGCCGAACGCGGAGAGGTAGTAGACCAGCGGCGGCAACGTCCGGTTCGTCACCTGGAGCAGGAGCGCGTAGCCGAAGTCGTCCCAGGAGAGCAGCCAGGCGAGGAGTCCCGCGGTCGCGAGCTGCGGCCGGACCAGGGGCAACGTGACGCGCAGGAAGACGGTGACCGGACCGGCACCGTCCAGATACGCGGCCGCCTCCACGTCGGGCGGCACGTCGCGAAAGCCGGCGCGCAGGATCAGGAACGCGAGCGGCAATCCTAGAAGAACGTGCGCGAGCCATAGCCCGGCACCGCTCGGCCGGTTGTACAGGCCCAGGCGCACGAACACGACCGCCAGCGGCACCGCGATCGCGATCTGCGGAAAGACGCGCGCCAGCACGATCGTACCGTCGAGCGCGCGACTCGCACCGCGGTCGCGCCCCGCGAGCCACGCGGCCGGCGCCGCGATCAGCAGAGTCGCGACCGCGACCGCGACGGCGAGACCAGCGCTCAGCGCGATCGCGCCGGGCACCTCGGCCGAGGATGCGAGCGCGCGGAAGTTCGCGGTGGTCAGCTCGTGCGGGAGCCACGTCGGTGGCCACGCGAAGCTCTCTCGGTCCGGCGTCAGCGCCTGCTTCATGACGAGCGCGAGCGGCAACAGCGCGGCCGCCACCACCATCGCGATCGTCACGGCCGCGGCGACGCGTTGCCCGCGCGGCAGCGCCTCTTCGCGCTCGCCATCGCGGTCGCTCACGTCGCCGGCTCCCGCCCTGCGCGGCGCGCGAGCAGGGGCACGCTCGCGACCACGCACAGCAGCGCGAGAATCGTCGACGCCGCGGCGGCCGCGCCTGCGTCGTCGTAGTCCGCCCACTGGTGGTACGCGTACGTCGACAGGACCGGCGCGCCCTCGACCCCGGCAAGCACGAGCGGCGCGGCGAAGATCCGGAGCGCGTCGAGCCCGCGCAGCAAGACCGCCGCGACGAGCGCCGGACGCAGCAGCGGGAAGGTGACGTAGACCAGGCGCCGCCACCCTTGGGCGCCGTCCAGGCGCGCCGCCTCGTCGATGCCGCGCGGGATCGCGGCCAGTGCGCCGAGCACGATCAAGAAGACGACGGGCGTCGTCCGCCAGGCGTCGACGGCGACGATCGTCAGATACGTGAGCACACGACCCGGCAGCAGGAAGTCGACCGGAGGCACACCCGCGGCCACGAGCGCGCCGTTCGCGTATCCGCGCGGCGCGAGGATGGCGCGAACGATCGTGAGGAAGACGATCTCCGGCAGCGCGAACGGGATCACGACCGCGGCGCGGACGAGCCGACGCGCCGGCATGCGCATCGAGAGCAGCAACGCGAGCCCGACACCCGCCGCGAGCTCGAGCGCGACGCTCAGCGCCGGGATCGCGACGTTGCCCCAGAGCGCCGTCCAGAACAGGCCGTCGTCGGCCAGGCCGCGCAGGTTCGCCGTGCTGGGGAACGCACCGGTCAGCGCATTCGTGAGCGCCATCCGCACCGCGTAGACCGTCGGGTACCCGAGAAAGACCGCGAGGTAGAGCACGAGCGGCGCCGCCAGCAGCCAGCGCGCCGGACTGCGACGCTCGACGCCCTCAGGCATCGCCGCCCCGCGCGTCGCGCTCGGCGTCGCGCAACGCAGCCTCCGGATCGGCCCCGTCGAACACCACGGCGCGGAACGCCCGCTGCCACGCACGGCTGATTCGTGGATAGTCCGCGCGTTCGGGACGCGGCCGGACGTCGTCGCGCATCGCCGCGAACCCGGCGAGCAGCTCGTTCGACGCGGCCGGGTCGACGTCGCGGCGCGCGGAGAACCAGCCGAGCTCGCGCGCGAGCCGCGCCTGCACGTCCCGTGAGAGCAGATGGCGCACCAGCTCGAGCGCGCCGTCGGGATCCGGCGCGTGGCGCGGGATGCCGATGTATCCGCCGCCGAGGACCGTCGCTCGTCCCACCGGCCCGCGCGGCAGCGGCGCGGCGCGAATGGGATCGGGCGCGAGACCCTGGCTCGCATAGAGCGACATCGCGAACGGCCAGTTGAGGTGAAGCACGAGCTCCCCGCGGGCCATGGCCTCGACGATCGTCGCCTCCTTGAAGGTCGCGCTCTGCGGGCTAACGTACGGCGCGAGGTCGCGGAACAGACGGAACGCGGCCGCCGCGCCCGCGTCGTCGAAGCGCGCGCCGTCGCCGCCGGCCGACCAGACGAAGCCGAGCAGATCGCACGTGAGCCCTTCGTACAGCGACCCCTTGAACCCGATCTTGCCCGGGTGCGCGCGGGCGACCGCGAGCAGCTCGTCCCACGTCCGCGGCGGCTCGCCGAGCGTGGCGCGGTCGTACAGCATCGCCTGCCACGTCAAGCGGTGCGGCACGAAGCGCAGGTCGTCACCGCCGCCGGCGCGCACGGCGGCGGGCTCGAGCGCGTCGACCGCTTCGCCGAGCCGCGCTCGATCGAGCGGCCGCACGTCGTCGCGCGCCGCCGCGAGCGTGTAGACGTCGAGCTCCGCGACGTCGATGGTGCCGTTGCCCGCCGCGCTCTCGGCCGCGATCGCGCGGCGGATGTCGGAGTATTGCTGCGGCACGACCACGACCGTGCGGCCGCTTGCGCGCTCGAAGTCGGCGATGACCGCACGATAGGCCGGCAGCTCACCGGGCAGGATCGCGGCGACGAGCGTCAGCGGGTGCTGCCCACGGGAGCAGCCGCCGACGACGAGCGCGGTGAGACCGGCGAGAAGCGCGACGCCGACGATCCATGGACGGGCCCGCGGGTGCATGGTTCCGTTTCAACGGACGGGCCACGTGGCGTCAACGCCGTCGCGAAGCGGCGGCAACCTTCGATGCGGCGCGCGCGCCAACGCCGCGGCCGCGACAGCTCAATACCCTTCGATCCGCCGCGGCCCCTCCCGCAGGCAGCGCGCGATCTCGCCGTCGCTCCAGCTCCACAGGCGCTCGTGCTGATGGTCGATCGAGCCCGGTACCGAGTTGAAGGAGCTCGGGTAGCACCAGGCGCCGATCGCTTGAATGGCGATCGCGACGGCGCCCGTCGCGATCAAGGTCGCGAACACGGGCCGCGCGTGGCGCGACGACCAGTCGAGCGCGAAGCCGAGGAGCACGCCGAAGAGCGGTAGGCCGTCGGCCCAGTAGCGCGGCCCGAAGCTCCAACCGGCCCACCAGGGCCCGGTGCAGAAGTTCAAGATCGCGAACGGCACGAGCGCCGTCGTCGCGACGGCGAGGACCACGCGCCGCCGCAGAAGCGACAAGGTCCACGGCAACACCGCGAGCGCGACGGCGATCCACGGCGTCATCGTGAGCAGCCCGCGGCTCGGGCTCAGCAACGTGCCGATCGGCGTCCACGGATCGAGGACGAGGAACCCGTCGACACCGTGCGACTCCTGGCCGACCGCCAGCAGCTTGCCGTAGGCGCCGATCGGCTCGCCGAACGTCGCCAGGTTGAATCCCACGAGCACGAGGGCGAGCAGGATCGGCAGCGGCGCGAACCAGACCGCGTCGCGGCGATAGCGCCAGAGCACGCCGGCGGCGATCGCGATGGCCATGATCGCCGACGAGGGGCGGCTCCAGACCAACCCGGCGGCGGCGCCACCGGCAAGCAGCAAACGGCGCCGGCTCGCAGGCTCACGGGCGAGCAACGCGAGCGCCGCACTCAGAAAGAAGATCGAGGACGTGTGCTGCCAGGCACTCTGCGCCCCGCTCATCCACACGTTCGAGCCGAGGCCGGTGATGAGCGCACCGAGCACCGCCGCTGTCGGCGAGAGACCCGCGCCGTGCAGCGCAAGGTACAGGCACACGGCGGAGAGCGCGGTCACAATGGCTGTCGCCCGCTTCGTGACGAGTCGCGCCGTCGTGAACGCGCGGTGTGGCTCCGCGTCCCAGCCCGGATGCCGGTAGTCGAGCCACGGCACCTGCGGCGCGACGAACGGCAGCGTCAGGAGCGGCGTCCCGAGCGGATAGCTCGAGAGCACGCGGCCGCGCGCAACGGTAACAAAGTACGGCCGCTGCGTCGGTCCGCCCCAGGCGCCTTCCCAGCGATCGAGCGCGACGCCGTCCCCGCGCATGATCGCAAGCGGCAGCACGATCGCCGGAATCGTGTCGCCGGCGCCGATCTCGCGGCCGTTCGCGACGTAGGCAGTGAATGCACCGACGCCGATCAGGACGGCGATGATCGCGGTGCGTCCGGCGTCGCGCATCGGGCGCTCATCCCCGATCCGGCCGACGTTGACAATCCCACGGCGTGGCGGCGCGGAGCTGGCACCGCCGCGGATCACTCCGATCGCGACGCTTCGCTACTTCTTGGTATCCACGTCGGTGTCGTCGGCCATACGCTCGATCCTGAATGACTCGAGGACGTCGCGCGACGAGAACGTGTTCGCGCCTCGCTCGTGCGTGGCGAGATGCTTCCGCAGGCGTGGTGCGTGTTGATAGCCGACGACCTTTGCGCGCAGCACCTCGCCATCACAGACCAGGCAACGAGCAACGAGCATACGCGCGCAGCATGCCCGTCACCGGGCGCGTGATGAAATGCCGTCGCGATCGAAATCCGTTCACGTGTACGCGGCGCGATCTCCCCTCTTCACGCCACCTCCACCTCGTCGCTCCACGACGTCGACGCGCGTTTGACTCGGTCGCGCGCTCTGGTAACGGACGCGCACCCCACGGCGGAGGAGCACATCATGTCATCACCCGCGGCACCGACGCGCGATCGCTTCGATCTCACCGGCAAGGTCATCGTCGTCACCGGCGGCAGTCGCGGCCTCGGCCTGGCGATGGCCCACGCGTTCGCCGAGCACGGCGCCGACGTCGTGATCGCGAGCCGCAAGCTCGATGCCTGCGAAGAGGTCGCGGCGGAGCTGCGACGCACGCACGGCCGGCGCGCGCTCGCGGTCCAGTTCCACGCCGGCAAGTGGGACGACTGCACGCGCTTGATGGATACCGTCGAGCGCGAGCTCGGCCGGGTCGACGTCCTGGTGAACAACGCCGGCATGTCGCCGCTCTACCCGTCGCTCGAGGAGCTCACCGAAGACCTCTGGGACAAGGTGCTCGCCGTGAACCTCAAGGGCCCGTTCCGCCTCGCGGCGCTCGCCGCCGCGCGCATGCAGGCGGCGGGCGGCGGCAGCATCATCAACGTCAGCAGCGTCGGCGCGATGCAGCCGACGACCGCCGAGCTGCCGTACGCGATGGCGAAGGCGGCCCTGCACGCGATGGCCGCCGGCATGAGCCACGCGTACGGCGGCCGCGTTCGTGTCAACGTCCTGATGCCGGGCGCGTTCGCGACCGACATCAGCAAGGCGTGGACGCCGGAGATGCGGAAGCTCATCGAGCGCAACGTGCCGATGGGCCGGTGCGGCGAGGCCGAGGACATCGTCGGGGCGGCGCTGTACCTCGCGTCGGACGCGTCGTCGTACACCAGCGGCGCGGTCATCAAGGTCGACGGCGGCTGGGCCTACCGGCCAGGCTGATCGACGGACATCACGCCATGAGCGCGATTCCAGCACGGCTCCTCCCACGCTTTCGCAACGGCGTCCCATGCGGCGCGTGCGGCAACGTGCGCGAGATCCGCGTCTTTCCAGCACATTGGGATCCTAAGCTTAGAATTCCACGTGGACAAGTTGTCGCGGCCGCTTCTATAGTGTCACCTAAATACTAGTGACTCCAGCGTAACTGGACTGGCCACAGTTAGGCCGCAAATGTAATCACACTGGCTCACCT
>JADMIO010928697.1_pt1 | contig 13038 bp, 12 predicted proteins | sample 8958161 | NCBI WGS metagenome assembly JADMIO01 (sample SAMN16585339, study PRJNA669376) | soil metagenome | isolation source: Crop rotation soil | place: USA: Cullars Rotation, Alabama | collected 2011 | reverse complement strand
CCGCGACAACTTGTCCACGTGGAATTCTAAGCTTAGGATCCCAATGTGCTGGAAAGTGACGAAGGACAGCGTCAAAAATCTTTCAGATTTCATTCCGCTAATCATCCTGACAGTCACAGCAGGTGTTTTAATTTGGACTGTAGCTACAACGGACATTGCATTTTTGTGGAAGCATATTGTTGGCGGCGACATAAGATAGGTGTCCTTGCGCTGGGTTTGGCTTTAATTATCGGTCTTTTAGGTTTATTATCTAATACCCTGCAAAAAGTCACTACAGCCTTAACCTCAGCCTCAACCTCAACCTTCTCTCTCCCCAAAAATCAAACTCCCAATCCTCACCATATTGCTACCCTCTTCAACAGCGATCTTATAATCAGACGACATACCCATTGAAAGTATCGTACCGTTTGAACCACCACTCAGGACTCCCGCGTTTTTATCGAAAAGTGTTTTCAGGAAATGAAATTCATTTTTTATCACATCGCTATTTTCAACAAACGAAGCCATTCCCATAAGTCCTTTAATTTTTACGTTAGCTAAAGGCGAATTACTCAAACGGGCGGCCATTTCATCAAGTTCATTTTCATCCAAACCATACTTTGTTTCTTCCCTGGCGATATGCACCTGCAGCAAACAATCAATCACGCGGTTATTTTTGACGGCCTGCTTATTGATCTCCTGTAATAATTTCCAGCTATCTGCCACCTGGATAAGATGAACAATAGAAGCTATGTATTTTACTTTGTTTGTTTGCAGATGACCAATGAAATGCCAGCGTATATCTGCAGGCAACTGTGCTGCTTTTTCTGTCAGTTCCTGCACATAATTCTCTCCAAAATCCCTTTGCCCGAGATCATACAAAGCTTTAACATCTTCAACGGGTTTTGTTTTGGAAACAGCTACCAACTGCACACCGGCAGCAGCGAGTTCTTTAACAATCCCTTGGTATCTTTCTTTGTCGACAGGCATTAACTTAGTCTTTGACTCAAAATTATACCCTTCGCTACCCCTAAAAAAATTTGTATGAAAACATATTTACCTGTCATCGCTATTATGATAACACTTGCATCCTGCAAGTCCGCTGCCTGGTTTGAAACACCCAACGACGTCAGCAATATCAACGGCACACTTTACCTGGTAAATGGAGAAAAACTGGAAGGAAAGCTATCCGTTGACGATGGATGGGCCGACGGAGTCAGGCTGTATGTTCCTGGTGAGAATAAAGCACGCCGGTATCCGCTGCATGAAGTAAAGGGCTATCAAATGCGCAGCGATTATTACGAACTAAAGGAAGTTAAAGATGGCACCTCATTCAGTCGCAGGTTCCGGTTGCATTTTATGAGAAGGCTGACACCGGAAAATTCAAGAATACACCTGTACGAGTACCTTGACAAAGAAACTACCCATACAGGTACGAGAAGGGAAAGAAGCGTTACCTCGCTGGAAAAAACTTATTACATACAACTTCCATCTGAAAAAGGTGATGGCGTTTGGGATATTGGGTTGACAAGGTTTGTTCCCAATTTTGACGATAAAATGAGCGAGCTTGTAAAGGATTGTCCCGCCCTGGCCCAAAAAATAGCAAATAAAGAAAAAGGATATTTTTATCCGCAAATCGGATACAGCGACGAGGAACGTGTTGACATTTTATGGAAGATCATCAATGAATACAATCAATGCAGGTGATGAGTACGGAGTACAGAGCCGGAGTACTGAGTTCAGAGTCGTCTGCTATGTAAGAAACCTCCTTATAAATCTGAAAGATTTGTGCATTCGAATTGCGGCTTATTTCTAACGGCTCCGGACTCCGGGCTAGGAACTACCGACTCACTTCAAAATACTTCTGCTTATAACAATTCGCTGCACCTCACTAGTTCCTTCATATATCTGCGTGATCTTGGCGTCGCGCATTAAACGTTCGACATGGTACTCTTTTACAAAACCATAACCGCCGTGGATTTGTACCGCCTCAGTAGCCGTCCACATAGCTGTTTCAGATGCAAAAACTTTGGCCATTGAAGAGCTCAGCGTATAATCCATGTTATTGTCCTTTTCCCAGGCGGCCTTCAGGCAAAGTAACCTGGCAGCTTCAATACGGGTGGCCATATCTGCAAGCTTGAAGGCGATGATCTGGTGATTCATGATCTCGGTACCAAATGCTTTCCTTGTTTTCGAATACTCCTTAGAAAGTTCATATGCGCCGCTTGCAATGCCCAATGCCTGTGAAGCAATACCGATACGCCCTCCTGCCAGTGTCTTCATTGCAAACTTAAAACCGAAACCTTCCTCTCCCACCCGGTTAGCCTTCGGGACTTTTACATCATTGAACATAACGGTATTTGTATCGCTGCCGCGAATACCGAGTTTGTTTTCCTTAGCGGCGACAACAACACCCGGCCAGTTTTTTTCAACGATCAGTGTATTGATACCCCTCGAACCTTTTGCCCTGTCAGTTTGTGCCATCACCAGATAGACGGATGCTGTGCCTCCATTGGTTATCCAGTTCTTGGTGCCATTCAGAAGATAATAATCACCTTTATCCTCGGCGGTGGTCCTTTGCGAGGTGGCATCACTTCCTGCTTCCGGTTCGCTCAGCATAAATGCCCCGATATACAATTCTCCATCTTTCTTTCCCTGCGCGAGTGGTGTCAGGTATTTTTGCTTCTGTTCTTCTGTACCGTATTCCTGCAGGCCATAACATACAAGACTATTATTGACGCTCATTACTACGCTCACGCTTGCATCGATCTTGCTGATTTCTTCCATGGCCAGCACGTAGCTGACTGTGTCCATGCCGGAACCGCCATACTTAGGGTCTACCATCATACCCAGAAAACCCAGGTCAGCCAGTTTCAGCACCTGTTCTTTCGGAAATTTTTGTTTTTCATCTCTTTCAATCACGCCCGGCAGACATTCATTCTGCGCAAAATCCCGTGCCGCTCTTTGAATCATTAATTGTTCTTCGCTCAACTGAAAAATCATATGACAATATTAATTATTATAAGCAGCAAAGATAGGGTTTGAAAGCTGCTCCTTTAGTGAGAAGGCCACAACTGGTAGTATGTTTCAGGCAATCTGTCCAATATTATCAGCTTTACAACCAGCAAAGCTTTCTGCATGAGCGTTTTTAGCCTAAATTTGCTGCGGCTCGGACTAAACTTCCCCCACGGAGAACATGAAAAAAATCCACATCATTCTGCTTGTCAGCATTGCAGCGGCTATCGCGGTGCTGATCACGTTTTTAAGAACAACTACGACTTACGATACGGTTGAGACGGCCATGAGCAAACCAGGGAGGTTCGTTCACCTGATGGCACGCTGGGACCGTTCACAGCCGATGGAATATGATGCGATAAAAAACCCCAATTACCTGAGTTTTACGGCAGTGGATACAATGGGAAAATCTGTCAGGGTAATTTATCATAACCCCAAACCTGAAAACTTCGAGATCAGCGACAGGCTGGTATTAAAAGGGAAATATGAGAATGGTTTGTTCAATTGCGATGGTATCCAGACCAAATGTCCTTCAAAATACAAGGATGATAAAAAAAATGCGGAAAAGAGTATACAAGAGGCTTCTGGTTCCGCAACGGGTAACTCAGATACTAAATATTAACGAAGAATGAATTACCTCGATGAGCATCTTTTGCCCGGGCAATTAGGACGCTTTTTCATCGTGCTATCCCTGATAGCTTCATTGGTAGCAACTTTCGCATATTTCAAGACCGTTAGATCAAAGAATGATGTCGATGGAGGCTACTGGAAAAAACTGGCCCGGTATGCATTCATTGTTGAATCGCTTTCTGTATTTACCATCTTTGGTTTGCTGTTTTATATAATCTCCAATCATCTCTTTGAATACAAGTATGCGTGGCAGCACAGCAGCCGGCAATTAGAACCCAAATACCTGCTTGCTTGTTTTTGGGAGGGCCAGGAAGGCAGCTTCCTGCTTTGGAGCATCTGGCATTGCGTACTTGGACTGATATTGATAAAGACGGCAAAAAAATGGGAAGCCCCGGTGATGACGGTTATAAGCTTTGCCCAATTCTGCCTGGCAACGATGATCGTTGGAATTTACCTGTTTGGAGAAAAAATTGGCAGCAACCCGTTTATTCTTATCAGGGATTCCGGTTTCCTGGATACAACACCCATTGCACATGTAGGTCTTGATGTCAACGGTCCTGTCAGGCCGGATTACCTACGTTTGCCGTTTATGCAGGATGGTAATGACCTGAATGTGCTGTTGCAGAATTACTGGATGGTAATACATCCACCTGTGCTCTTCATGGGCTTTGCTTCTACCATTGTTCCTTTTTCGTTTGCTTTTGCAGGATTATGGAAAAAAGATTTTGGAGAATGGACAAAACCAGCCCTTCCCTGGGCTTTGTTTTCAGCCGCCGTACTTGGTGTGGGTATCATGATGGGAGCAGCATGGGCTTATGAATCGCTAAGCTTTGGAGGTTATTGGGCCTGGGACCCGGTTGAAAATGCTTCGCTGGTTCCCTGGCTGGTCCTGATAGCCGGTATTCATACACTACTTATTTACAAACATACCGGGCATTCACTGCGTACAACGCACCTGTTTTTTATACTGAGCTTCGGCTTCGTGCTGTATTCCACTTTCCTTACGCGCACAGGTATTCTCGGAGATACATCTGTACATGCCTTTACCGGTGAAGGGAAATCTTTATTCTATCATCTCCAGTTCTTCATGGGTCTTACGCTTATACCTGCTTTTGTTCTTTTCTTTCGAAATTACAAAGACATCCCATCGATAAAACAGGAGGAAAGTGGCTCATCCAGGGAGTTCTGGATGTTTATCGGTTCACTGGTTTTCTTTCTTTCAGCGATAGTTATCATTGGCAAGACCTCTCTGCCGGTATTGAACAAGATAATGTCGTCACTTTCGGCTATTCTTCCTTTCAAATTCCTCAATCGGGCGATTGCACCGCCAGAGGATTCGGAATTCGCCTATAACCAGATCCAGATCTTTGTCGCCATCATTATTGCAGTTTTGACCGGGCTTACACAATACCTGAAATACAAGAACACCTCGTCAAAGTTTTTCTGGAAGCAGATCCTGGTGCCGACGATCGTTTCCGTCGCAGCAGCAACACTCATCCTTGCCTTTGGAGATATTAACTATTATCATCCCAGGGGAGGTTATGGTTTTCTCGCAGCCATTTGGATGGGAATCGCCTGTAGTGTTTATGCGGTCATTGCCAACGCAGCTTATATCTGGATCGGCCTGAAAGGAAAATTGAGACTATCCGGAGGCTCGATTGCCCACCTGGGATTTGGATTGGTGTTACTCGGCATTCTTCTTTCATCGTCCAAAAAAGAGATCTTGTCCTATAATACCAGCGGCATTTCCATACCATTCGATGCAACCAGCAAAGAAAAAACCGGCGAAAATCTCACGCTGGTGAAGGGTGTAAAAAATGACATGGGAAACTATTGGGTAACCTATGAAAATGACGAACAACACCCGGTTAAAAAAGAGAAATGGTTTTTCAATATTCACTTCCAGCGAAAAGATGGCAAAGAAGAGTTTATGCTCAGGCCTTCTGCTTATATCAAGGTAAAAGGTAATGAAGGAATTCAACCCGAGCCTGATTCGCGCCACTACCTGGACCACGATGTATTTGTTTACCTTACTGCGCTGCCTGCACCCGAAAAAAATAAGGATACTGCCTCATTCACACCGAGAACGGTTTCTGTCGGGGATACTATCTTTTATACAAACGGGTTTATGATTTTAGACAAGGTGGTAGCCAACCCATCTGACGAAACATATCATTACACCCGGAACGATACTGCGCTGGTTGCTGATATATCCGTGTTTTCCAAACAGGGTACCAGCTATCATCTTCGTCCCGTTTTCTTTGTCAAGAACAACCAGGCCAATTATATTCTCGATACAGCTTTGTCACAAAATCTTATAGTCGCATTTACCCAGGTTACTCTTGATAAAAAAGTGGTTTTACAGGTAAAAGAGAGCAACTCGGTGATGAAGTACGTCACGATGAAAGCTTATAAATTCCCCTTCATTAATGTGCTGTGGGCGGGCATTATTATTACGGCCCTGGGCATCTTTATCAGCATGGCCCGACGTATCCAGTTGAACCGCAGCCATAAAACCGGATCGTAACTTTTCACAAATCGGAAACAGCATTTGCCCTGTTTTTCTTGTCCTTTTGGGTTAATTTTACGGCCTGTAATAAGCCATTATGGCGCAGTCACTTCCACATATCCCCGCAGGGAAATTAATGTTTGCATTCATCTTGTTAATGAGTACACGTTTGTCTGCGCAAATAACTCCCGAAACCGCCCCGGATACCGTTGGTCCCATGCCTTCCTATGAAGAAAGGGCAAAAAAATGGGGACCGAACGACACCATTGTAACGGATGCCATCTGGTATAACCGTGAAATGTTGCCTTATAAGGAGGAGCCCATGGTATGGGTATCAAAATTATCCGGCAAAAAACGCGACAAGTACATGGAGGAATGGACGCGCCTTCGCAACGCGGTTTATGTGACCTATCCTTATGCAAGAACAGCAGGCGCTACCATAAACGATATCAATACTCATCTTACCGGTGTTAGTTCCAAAAAACAGAGAAAGGATTATATCAAAACAAGAGAAAAGGAACTGAGAGCCCAGTTTACAGAGCCGCTTTCCAACCTGTCTGTCTACCAGGGAAAGATACTGATGAAGCTGATCAACCGGCAAACAGGTAATAATTGCTTCGAGATAATAAAAGAATACAAAGGCGGCATGAATGCGCGGGTCTATCAAACCGTTGCTTTCTTCTTCGGCAGCAGTCTCAAACAGGATTGGGATCTTAACGACAAAACCGATCGCCAGATCGAGAATTTTGTGAAAGAGATCGATGGCATGTGGTACGGCAACCCCTACAGGAAATAGTTCGAGAGTCATTAGTCCGAAAGTTTTTAGTCCAGAGTCTTTGGTACAAAGCCTGGAGAACAGGTCTTATAACCATTAATTCCCTCGTCAAAACTTTGCGTTCCAACTCCCACGAATGACTTTCGACTAGCTACATTTGACTCACGACTGTTTACTATCTTGCAACAATGAAACTTGACATACTTGCCATTGGCGTTCACCCAGACGACGTTGAACTTGGTTGCTCCGGCACCCTGATCAATGAAATAAATAGGGGAAAAAAAGTAGGTATCGTTGATCTGACCCAGGGTGAACTCGGCACAAGGGGAAATATAGAAAGCCGTTACCAGGAAGCAGCGAATGCCGCGAATATCATTGGAGCAGCAGTAAGGGAAAACCTCAAGATGAGAGATGGTTTTTTCCGCAATGACGAGGCCCATCAATTACAGGTGATCGAAACGATCAGGAAATACCGGCCAGAAATTGTAATTGGCAACATTCTGAGCGATCGTCACCCCGATCATGGCCGCGCAGGGCAACTTATCAGTACTGCCTGCTTCTTATCTGGCCTGGTTAAAATTGAGACAAAGGATAAAACCGGCAATAAACAGGAAAAATGGCGCCCTAAATATTACCTGCAGTATCTCCAGGACTGGTATCATGAACCCGACCTGCTGATCGATATCAGTGATGTTTTTGAACAAAGGATGAAAGCGATCGAAGCCTATGCCACGCAATTCCATACCTCTTCGGCCGGCAGCGAGGGACTTCAGACTTATATATCTACTCCCGATTTCCTGGATAGCGTTATTGCAAGAGCCAGGATGTTGGGTAAACGGATTGGCGTTAAATATGCTGAGGGTTTTATCACCGAAAAAAAGATCGGGATCAAAAACCTGGATTCTCTCGTACTAATGGAGACCTAAATGGTGAAATTTTTCCTGATTTCCAATAATTAACAAGTGGAATGAGCGTTTATAGAAGCATTGGGCTACCTTTGCCGGACAACCCATTAAAGTGTTAAAATGAACATTCCGAAATTTTCTCAGGTATCTCATTCCTTTCATGCCGAATTGAAGAAAAGGATCAGTGATTATTTTAAAGAAGTAGGCAAGTCTACAACGGGCAATTACAGTCTTTTTATCAAGGCAATCATACTGGTCGTTAGCTTTCTATTCATTTATATTCACCTGGTGTTTTTTACGCCACCAGCGATCTGGGCTATCCTGGAGTCGGTGGTCCTGGGAGGGCTGACAGCAGCGATTGGGTTCAACGTAATGCATGACGGAGCTCATGGCAGTTTCAGCCGCTATAACTGGCTCAATAACCTGGCCGCTTTGTCCGTGAATTTCCTGGGCGCCAATAATTTCATGTGGAAGACGAAGCACAATGTCATTCACCATGCGTATACCAATATCGATGGTATCGATGACGATATAGATGCTAAACCCTTTCTCCGCCTTTGTGAAACCCAGAAGCACTATAAAATGCACCGCTACCAGCATCTTTATTTCTGGCTTACCTATTGCCTGCTTTATCTCTGGTGGGTTTTTGTAACGGACTATAAAAAATATTTCACAGGCAGGGTCGGGAACGTTCCTATCAGAAAGATGAAACCCGTGGACCATCTGTCATTCTGGTCCTTTAAATTGATACACCTCGGCTTGTTTATCTTTTTGCCGATTTATACTGTCGGTTTTGAGGCCTGGATCATCGGCTTTTTGGTTTCCAGCCTGTTTGCAGGTTTCGTACTCAGCATTGTCTTCCAGCTTGCGCATACCGTGGAGCACACACATTTTCCTCATGCCAATGAAGAAACAGGCAAAATGGAAGATGAGTGGGCTATTCACCAGATCAAGACTACGGCGAATTTTGCTACAAAAAATAAATTGGTCAGCTGGCTTGTCGGCGGTCTTAATTTCCAGGTAGAACATCATCTGTTTCCCAAGATCTCTCATATACATTATCCTGCTATCAGCAAGATCATCAAAAAAGCTTGCGAGGAATATGGCATCCAGTACATTGAATATCGCCGGGTGCATTTGGCAGTTGCCTCGCACGTTGCTTATCTCCGGCAATTGGGAAAGAAATAATTAAATAGAGTTCAGATCTTAAATTTAAACGCGACCTGGTTAACTAATCAACTAGTTAACTGATCAACTATTTAACCAATCAACTATTTTTGCAATTCAATTTTAAAGAGCATGGCCAAAGTAAAAATTGGTTTGGTTCAGATGAGCTGTTCAGGTAACAAGAAAGAAAACCTCGACAAAGCAATCACCAGGGTAAAGGAAGCAGCTGCCAATGGTGCGCAAATTGTTTGCCTGCAGGAGCTATTTACTTCCCTTTATTTCTGCGATGTGGAAGACTATGACAACTTTAAATTGGCCGAACCGGTTCCCGGCCCCTCTTCGGAAGCACTGGCCAAAATAGCAAAAGAACTGGGTGTGGTCATTATCGCTTCATTATTTGAAAAGAGAACAGAAGGGATCTATCACAATACGACCGCAGTAATCGATGCCGACGGAACTTATTTGGGTAAATACCGCAAGATGCATATACCGGATGATCCCTCCTATTATGAAAAATTCTATTTCACACCGGGTGACCTCGGCTATAAAGTTTTTAAGACGAAGTTCGCCGCGATCGGTGTGCTGATCTGCTGGGATCAGTGGTATCCCGAAGCGGCCAGGATCACTTCCCTGATGGGTGCAGAGATATTGTTTTATCCTACAGCTATCGGTTGGCATCATGCCCAGGACGATGAAACTAACAGCGAACAATACAATGCATGGCAAACCATTCAACGCAGTCATGCCGTTGCTAATGGCGTACATGTAGTAAGTGTAAACCGTGTTGGACTGGAACAAAACGGCACGATGAAATTCTGGGGCGGTTCATTTGTATCCAACCCTTTTGGAAATTTATTATTCAAGGCCTCGCATGACAGGGAGGAGGTAGCCGTTGTAGAAGTGGATACCTCTAAGACCGACAGCTACAGGACACACTGGCCGTTTTTACGTGACAGGCGGATCGACTCCTACCAGCCAATAACAAAGAGATTTATTGACGAAGAAGTTTAATACCAACGTTCACTAATAAGCACTAATATTAAAATACGAATGCGAAATAATCGAATTGAAAACGACTGATTGACGTACAGGACAGCATTCGAATTTCGTCCCGATAGCATCGGGATTTTTAAGACCCGGTTTTTCAAAAATGAATCATCCCACTCCAAAAAATCTAGGCTATCATTTTCCTGCTGAATTTGCTCCGCATGTGGCTACCTGGCTGAGCTGGCCACACAAGGAAGCAAGCTGGCCCGGGAAGATTCAAACGATTTATCCTTATTATTCAAAGTTTATCAGGGAGGTGGCAAAAAATGAGCTCGTCCGTATCAATGTGACAGATGAAGCAATGAAATATTTCGCTATCGATTGCCTGGAAAAAGAAAATGTACCGCTCGATAAGATCGAATTCTATTTTCATCCTACCAATGACGCCTGGTGCAGGGACCATGGTCCGGCGTTTTTGATAAATCCCGGTGCCAAAGAACCAAAAGTGATCGTGGACTGGGGCTATAATGCCTGGGGCAATAAATATCCGCCCTTTGACCTGGATGATGTTATTCCCACTTTGATCGGCCGGCATTTTAATTTACCTGTTTTCACTCCGGGAATTGTAATGGAGGGAGGATCTGTAGAATTCAATGGCGCAGGCACCTTAATGACATCGACAGCGTGCCTGTTAAACCCCAATCGCAACCCGCACTTAAATCAACAGCAGATAGAGGAATATCTTTTCAATTACTATGGGGTTGAGCAAATCCTTTGGGTTGACGAGGGAATTGTTGGCGACGACACAGATGGGCACATTGACGACACCGTCCGGTTTGTCAACGAAGACACCGTACTGACCGTCATCGAAGAAAATAAGAGCGATGAAAACTATTCATTGCTTCAGCACAACCTGCAACAATTGAAACAAATGCGGCTATTAAACGGCAGGCAGTTGAACATCGTTGAGCTGCCCATGCCCGATGAACTGGTATGGGAAGACCAGCGTTTGCCTGCATCCTACGCCAATTTCTATATCGCCAATAAATCGGTGATCGTTCCTACCTATCGCTGTGCAAAAGACGATAAAGCCCTGCAGATAATACAGGGATGTTTTCCCGGCCGGGACGTAATTGGCATCGATTCCACGGAGATCATATGGGGATTAGGGAGCTTTCATTGCCTGAGCCAGCAGGAGCCGGCAATACACTAATGAACGAATGCGGCAATCGTCCCGGGGACTGACACCTTTGAAAACCCCGCCCAGCCTGCATTCCAGCCTTCTAACAATTATCTTCAGTTTTCCGATTTTGCCATGTAACTTGCATTCCGTTTTTTCAATTTTTTTAAAATGTTCGATCTTTCTAATTACGATCCTGATAGTGTAAGTAATCCCAATAATAATATATTCGGTCTTCCCACGACAGAAGAAGATGCGCATTTGGTAATCGTACCTGTTCCCTGGGAAGTTACAGTCAGTTATGGTTCGGGGACTGCCCGGGCGCCTGAAGCGATCTGCAAAGCCAGTCTGCAGGTCGATATTTATGATCCCGACACACCCCAGGCATGGAAGCAGGGATTTTATATGCGCCCGACCGACAGGAAGGTATTGATGAAAAGCGATTATCTCCGTAAAGAAGCTGAATTGTACATCGATTATATTTCCCGGGGAGAAGATGTTTCGGCCAACCAGTTCATGTCCAAAACACTGAAAGATGTCAATACCGGGAGCAATTATCTCAATAGTTGGGTATTTGACCAGACCAGTGCCCTGCTTGGCAAAAACAAGCTGGTAGGTTTGCTTGGGGGCGATCATAGTATTCCCCTCGGCTTTTACAAAGCAATTGCCGAAAAGCATGGTGATTTCGGCATATTGCAGATCGATGCGCATTGCGACCTTCGTGAAGCCTATGCGGGCTTTATTTATTCGCATGCCAGCATTATGCGCAATGCATTACACGAGGTGCCCGAGATCAAAAAGCTGGTACAGGTAGGCCCGCGCGATTTTAGCCAAAATGAAAATGAATATATTCAAAATAGTAACGGCAGGGTCGTGACCTACTTTGACCGGACGATAAAAAACCGCCAGTTTGAAGGCGATACCTGGAAGCACATTGTTGACGAAATAGTCGATGAGTTACCCGGCAAAGTTTATATCAGCTTTGATATCGATGGGCTGGATCGAAAACTATGCCCGCATACCGGTACGCCGGTGCCGGGCGGCTTTGAAGTGGAAGAAGTGTATTATCTTTTCCGCAGGATATTGGAAAGCGGGAGGAAATTTATCGGCTTTGATCTTTGCGAGGTTGGTATAAGCGATACAGACTGGAACTCCAACGTGGGTGCCAGGGTTCTCTTTAAACTATGCAATCTATTAGTGGCAAGTAATTTGCCGCAGCCCGCCTGATCCTGTTCACGCCCTTTCACGAAAAACATTGTATGCCCCGGTTTGTAATACTGCTTAGGAATGAAAAGCTGAAAACTTATACGCTTATAAGTTGGTTGATCCTTGCATTGACCGTCATCTGCTTCATTTACGCAGGTATTTCGGGGAAGTCAAGAATAACCAACCTTCCTTATTTCGCAGCCGGTTTGCTGGTTGTGATCTTCTGCGGCCGGTTTGTCAGCAAAAGAGAAGATTTCGAAAATGACAGCATAAGCCTTGCCTTTTCTATAGCTATCATCGCATGGATATTTCTCCAGTTCTATTGGATAGCTGCACTCACATTTGTTCTTTTTCTTTTCCAGGACATCAGCCGCCGCAAACTTACAGTACTTGTGTATGACGACAGGATAGTTTACCCTTCTTTTCCCAAAAGGACAATTGAATGGAATGAGCTGAATAATGCCATCTTAAAAGACGGGATACTTACCATTGACCTTAAAAACAATAAAATACTTCAAAACGAGATCCTCTCTCCAACGAGTGAAATGGAGTTTAACGAATTCAGCGAAAGACACCTGAAAGGTTTAATCAAATAATCACGAACTTTGCGGGCTATATTATCCGTGTCATACAGGCCAGATAAGTCTCATAAGCCTGACTTAAGCAACCCGGTTTGGCTTTTATA
>JADMIO011661004.1_pt1 | contig 13039 bp, 9 predicted proteins | sample 8958161 | NCBI WGS metagenome assembly JADMIO01 (sample SAMN16585339, study PRJNA669376) | soil metagenome | isolation source: Crop rotation soil | place: USA: Cullars Rotation, Alabama | collected 2011 | reverse complement strand
GCCGCCGCTGCCACCCGCGAGCCCGCCGAGCAGGCAACAAAGCGCGACGCGGTTTTTGCGAAAACCAATTGCTTTCGCGAGTCCCTCGACGGCAAACGGCGTGTAGGCGTCCATGTCTCGGTAGCCGCGCTCATATGCCGCGCATGCGGCGGCAAGGATCGCCTCCGGTGTGTTGAACTCGGCGACGACGCCAAAGCAGATGCCGGAAATTACAGTATTCTCGTTAGGCGTCATAATTTCCCCTCCTCGTGTTCCGTCACCAACTCGCGCATCTCCGAAATCGAGATCGCCGGCAGCAGGCGCATGAACAAAAAGATCAGCGCGGCGAAAAGCCCGACCGTGCCCCAAAACGTGGCGTAATCCCATTTCGTCCCGCCATACATGCCCCACGACGATGGCACGAAATCGCGATGCAGGCTCGTGACGACAATGACATAGCGCTCCAGCCACATGCCGATGTTCACCACGATGGAAACGCACCAAAGCAGCACCATGTTGCCGCGCACGCGCTTCGCCCAGAGCGCCTGCGGGATGACGAGATTGCAGACAATCAGCAGCCAGAAGGTGAACGCATACGGACCGGCAGCGCGGTTGGCCATCATGTAGCTCTCGAATTTGTCCCCACTGAACCATGCCATGAACGCTTCCATGATGTAGCCGTAGGCGACCATCCAGCCGGTCGCGAGCATTACGTTCGCGGCATTGTTGATGTGCCGCGCGGTGATCATGTTTTCCAAGTGATAAAGCCGCCGCAGCGGAATGATCAGCGTGAGTACCATCGCGAAGCCGGAGTAGATCGCGCCTGCGACGAAGTAGGGCGGGAAAATAGTCGAGTGCCAGCCCGGCACGATGCCGACAGCAAAATCAAGCGAGACTACGCTGTGCACACTCACGACGAGCGGCGTCGCGAGCCCGGCGAGCAGCATGTAGGCTTTTTGATGCCGCGCCCAATGTTTTGTCGAGCCGCGCCAGCCTAACGAGAGAATGCCAAAAACCACCTGCTGCCAGCGATGCCGCGCGCGGTCGCGCAGCGTGGCGAGATCGGGAATCAACCCGGCATACCAGAAGATCAGCGAGATAAGAAAGTAAGTCGAAACGGCGAACACATCCCACACGAGCGGACTGCGAAACTGCGGCCAGAGGCCCATCGTATCGGGATAAGGAAACAGCCAATAAAACACCCACGGCCTGCCGAGGTGCAGCAACGGAAAAAGCCCGGCGCACGCGACGGCGAAAAGCGTCATCGCCTCGGCAAAGCGATTGATCGAGGTGCGCCACTGCTGATGCATCAACAACAGGAACGCGGAAATGAGCGTGCCCGCGTGGCCGATCCCAATCCACCAGACGAAGTTCACAATCGCAAATCCCCATGCGACCGGGATGTTGACGCCCCAAACGCCGATGCCCTTATAAAAAAGCCATGTGATCGCGAGAAAGAGCACCATCACCAGCAGAAATGCGATGCCGAAGCCCGCGATCCAGGCAAGGCGCGGCTGTCTTTGCTCCAGCACAATCGAGCCAATCTGCTCGGTGACGGAATCGTAGGTGTCGTGCTCGCCGACGAGCTTCGTCGGGTACCCGAGCGCTTCCCCCGCGTCACGGACTTTGACCTCCCGGCTGCTCATGTGTGCTGCGCCTCCGGGTTTGGATTTATCACGCGCGCGAGATAAGTCGTGCGCGGACGGGTGTTCAGTTCGTCGAGCATTCCATAGTTCAAAGGCGACTTTTTATAGCGCACAACGCGGCTGTGTGCGTCATTGAGGTCGCCGAAAATGATGGCTTCTGTCGGACAGGCCTGCGCGCACGCGGGAATGATTTCGCCATCGCGAATGCGACGATTTTCCTTTTCTGACTCAATCCGCGCGGCCTCGATGCGCTGTATGCAATAAGTGCATTTTTCCATCACACCGCGCGAGCGCACTGAGACGTTCGGATTGCGCTGCAACTTCAGACTGCGGGCGCGCTGGAACTGGTTCGCATCGTATTCCAGGAAATTAAAGCGCCGCACCTTATATGGGCAGTTGTTCGAGCAATAGCGCGTGCCGATGCAGCGGTTGTAAACTTGCAGATTAAGTCCGTCGGAATCATGCACTGTTGCTGCGACCGGACAAACCAGTTCGCACGGCGCATTCTCGCAGTGCATGCACGGCAGCGGTTGAAAGTGCATCGCGGGGTTTTCCGGTGCGCCCTCGAAGTAAGTGTCCACGCGAATCCACTGCATTTCGCGTCCACGCGCGACTTCCTCCTTGCCGACGACCGGGATGTTGTTTTCCGCCATGCAGGCGATGACACATGTGTTGCAGCCGATGCACGTGCTCAGGTCAATCGCCATCGCCCACGCGTAGTTTTTGTAAGGATGCTCCTCCGGGCGATAAAGCGTCTCGTCGCGCGCGGGTTCTTTGCCCATTTCGCGAATCACGCCGGGATTTTTTGCAAATTCTCCGAGCGTCGCCACGCGCAACAGATTACGGCCTTCGACATTGAAATGCTGCTGCGTCGTCACCAGCGGATAATGCTCGCCCGTTTTGCGTAGCTGAATGCCACCCGTCGCGTCTATCGCGTCGGATGCGCGCAGCGAATACGCATCGAAGCCGGCAACCGCGGCGATAACATGGCCGCCCGCTTTCCGTCCGTAGCCGAGGTGCAGTGTGACAGCATCATCCGCGTGCCCCGGCATGATGAACACAGGCGCGCGGAGCATGCGCTGTTTGTGCGTGAGTTCAACAACATCACCTTTTTCCAGATGCAGGCGTTCTGCCGTTTTCGGACTAATCAGCGCGGCGTTGTCCCACGTGAGTTTTGTGATTGGCTTTGGCAGCTCTTGCAGCCAAGCATTGTTGGCAAAGCATCCGTCGTAAACATTCGGATCCGGACGGAAAATAATTTCCAGTTTGCTGACATTCGATGTTTCCGTTGCGGGAATTTCCATCGGTGTTGCGCTGGGATTAATAACGTTTGGAATCGCGAGTTCAGGCGAGGCGGTGTTTGGAATCACACCGTCGCGCAAAGCCGCACGCCAGCTCGCCTCGAAATCCGGCCAGACATTTTGTTTCTGCCAAAATGCACGCACGATTTCGTAGCTCGATGAATTCGCCGCGCCGAGCATCGCGGCGACAATTTCGTGTGCCGTTTTCCCACCATACAACGGCTCGATTAAGGGCTGGATGAGTGATGTCGTGCCGTCGAATGCGCGCGCATCGCTCCAGGATTCAAGCTCGTGCGCGGCCGGTACATGCCATTCGCACAGCGTCGCGGTTTCGTTCACATGTGTGCCGAAATGGACGCGTGTTTTTACCCTCGTTAGGCGCTGCGCAAACTCGAAATCCGCGGGCGCGTCGAACATAGGATTGCCACCGAGGATGAGCAAAAGCTCGACCTTTCCCGCGCTCATATCGGTTGCCAGCTCACGCAGCGACTGGAGCTTATTCACCGGATTCACCTCGACGGGTGCGGTGTAAGTAATGGTTTTGCCGATATTGCCGAGAGCCGCGTTGATGAGATGCGCAAGATAATGCACCCGCGCCGGCTGCTCGTCGCCCGCGATGAAAATGCTCGCGCCGCGATGCGCCTTGAGATCGTCTGCGGCGGTAGAGACAAACCCAGAGTCGTAAATTCGTTCGAGCTGTTTTGACGTAACCTGCAACGCGCTGGCAAATGCTTCAGCGAACTGCCGAATGACGCTCGGTTGCACAGGCACGCGGTGATCAGCCATTGCGCCGGTAATTGTCGGCGTTGTCTCAGCGACGTAGAGGCGGTTGAAGTTTTGCACGCCTTCGGCAATGCGGCGACGATTGGTGAAATCGCGGGCGTGACGCAGTTGCGCGGGACCAACGCCGAGAAAATCCGCACCTAACGAGACGACAACATCCGCTTTGTCGAAGTGATAGATCGTCTCAACTGACTGACCGAACGCGAGCTTCGCGCTTTCCAACACATTGTCACGATTCACCGGCTCCCATTGGTGCCATTTGGCGTTTGGAAATTTCGCGAGCAGTGCTTGGATTTGATCGCCTAACGTGGGCGATGTGACCGCTCCGGTGAGGATGCGCAAGCCCGCACCGCCGCTTTGGGACTGCTTTTGCGACTCGCCGTTGAGCATCGCCAGAAAATTGTCCCATGTGCTGATCGCGCCGCCGTTGAGCACGGTTTGCGAGCGGTCGGGATCATACAAATCGAGCACGCTCGCTTGCATGAAAACATCGGTCGCGCCGAGGCTCGCAGGATGCGCGGGATTGCCTTCGATTTTTGTCGGACGGCCTTCGTGGCTCTCGACGATGATGCCGCGCGCGTAGCCGCCTAACGTGTGCGCACTGGCGAAAAACAGCGGCTTGCCCGGAATGATCTGCTCGGGCTGTTTGACATACGGCACGATTTTTTCAATCGGCTGCTTCGTGCAGGCGCTCAAGCCGGCGAGCGCAAATGACGCACCCATCAGTTTTAAAAAACGACGCCGGCTAATTTCATCCGTCCACTCGCTCGCCAGCGGCGGGAACTCGCGGTGAAGCCATTTTTCAAATTCGGGATCGCTCGCGAATTCATCCAGGCTGCGCCAGAATCTTAACCGCCGAGGCGCCGAGGCGCAGAGGTTTTCCGAAAGTGTATATTCTGAAATTCTCTGCGCCTCGGCGTCTCGGCGGTTTCTTTTCATCGGTGGCAGGCGGAGCAGTCGGTGAGGTGGCCGGTGTGGACGTTGAGTTGCCGCGCCAGCTCTGCGCCGCGCGCTTTTTGATCGGCGGGTGGCTGCCAACGGGTGTTAAACACTTGTTCCGCAGGTCGGATGAACTTCTGTGGGTCGCGGTGGCAGTCGAGACACCATTTCATGTAGAGCGATTCCTGTTTCCACATTAGCGGCATTTGATCCACGGGGCCGTGGCACGTGGAGCAGCCGATGCCCTTGTTCACGTGAATGGAATGATTGAAAAAAACAAAATCCGGCAGGTCGTGCACGCGGTTCCACGCCAGCGGTTTGTTTTCACGCAAGCTCGCGCGCACTGGCTCAAGTATCGGCGCATCGCGCCAGATTTGCGAGTGGCACGTCATGCACGTCTCAGTCGGCGGAAGTCCGGCGAACGCGGAAGTCTCGACGCCGGTGTGGCAATAGCGGCAATCAATTCCCAAACCGCTGACGTGATGCTTGTGCGAAAACGGCACGGGCTGGTCGAGCGGGATGCCCTGCATGGTCGTGTAGGGCGACCAGAACGCGCGGTAGCCGCCCCAGACAAGCCCGGCGAGAAAAAGCACGATGAGAAAAATCGTGACACGGGCGAGGGTGTTCGCGCTGCGGGGAAAAATCTGTGGCATGATCGGCGCGTCACGATTCTTCCATCACGTCACAACATCGAGGTGCATCACGAGGTCATGTGCAACGATTTATCACGGCTGGCGAATCCATTGCTCGGCTTCGCTACGCTCCGAGAGGTTAAAATATTTCACCTGCGCCTTAGTGAGCAGTGAGCCGAATTTGCTGACCCATTGCTCCCATTTTTTATCGCCGATCATGGCGACGCGCTCGATCTGCTGAGCATGTGTGACGCTGAATTTCAAATCATCCCATGCGGCGACCGGCTCCCAGCCGTGAAAATTTTCCATTTCAAAAACGAGTCGCATGTTGCCGTGCGTGGCGATCATTTTTTCCCAGCTCGCAGTTAAATCGGTGTAATCTGCATCGGTCAGTTTTTCGCTCACGGTGACCCAGATGATGTTTCCGTCGGTCGCGACGACTTTGTGCATATTTTCCGCACACCATTTCGTTTTGCGCCGCGCACGAGGATGTTTGTTTTTGCGACGGCAGAATGCGGTTCACACCGTGCAGCGGCGATGCGCGGGGCCGTGATGATTGGCCAGATTATGCGCCGTGTTCACCAGACCGACGTGTGAAAATGCCTGCGGGAAATTTCCCACGAGACGGTGATGTTTTGTGTCGTATTCTTCGGCGAGCAGGCCGAGATCATTCCGCACGCTGAGCAGACGCTCAAAAATCTCGCGCGCCTGCTCGGTCTCGCCGATTAAATGCAGACAATCCGCGAGCCAGAACGTGCACGGCAAAAACGAGCCTTCACCGGGTGGCAGGCCATCCACGTGACGGGATTTTTCGGTCTGGTAACGCAGCACAAAACCGTCCTCCGTCAGCTCGCGTTTGATCGTCTCGATCGTGCTGCGCACGCGCTCATCCTCGGCGGGCAAAAATCCGACGAGTGGGATCATTAGCAGGCTCGCGTCGAGCGTGCTCGAGCCGAAATATTGCGTGAACGCTTTGCGTCTTCGGTTGTAACCGTGCTCGCAAACCGCGTCGTGGATTTTTTTTCGCAACCGCTTCCATCGTTTCAACTCGCCATCGAAACCGAAATACTCGACCGCTTTCACCGCGCGGTCCACGGCGACCCACGCCATGATTTTCGAGTGGGTAAAATGCCGGCGCGGCCCGCGCACCTCCCAGATGCCTTCGTCCGGCTCGTTCCACTGTTTTTCGAGAAATTTCAACAGCCAGCGTTGCAGTCGCCACGCATTCGCATCGGCGCGCACGCCGCTGCGATGCGCGATATGCAGCGCGTCCATGACCTCGCCGTAAACGTCGAGCTGAAATTGTTTCGACGCCGCGTTGCCGATGCGCACGGGTTGTGAGTTTTCGTAGCCATCGAGCCACGGCAGCTCGAATTCCTCGATGCGCCGCTCGCCCGCCGGCCCGTATAAAATCTGCGTTTGCTCCGCGCTGCCCGCTACCGCACGCACCAGCCAGTCGCGCCAGGCGCGCGCCTCATCGAGGTAACCCGCGTTGAGCAGCGAATAGAGTGTGAACGTCGCGTCGCGCAGCCAGCAAAAGCGGTAGTCCCAGTTTCGCACTCCGCCGAGCATCTCCGGCAGCGAGGTCGTCGCCGCCGCGACGATGCCGCCGGTCGGCGCGTAAGTCAGGCCTTTGAGCGTGAGCAGCGAGCGCATTACCGCGTCGCGCCATTCGCCTTTGTAGGGACACTGCGCCGCCCAGCGCGTCCAGAATTTTTCCGTTTCATCGAGCGCCTTTTCGGGTTCGACCGCTTTCGGCGGATTTTCGTGCGACTCAAACCATGTCAGCGCAAACGGCACACGCCGCCCTTCATTTACGGTGAAATCGGCCACGGTCGTAAGCTCCTGGCCATGCGTCTGGATCGGCGTTCGCAGCACGAGTGCATCAGGACCGGCAATGGCTTCGAGGTTCCCGTTGCGCTTGCGCACCCACGGGATGATTGAGCCGTAATCAAAACGCATGATGAGCTCCATGCTCATGCGGACCTCACCGCGCAGTCCCTCGACGATGCGCACGATGTCTGGATTCGTCCCGCGCGGTGGCATGAAATCAATGATCCGCACTGCACCGTGCGCCGCGTCAAAATCGGTTTCCAAAATCAGCGTGTCGCCACGATAGCGCCGGGTCGTGGCTCGGACAGTTTCCTTTGCCGATGGCGCGATGATCCAGCGTCCGTTATTTTTCCCGCCCAACAGCGCCGCAAAACACGCACGCGAATCAAATCGTGGAAAGCAAAGCCAGTCCACCGAGCCATTCTTCCCGACGAGCGCGCCAGTCTGCGTATCGCTCAAAAACGCGTAGTCCTCGATTTTCATGCGACGGCGATGCGAGGCATTTGCTGATAAATTCGTGGGCGTCGCGCGCGATGGTTGGGCAGCAGAGTTGGAGCCGCTGATTCGTAAAAGAAAGATGGCGGCGACCAACGACCGTCGCTACAAATCCGCAGCAGCGCATTTGCGCGCAAAATGCCGATTCATTCACGGGTGAACAAATCGTTGCTCTGGAAAATCATTGCCGTTTTCTGCGTCGCCATTGCGTTCCTTTTTGCGGCGCAACGACTGCCGTTGTTTAATTGGCTGCGCTCACTGCAAGGCTGGTTCGCGCAGATGGGATTTCTTGGCCTTCTGGTTTTCGCGCTGTCCTACGCGATCGCTGCAATCGCCTTGATCCCTTGCGCGCCGTGGACGATTGCCGCGGGAGTTTTTTTTGGTTTCACACGCGGGCTGTTGGCCGTGCTAGTCGGTTCGACATTAGGCGCAGTCGGTTGTTTTTCCCTCGCGCGCGCGATTGGACGCGAGGCCATTGCAGAGAAGTTGCGGCGCAATCCAAAGTTCAGTCTCATTGACCACGCCATCGGACGCGAGGGCTGGAAAATCGTGATCCTGCTGCGGATGATGCCGGTGCCGTTTGGCATGAGCAATTATTTCTATGGGCTGACGGCGATCACATTCTGGCACTACATGATTGCGACGTGGATTGGGATGATTTATGGCAATGTTGTGTTCGTCTATCTCGGCGCGATCGGTAAACGCGGCTTGGAATCGGGCACCTTGGGTCATCGCCATCCGCTTGAATATGCGCTGACCATTGTGAGCATCATCGCGGCATTCGTGGTGAGCGCTGTGTTGCGGCGGATCGCAAAAACGGTTGTCACGGAAGTGGAGACCGAGGAGAAAATCGAAGCGGATTGAGAGACGATTTTCGGAGATTTTTTTCGTTCCCCACCATGAAAAATCCTTCGTTAAAGCAATTCATGAAGCTGCAAATACTTGCTGCGGCGGCGGCAGTGATCAGCATTTCCAGCCAAAGCGAAGCAGAAGCCGCTGAAACAAACACCTCTCCATCGGAGCATCCGCGTATCACACAATCTTTCGACACGGATTGGCGTTTTTTAAAAGAGGATGTGTCGGGTGCGGAGAAGGTGGATTTTAATGACGCAACCTGGCGCAACTTAGATGTGCCGCATGACTGGAGCATCGAAGGACCTTTTGATGAAAAAAATCGCACCGGTGGCGCAGGCGGTTTTTTGCCTGCGGGTGTCGGCTGGTATCGCAAGCATTTCACGCTGCCGGAAAATTTTGCCGGACGTCGCGTTTTTGTGGAATTCGACGGTGTGATGGCAAACAGCGATGTATGGATTAATGGCGCGCATCTCGGTTGGCGGCCATTTGGCTACGTGAGTTTTCGCTACGAGCTGACGGGACATCTCAACTTTGGCGAAGGCAAAACGAATGTCCTCGCAGTGCGCGCGGACAACTCAAACCAGCCCGCTTCACGCTGGTATGCGGGCGCAGGCATCTATCGCCACGTCAGGCTCATTGTTACCGACCCAGTTCATTTCGACTACGACGCGACGTTCATCACAACGCCGATGATCGCGCAGGATGCTGCCACCGTGCGCATTCAAACGAAAATCGTGAATGACTCAGACACTCCGCGCGCAGTGGTTGTCGCGGCGTCAATCACCGGCCCGCCTGGTTCTGCGCCGGACGGAAGTTATGGCTGTGCCGGCGAGTCGCAGGAGGTTGGCGTGCCTGCGGGCAAGTCCGTGGACGTGAGCTTCGATGTTGAAATTCCCTGGGCGCCACGGCTTTGGGATTTGGAGCACCCGGAGCTGCATCACGCGCGGGTGCGGCTTCAGGCATCGGGGCAAACGCTGGATGATGAGACAATCCCATTCGGCATCCGCGAGTTTCATTTCGATGCGGACACGGGCTTTTGGCTGAACGGGAAAAATTTCAAACTCAAAGGCGTCTGTCTCCATCACGATGCAGGCGCGTTTGGCACGGCGGTGCCGCTCGCCGCGTGGGAGCTTCGGCTGGGGCTGCTCAAGCATCTCGGCTGCAACGCCATTCGCACCAGCCACAATCCAGTCGCGCCGGAGTTTCTCGATCTGTGCGACCGCATGGGTTTTTTGGTGATGGATGAAATGTTCGACTGCTGGACGGTTGGGAAAAATCCCTACGACTATCACCTTTATTTCAATGAGTGGTTTCAGACCGATACGCGCGACACCGTCCGGCGCGACCGCAATCATCCGAGTATCATCCTCTACAGCGCAGGCAACGAAATCCACGACACGCCGCACGCGGAGCTGGCGAAAAAAATTCTCGGGCTATTGATCGAAGTCTTTCACCGCGAAGACCCGACGCGTCCGGTCACGCAGGCGCTTTTCCGGCCAAACCGCAGCCATGATTACGAAAACGGCCTTGCCGATATGCTCGATGTCGTCGGTCAAAATTATCGCGAGCAGGAAATCCTCAACGCACATCGCGACAAACCCACGCGCAAAATCGTCGGCACCGAAAATCAGCACGCGCGAGTAGTCTGGGTGGCGCTGCGCGATAATCCGCCGTATGCGGGACAGTTTCTTTGGACGGGCGTGGATTATCTCGGCGAGTCCCGGCGCTGGCCGGACATTTCGCGTCCAACTGGCCTGATGGACCGCACCGACAACTGGTATCCTATTGCCTATCAGCGGCAGAGCTGGTGGAGCGAGAAACCGATGGTTTTTGCCACGCGCCGCACTGGCGCATCCGACCCAGCGACCATTGATCCCGGCTACGAAACCGCGCCACCACCGCCTTCTCACCGGCAGGTGCTATTCGCTGACTGGACGCCGCAAAACAGGGAGCCACACGAGGAGACCGTCGAGGTTTACTCCAATTGCGAACAGGTGGAATTATTTCTAAACGACAAGTCGTTAGGCACTCAGGCGCTGCCTGAGGATGCTTCGCCGCGCGTGTGGAAAGTTCCATTTGAGCCGGGCACGGTCATTGCCAAAGGCAAAAATCGAGAGGGTGAATTCCAGGCCATCCACGCACTACGCACCGCGGGAAAACCAGCGAAGATCGTGCTTGCCCCTAGTCGCACAAAGCTCCCGCGAGGCTGGGATGATGTTTGTCCCATCAACGTGTGGGTAATGGATGACAACGGTGAGCGCATTCCCAATTCAAATGATCTCATTACTTTCAAAGTCTCAGGCCCCGGCGTCATCGCCGCCGTGGACAACGGTGACAACGCCAGCGATGAATCTTTCCAAGCCACCGAGCGTCATGCTTATCAAGGCCGATGCGTCGTGTATCTCAAAGCCACAGCTCCCTCAGGCACAATTACCCTCTCAGCGTCCGCCCCGAATCTCACGGATGCCTCAGTTACAATCGAAGCCGCGCCAGCGAGATCGTTGCATTGATTCTTGCGCGAGGTCACACGCGCTGAACACGCTAAAAGCGATTCAGTAAATGCGAGCGTTCAATTGAGTGGCGAGCAGGTGAAATGGTTCATCTGGCTGATTGGACGCTCCTTTTTTCGTAGAATGAAAACCTCGCTTGGGTTTTCTGGCACGGGGCCTTGTCAAACCATCCGATAGCTTCGTTTCGAAAATAAAGAGGACATCAAAACGCGTATGAAAACACTTTTGCTCATCGTTACCACCACTAGTCTCTTCAGCGTTGTGTCATTTACATCATGCACCACGGCGCATGATGTTGCTGACGATACGGAGCATGTCGCCAGAAAAGCAGGGCATGTCGCGGGTCATGCCGTGGAAAAAACCGGCAGCGCGGTTGAACACGGAGGTCGAAAGCTGGAAGAACACACCCGCTGACGTTGGCGATCTGCCGACTGTTAGCGTGCTGTAAACGTTTCGCAGTTGCAGCTAATTAACGGAACGAGGGACGCACCAGCACTTTGGCATCTTCATTCACCGGGATGGCGCGCCGGACTTCGTAGCTATCCATCGTTTTGCTGTTTTGATCAATTAGTTCAATACTATCGAGGTTCGTATTGAGTTCCTTGCGCGTGAATTCCTTCGGCAACAACTCCGTGCGATTGATTTCGCCGAGCGTGACTTCTTTAAACTCGTTAGGAGTTTCCACGATGTAGGGAGTTAGAAAAATGACTAACTCGCGCTTGGTTGTGTGTCGGGTCAGATGTCGAAATGGCAATCCGAGAATCGGAATATCGCCGAGAATGGGAACTTTTTGCAGCGTGGAGCTTTTGTCAGTCGTAATTAAGCCGCCGATCACAACTGTTGTTGCATTTGGCGTGACGACCACGGTTTCTGCCGAGCGTTTGTCAATGAGGTTTGCAGTGACGCCATTGGTGACCTGCACCGTGCTCGGCGAGACGCTGGAAATCTCCGGCGCGACGATCATTTCGACCGATTTGTTCGAGGTAATAAACGGCGTGATGCGCAAAATCGTACCGACATCGTTGTATTGAATCGTGTTGATAGTCTGACCGGTATTCGTGATCTGGCTGCTGGTGACAAACGGCACTTCCTGACCGACCACGATGACCGCTTCCTGGTTGTTGCGCGCCATGATCGAAGGCCGCGAGAGCAGGTTCACATGTCCTTTTTGAGCGATCGCGCGCAAGGTTGCCTGGTAGTCATTGGTCAAAACGCTCACCAGATTGCCAGTCGCACCGGCGGCGGCGAATGGCGCGGCTGAGTTGGCCAGCCCGAAAAGGCTGGCGCTGCCGAGCGTGGCGTTTCTGAGATTGGACGGAAAAATCGAAGTGGTGGATGTCGTGATCGTTGACAGACCACCGGTCACCGTGGTGCCGCTGAGGATAGGGATGATATTGGTCGCGGTCGAGATGATGCTGCCAATCGCGCCCACCGCACTGCCAGTGGTCGTAGGATTGCCAGCATGGAAATTGTAAGAGGCCTCCAAGCCAAGATCAATGTCGTCATTATAAACCACATCCGCAAAGAGCACCTTGATCAACACCTGCGGCTTCGGGCGATCGAGCTCACGGATGACTTTCATAATCTCCGCGTGCGTTTGCTCATCCGCGATAACCACCAGCGAGCGCGTTTCTGGGTCCACCTGAATGCTCGCATCTCCCAACACGGTGTTGTTGCGATACTGCCGGCTGCCGCTGGTGAAAGCGCTTGTCGCTCCGACTCCCGTGACCGTTCTGCCTGCGGCGGCAGTCCGATTCGTGGTGGACGTGGAACCCGTGCGTGCGGCGGCTCCGGGGCGGATGTTTTGCCCTTGCGCGTAAAGCGAAACGGATGCGCCGAGCAGGGTGAGAATGGACGCCATCGCGAGAATGATCCGCGGGAGAAATCGGGGTGTTTTCATAGAGGGTTGAGCTGTTGTGCGGAACGAGAAATGTCTGATACCGGACTAACTAACGTCCTCCGATTGTCGAACCGCCGCCGACGCCGCTCGCTGCGGAAGTAATATCGCTCGATGCGCCTTGAGTGATGCGGTTGGTCAGCCGGCTGGTGCCCGGCTGAGTCGTTGT
>JADMIO011683344.1_pt1 | contig 13040 bp, 10 predicted proteins | sample 8958161 | NCBI WGS metagenome assembly JADMIO01 (sample SAMN16585339, study PRJNA669376) | soil metagenome | isolation source: Crop rotation soil | place: USA: Cullars Rotation, Alabama | collected 2011 | reverse complement strand
TGCTCGACACCGACCTGCCTGAGAACTCACGCGTGGCGCGCTGGATCACCGCCCGCCTCTACGACAGCGACCGCGCGACCCGCCTGGCGCAGTACGTGCTGCTCGGCGCCGGCGGCGCCGCCGCCTTGCGCGCCCTCGAGATCGAGCCGGGCGTCGTGCACATGAACGAGGGTCATGCGGCGTTCGCCGCGCTGGAGATGACGCGGCCGGCGGTGCAGGCCGGGGAGAACTTCTCGTCGGCGTTCGCGGCCGTACGGCAGCGGACGGTCTTCACGACGCACACGCCGGTCCCGGCCGGCAACGAGACCTACGACCCCGGCGAGGTGCGGCGCGTGCTGGGCCCGCTCGCCGCGTCGCTGGGCGCCGACCCCGACGAGATCATCGCGCTGGGACGCACGCACCCCGGCGACGAGCACGAGCCGTTCGGCGTCACGCAGTTCGCACTGCGCGCCAGCCGCGCGGCCAACGGCGTCAGCCGCCGCCACGGCGCCGTCGCGCGCGCGATGTGGCAGCCGTTGTGGCCCGAGCGAGCGCCGGACGAGGTGCCGATCGCGCAGGTGACCAACGGCGTCCACGTCCCGTCCTGGGTCGGCGTGCCGATGCGCCGCCTGCTGGACCGCGAGCTCGGCGCGGACTGGCTGCTGCGCGCCGCCGACCCCGCGACGTTCAGCGCGATCGACGCGATCGCGCCGGCCGAGCTGTGGGCGGCGCGCTGCGAGCAGCGTCGGCTGCTCGTCGAGTACGTCCGCGACCGCAGCCAGCTGTACCGGATCGCGCGCGGCGAGCCGCGCGAGCACGTCGAGGCCGCCGCCAAGGCCTTCGATCCGGCCGTGCTGACGCTCGGCTTCGCGCGCCGGATGGCGACCTACAAGCGCCTGCACCTGCTGCTGCACGACGTCGAGCGCAGCTTCCGGCTGCTCGGCGGCGAACGGCCCGTGCAGCTGCTCGTCGCGGGCAAGGCGCACCCCGGCGACGACGGCGGCAAACGGCTCGTGCAGCAGCTGTTCGGCTTCAACGCCGACCGGCGCGCGATCGAGCGCGTCGTGTTCCTCGAGGACTACGACCTCGGCGTCGCCTCGCGGCTCGTCCGCGGCTGCGACGCGTGGATCAACGTGCCGCGCCCACCGCTGGAGGCCAGCGGCACGAGCGGGATGAAGTCGGCGGTCAACGGCGGCCTGCAGGTCAGCGTCCTGGACGGCTGGTGGGCGGAGGCCTACGACGGCGCCAACGGCTGGGCGCTGGCAGGCGACGTCGAGGACGACCACGGCGTGCAGGACGCCCGCCACGCGGACGAGCTCTACGGCCTGCTCGAACGCGAGGTCATCCCCGAGTTCTACGCGCGCGACGCCGCCGGCATCCCGCAGGCCTGGGTCGAACGCGTCAAGCGCTCGATGCGCACGCTGATCCCGGCCTACTCGGCGACGCGGATGGTCGCCGACTACGAGCAGCGCGTGTACGGCGCGGGCTAACCAACCGGCCGCCTGCCTGCCGTCCGTGGCAGGCAGCGACCGCGACTCGAGCCGGGGTGGAGGACGACCGCGAGCGTGGGGGGGACGCAGCAGTTGTCGGGTCTCCGGCCGGGCGAAGACAGCATCGCGGTCGCGCGGCGCCGCGCCATCCGTCATCTCCACGCATGGCATTGCGGGAAACCACCGATTTGGTGGCGTATCAGCGCTTGTCGATCAAGGCCAGCTCGCGGCGCACCCTGGCGAGGACCGCGCGAACGTCGTCGGTCTCGCGACCGAGCGACGGGTTCGGGCGGCCGCCGATCTCGGCGGCTTCGCGGCAGCGCTGCAGGCGCCGCCGCAGCTCCTCCTCGCGCAGGCGCAGGCCACGAGCCTGATCCGGGCGGGAACTCGCTGGCATGCCTATACGGTAGGCAACCACAGCCCATCCTCCAACCGATGTTTTCCGCATCTTCGCTACGCCATCTCGACAACGACCGGCTCTACCGGCTCGTCGACCTCGGGCGCAGCCTCATGGCGACGCTGGACTCCGAGGAGATCCTCGGCCGCGTCGTCGAGGTCGCGCAGGAGCTGACCGGCGCGCGCTACGGCGCGCTGGGCATCTACGACGAGCGCCGGCGCCGGCTGTCGCGTTTCATCGCGCGCGGGATCGACGAGCGGACCGTCGAGCTCATCGGTGACCTCCCGCGCGGGCACGGCGTGCTCGGCGAGCTGATCGAGCACCCGGTGGCGCTGCGGCTCGCCGACATCGGCCGCCATCCGAACTCCTACGGCTTCCCCTTCAACCATCCGCCGATGCGCTCGTTCCTCGGCGCGCCGATCGTCGTGCGCGACCGCATCTGGGGCAGCATCTACCTCAGCGAGAAGCAGGGCGCCGCGGAGTTCGACGCCGCCGACGAGGAGGCTGTGCTGATCCTCGCCGACTGGGCGGCGCTGGCGATCGTCAACGCGCGCAGCTACGAGGGCGTGCGCGGGCGCCGCGACGAGCTCGAGCGCGCGGTCAGCACGCTCGAGGCGACGACGATGATCTCCAGCGTGCTCGCCGGCACGACCGAGCTCGAGCGGGTGCTCGAGCTCGTCGTCAAGCGCGCCCGCGCGCTCATGGATGCGCGCAGCGTCGCGATCTACGTGCGCGAGGGTGACGACCTCGTCGTGGCGCACGGCGCCGGCGAGCTCGAACAGGGGTGGGTCGGTCGCCGCGTGCCGATCGAGGGCAGCGTGCTCGGCCAGGTGCTGCGCTCGCGGCGCCCGGCGCGCGTCGGCGACCTCGGTCGCAGCCTCCTCCCGCGCGGCGACGACGCGCTCGGCGCGCTGCTCGTCCCGCTCGTCTTCCGCGACCTGACGTACGGCCTGCTCGCGGCGCTGGACCCGGTCGGACGCAGCGAGTTCAGCTCCGAGGACGAGCGCCTGCTGGTGGCCTTCGCGACGAGCGCGGCGTCGGCGATCGCGACCGCCCGCTCGTTCGAGCGGGGACTGCTGCGGCGCAGCATCCAGGCGCTGGAGGGCGAGCGCCGGCGCTGGGCGGAGGAGCTCAACACGCGCACGCTGGAGCGCCTGACGCGGATGCGTGCCGAGCTTGGCGCCGCGCGCGACGGCGATGCGCCCGGGCGCCTCGACGGCGTGCTCGACACGACGCTCCAGGAGCTCGGCGAGCAGATCGACGCGCTGGCCTGGATCATCACGCAGCTGCGACCGCCGGAGCTCGACGAGGCCGGCATCGCCGCCTCGCTGCAGGCGCTGTTCGCGCACGCCGACCTCACGGGCCTCGTCGTCGACGCGCAGATCGACCTGGCGTACGAATCGGGCCGGGCGCCGACGCGACTGCTGGCGGCGATCGAGGTGACGGTCTTCCGCGTCGTGCAGGAGGCGCTCGACAACGCGATCCAGCACGGCGGCGCCCGCGCGGCCAGCGTGCTGCTCACCGAGCGCGACGACGAGCTGACGCTGCGCGTGCACGACGAAGGGCGCGGCTTCGACGCCGCCGCGCAGTCCGACGGCTACGGCTTCGTCGACATGCGCCAGCGGCTGGCGTTCGTCGACGGCACGCTCGAGATCGCCTCCGAACCGGGGGCCGGCACGACCGTCACGGCGCGCGTCCCGGTTCGCCGCGCCGAATAAACGCAAACGTTCCGTAGTCACTACGGATCGGTCGGCGCGAGGGGGCGCCGATAGCTTGCCCATGCCCCCCTCGACACGCCGCTGGATGGAGTCCGACGACGCCATGGTCCTGTGGCGCCGTTACGCCGAGCATCGCGACCGCAAGCTGCGCGACCGCCTGGTGCTGACGTACGCGCCGCTCGTGAAGTTCATCGTCTACCGCAAGGTCGGCGAGCTGCCGGTCAACTGCGAGGCCGACGACCTGGTCGCCGCCGGCCTCGAGGCGCTGATCAAGTCGCTGGACCGCTATGACCCCGACAAGGGCGCGACGCTCGAGCAGTTCTTGTGGACGCGCATCCACGGCGCCGTGATCGACGAGCTGCGCCGTAACGACTGGGCGCCGCGCTCGCTGCGCCGCTGGGAGCGCGACATGCGCCGCGTGCAGACCGAGTTCCGCACGATCCACGGGCGCTCGCCCGCCGACCACGAGCTCGCCGACGCGATGAGCATGACGATCGAGCAGTTCGACGCTCGCCGGCGCGACCTCATCACCTCCGACGTCACGTCGCTGAACACGCTCGTGCTCGGCGAGGACGGCGCGGGCGTCGAGCGCATCGACCTGCTCACGAGCGAGGATGCCACCACCGACCCGCACGCCGAGAGCATGCGCGCCGCGGCCAAACAGCGCTTCCGCGACGCCTTCGCCGGGCTGTCGCCGCGTGAGCGCGAGATCGCCGTGCTGCTCTACGTCAAGGACCTCACGCTGCGCGAGATCGGCGAGGTGCTCGGGGTCTCCGAGAGCCGCGTCTGCCAGATCCACGGGCAGCTGAAGCGCAAGCTGCGCCTGCGCATGTCGGCCGACGACGCCGAGCTGCTGCGCGCCGTCGCGTAGCCGCAGTTCAGCCGGCGGGGCCGAGATCAACCGCGGCCAGCCGGATCGCGGTCGCGCGCAGGGTGCTCGCGCCCGCCCCGCCGATCGCACCGCCGGCCTGCAGACGCAGCGTGAACGTGCACGGCGCGCAGCCCGCGGGCAGGTCGACGACCTCGCTGATGACGCCCGACATGTCGCTGATCCCGGCGGCCGAGAAGGTCGGCAGCCGGCGCGTGAGCTGCACGCTGCCGTCGCGCACGATGTCGTAGATGCCCTGCACGGACGAGGGGCACGGGGCCACGCACGCGGCGTCGAAGCCGCCGGCCAGCAGTGCCCGGTGGGCGCTGCCGTCGCCGCGCCCCAGCAGCACCGACACGAGCGCGACCGTCGCCCCGCCTTGCGTGACGTCGGTCGGCCCGGGCACCACGACCGGCGCGCCGGCGCTCGCCGCGCTGACGCCCGGAGCGCCCTGCAGGCCCTGCGGGCCGGCCGGCCCCTGCGGGCCCGCGGCGCTCGGCGTCAACGGGATGCCGTTGATCGTCAGCGTGTTGCCGCTGCCCTTCCTGAAGGTCGTGCCGTTGATCGTGATGGTCTTGCCGGAGCCCTTCTTGAATGGGATGCCGTTGATCGTCAGCGTCTTGCCGCGGCCGTTCCTGAAGGGCGTGCCGTTGATCGTGATGGTCTTGCCGGAGCCCTTCTTGAACGCGACCCCGTTGATGGTCAGCGTGCCGCCGCGCTTCTTGAACGCGGAGCCGCTGATCGTGATCGCCAGGTCGCCGGACGAGCACTTGCCGTTGCGCTGCACGACGAGCTCGCCCGAGCTCTTCGCGGCGCAGGCCGGCACGCCGCTTCCGCCGACCGCGCCCGCGGCCACGGCCGCTCCGACGCCGGCGACGGTCGCCGCCAGCGCGATCCCGCCCATCCGCAGCTCTCTGCGCACCGGCCGAGGGTAGTGCGCCCGGAGGACACGCGCAAGCCCTGAGGATGACGTCGCAAGCCGCCCCGGCCGGCCGGCGCGTGCTCTCGTGGAACCTTCGCAGCCCCGCGTCGCGTCTGTGTCGGTGACACCAACTCACATGCGAGGACGTCATGTTCAACGCAGTCCCAGCTCATCCCATCACCGCGCGGCGCGGGCGCATCGCGCTCGCCGGCGCGGCCGCCGTCGCGTGTCTCGCGCTGAGTGCGTGCTCGGGTCCGCTCGACACGCCGAACGCCGGCTCGCCGTCCGGCGGCGACCACGGCAGCGGCCACTCGTGGGCGCCGCCGATCACGATGCCCCAGCCCGAGCCGCCCTATACGCACCCGGGCCCGAACCTCGACCACGGCTGCGCCGACGGCGCGTCCGCCAACGGATTCCCGTGCGTGTCGGTGCCGGGGACAGGGGGAGTCATCTACCCAGGCCCCGACCCCGATCCGTTCTAGAGGCTGCCTGCCGGCCGCGGCAGGCCGAGCCCGTCGGCGAGCAACGCCTCGAACTCGGCCGCCGGCATCGGGTGGGCGAAGTGGTAGCCCTGCGCGATGACGTCGGGCGCCATCGCGACGAGCGCCTGGCGCTGGTCGTCCGTCTCGACGCCTTCGACGACAACCGTCGCGCCGAACTGCTCGGCGATCGCCAGGACGGCCGCGATCACGGCCTGGTCGGAGGGCCGCGTGACGACGCCGGCGACGAACGACTTGTCGACCTTGACGACGTGCAGCGGGAAGTCGCGTAGGTGCGCCAGCGACGAGTGCCCGGCGCCGAAGTCGTCGAGCGCGATCCGCACGCCGAGCCCGGCGAGGCCGGCCAGCGCCGTCGGGGCGTCGCTCTCGAAGTCCATGATGGCGCCTTCGGTGAGCTCGATGATGAGGCGGTCGGGATCGACGTGCGCCTCGTCCAGCGCCGCCGCCACCGCCGCGCGCAGCGACGGGTCCTTCAGCCTGCTCGGGGCGAGGTTGATCGAGACCCCCAGCGGCATCCGGCCGGGCATGTCGCGGTCCCACCGCGCGATCTGGGCCAGCACCGTGCTGGAGATGAAGCGGCTGATCTGGACGTTGAGCCACGGGTGCAGCTCGCCGGCGGGCAGAAAGGCGCTCGGCGGCAGCAGCCCGCGCGTGGGGTGCTGCCAGCGCACGAGCGCCTCGGCCCCGACGATCTCGCCGGTGGCGATCGCGACGAACGGCTGGTAGTGGATCACGAGCTCGTCGTGTTCCAGGGCGCGCCGCAGCTGCGCGGTGATCGGGCGGTCCGGCCGCAGCCTGCGCCCGAGCAGCTCCTCGTCGGCGATCGCGACCGCCGGATCGCCGCCCCATTTGGCTCGGCGCATCGCGAGCTCCGCCGCGCGCAGCAGATCCGACGCCGCGTCCTCGGGACTGCCGAGCGCGACGCCCACCGAGATCGTCAGCGGGACCTCGGCGTCCGCGACCGCGAACGTGTCGTGGCCGACCGTCTCGCACCAGCGGCGCGCCAGCGCCGTCCCTTCGGCGGCGCTCGTGTCGTCCAGGCGCACGAGGATGTAGCGCGCGCCGCCGCCCGCGGCGACGATCACAGCGTCGTCGCGGACGGCGGCGCGCAGCCGCTGTCCGACGTCGCGGATCAGCGCGTCGGAACCCGCGCGCGGAAGCTCGTCGGCGACGAGGCGAAACACGTCGACGTCGCCGATCAGCACGGCCGGGCGACGGCCGTCGCGCAGCGCGCGGCTCAGGCGGCGCTCGGCGTGCTCGCGCGTGGCCAGGCCCGTCATGCCGTCACGCGCCGCCACGCCGTTGGCGCGCCAGACGAGGACCGCCACGCCCGCGGCCACGTAGACCCCGAGCGTGCGCACGAGCGCGCCCGTGCCCGGCGACTCCGCCTGAAAGGACTTCCACGAGGCCAGCGAGTCCGGGCTGACGATCGCGAGGGCAGGCAGCGCGAGAATGCCGACGAGGCTCGCCGCCAGCGGCAGCCAGTCCTGGTAGACGGCGATCAGCAACACGTACGCGCCCGACAGCGTCGAGAGGTTCGCGACGTAGTGGTTCTGCAGTGCGGCGCAGAGCAGGAAGGCGACGGCGATCGCGAGCTCGCGCGGACGGCGCGGCCGCAGCGGTGCCCAGGCGACGGCCAGCGTCGCCACGAGCGCCGCGGCCTGCACCCACAGCCACCCGTCGTGGGACTCGGCCGCGCTCAGCGCGATCGCGAGCGCCCCGTTGACCGTTGCGATGCCGGCCACGATGAGGTGGCGCGCACGCCACGCGGCGTCGGTCAGCAGGCCGCCGTCGAGCCCGCTGGTCCAACTGCTCCACGCGGCGATGCGACGGCGCATGACACGGGCGGGGCGACTAGGGCAGGCGCAGCTCGGCGTCCGGATACACCTTCGAGCGCATCGCCCCCGCGGCCTCGAGCAGTCCGCTCGCCTTCAGCGCCTCGCCGTGCTCGGGCTGTGACTGATAGTCGTCGCGCGCCTCGGCGGACTCCCAGTACGTGCAGACGACGATCCCGTCGCCGGTGGGCGCGACGATCCGGCCCAGGATGGCGGGGGACTGGCGCCGCGCCTCGAGGTCGTCGGTCGCGGTGAGCAGCGCATCCTTGTCGCCGTCGATCTCCAGGATGACCAACACTCCCATGGTGAACCTCTCTCCGTAGATGCCAGGTCGCGGCCACCGTATCCGGCGCTCGTGGCGGGAGCAACGCGCAGCCGCGGACGAACGCGCCCGCTCAGGTGCTCGCGGGCTCGGGCGCCGGCGGCGGTGCGGCGCGTCGTGGCGCGAGCGCCATCCCCAGCAGCCCGAACGGCAGCGGCAGCCAGTAGCTGAACAGCCGGTAGGCGAAGGTCGCCAGCACGGCGTCCCCGGCATCGACGCCGGCGAGCGCGAGCAACGCCGTCATGCCGGCCTCGACGAACCCCAGCCCGCCCGGTGTGATCGGGATGTTCCCCAGCGCCTTGGCCGCGCAGAACGCCAGCAGCACGAGGCTCGGCCGCGGGTGCGAGCCGATCGCCGCCAGCGCCGCCAGCAGCGTCATGAAGTCCAGCAGCCAGCGGCCGACCGCGGCGACGAGCGCGTGCTTCCAGCGCGCTCCCAGCACGCTGAGGATCCGGTCGCGCTCGGCGAACAGGCGCTGCGGGAGGTCGGCGAGCGGCGGCCGGCGCCGGCGCAGCTTGTTGCGGACCGTCTGCACGGCGCGCCCCACCCACGCCAGCGGCCCGTCGGTGCTCAGCAGCAGCGCGCCGCCGCCGACGATCACGGCGAACGCGACGAGGCCGGCGGCGGCGGCTTCGAGCAGGCCGCGGTTGACCGAGCCGCGCAGCACGCCGGGGATCGCCAGCACCGGCAGCCCCAGCACGACCGCGAACACGAGCAGGTTCACCGCCGTCAGCGCGCTCACCACCGCCGGCCCGTTCAGTCCGGCGGCCACGAAGATCCGATATTGCAAGGCCGCTCCGACCGGGCCGCCGCCCGGGGCGATGTTCGACAGCGCGTTGGACGCGAGTTGCGCCGCGATCACGGGCCGCCAGCGGGCCGTTCGCAACGCCACCCGCTGCAGGTCCCACAGGCACGCGCAGACGCCGACCTGCAGGGCGAACATGACCAGCAGCGACGTGGCGGAGAAGCGCGTGATCTGCTGCCAGGAGCCGAACGTCTCGACGAGCTTTGGGAACACGAGATACAGCGACACCAGCGTGACGACGAGCCAGATGACGTTGCGCCGCAGCGACCGCGGCTTCTCCTGCTCGCCGCGGCTGATCTCCCCGGCCGTGTCGACGTGCTGCTCGATCGCGCGTTCGACGCGATCACCGATCGAGCCCACAGCCGTCTCGTCAGCCATGCCGCAAGCCTCGCAGGAACGCGAAGGCCTCAGAACATTCCGTTGTCGTTCTTGCTCTCCGCCGGGATGACCTGCAGCACGTCCCAGTGCTCGACGATCCTGCCCGCGTCGTCGAAGCGGAAGATGTCGATGCCGGCGTAGTCGTGGTCGCCCGGCCAGTGCTGGAAGCAGTGCAGCACGACGAGGTCTCCTTCGGCGACGGCCCGCTTGAACTCGACGCGCTTGCCGGGGTAGTCGGCGGCCATGCGTTCGAAGTACTCGATGAACGCCTCCTTGCCGTCGCCGACCTCCGGGTTGTGCTGGATGTACTCGTCGCCGGCGTAGCGCTCGATCGCTTCGCGCGGCCGGCACTGGTTGAACATGAGGTCATAGAACGCTTGCGCGTTGTCCTTCGGCGATTGCGCGGTCACTGCGTGGCTCCTGGTCGTCGAGGGTGAGGCCGGCGTCGTCGTGAGGATGCCGATCTGCGCTGCGATCGGCGCGTTGGACGACGGCCGCCGCGTCGGAGAAGATGGGCGTTCATGGCATCGCACCTCGCTCCGTATCTGTGCGACCTGCATCGCTCGTGGCTGGCCGCCGACCCGGAGCGCAGCTGGCGCGAGCACGAGGCGAGCCTGCTGTTCTTCGACATCTCCGGCTTCACGCCGCTGACGGAGCGGCTGGCGAGGCACGGCAAGGCCGGCGTCGAGCAGCTCACGGACATCCTCAACACCGTGTTCGGGCCGCTCGTCGAGACGGCCGCGGAGCTCGGCGGCGACACGCTGAAGTTCGGAGGCGACGCGCTGCTGCTCGCGTTCGACGGGCCGGACCACGCCCGCCGTGCCTGCGCGGCCGCTTCGGACATGCAGCGCGCGATCGCCCCCTACCGCCGCCTGGAGACCAGCCAGGGCGTGTTCTCGCTGCGCGCGTCGGCGGGAGTGGCTTCCGGCGTCCTGCATGCCTTCCTCGTCGGCGACCGCTTTCGCGAGCTCGTGCTCGCCGGACCGCTCACGAGCGAGGTCATGGGCCTCGAGCGCGAGGCGCGGCCCGGCGAGGTGCTCATCGGCGCCGCGACCGCCGCCGCGCTCGACCCGCGTGCGGTCGGCCGGCCGCGCGCCGGCGGCTTCACCCTGTGCGCCCGGCCGGAGCCGGTCGCCGGCGTCGGCCCGCGCGCGGACCTCACCGCGGTCGACCCCGCGCTCGGGCTCCCCACCGCGCTGCACGAGCACCTCGGACCCGATGCCGAGAGCGAGCATCGCCGCGTCACGGTCGCCTTCGCGCAGTTCCGCGGGCTCGACGACATCCTCCGCGCAGCCGGTCCCGACGCCGCGGCGGCCCAGCTCGGGGCGCTCGTGGCGCGCGCGCAGGACGCCTGCGAGCGACACGGCGTGACGTTCCTCGGAACCGACGCCGACGCCAATGCGGGCAAGATCTTCCTCGTCGCCGGGGCGCCGACCGCATCGCTCGACGACGAGGACCGCATGCTCTTCGCGCTGCGCGAGATCGTCGCTCCCGCGGGCGATCTGCGCGTGCGGGCGGGCGCCAACCGCGGACGCGCCTTCGCCATCGACCTCGGTGCGCCGCAGCGGCGCACCTACACGACGATGGGCGACACGACGAACCTCGCCGCGCGCGTCATGGGCAAGGCGCCCGACGGCGCGGTGCTCGCGACGCGCGCCGTCCTCGAGCGCGTCCGCGCGCCGTTCGCGCTGACCGCCGTCCCGCCCTTCAACGTCAAGGGCAAACGCGGGCTCATCGAGGCGCAGATCATCGGTGAGCCGCGCGAGATCGCCCCCCGCGCCGACGGCAGCCGCCCGCCGCTTCTGGGGCGTGAGACGGAGCTCGCGACGCTGCGCGGTGCGCTTGCGTCCGCGCGCGCCGGCGAGGGCCGGATCGTCGAGCTCGTCGGCGAACCGGGCATCGGCAAGTCGCGGATCGTCGCGGAGGTGGCAGCCGCCGCGGCGCAGGTCGGGATGCAGCGGGTCACGATCGAGGCCGGCGCCTACGGGACGTCGACGCCGTACTTCGCGCTGCGCGGCCCGCTGCGCCGGCTCATCGGCGCCGAGCACGACGACGAGGTGGCGGCGGCGCTGGGCGCGGCTGTCCGAGAGCACCTGCCGCAGGCCGAGTCGCTGCTGCCGCTGATCGCGATCGCCTTCGGTCTGGACCTGCCGGCGACCGCGGAGTCCGCCCGGCTGTCCAGCGACGCGAGCGCCGCGCAACTGCACCTCCTCGTCGATCAGCTCCTGGGCGCCATGCTGCCCGCACGCCAGACGCTGCTGCTCGTCGAGGACGCGCACTGGCTCGACGAGGCCTCCAGCGAGCTGCTGCGCACGCTGCTGCGCAGCGCCGGCCCGCGTGGCTGGGCCGCGCTCGTCACGCGTCGCGCCGGCGACGACGGCCTCAGCGAGCTGCCGGGGACGCCGATCCGCATCGAGCTGCAGCCGTTGGACATCGACGCCGCGCGCTCGCTCATCGTGTCCGGCGGCGAGGGCGCGCTCGCGCCGCACGTGACCGCCGCGCTCGTCGAGCGGGCCAACGGCAACCCGCTGTTTCTGGGCGAGCTCGCTGCCGCCGCGCGCGCCGGGGCGGGGCTCGAAGAGCTGCCCGACACGGTCGAGGCGCTGCTGACCGCGCGCATCGACACGCTCGCCCCGGCCGAGCGGCGGCTGCTGCGCCGCGCCGCCGTGCTGGGTCAGCGGTTCCCCTTCGAGTGGCTGGTCGACATGCTCGGCCGGCCCGAGGCCGAGCTGCGGGCGAGCCTCGCGCGACTGGCCGACTTCCTCACGCTCGAGCCGGGCTCCGAGCGCGTGCGCTTCGGTCACGCGCTGCAGCGCGAAGCGGCCTACGAGACGCTCCCCTACCAGAGTCGACGGGCGCTTCACGCGCGCGCGGGCGAGCTCATCGAGCGCCGGCTCGGCGATGGGGCAGGCGCCGCCGCGGACATCCTCGGGCTGCATTTCCTGCGGGCGCACGAGTACCCGCGCGCCTGGCGCTACGGCCGCATGGCCGCCGACCAGGCGCGCGATCGCTTCGCGCCGGCGGACGCCGCCGAGCTCTACCTCCGTGCGATCGAGGCCGCCCGCGCTCTGCCCGAGCTCCCGCCCGGCGAACTTGCCGACCTCTGGCAGGAGCTCGGCAAGGCGCGCAGCCGGACGGGCGAGCCGGCGGCCGCGGTCGAGGCGTTCACCCGCTCACGGCGGCTCACCGCCGAGGACCCCGTGCGCCAGGCCCAGCTCATGCTCTGCCACGCGCGTGTCGCGACCGACGGGGGCCATCTCGGCCGCTCGGTGCGCTGGCTGCTGCGCGCGCTGCGCACGCTCGAGGGCAACGACGATCCCGCGGCCGGCGCGTGCAAGGCCGAGCTGATCGCCGAGCTCGGCTCGGTGCGCACGTGGCAGGGGCGCCCGCGCGACGCGATCCCGCTGCTGGAGGAGGCCGCGCGTGTCGCGGAGCGCTACGAGGCGCGGTCGGCGCTCGCGCAGGCGCTGTCGACGCACGACGTCGCGGTGTGGCACATCGATCGCAGCACCGGCCCGGTGCACTCACCGCGGGCGCTGGAGATCTACCGCGAGCTCGGTGACCTCGACCGCGAGGGAGCGGTGCTCACGAACCTCGGCACGACGGCCTACTTCCGCGGCCGGTGGGACGACTTTCCAGCACAGTGGGATCCGAAGCTTGGAATTCACGTGACTTGAAGTCGCGGCCGCACTGACCCTATAGTGAGTCGTATTAATTTAAATCATACCAACATGGTCAAATAAAACGAAAGGCTCAGTCGAAAGACTGGGCCTTTCGTTTTAATCTGATCGGCACGTAAGAGGTTCCAACTTTCACCATAATGAAA
>JADMIO011319602.1_pt1 | contig 13040 bp, 12 predicted proteins | sample 8958161 | NCBI WGS metagenome assembly JADMIO01 (sample SAMN16585339, study PRJNA669376) | soil metagenome | isolation source: Crop rotation soil | place: USA: Cullars Rotation, Alabama | collected 2011 | reverse complement strand
TTTCCTTTATTCACCGTTTTCGGAAGGGCAAAGCCCTTCCGCACATCAGAGGGCAGAGCCCATCGCCGCACATCGGAGGGCACAGCCCTTCCGCACATCAGAGGCCAGAACCTGCGCCGCAAATCAGAGGGCAAACGCGATTCCGCACATCAGGGGCAAAGCCCGCGGGCTAATTTCTGCCTGATGGTTCCGGCTCACCTCGGCTGGACGGCTCTGCTGACGGCGTGTTAACTTACGTCGATAGTTAATTTTAGCGGTAGCCGTTCGTACGGCTTTCTGCAGTTTTGGAGGATCATTTTTAGTAGTGCCTTTAGCAAAAGAGACGAAAGCGCAGATTTTGACAGATTTTCGCACCCACGAGTCAGATACAGGCTCTCCACAGGTTCAGGTGGCTTTGCTTAGCCAGCGAATAAACGAGCTAACTGAACATTTCAAAACCCACAAAAAGGACAATCATTCGCGAAGAGGCTTGCTGAAAATGGTCTCGCAGCGACGTAGTTTGTTGGATTACCTGAAGCGCACAGATATTGAGCGTTACCACGAAGTGGTAAGCCGTTTAGGTCTTCGTAAGTAATTGTTGAGTAGTTAAAGAGAAGCTTCGAATCTCAGAGTTTTCAAGCCCGCGCCTATCGAAGGGCTTGCCAGCGGTGCCGAACGTGACGGCGAATTCCCGGGCAAGCAGGCGTGTTGGCCTAGCGTAACGCACAAAAGGCGGCAGGAGCTTCACGGCTAATGAGGCTCTTGCCGCCTTTTCAGTTATGTCAGCGATGGGTTACCCGCCCTTCACGTAGCGGGCCCTCCCGGACAATGTTCGGTAAACAAAGAGTTCAAATTTAAGCGAAGCGCACGAGACGCTCGCGGCCTGTTAGCACAGGCTCTGTCGAAGGAGACAAAAGAAAATGCCAGTTAAGAAATACCTCAAAGAATCAATCAAGTTAGGTGACAAGGAACTAACAGTCGAAACCGGACGGGTTGCGAAACAAGCGGATGGTTCCATCATCATCAGATACGGAGACACGATGCTGCTGGTCGCAGCCGTGGGGGCTCCCACAGCCAGAGAGGGAATTGATTTCTTCCCTCTAACGGTCGAATACCGCGAGGCGAACTACGCCGCCGGCCGCATCCCCGGAAACTATTTCAGACGCGAAGGCCGGCCCACCGAAAAGGAAACGCTTACCAGCCGCCTTATCGATCGCCCCTGTCGCCCACTTTTTGCCGAAGGCTACCGCAACGAAACTCAAGTGATTGCCAGCGTAATTTCCGCTGATCCGGACAACAATCCGGATGTTATCGCCATCACCGGCGCTTCCTGCGCGCTTTACCTTTCGGACATTCCTTTTATGAATCCAATCGCGGGCGTGCGCATCGGCCTCATTGAAGGACGCTATATCGTGAACCCCACCTATGATGAGACGCGTAGCTCGCGTTTGAATCTCGTGGTGGCCGGAACCGAAGAAGCAATCGTCATGGTCGAGGCCGGCGCCTCAGAAGTATCGGAAGAAATCATGGTCGAAGCTCTGATGTTGGCCCACAAGGAAATCAATCGCCTCTGTCGCTGGCAGAAAGAGCTTTATAAGGCCCTCGACGTTCAAAAACGAGAAGTTGTTGCACCTGAGCTTGATCAGGAATTGCTTGGCGAAATTCAGCGAAATTACGGAGATCGCCTTCGTCAGTCCCTTGATACGACCAACCAGGAAAAGCGAGACAGCTACGCAGCGGTAGATGCCCTTAAGAAGGAAGTTGTCGAAGGCTATCCAGAGGACCAGGTTGAAAAGCGGGCGATGGCGAAAAAGGTGTTTGACCATCTGAAAGAAACCGTTTTCAGAGACGACATTCTCAACAGCCGTCGCCGTCCCGATGGACGCCGGTTCTCGGAAATTCGTCCCATCAGTTGTGAAGTAGGCTGGTTGCCGCGCGTCCACGGATCAGCGCTCTTTACGCGTGGCGAGACGCAAGCGCTGGTTACGACCACATTGGGAACTAAAGAAGACGAGCAGTACATGGACGATATCGAAAAGGGTGAAGTTAAACGTCGCTTCCTGCTCCATTACAACTTCCCCCATTATTCGGTTGGTGAAGTCGGCCGGTTTGGGTCATCCAGCCGCCGTGAGATTGGACACGGCGCACTCGCGCGACGCGCAATTGAACCAGTACTGCCTGACGAATCTGAATTTCCTTACACGCTTCGCATCGTTTCTGACATCACGGAGTCGAACGGTTCCTCGTCGATGGCCAGCGTTTGTGGCGGCATCTTGTCGTTAATGGACGCGGGCGTGCCGCTGAAGGCGCCGGTTGCCGGCGTCGCCATGGGCCTGGTAATGGAAGGTAACAAGTACGCGATTCTGACGGACATTGCCGGCGCCGAAGATCACTACGGCGACATGGACTTCAAAGTCACAGGAACGCGTGAAGGTATTACCGCCCTGCAGATGGACATCAAGATCGGTGGCATCAACGCGCAGATCATGGCCGAAGCACTTGCGCAAGCTCGCAAGGGACGTTTGCACATTCTCGGCGTGATGGAACAAGCGCTTGCAGCGCCGCGTACCGAGATTTCCAAGCACGCGCCGCGCATCATTCAAATCAAGATTAATCCCGACAAGATTCGCGACGTCATTGGACCAGGCGGCAAGATGATCCGTTCTCTGGTTGAAGAAACAGGCGCGAAGATTGATGTGTCCGACGACGGCACGATTTCAATTGCGACCGCCAGCGGTGAAGCAGCGGAAGCCGCGGTTGCGCGCATTCGTGGTATCACGGCGGAAGCGGAAGTTGGTCAAACTTACGTCGGTACTGTCTCACGTATTGTCGACTTCGGCGCATTCGTTGAAATCTTTCCGGGCACCGACGGCTTGCTGCACATCTCTGAAATCGCCGACCGCCGAGTTAAGGATGTTCGCGATGAATTGAAGGAAGGCCAGCAGATAATCGTCAAGTGCATCGGCAAGGAAGGCAACAAGATTAAGTTGTCGCGCAAGGCTGTGTTGCGCGACGAGGATCGAAAAGCTGAAGCGGCGAGCGCCGGGGATTCGGTTAGCGCGCACGACGCGGAGTAGGTTAAAGATCTCGATCTTCGCCGGCCGACTTCACCTGCGAAGTCAGAACGATTGACCATTTACTAAGTGAGAGGGCTTGCACTTGCAAACCCTCTCATTTTGTTTGATTTAACTGCCTCACGAACCTCGCTGAAACTGGAAACCCTTCTTCATTAAGCATCTTTCCCTATCAACCAGCGAAACCGCTCGCGGGTGTTCAAGCCAGAATTCATTATTACCTGGTTCTAACGCGCGCGGCCAACAAGTTTAAACGACGTAAACTCTTCCAGTTCTCAAGCACGGGAAGGATACGAGGAGGAACTTCAATCCGATGATGAGTCGAGCTTTTCGCCCCATTGCTGCGATACTCGCCATCTTGCTACTAACGGGCGCGCCGACACATGCGGCGCCTGTTGCCATTAGCGAGGTGATACAGGTACTGGGCAGCTACCAGAATCCTCCTGAGCTTCGGCTCCGTAGTGTTTCTCAAAGCACTAATTCTCTGGTCGACGACGGAGATGGACCATCAACCGTTGCTTCCGCGTCGCAGGAATCCGCGGCTGGAGGCGCCGTCGAAATCCCCGACACTTCCGTCGGCGGCGAAATCACTAACGACTCCGCAGACACGTTGTTGGCCGGTGTAGCGGTAAGCGCGGATCAGGACGCGGGTGTTGATGTAGTTGACCAGGGTGACGTCGAAGGGACCATCTGCGACTGCGGCGAGATCACGGTTCCCGGTGGCGGCTTCCCGAAGTGGCCGTTGCTATTCCTCGCTGCAATTCCATTCTTCTTTATTCATGGCTGCGAGCATTGCGAAACTCCGCCACCGCCGACCAGCCCAACTCCGCCACCCAGCACGCCAGAGATTCCCGAACCGGCTTCGTTGTTGCTGTTTGGTTCCGGTCTCGCTGCATTTGGCGCTGGCTTGCGTCGACGTTATGCTAAAGGCAAACATCAATCCCAGTTGCAAACGTCGGAGGAGGGCTGATCGAGATGTCCAGACTACTTAACTTGCACCGGGGTTACGGCAAGATTGCCTTCGCCGCATTTCTCGCACTCACCTTCTGCGTTGCTAATCCTTCTGCAACGGCCTACGCGAAAAAAAGAAAACTCGCGAAGTATGGCTCAATAAAAGTTTTGAGTACGCCCGGTGGCTTGCCCATCGAAATTGACGGTCGAGCCGAAGGTGTAACTACCAATGACTATCGCTCATTCGATCTCGATCCGGGTGTGCATACGCTCGTCCTCACTTTGCCAAACGGTCAACGATGGACACGCGAAATCGATTTGCAAGCGGGCAGGATTAAGTGTGTGGCGCTCAGCTTCAGAGCGGCGCCGCCGGTAGTGAAATCACCATGTCCTTATCCGGTGATCGTATCGGTTGATGCTGAAGAAATCGTGGAAGGCTCAACAGTCACGTTTACTGCGGAAGCCGGCTATGAAGGCAATCCGTCATTATTGAATTACCGCTGGGAAGTGCAACCCGCCGGCGCCAAGGTAATTAGCAGCACGGGCAATCGTATAACGGTCGATTCGACCAACGTCGGTGCCGATCGCATTACGGCGATTGTCACGGTCGACGATGGTTCAGGTGAGGCAGCCTGTCGCCAAACGGGACAAGCGTCGACTCGCATCAGGCCACCCGAGCATCATGAAATTCCGTCGCGACAGTTTGACGTTTGCTGCAGTTGCGCATTCGACGATCAAAAGGCCCGTCTCGACAATCTTGGTGTAGAACTGCAAAACGATCCGACAGCGACCACATACATCATCGCTTATGGTGGACGAACCAGTCCGGTCGGTCAGGCTGATCGCCTGGGAGCGAGGGCGCGTGATTATCTCGTTACCACGCGCGGCATCGATCAATCTCGTATCACGGTGGTGAACGGTGGTTTCCGCGAAGAAGACTGCGTCGAACTTTGGATTATACCGAGCGGCGCAACTCCGCCACAGGCAACGCCTACGGTGCAAGCCGGAGACGTTAGACCACCTGCGCCGCGTCGCAGAGGACGTCGCGATTAAACAGAACTAATCGCGCTAACAACAGGGGAGGCAAGATGGCAGCGTCTTGTCTCCCTTTTTGTTTTCTTGTTCCCTCTCCCTTTGGGAGAGGGCTAGGGTGAGGGCTTAGCGAAGTAGTCCCCTCCCTCCCGCTTTGATGGCCGACCCATGCCAAATCTCTTTCATCTCGCTCCGACTGCGTTCCTTACCTCCTGCTTAAGTTTCTTAGTTAACTAATCTTAAAATCATCGCATGCGTAAGCCGAGACATTACCGCGGCGGTTATCAACTCGCCGGGTTAACAAACCGTGCACGCGGGTTGCGGGAAGCCCAGACTCCGGCAGAAACTGTCATTTGGGACTGCCTTCGCTAGAGACGACTCGGCGGATTCAAGTTTCGTAGAGAACATCAGGTGGGAGACTTGATCGCACAGTTCTATTGCCGCGAACTTGGCCCCGTAATCGAATGCGATGGAGCAGTTCATGATACTAATGAACATGGAATCATGATCAGCAACGCGATATTTAATGGTTTCGGATTGGGCTTCGAATTTTACGGTTCAGAAATGAGGAAATCTTGAACGAAACTGAAGTCTGTCTTGCGAGTAATAACCGAACACTTGTCAAAGCCGAACTAGAGAAGCGCCTACTCAAGCCCTCATCCCCAACCCTTCTCCCAAGGGGAGAAGGGAGCCAGATTGACCATAGCCACAGCCATGTGTTAACAATCTCCCACACCCCCACTCGAGTTTTAATAGATTCCCCTGACCGCAAAGAGGAGGAGTTTTATGGCAGACAATGATGGGGGTGGCGGAGGCAGCACCGGGGTCGTTGCAGTCCTGGTCATCTTCGTACTCGTAATCCTGGTTCTCGGTTACGTTTTTCGCGGCCGGTTGTTTGGTGGTGGTGGCACACAGAAGATCGATGTGAACGTGCAAACGCCGAGCAAGTAGTACCCGTCACACGGGTGAAAAGTGAAGGGTGAAAAGTGAAAAGGCCTGAACTGCTTTTTTGCTTTTCACCTTTCACTTTTCACTTTTCACGATTACGATTCACTATTTCATAGCTTATGACGGCCCCTAACATCGAAACAATCGTGTCGCTCGCCAAGCGACGTGGTTTTGTTTTTCCCTCTTCAGAAATCTATGGCGGACTCGGAAGTGCCTGGGATTATGGTCCTCTCGGAGTCGAGTTGTGCAATAACGTCAAGCAATCGTGGTGGCGGTGGATGGTTTACGAGCGCGATGACATTGAGGGCCTCGATTCATCGATTATTCTCAACCGGCTCGTCTGGAAATACAGCGGTCACGAAGACACGTTCAGTGATCCGCTGGTCGACTGTCGTGAGTGCAACAGCCGCCTACGAGCCGACAAGCTTGACGACGGTAAGTGTCCGAATTGCGGTTCGAAGAACCTCACGGACCCGCGTCCTTTCAATTTGATGTTTCAAACTCACGTGGGCGCGACCGCCGAAGACGATCCTTCATCGCTCGTCTATCTGAGGCCGGAAACAGCGCAGGGAATCTTTATCAATTTCGCAAATGTTTTGACCACCAGCCGGCGCAAGCTTCCGTTTGGCGTGGCACAGATTGGCAAGTCGTTTCGTAACGAAGTGACCCCGGGAAATTTCATCTTTCGCACCCGCGAGTTTGAACAAATGGAGATGGAATACTTCGTAAAACCCGGCGAAGACGAGGCGGCGCACCAGGAATGGATTGATGCCTGCTACCAATGGTTCATCAGCCTCGGCATTTCGGGAGACAACCTGCGGTTGTATGAACAGCCGAGGGAAGAATTGGCCCACTACGCCAAACGGACAGTCGACATTCAGTACCGGTTTTTTCCTGAACGCGATGAGCAAGAGCGACAATGGGATGAGCTGATGGGGATCGCTAACCGTACTGATTTCGATTTGAAAACGCATTCTAAGAAACCGGAAGACGCGGAAGGGAAGCGTCTGAATCCGGACTCCACTGAAGACCTGTCTTACTTCGATGAAGCGACGAAGCAGCGCTTCTATCCGTACGTTATCGAACCCGCTGCTGGTGTGAACCGCACTGTCTTATCCGTCTTGATGGATGCTTATTCAGAAAGGACAAACGACAAAGGCGAAACACGCGTGATTCTCAAGCTCGCGCCCAGTTTGGCGCCAATTAAGGCAGCAGTCCTGCCGTTGGCCAAAAACAAACCCGAGATTGTGTCGCTGGCGAAATCAATCAAGCGCGACTTGCAGCCCTCGCTGCGTGCTGTTTACGACGACACGGGTGGAATCGGAAAATTGTACGCGCGCCAGGATGAGATTGGCACACCGTTCTGTATAACAGTGGACCACCAATCTTTGGAAGATGAGGCGGTGACCGTCCGGGATCGGGATACGTGGCAGCAGGACCGCATTAAAATTACGGAACTGGAAGGGTATTTGCGAAAGAGACTGGGATAGTTAGTTTCAAGTTTCAAGTTCAGGTTTCAAGTTTCAGGTTCAATTCACAAACTTGAAACTTCGAACCTGGAACTTGAAACCCTGTAATCATGCCAATCGTCAAGAAACGAAACCTACAAACCGAAACCCGTCTCTTGCTTGAGTCGGACGAACCGGTTGAACTTCCTCCTGCTGAGATTACAGACAGTGATGTGTTGGTACAGTTTGATAAGTTCAAACCTTTCATACCCGAGCTGTTGGCAGAGCTAAGAGACGGAACCGTCGCCGAGCCAGTGTCAGTAATGAATGATGGCTCGACGTTCGCCATCCACGGTGATACGCGCACATTTTGGGTAAAGCTCTGGCATGCAGCCGGCACTGACCTGACCAAAATCGATCGCGCGCAAGTGATTAGCTGCATACCTTCAACCCGCGGCGTCCAGATCCTCATCGAAACACCGGAAGAATAATTCAACTCCCTGGAGTGCGGTGACCTGTCACCGCTTTGGTCCGCGGCGGCTTGACGCGGCGCGGTGGCCAGCCTTGTTTCTAGGAAGGTCGCGTCAAGCAGGGACCGACCAAAGCCCCGACAGGTCGGCGCACTCCAAAGGATTGTTGACATTGGACGTTGGACATTGGACATTGGACTGAATGTCACAAGTTCCCCAAAAAGTCCTTGACCTAGCGACCGCCATTCGCGATGCCGGCGGACGCGCGTTGCTGGTGGGTGGTTGTGTGCGCGATCTTTTGCTGCGCTTACAGCCGAAGGATTGGGATCTCGAGGTCTACGGGCTCGAACCTGCCAAACTGCGAACGCTGTTGGACCAGTTTGGCTCAGTCAACGTCGTCGGCGAAGCATTCACGGTCTACAAACTTGGATCGGATCTCGACGTCTCAGTTCCGCGCCGGGAACGAAAGTCGGGCGAGGGCCACCGCGCCTTTGTCATCGAAGGTGATCCGACAATGAGCTACGCCGAAGCTGCTCGGCGTCGCGACTTTACGATCAATGCGATCATGCAGGATCCGTTGACCGGCGAGATCATCGATCCCTTCAATGGGCAAGCAGATCTCGATGCCAGAGTCTTACGCGCAGTTTCCCCTCAGACATTCGTCGAAGACAGCCTGCGCGTGCTACGGGGGGCTCAACTCGCAGGCCGCTTCGAGTGTGAAATCCATATCGATACCGTCGCACTATGTCGCTCCATCGACCTGAGCGATTTGCCGGCGGAGAGAATCTGGGGTGAACTGGAAAAACTCCTGCTGCGTTCAGCAAGGCCTTCTATCGGGTTGCAGTGGTTGCGCGAATTGGATGTGTTGCCGAAGTTGTTTCCTGAAATCAACGCTCTGATCGGCGTGCCACAAGATCCCGAGTGGCACCCGGAAGGGGATGTGTTCATTCACACTTGTCTTGCTTGCGATCGCGCGCGCGAAGTCATCGACGACCTTCCTTATGCCAAGCAAGTGACGGTGATGGTAGCCACCGTGGCTCACGATTTCGGCAAACCTGCAACCACCGAGTTCGTGGACGGGCGTTGGCGCTCGCGCGGTCACGAGGAAGCGGGCGTGGCGCCGGCAGAAAAATTCCTGGATCGCTTGCGACTTCATACGCTCGATGGTTACGACGTGCGCAAGCAAGTCGTGGCCATTGTTCGCGATCACTTAAAGCCTGGTGAGTTTTACAAAAAACGTGACGAGGTGGGTGATGGTGCGTTTCGCCGGCTGGCGCGCAAGTGTGAGTTGGATCTGCTTTGTCGCGTCGCAAAGGCCGATTCAATGGGACGCAACACCTATGACGTACCTCGCGAGCAATGGTTTTTCACCGGCGAGGGTCAGGACTGGTTTATTGAGCGGGCGCGCGAGCTTGCGGTTCAAGAGAAACCACCAGAACCAATTCTGTTGGGACGGCATTTGCTCGACATGGGACTTGAACCTGGGCCACGCATCGGCGAAATCACGAAGGCTGTTTATGAATTACAGTTGGACAACCAGGTACGCACGCTGGACGAAGCAAAAGCTGCGGCCAATCAGTTGCTCGGTGGCAGTTAGTGCAAAAGGCTGATACACCAAATCAAAGAGTTTGCGTAAAAGTATTTGGACCAGTTAGGCGTGCCTATTTTTCAATGTAGTCAGTACTAAATTTGCCGGTACCGCTTAGCTGAAGGACTACCTCTCCATCCTGCGCCGCTATGAAATGAGGAATGCCAGCCGGAATGACAATAAAACTGCCGGCTGGATATGCCTTTAGCTGAGATGCGTCGAATCTCCTTCCCTCGCCCACATACCAGGTCCCCTCGATAACCGTGACGACTTCAGCTTGCGGATGCGTGTGTGCCAGCGCGCGTACGCCCGCCGGTATTTTCACCCGATCCACCCAGTCACCGCCGCGGCTCGAGTCGCCAAGCATGTGTGCTCGCTGTCGTCCATCGGTGTAGTAAGGAGGCGTAAACCACCGGACTTCTGGAGGCGTCAACCCGACGATTGGTTTCTGATTCTTGTCGACTGCAACAGCAATGACCAATGTCGTTACAGTAACAGCGACTACAACAGCAAACGTTGCAAAAGAGGTTCTTGTTTTCATAGTGTGACCGCCAACTTCAGTGGCACTCGCGAATTAGCTGATGGCCCGTATCGTCGCGTTCGCTGGGCCACCGCGCCTGGCATCGCTTTGCAATGCGAAGAAGGTCCAGGTAGCAGCTACGAAGTCAATTAGGCCGAACAGCAACAATGTTTTCGGCGCGTGAGCGAGCAGCACGAACGCTACGAAGTAAATGATCACCGCTGCACGCCCCCAAACTGTCCAACGAATAACGGCCGTCAATCCGTGACGCGCCGTTTGAATGTAGTAATAGGCGAAACATATGAGGAACATTCCGTTAATTCGAATCCAGATTTCATTAGTGGCAGCCACACCAAAAGTTTTCAGCAGCAGGTTTGGAACAAGTAGCAGCGACAAACCTAGTACCAGCACGTATACGCCAAAGACGAATAAGCTTTTTGCAGCACGGCCCATGGTTTTCCTCACTGTCTTAAAGATGCTTATGGACAACGAATGACAGGCATAAGAAAGGAATGAGTATGCCCATCGTCAAGAAAATGTTTCTGTTGCTTCTCATCCACGCTTCTCAGTATTTGAACGCGGTTGTTGCTGGCTGACGCAATGAATCGTACCCATCCCCCATACCAGCGGTTCGCAATTTATCGGCACCACTCGTCGGTCTGCAAACAGTTTCTGCAGAATTTCAAGCGCGCGCGTGTCATTCGCATGACCGAAAACAGGCGCCAGCACCACGCCGTTGGCAATGTAGAAGTTCGCATATGAAGCGGGCAGCCTGTCCAGATTGCGGTTGTCCGTGCTTTCGCCACCAACAACTCCAGGCATCGGTAGCGTCACAATCTCAAAAGGACGGTCGTTCGCATCCGTCATCGCTTGAAGCCGGCGCAGATTGTCTTGCAGCAACTCGTAGTTGGCGTCTTCAGGATCTTCTTCGACTGCGCAGACAATCGTATTTGGAGCAACGAAGCGTGCGATGTCGTCGATATGGCCGTCAGTATCGTCACCAACAATTCCCTCGCCAAGCCACAAAACTTTTTCCACACCAAGATACTGCCGTAAGTATTGCTCAATCTCGTCTTTAGTTAGCTGGGGGTTGCGATTCGAATTTAACAAGCACTGTTCGGTTGTCAGAACACAACCTTCGCCGTTGACCTCGATCGACCCGCCCTCCATCACAATCTGCGGCTCAAATCTGCGCAACTTCAAAATTGGCTCGAGCTGTTTGGGAATTGCGTCGTCCTTCTTCAGCTCTTCGTACTTGTTTCCCCACGCGTTAAAGATCCAGTCGTTGTAGGCCAGCTCACCGGAGTCGTTCACTAAAAAGTTTGGACCGTAATCACGAATCCATGAGTCGACGGTCGGTATTCGGTGAAACTTAATATTCCGCGCTCCTGAAAAATTACAACGAGAACTAACGGAACGTTCTGCATTCTCATCATCAACCAAAAGATTGACGGCCTCATGTGGTGTGAGCGCGGCCATCATTTGCAAGTAAATCTCTTCGACCTGTGGTACGCGTTCGGGCCAGGTAAGCGGGTCCTTGGGCCAGGTCAACCAGGTGGCCGTGTGCGGTCGCCACTCGGCAGGCATGCGGAAACCGAGTTCAGCGGGCGTCGGCATGAACTATTTGTTGGCTCCCGGTTCGAGAAAGCGCGCAGATAGCGGTGTATAAAAGTCGATCCGGCGATCGCGCAGAAACGGCCAATTCTGCCGTGTCTGTTCGATCTTGTTTAAGTCGCAGTCGACCACGAGAAGTTCTTCCTTGTCCGCTGATGCTTTCGCGATGATGCGTCCAAAAGGATCGGCGACGAACGACTGCCCCCAAAAAGTAAGTTTGCCTTCCTTTCCGACGCGATTTACGACCACCACGTACACACCGTTAGCAATCGCATGCGCGCGCTGGATCGTTTCCCACGCAGCATGCTGTGCTTCATTCATCTCTTCATCTTCGTCAGGTAGCCATCCGATTGCGGTGGGATAAAAGATAAATTCGGCGCCACTTAACGCGGTAAGTCGTGCGGCTTCCGGAAACCACTGGTCCCAGCACACGAGTGCGCCAACTTTCGCATACGCGGTGTTGTGAGTTTGAAATCCAAGATCGCCGGGTGTGAAGTAAAACTTCTCGTAATAAAGCGGATCATCCGGAATGTGCATCTTGCGATACTTGCCTGCGATTTTGCCGTTCGCATCAACCACGACCAGGGTGTTGTGGTATACACCGGCCGCGCGTTTTTCGAAGAGTGATGCGAGCACCACCACCTTCTTCTCGCGTGCCACGCGGCTTATCGCCTCAGTGCTTGGCCCACGAATGGTCTCGGCCAGTTTGAAAAGTTCGATGTCTTCCGTTTGGCAAAAATACTGCGAGCGAAAGAGTTCTTGAAGGCAAATGATTTGCGCGCCTCGTTTGGCAGCCTCACCAATTCTGGTAATTGCTTTCTTAAGGTTCGCTTCCGGCTTGTCGGAGCAGCTCATCTGGATCAAGCCGACTTTAACGGTGTTCGACTTCGCTTTTTTCGGCATGTGGCGAGTATAGAAACATAAGTGGGCGGACGCAAAGTGTAGCCTAGCGCGCACACTCGACCTGCCGAACGTCTACTCTGGTGCGCACTTCTGATAGGTCGGCCCCAGTTATCTGCCAAAATCTCGACCAAAGACTGTCGTCGCAGCACGCGGGAATGGAAAATGCTTACGCAAAGGTGACGAAAACTCACCTCCTGCTCACCGGGAGCCATCTCTTAAAACTCTTGGCGCTGGAAGCGGGAGCTAACCGCGTAACTGCGAAGGAGAAGAAATGAGATTGCAGAAAACTCACCTCACGATCCTGGGATTGGTTTTGTTTGTATTAACTCTCAGTGCGGTTGTCACGACGGCGCAAGTTCCCGGCCCAAGACCAAACGTCTTCGACAACGGAAACCGATGGCTGATCACCTATTACAACGATTGCGACGTGCAGCATTCGCAATGGGCCACGCAGGGAATTTGCTTCCTGCCTTACCGGCCGTGTGGTGCGTGCGGCATCAACAGATCGGAAGA
>JADMIO010852439.1_pt1 | contig 13040 bp, 11 predicted proteins | sample 8958161 | NCBI WGS metagenome assembly JADMIO01 (sample SAMN16585339, study PRJNA669376) | soil metagenome | isolation source: Crop rotation soil | place: USA: Cullars Rotation, Alabama | collected 2011 | reverse complement strand
GCCGCGACTTCAAGTCACGTGAATTCCAAGCTTCGGATCCCACTGTGCTGGAAAGCGAAATACAGTGGCCAGATCCGCTTTGGACTGATCATGTTCCCCGATCAGACCGGCCAGGCCTGCGTGCAGGACGGCCCCATCTACGTCGAGGCCGGCCCCGGCAACGAGGGTCGCGTGATGCAGGCCGTGATGGGCACCACGCCCAACATGCCCTGTGTCACCAATATCGATACCGCGCTCTCCCAGGTGGCCAAGGATCCCGCCTATACCGGCATGCCCGACGCCAGCGGGCGGCGCGGCTTCGTGCTCCTCATCAGCGACGGATCGCAGTCGGCCAACTGCGGCGGCATGGCGCGCAATCCCACCATTGTCCAGATCCTCCAGGTGCTTTATGGCGCCGGTTATCCCACCTATGTGCTCGGCTTCGGCGGCGCCGTGGACGCGGCCTCGCTCGACAGCTTCGCCATGGCCGGCGGCGTGCCCGACAAGGGCGGCGCGCACTCGTACTATCAAGCCACCAATGCCACCGAATTGGACGCCGCGCTCGACGCCATCGCCGGACAGGTGGCGCACGGCGAGTTCGGCGGCTGCGCCGGCATCCCCTGCCCCGACGGGCGCTGCCTCGGCACCAGCCTCATGTGCGTGGGCGGCGTATGCCAGTCCCCGCCGCCCGATCTCGCCGGCGCCGACTTCACGCCCGCACCGGCCGATCCCGAGGACCTGTCCAGCTCGCGCTATTCCTATGGCGGCGACCCCGCCGGCTGCCGCTGCGGGGTGAGCGCGAACCCGATTGGCGCCTCCGATTTCTCGACGCTGCTGTTGATCGCGGCGGCCCTGTCGCTCGCGCGCCGCGGTCGCGGCCCCCGCTGATCAATCGTCCCTCCGATCTGGTCCTCTTCCGATTCGCGGCGACATTCGATATGATGATGGAGCGCCGTTCGGGGCCACCGCCACGGCGCTGCAGGAGGTGACCTGCAGCGACGGCAGGTTCTGCAATGGCGAGGAGCGCTGGGCCGGCGGACATTGCCAGCCCGCGCTCCACCCCTGCGACGACGGCGTGAAGTGTACGCGCGACACCTGCGACGAGGCGAGCGGCGCGTGCGGGCATCAGCCCGGCCCCGGCTGCGCGATCTGCAATGGCGCGTGCACGCCGGATTGCACCGGCCGCGCCTGCGGCGACGACGGCTGCGGCGGGAGCTGCGGGAGCTGCGGCGCCGCCCAGGCCTGCGCCTCCGCATTGGGCACCTGCAACGCCGTGAATCAGCCCGGCACGTGCGAGAACCCCATCCCGCTCCTGGCGCAGGGCGAGCCGCTGCTCGGATTCCACACCCTCCAGGGCGACAGCACCAATGGCCTCAACGAGGTGATCCCCACCTGCAACAGCACCAGCACCGCGCCCGAGATGATCTATTCATTCACCATCACCCAGCCCACCGGCATCGACGCGCGCTCGCACGACTACGACACCGTGCTCCACCTGCGCAAGGGGAGCTGTCTCGACGACGCCGCCACCGCCGGCTGCTCCGACGACTCCGCGCCCCCGGGCGACTTCGGCTCGCGCGTGATCGGCCTGCTCTCGCCCGGCACGTACTTCCTGATCGTGGATGGATTCGATCAGACCCAGTTCGGCCCCTACACGCTCAGCGTTCATTTCGCCGACAACTGCGTGCCCCACTGCGATGGTCGCTATTGCGGCGGCAGCGACGGCTGCGGCGGCGATTGCGGCACCTGCGCCGCCGGCACCCACTGTGTCGACTTCCACTGTTTGCCCGATCCCTGCACCCCCGACTGCGCCGGCCGCAACTGCGGCGACGACGGCTGCGGCGGGAGCTGCGGCGCGTGCGGGAATGGCGACCTGTGCGTGCGCGCCACCGGCAACTGCCAGCACTTCGACACCTGCAATCACGATCTGCCCACCTGCGCCGGCTGCGGAAAGGACGAGTTCTGCGGCACCGATTGCGCCTGTCACAAGGTGCGCGGCGCGATGCCCGACCTGGTGGTCAACCAGGGCCGCCTCGCTTCCGAGATCAAGTTCGACACCATCAATGTCGATCCCACCTCGTGCTCCGTGGTGGAGCAGTGCGTGGACGGACTGGGCGACCGCCGCGTGCTCCGCTTCGCCGTGGAGGCCGTCAACCAGGGTCAGGCCGATCTCAGCGTGCCGCCCACCGGCAGTCGCCCGGACCTGTTCCAGTTCTCGCCCTGCCACGGCCACTATCACTTCACCGGCTTCGCGCGCTACGCCCTCCTCGACGAGAACGGCAACGAGATCGTCCAGGGCCACAAGCAGGCCTATTGCATGGAAGACACGGTGCAGGTGGAGCAGGGCCCCAACGTGAGCTGCAGCAAGCTCGTGGGCCGACCGGCAGGTGACCGAGCTGTTCGGCGAGTTCATCGACAGTGACCACAAGACCATGCGGAATGGCCGCGGCTCGGGCGCCAAGCCGATGCTGAGCCGGTTCTTCGGCTCCTCCTATGCCTACTGGCGAGTAGGCCAGTATGGCTCCATCGCCGGCTACGAGGCCGTCACGCAGGGCGGCGTGTATTTCGCGGGCGAGCACACCTCCACCGATTTCCAGGGCTACATGGAGGGCGGCGCCGCCGAGGGCGAGCGCGCGGCCGACGACATCCTCAAGCGCCTGCATTGAGAAGCGCCCCTCGACGCGCGGCTTGATTCCCCCGCCCTCGCGCTCTATTTTCGCCGCCCATGTCAGCGAGCGCGCCGCTGTGCGTCCCCGTCGAGCTTCGGGTGCCCCGAAGCGGCCGAGGCGCGCGCGGCGAGCAGCGCTGGTTCCGCCTCTCCGGCGCCGTCTCCGAGGAGGGACTCGCCTTCCCCCGGCCGCTCCCCGACGAGATCGCCGGCGACGACGGCCGCCCGGTGCGCATCGCCTTCTTCCTCCCCGGCGACGAGCAGCCGCTCGTCCTCGACGCCCGTGTCGTGGAGGTGCGCGGCGAAGTGCACGGCGACGACGACCGCCCACGCAAGACCGCGCTCCGCTTCCTCCCCGGCGTCAGCGACGGGATCGCCGCCGAGCGCGAGCGGATCCGTCGCTACGTCGAGGCGCGGCTCGCCGAGTAGCCCCACCCGATCCCCATTCCAAGGACGCATTCATGAGCGCACAAGATCCCAACGCCCGCCTCGAGGAGATGGAGGCGCGCGCACAGAAGGGCGGCGGCGACGAGCGCATCGCCAAGCAGCACGCGCAGGGCAAGCTCACCGCCCGCGAGCGCATCGACCTCCTCCTCGACGCCGGCACCTTCGTCGAGCTGGACAAGTTCGTGACCCACCGCTGCACCGAGTTCGGCATGGAGGAGCAGAAGTTCCTCGGCGACGGCGTGGTCACGGGCTACGGCAACGTGGGCGGGCGCCAGGTGTTCGTGTTCGCGCAGGACTTCACCGTGTTCGGCGGCTCGCTCTCGGGCGCCTACGCGACGAAGATCTGCAAGGTGATGGACCTCGCGATGCGGGTGGGCGCGCCGGTGATCGGGCTCAACGACTCGGGCGGCGCGCGCATCCAGGAAGGCGTGGAGTCGCTGGCGGGCTACGCCGAGATCTTCACGCGCAACGTGCTCGCCTCGGGGGTGGTGCCGCAGATCTCGGCGATCCTCGGGCCGTGCGCGGGCGGCGCCGTGTACTCGCCGGCGATCACCGACTTCATCCTGATGGTGGACCAGACCTCCTACATGTTCATCACCGGCCCCGAGGTGATCCGCACCGTCACCCACGAGGACGTGACCAAGGAGGCGCTCGGCGGCGCGCACACGCACGCGGCCCGCTCGGGCGTGGCGCAGCTCGCGTTCCCCGACGAGAAGGGCTGCATCGAGGGCATCCGCCACCTGCTCTCGTACCTCCCCGCCAACAACATGGAGGACCCGCCCGTCGTCGCCACCAAGGACCGAGCCGATCGCGAGGACAAGGCGCTCGACACGCTGATCCCGCTCGATCCCGCCAGGCCCTACGACATCAAGGAGATCGTCAATCGCGTCGTCGACGAGGGCAGCTTCTTCGAGGTGGCCCCGGAGTACGCCCAGAACATCGTGGTGGGCTTCGCGCGCATGGAGGGCCGCTCGATCGGCGTGGTGGCCAACCAGCCCGCGCACCTCGCCGGCTGCCTCGACATCAACGCGTCGATCAAGGGCGCCCGCTTCGTGCGCTTCTGCGACTGCTTCAACATCCCCATCGTCACGTTCGTCGACGTGCCCGGCTTCCTCCCCGGCACCGATCAGGAGTACGGCGGCATCATCAAGCACGGCGCCAAGCTGCTCTATGCCTATTGCGAGGCCACCGTGCCCAAGGTCACGCTGATCACGCGCAAGGCCTATGGCGGCGCCTACGACGTGATGGCGTCAAAGCACGTGCGCGCCGACCTCAACTTCGCGTATCCGACGGCGGAGATCGCCGTGATGGGCCCCGACGGCGCCGTGAACATCGTCTACCGCGACGAGATCAACAAGGCCGCCGACCCCGCCGCCGCCAAGGCCGCCTACGCCGCCGAGTACCGCGAGAAGTTCGCCAATCCCTACCACGCCGCCTCGCTCGGCTACATCGACGAGGTCATCCGCCCGCGCGAGACCCGCGCCAAGCTGGCCAACGCGCTCCGCATGCTGCGCAACAAGCGCCAGCAGAACCCCGCGCGCAAGCACGGGAACATTCCCCTCTAATCGCTCGATTCGGTCGCTCCGGCCGGCTCGCTCGCGCCCTTCTTCGCCTCTTCCTTCGACGGTGGCGGCTCCCACAGCTCCACCTTGTGGCCCGCCGGATCGAGCAGCCACGCGAAGCGGCCGAACTCGCCGTCCTCGCGGCCGATGGGCTCCACGCCGTGCGCGTTGAGCTGCTTGAGCATCGCGTCGAGGTCGCGCACGCGGTAGTTGATCATGAACGGCGCGTTCGACGGATCGAAGTACTGCGACTCGCGCGCGAAGGTGTTCCAGACGGTGAGGCCCTCGCGGCCGTCCTTCTCGTTCCAGGTGAAGGCCGAGCCGCCCCAGGGCTCGAGCTTCACGCCGAGGTGATCGCGATACCAGGCGCGCAGCGAATCCGGATCGTCCGCTTTGAAGAAGATGCCGCCGATTCCCGTGACGCGCTCCATGGTCCGGCCTCCAGCGAAGAGTCGAGAGAGAAACGTGGCACCTTAACGGGAGAGCGCCCCGAGGATCAATGATTTTGGTCGATCTTTCACGCCCCTGCGCGAGGCTTGGTGGTCGACGGGGCGGGTCGGTTCGATCTAAGCTTCGCACCCTGGCAATCACATTGGCTCACGCTTGGTGACGTCCTGATCGCACTTCGCCCCGCTTCGCCCCACTCGGGAGGAACCTTGCCAACCCGCGTTCGATTTCTCGCCCCGGCCCTCGCTCCGCTGTTGCTGCTGGCCACCTCCTTCGCGCCGCGCGCCGCCCGCGCCGCCGAGGCGACGGCCGCGCGCAAGGCCATCCTCCTCGTCGACGGTGGCCCCGGTGTGAAGGGCGACGATGTGGCCGCCATCGGCGCCGCGTTCGCGGTGGCGCTGGAGCAGTTCGGCTTTGGCGTGGTGGGAGAGGACTTCGTCGCCGCGCACCTCTCCGGCCGGCCCGATCTGAGGAAGTGCCTCGAGAAGCGCCCGCACCTCGGCGCCGGCGTCAAGGATCCCGAGGCCGAAGCGAAGGGCATCGACTGCATGTTCGATCTCGCCGGCGGCACCAACGCCGACCTGGTGGTGGAGGCCGTGATCACGCACGAGCCCCCCGTCGCTGCGACGCGTGAGCCGGCGCCGACGAAGGAGACCAAGGGGAAGAAGGGCAGCAAGGCCGCCCCCACGAAGGAGACGCCCGGCTCGCCCGAGAAGTGGGACATCTCGCTGCGCCTGCTCCCGCTCGACGTGCGGAGGCCCGGCGCCGACGGACAGGGCGGCTGCGTCAACTGCCAGCGCGAGGCCCCCGACGGGAAATCGAAGTCCGCCAGCACCACCGCGCTGGCGTTGCTGTCGGACACGCTCAAGACCGAGCTGAAGCAGCGGCCGCGCGCCACGCTCAAGGTGCACTCCACGCCGACGGGCGCGGCGGTGCGCATGGACGGCTACGACCTGGGCGTGACCGATCTGAAGCGCACCATCTACGCGGGCGAGGGCCACCTGGAGGTGAGCCTGGGCGACAAGAAGGTGGAGCAGTCGATCAAGGCGGAGGCGGAGCGGGTGGTCGAGCTCGACGCGGATCTGAACGCGGGGACGATCAAGGAGCGGCAGGACGTGGTGATACCGCCACCACCGCCGCCGGCGAAGTGGATGCGACCGGTGGGCGTGGCGCTGATGGTCGCGGGCGTGGCGATGGCTGCGACGGGGGGCGGACTGTGGTCGATCAATGGCAATCCCACCGGGTGCGAGATCAAGACGCCCGGCCAGCACTGCCCCGAGCGGTTCGCGACGCAGAACCTCGGCATCGGGCTGATCGCGAGCGGCACGGCGGTGGCGGTGGTGGGCATCGTCCTCACCGCGAAGGGCTGGCCGAAGAAGACCGAGCACAAGCTGTCGATCGCGCCCCTCGTCGGGCCGGGCGCGCTGGGGCTCGGCGCCAGCGGCCAGTTCTGATTATTACTTCATTGAGTCTCCAAGGAGTGTCGCCATGTCGACGCGCTTGATCCCCGTATTGCTGGTGGCCGGCATGGGTGCCTGGGCCGGCTGCACCGAGAAGGACCCGCTCTTCTGCAGCGACGACACCGGCTGCGCCCCCACCAAGAAATGCGACCCGAACCTCTTCATCTGCATCGAGCGCGAAGGCCCGCCGCCCGACATGTCCGTGTCGCCCGACATCGCCAGGGAGTGCACCGCGGCCGCCCAGTGCACCGATCCGGGAAAGTCGATCTGTAACGCCGACGGCAAGTGCGTGGCCTGCGACGCGAACGCCCAGTCCGACGCCGCCGCCGACCAGGCCTGTGGGAGCGCTTATCCCGACAAGCCCATTTGCTTCATGAGCCGCTGCGTGGCCTGTTTGAGCAACCTCGATTGCGCCGCCGGATTGAAGTCGTGCAATACGGCGGACCACACCTGTGTCGCGTGCGCCGGGGACGCCGATTGCGCCACCGGGATCTGCGAGCCCCCGACGGGCGACGCGGGCGGCAACCAGTGCGCCAGCCCCGACAAGTTGGTCTTCGTCGACGCGGCGGTGTGCCCGGCGAAGGGGTCGGGCAAACTGACGGATCCGTTCTGCAAGATCCAGGATGGGATTGATTCGGCGACGGCGGCCGGCATCAAGACCATTCTGGTGCGGGCGGGGACGTACAAGGAGGATCTGTCGGTCAAGGTCACCGGCGCCGCGATTGATTTGACCCTCCTCGGCCAGGGCAAGCCGACTCTCCAGGCCACTGGCATGGCCAACCCCGCGCTGAATGTCCAGGGCGATCCCAATGGCGCCAATTCGCTGACGCTCACCGTCGACGGATTCACCGTCACCGGCGCGCAGGCCGCAAACGCCGTTCAGTGCGCCGCCACGAAGGCCGGGACAAAGCTGACCCTCACCCGGTCGGCCATCAATGGCAATCGCCGGATCGGCCTGCAATCCACCGGTTGCAACCTCACCGCGGATGCGGTCGTGGTCGGCCCCGGGAACCTGGGCGGCGGCATCCTGCTCACCAATAGCGACTTCCTCATCACCAACGCCGTCGTCCTCAACAATGGGACCGCGGCGGGCATGGCGCCGGGCTCGAACCTCGGCGGGATCGAGATCGAGAGCGTGCCCAATCACGGCGAGATCGACAACGCCACCGTCGTGGGGAACTCCGCCGACACGGTGGTCGCCGGATCGGGCATCACGTGCGGCACGAACGCGACGCCGCCCACGATCCAGAATACGGTATTGCGCACCAACAAGGGTGGATTGGCGGAGGTGAACGCGGCGCAATGCAATATCGGGTTCAGCTCCTGGGCGAGCGTGGCCGCCCAGGCGCCCAATCTCAATACCACGATGTGCAATGACGCCGACCTCTTCGAGAATCCGTCCATGCCGCCGTCGGGCTTGAAGCCCAAGAAGGGCGGAACAGCGCCTTGCACGCTGGTCGACGTGGGAACGGATCTTTCATTCGCGCAGAAGGCGCTGAAGCACGACCTCGACGGAAAACCGCGCCCCGTGCCCGCCGGCAAGATGGATATTGGCGCCTACGAGGCACAGTAGGCGCTCTCCATCCAATCCATTAGATCGGCAATTCCACCGCCTTCGCCAGGAACTTCACGAACGGCAGCATGCTCCTGCAGGCCGCCACATAGGTGTCGAGGAACTCCGGCGAACACACCTGCTTCTCCGTCAATTCCAGCCGCATGCCGAAGTCCTTGCGCTTCAGATCCTCGACGAAGGGGTGATTCGGGTCATAGCCCTTCGGCGCCCGCGCCAGTGACTCGCCCATCATTCCGCAGGCCGAGCCGAAGTCATTCCTGGAAGTGACCTTCTTCCAATCGCCGGAATGGGCCACGATCGCGTCGCGGATCTTCGCGAGCGCCGCGGGCGCGGGGTGCCAGATGCCCGCGCCGGCCACGCAATCGCCGGGCGCGATGTGGAGGTAGAAGGCGGGGGTCGCCTCGTCGGTGCCGTCCTCGTGGCCGAAGTGGGCGGCGAGGTTCGTCTTGTAGGGGGTCTTGTCCTTCGAGAAGCGCACGTCGCGGAAGATGCGCAGCATCGAGCCACCGACGGGGCGCGGGTCGGCCTGCACCTTCGGCGCGAGCTTGCCGAGGCGCGGGCCGAGGTCGCTGATGAAGCGCAGCATGGGCTGGCGCGCGGACTTCTCGTAGCGCTCGCGGTTGGCCTCGAACCACTCCTTGTTGTTGTGGGCCTTGAGCTCGTCGAGGAAATGGAAGGTGTCGCGGGTGAAGTAGCCGGTAGTGGCCATGAGGACCTCGCGCTATGGGTGCGTGCATCATCGGGAAGCGGGCGAGCGCGCGCAAGCGGGGCGACGGGGCGTGCGACGGGCGCCAGGGTGAGAGCGCGCTTTGCACGGGTGCTCGTCGGCTGTATTCTGGCCGGACTCATGCGCCGCTTCGCTCGCGTAGCGCTCCTCTTCGCCGCCGCGAGTGCAGGCTGCGCGGCGCCGCGGCCGGTGGTGCGCGAGGAGGGGACCACGCGCGTGTTCTCGGGGCAGCGCGTAATGGGGCCCTACGTGAGCCCGTCGGCCTACTCGCACTACATGCTCGCGCAGCTCGCGGCGCTCGACGGGCGCCACGACGTGGCGGCCCAGGAGCTGGCCCGAGCCACCGCCTCCGACGGCTGGTCGCCCTACCTCCGCACCCGGCTCGGCGAGGAGCTGCTCGCCCTCGGCCGCGTCGACGAGGCGCGCGACTCGTTCGAAACGGCGCTGCGCGCGGACCCCGACTTCGCGCCCGCGTTCGTGGGCCTCGGGCACGTGGCGCTCGCGGTGGCGCCCGGCGACAAGGCCGCCGCCGAGACCCACTTCCGCAAGGCGCTGGAGCTCGACCGCACCTGCGAGGAGGCCTACCTCGCGCTGGCCTCGCTCTATCGCGAGCGCGGCGACGCGGGCAAGGCCGACGACGTGTTCCGCCAGATGGCGGGGCGCATCCCCGACTCGGCCGCGGCGCACCAGCAGCTCGCGCGCATGGCGGCGGCCCGCGGCGATCTGAAGGGCGCCGTCGAGGCGCTGCGCAAGGCGGTGGGGCTGGCGCCCGGCAACCTCGAGGCGCGCGTGGAGCTGGGCCGCGTCCTGTTCGCGCTCCATCAAGTCTCCGAGGCGGAGCGCGAGCTTCGCCTCGCGTGGGAGCGCTCGTACCGCGACACGCGGATCGCGGAGCTGCTGGCGACGGTGGCGATCGCGGCCGGCAAGCCCGAGGAGGCCGACGCGCTCCTCGATCAGCTCGACGACGGCACCGGCACGCGCGAGCACCGCCTCCGCACCGGCTGGCTGCTCCTCGAGCGGCGTCGCCCCGAGCGCGCCGAGTCGATCGCGGCCGCGCTGCTCGCCGAGAAGAGCGGCTACGATCCGTCCCCGGCGCGGCTCCTGCGGGCGGCGGCGCTCAAGGCGCTCCACCGCGAGCCCGAGGCCGAGACCGAGCTTCAGCGCGTGCCGCCCGACTCGCTGGAGTACCCGCGCGCGCAGCTCCAGGTCGGGCGCATCCTCGTCGGTGACGGCCGGCTGAAGGAGGCCGCGGAGCAGCTCGGGCGCGCGGCCCAGCAGCTCGCCGGCAAGCCGGGCGAGGACCTCGTCGCCGGCCTCCTCGCCGAGGTGCACGAGCGATCGGGCGATCGCGCGCAGGCCCGCCGCGTCCTCGAGAGCGCGATGAAGGCGCGCCCCGACTCCGACGCGCTCGCCTACGCGCTCGGCGGCCTCCTCGATCGCGCCGGCGAGCCGGATCGCGCCTGCGACGTGGTCCAGAAGATCCTCGACCGCAACCCCGACAGCGCCGAGGCGCTCAACTTCATCGGCTGGAGCTACGCCGATCGGGGCGTGAAGCTGAAGGAGGCCGAGCGCCTGCTGGAGCGGGCCCGCGCGCTCCGTCCCTCCTCGGGCCAGATCGCCGACAGCCTCGGGTGGCTCTACTACAAGACCGATCGCGCCGCCGACGCCGTGCGCACGCTGGAAGAGGCCGAGCGCCTCCTCCCCGGCGCGCCCGACGTGCTCAAGCACCTCGGCGACGCCTACGCGAAGACGCAGGATCGCACGCGCGCCGTCGCCGCCTGGAAGCGCGCGCTCGCCGCCAACCCCGACCTCAAGATCCGCCAGGCCGTCGAGGAGCGGCTGCTCCACTTCGAAGAGGGGCGCGTCGGATCGCGCTGAGCGCGTGTGCCCGGGCCCCCGTTGAGGAAGCCGCTCTCCACCCGCGCCTCGATCGTCACGCGAGGCGCGTTCCTCGTCGGTGCGCTGCTGCTCGCGGGCTGCCCGGTGAAGCGGGTGGCGCGGCCCTACGCGCCGCCCACCGCGACCGAGCTGCTCGCTTCGCTGGTGAAACGCGCCGGCCGCGTCCGCTCGCTCCGCGCCGACACCAAGGTCGATTACCTCGAGGGCGGCGACCGGGTGAAGGTGTCGATCGCGGCGCTGGTGGAGGCGCCGGATCGGATGCGGCTGGCCGCGGAGAACACCTTCGTGGGCGCGGTGGCGAGCCTCGCCACCGATGGGAAGGAGTTCCAGCTCCTCGACGTGCGCAACAACCGCTTCCTCGCCGGCGCCGCCTCGCCGTGCAACATCGCGCGCCTGATCCGCGTCGAGCTGCGCCCGTCCGACGTGGTCACGGTGCTCACCGGGGGCGTCCCGATCGTCGGCGCCGGCGACGGCAGCGACGTGAAGGCCGAGGCGGGCTGGGACGACACCGAGGGCGGACGCGAGGTGCTCACGCTGCGCGCGCCGTCGGGCGCCGTCGAGGTCATCAAGCTCGACGCGAGGGACAAGCGCTGGGACCCGGTGGCGGCCGAGCTGCGCGACCCCGACGGAAAGACCGCCTGGCGCGTGAAGAGCGAGGACTGGTCCGACGTGAGCGGCGAGCGCCTGCCCGGCCGCATCGAGATCGAGCAACCGTCGAAGAAGGCCGACGCCCGCATCCGCTTCAAGGACCGCGAGGTGAACGTCACGCCCCCGCCCGCCGCCTTCCACCTCGACCCGCCCGAGGGGATCTCCGTCGAGCGGGTGAGCTGTGAATAGACGACCTCGCGCCCGAAGGGATCTCCGTCGAGCGGGCGAGCTGCGAATCGTCGACCTCGACGCGCCCGAAAGGATCTCCGTCGAGCGGGTGAGCCTCGGAGAGTCGATCGGCTACGCGAAGTGGCAGGCCGCGCGGTGGCCCGCCACGCCCGGCTCGTCGAGCGCGGGACGCTCCACGCGGCAGCGCTCCGGCTTGCCCTTCTCGACGTAGAGCGGGCAGCGCGGATGGAAGGCGCAGCCGCTCGGCGGGCTGGCCGGCGACGGGATCTCGCCTTCGAGGAGGATGCGGCGGCGGCGCTGCTCGGGATCGAGGATGGGGACGGCGCTGAGGAGCGCCCGGGTGTAGGGGTGGCGCGGCCTTGCGTAGAGCGGCGCGGCGGCGGCCTCCTCCACCACGCGGCCGAGGTACATCACGGCCACGCGATCGCAGAGGTGACGCACCACCTTGAGGTCGTGCGAGACGAACAGGTAGGTGAGCTGCTCGGCGGCGCGCAGCTCCATGAGGAGGTTGACGATCTGCGCCTGGATCGACACGTCGAGCGCGCTGATCGGCTCGTCGGCGACGATGAACGCGGGCCGCACGGCGAGCGCGCGCGCGATGCCCACGCGCTGCCGCTGGCCGCCGGAGAACTCGTGCGGGCGCTTCTCGGCGTCCTCGGCGCGGAGCCCCACGCGCTCGAGGATCCGCGCCACCTCCCGTCGCTGCGCCTCGCGCGCGCCGCGCCCCGACGACGGCACGAGCCCGTGCACGAGGAGCGGCTCGGCCACGGTCTCGCCGATCGTCATGCGCGGGTTGAGCGAGGCGTAGGGGTCCTGGAAGATCATCTGCGCCTGCTTGCGGAACCGGCGCAGCGACGGCGCGTCGAGCGCGGTCACGTCCACGCCGCCGATCTCCACCCGTCCCGACGTGGGCGGAACGAGGCGCAGCAGCGCGCGCCCGAGCGTGCTCTTGCCGCACCCGCTCTCGCCCACGAGGCCGAGCGTCTCGCCGCGGCGAATGGTCAGCGACACCCCGTCCACGGCACGGATCGGCCGGCCGCGCCCGAGGAGCCCCCCGGCCTGGAAGTGCTTGACCAGGTCCTCGACGCGCACGTGCACCGCGCCGGGCGCAGCCTGCGCGGCGGGCTCGACGATCGGCCCGCTCACGGCCGCGCCTCGACGGAGAAAGCGCCGATCCGCGCGATCACGCAGCGGCCTCCGCCGGCTCCGGGAAGTGGCATCGCACTCGGTGCGCGGGCGGCGATTCGCGCGATCACGCGGCGGCCTCCGCCGGCTCCGGGAAGTGGCATCGCACCCGGTGCGCGGGCGCGATCTCCACGAGCGCGGGCGCCTCGGCGCGACACTTCGACTCGACGCGGGGGCAGCGATCGGCGAAGCGGCAGCCGGCGGGCATCGCGTCGAGCCGCGGGACCATGCCGCGGATCTCGGCCAGCCGGGAAAG
>JADMIO011302036.1_pt1 | contig 13042 bp, 15 predicted proteins | sample 8958161 | NCBI WGS metagenome assembly JADMIO01 (sample SAMN16585339, study PRJNA669376) | soil metagenome | isolation source: Crop rotation soil | place: USA: Cullars Rotation, Alabama | collected 2011 | reverse complement strand
GACGAAAGGCCCAGTCTTTCGACTGAGCCTTTCGTTTTATTTGACCATGTTGGTATGATTTAAATTAATACGACTCACTATAGGGTCAGTGCGGCCGCGACTTCAAGTCACGTGAATTCCAAGCTTCGGATCCCACTGTGCTGGAAAGTTTTTGGCCGACATCGAAGAAGAGCTCAAGGCCTACGAGGCCGCGCGCCTGCGCAAAAAAATGCAAAAGGCCCAGGAAGCCGACACGGGACAGCTCAAGCTGTTTTAGTTGACGTGGGCTTGCCCGTCTTTTAATATATCTCTGTTTGGCCGTCCTTCCCCAGGACGGATGTGATCGATTCCCCCGCAATTGAGAATGTTCCACTTAACTCCGCAGGAGAAATCCGCGCTCGCAGGGCTTTTGACCGTGTGCTTGGTTGGCAGTTGCGTGCATGTGGGGCTTTGCCGCAATTTCCGCCCGCTGACCTGGGCTGCCACGACCGCTCAGAAACCCAAAATCCATCCGCCGGATTTGAATACCGCCACCGCCCCAATGCTGCACAAAGTTCCGGGCATTGGCCTTAAAACCGCGCAAAATATCGTCGAGTATCGCAGCGAGCACGGGGCGTTTCTTTCCCTGGAAGAACTGCTCAAGGTTAAAGGGATCACCCAGAAGAATTTTCCCAAAATCAAAAAGTACTATCAGCAGGCAGCTAAATCATGATCCGCACACACCGCCCGTGCTTATGGCTGGCTGTGGTGATGATGGCCGGTATTGTGGCCGGCAATGTTCTGCCGATTCCTTTATGGGTGTGGCTGCTTCTGGCTGCGGCGGCTGTTGCCGGGATATATTGGAAACCCCGCAGTTGGTTTGTGTACGCGGGTCTGTTTTGCCTGGCCGCTGCGTGGCTGCAGCAACAGTACCGTCTTCCACCGGACAGCATCGCGTTTCTCCAGGACCCGCAGGCGGTGCAGAGCGTCGAGGGCATCGTCGTCTCAGATGTGGCCAAGAACTCCTTTGAATTGGAACTGCGCCGCGGTGGAAAAATCCTAGTGCATTTTACCGGCGACCATCCGCCGGTCTACGGCGAGCGCCTGCGGCTGGAAGGCAAACTGCAAGCGCCGTTTGAAGGCAACAAATGTTTCTCCTATCGTCGGTATCTGCAAACGCGAGGCATTTATTGGGTCATGCGGGTCAAGGAAGATAAATGCCACATTCTGGCCGGCCATCAGGGCAACGTCCTGATGGAATGGTCGCTGAACCTGCGGCATTGGATGATCGGGATTTTTTACCGCTATTTGGACCCGCGGGAAGCTGGCTTTACCGCGGCGTTGGTTTTGGGCGACCGCAGCGGCATGCCCGGCGATCTGAAGGAAATTTTCGTCAATACCGGCACGGCACATATTCTGGCCATCAGCGGCATGAACATGGCGGTCATCGTGACATTGTTTTATTTTCTGCTTGGCCTCTGTCATCTGCCGCGCCAATGGCAGTTTGCCGGCACGATCTTGTTTTTGTTCGGTTATGCGTTCTTGAGCGGCTGGTCAGCGTCGGTGGTGCGCTCCTGCATCATGAGTTCCGTTGTGCTCGCCGGTTTTGCCTTCGAGCAGGAGAGCGAGCCGCTCAATTCTTTAGGGCTGGCTGCTGTGATTTTGTTGACGCTGGACCCGCGCAACCTGTTCGACGTCGGGTTCCAGCTGTCGTTTGCGGCCGTGGCTGCCATTCTGTGTTTATACCGGCATTGCGAGAAACTGTTCCAATGGCTGCCCGGATTCATCGGCACAACCATGGCCGTGTCCCTGGCGGCTTGGATCGGCACGGCGCCGATCAGCTTCTGGCATTTCCATATGATTACGCCCATTTCGATCCTGGCCAACATCCCGATCGTGCCCTTGGCGGATTTGGTCATGCTGTTGGGTTTGGGGTTGGCCTTCGGTGGGGCCTGGTGCCCGGCTTTGGGTTGGGCCTTTGCCGGCTGCCTCAAAGCGGATTTGAGCGCCATGGTGATTTGCGCCGACTGGTTTAACCAGGTGCCGTACGGGCATTTCGTCTTTGTCCATTAACAGCAATTCATTTTTTCTTAACCTTGGGCTCATCGGCGCTTTGGTAGTATGCGTGGCGAAAGGAGGCACCTATGAAGATCCAATCGAATCTTAAGGGTGGCGGCAAGTGGCCGGTCGTGGCGTGGCTGATCGGGGTACCAGTGCCGTTGATCCTTTTCATTTTTATGATCCGCGGGTGTCATTAAGCAGGAGGTGATTTTCCCCTCTTGACAACTTTTGTTTTTATGGTAAATTAGCACTTGAGAGTTGAGAGTGCCAAACACGGCGCTCTCGGCTCTCAAAATTTTTGAGCAGAAATTGGCAGACATGATCGTAGAGTGCTAACAATCATAAGCAAAGGAGAACACTATGTCACTCATTCATTACCGTCCCAGCAGCCCGGATCTGATCCAGGAGTTCTTTACCAACGATTTTTTTGCCGGCAATTGGTTCCCGGCCCTGGATGTGGCGGAAGATGCCCAGGCATTTACCGTCAAAGCGGATTTGCCCGGCCTGAAAAAGGAAGACATCCGGCTGTCTTTTGACAACGGCATCCTTTCTGTGCAAGGGGAACGCCAGGGCGAGCAGGTCCAGCAACAGAAGAATTATCACCGCGTCGAGCGCAGCTACGGCAAGTTCGTGCGCAGCCTCAACTTAGGAGCCGAGGTCAATACCGAGGCGATCAAGGCCGACTACAAAGACGGGGTTTTGACTGTCACGGTCCCTAAGATCGAGAAGGCCAAACCTAAGGCCATTGACATCAATGTGGGCTGATCGGATAATATAAGAAGAGCAAAGTAAAGTAAGGAGAGGGAAATACTATGCAAATGGCCCCTGATCAAGAATCCCAACAACCGGCTTTGGAACGCTTCGGCCGCGACCTGACCGACTTGGCTGCCAAAGGCAAGTTGGATCCGGTCATCGGCCGGGACGAGGAGATCCGTCGCGTCATCCAGGTGCTCTCGCGCCGCACCAAGAACAATCCGGTGCTGATCGGAGAGCCGGGTGTGGGCAAGACCGCCATCGTCGAAGGCCTGGCCCAGCGGATTTTTACCGGGGACGTGCCGGAAGGTTTGAAAAACAAGAAAGTCATCGTCCTGGACATGGGCGCCCTGGTGGCGGGCGCCAAGTTCAGGGGCGAATTTGAAGACCGCCTCAAAGCGGTATTAAAGGAAGTGGAAGAACACAATGGATCCGTTATTTTATTCATCGATGAGTTACATACAATTGTTGGCGCAGGGCGCGCTGAAGGAAGCGTCGACGCCGCCAATCTCCTCAAGCCGGCGCTCGCCCGGGGGATGCTGCGCTGCATCGGCGCGACCACCCTCGACGAGTACCGCCAATATATTGAAAAAGACGCGGCCCTTGAACGCCGGTTCCAACAGGTCATCGTTGCGGAGCCGACTGTCGAGGATACCATCGCGATTCTTCGGGGGTTGAAGGAGCGCTACGAAGTCCATCACGGCGTGCGCATCCAGGACTCCGCCATTGTGGCGGCTGCCACGATGAGCCAGCGCTACATCACCGACCGTTTTTTGCCGGATAAGGCCATCGACCTGATCGACGAGGCCGCCTCGCGCCTGCGCATCGAAATCGACAGCATGCCCCAGGAACTCGACCAGAACGAGCGGGAGATCCGCCGCCTGGAGATCGAGCGCCAGGCGCTGCGTAAGGAGACCGACGCTGCCTCCAAGGAGCGTTTGAAGAGGCTGGAGACCGAGCTGGGAGAGCTTAAAGAGATCAACAAGACCCTCAAAGACCGCTGGCAAAAGGAAAAAACCATCATCGACCAGATCCGCGGCCTGAAGACCCAGATCGAGGCGAAAAAACTCGAATCGACCAAGGCCGAGAAGGTGGGGGACTTAGGCAAAGTCGCCGAGATCCGCTACGGCACGTTGGTTGAGCTGCAAAAGCATTTGGATTCCAAGAATAAGGAGCTCGCCGCGCTGCAAAAAAACGGCGGCCTGCTCAAGGAAGAAGTCGACGAACAGGACATTACGGCCATCATTTCCAAATGGACCAAGATCCCCCTGTCCAAACTCATGCAGGGTGAGACGGAAAAGCTCATCAATATGGAACAGGTCCTCAAAGGCCGGGTCATCGGCCAGGACCATGCCATCGAATCGATTGCCTCATGCATCCGCCGTTCGCGCACCGGTCTTAACGACCCTAACCGGCCGCTGGGCTCTTTCATTTTTGTGGGGCCCACCGGTGTGGGCAAAACCGAACTGGCCAAATCGTTGGCATGGTTTTTGTTCGACGACGACAACGCGGTTGTCCGGGTCGACATGAGCGAATATATGGAGAAGCACAGTGTGGCCCGCCTGATCGGCGCCCCGCCGGGGTATGTCGGTTATGAAGAGGGCGGCCAGCTGACCGAAGCTGTGCGCCGCAGGCCTTACGCGGTCGTGCTCTTCGATGAGATCGAAAAAGCCCACCCGGAGGTCTTCAATGTGCTGTTGCAGCTGTTGGATGATGGCCGATTGACCGACAGCCAGGGGCGCGTCGTCAATTTCAAGAATACGATTGTGGTCATGACCTCCAACATCGGCACGGCCGAGACCGCGGAACTGACCTCGCAGACCGAGATCGAGAAACGCATCAAGACGGCCATGCAGGCGCATTTCCGGCCGGAGTTTTTGAACCGCGTCGACGATATCATTGTTTTTCACCGCTTAGGGCAGGACCAGATCAAGAAAATCGTGCAGGTGCAGCTGGACATCTTGACCGGCCGGCTGGCCGAGCGTAAAATTGGTTTAAAGGTCACTGAGAAAGCCAAGGATGTCATTGCCCGCCAGGGCTATGATCCGGTCTACGGCGCCCGTCCCTTAAAGCGGGTGATCCAGACTTTGGTGCAGGACCCCATCGCCATGCGTCTTCTGCAGGGTGAACTCAAAGAAGGACAGAAGGTCACCGTTGACGCCCTTGGCGACGAATTGGCTTTTAACGTCACTTAACCCTATGTTCCGAAAGGAGTGTAGAAATGAGTACGCGCAGTAGAATTTTTACGACCATGTTGGCTGGCCTGGCATTGGCAGGGACCGCCTTTGCCCAACCGCAAAATGAGACCGCCGCCTTGAAGCAACAGGTGGCACAGCTTAACGACCGCATCGACCAGTTGGAGAAGCAACTGGCAGAAAAGAATGGCGCACAAACACCCGTGCAGCCGGATGAATATGATCCCTTCGCGGAGATGAACGCCATGCAGAGCATGATGAACCGGATGTTCCAGCAGTCCATGGGCGATACCGGCGGCATGCCGGGGGATTTCTTCAATCCGCGCACGGACATCAAGGAATCTCCGAAAGAATACACGATCACCATGGACATTCCCGGCATGGACAAGAGCAACATCAACGTAAAAGTGGAGAACCAAAACCTGGTGGTCTCGGGTGAGCGCAGCAGCGAGACCAAGGAAGACCGGGTCGGCAAGGTTTACCGGCACGAGCGTTCGTTCGGCCACTTCATGCGCGTCGTGCCGTTGCCGGAAGATGCCAAGACCGACGGAGTGGATGCCCAATACAACAACGGCGTGCTGACCGTCAAGGTCGCCCGCGGCCCGGCATCCAAGCCTTCCGCACAGAAAATAACTGTCAAATAAATAGTGCCACCCACTATTTATTGACGTATTTATTTATGGTACATTACAGCCATGCGCACCATATCGGCCGCCATGGCTGTTTTGTTTTTTTCCTGTAGCCCTGCCTTTGCCGCAGAACTCATCAAAGACGGCTTTTATAACGAATACGACAAGCAAGGCCACCTGCACCGCATCGTGGAATACCAGCTCGGCCAACTCAACGGGCATTTCCGCACCTTTTACGCCGACGGCCGCCTGGACGGCACCGGCAGCTACCTCAATGGTCAGCTCGAGGGCATGGCCCTGGCCTTTTATCCCGACGGGGTGATGAAGCTCAAGGCCTTTTACCACGAAGGCAAGCTGCAAGGCCCCTCAACGTTGTACTATAAAAACGGCAAAGTCCAAGCCGAGGTCGATTACGTCAAAGGCATGCAGGACGGGGTGACCAAGGAGTACGACGTCTTCGGCCACCCCACCTGGATCCGGCATTTTGTGTGGGGCAAGGAGCAGGGGATCAGCCAGGAATTCTATTCGGATAGCGGGGCCGTGCATTTCGAGTATGAATACGACAAGGGCGTGCAAAACGGCCTGATCCGCGAGTATCACACCAACGGTCAGATCAAAGGTGCCTACCAGGGGCGCGATGGCATCAAAGAAGGCACAGGCGTGAATTTTATCCCACCGGCCAGTTGGCCCGCGAGGGCGAGCTCAAAAACGGCTTTTGGCAGGGCGTGGTCACCAATTATTACCCCAACGGCAAGGTCTTAAGCCGGGTCAATTACGACAAGGGCTTTAAAACCGATGACCACTGGCAGGAATTTTACGACAACGGCAAGCTGATGTCGGAGGTCAAGGTGGTCAAAGACCGCAAGGAAGGGCCGGCCAAGGAATATTATTCCGACGGCAAACTCGAATCGGAAGGCACATTTGCCGACGGCAAACGCCAGGGGATCTTCAAGAGTTACGACCAGGACGGCCACCGGGTGCAGGAAAACGAGTACAAAGACGATCTGATCCGCTACCACCGCGAATACAACCCCAAGGGCCAGTTGTTGACAGAACAGATTTACTATTATCCGTCCTGATGATATAGTAGGAAAACCAAAAAGAGAGAGGCAATTATGGCTTGGTCCAGCAAAGATCTTGATCCCCAAATGGTTTCTTCCGCGATTTTGGCCGCGGTGGAAAATACTGTTCCCAAAGGCGGTAATTTGCCGCAATCGCAGGAGCCCAAAGTCGAGGCCAACGATATCCCCGAATACAACGGCCGCATGCGCATCATGGGCCTGGATAAGATGGCCAACACCTGCTATGTCTCGTGTATCAATTTTTATTTGAGCCAGGCAGATGCGGATCGCCGCAAAGGCGCCAAAGGTGCCATGGTTGTGTACCTGGTCACCGAGAATGCCAGCAAATTTTACGCCGCCACCGGTGTACCCTTTTCCTCGGATGAAGACGACGCTTCCATGATCACGGCCAACGGCCAGTTTGCCCAGAAACTTGCCGAAGCCTTCAAAGCTGAATTGGCCGCCAAGGGGTATGGTGGGTTGGTCCTGTCCAAGCCCCTCAACAGCAAAAATAACATCATTGAAGGCGCGGAATTCAGCCTCGACCAGAAGACCAAGCACGAAATCAGCTATTTCTATTTTAAAGCCAAGGCCCTGGCCATTGATTTGACCTTGGCTCCCATCCCCAAGAAATAGCCCGCCCCCAGCGTTTTTGTATCTTGACAAAACGGTTAAGTTTGGTATACTTTTAGCAGACTTACATCAAGAGTGCTAATTAAGGTTAAACCTATGGCAGCATCACGCAAAAGCGACGCCCAACAACAGCGCAAAGACCGCATCCTCGGGATCGTCATTAGCGAATATATCAAGAGCGTAAACCCTGTCGGCTCACAGTTTATAACCGCCCAGTTTAAGCTCGATGTTTCGCCGGCGACCGTGCGCAATATCCTGGCTGAATTGGAAGAGGAAGGGTATTTAAGCCATCCACACACCTCGGCCGGCCGCATGCCGACCTCCCAGGGTTACCGGTACTATGTAGACCACTTGATGAATGAAATCCAGCTGTTGGAGAACGAAAAAAGGCACATTGAGGCGGAATGTAAGCGCTATAAAAATCAGCTGGAACAGTTGATGGAGATGACTTCTCAGGCACTTTCCGATTTGACGCATTATACGACCATCATTTCGGTCGATGGTTGGGAGAGCAAGATCATCTTGAAGGGCACCAGTTATGTGGTGGATTATCCGGAACAGACCGACATTTTGAAGATCAGGGCGATCCTGCGCATTCTGGAGGAGAAGGAGCGGTTGTTGGAATTGATCAACCGGGACCTGGACAAGCGCATCGAGATATATATCGGCCATGAAATGGCCTTGAAAGAAATGGAGAGCTGCTCTATGGCCGTGTCCCGCTTTGAAAAAGACGGGGTCACCGGCCGCATCGCAGTCCTGGGTCCGACCCGCATGCAGTACGACCGGGTGGTCTCTGCCCTGGAGTATATTTCCGCTATATTGAGCAAGTAAACTTTAAAAGGTATGGACGAAAACGTTCAACAGCCTCAGGAAGAAACTTTGTCGCCGCAGCCGGCAGCCGCCCAGGCCAACCCCTTGGAGGAGCAACTCGCTGCGGAGAAGAACAAATATGTGCGGCTCCTGGCCGAGTTCGACAACATGCGCAAACGCCAGGAGCGCGAGCGCGCCGACATCGTCAAGTACGCGCACGAGGAAGTGATCATCGAGTGTTTGAAGATTTACGATGACCTGGAGCGGTCGCTCAAGGCGTTTAAAGCCAGCGAGTCGGCCGACAAGAACCTGGTCAAGGGCCTGCAGATGGTGTTCGACAATCTGCGGGAGTTGATGAACACATACGACGTCAAACCCATTGAATCTGTGGGTAAACCCTTTGACCCGGCCAAGCATGAAGCGTTGATGCAGGCCGAGACCAAGGACGTCCCCGATGGGCAAATCATAGAAGAGTTCCAAAAAGGATATACGTTGGCCGGGCGCGTCGTCAGGACCGCCAAGGTCAAGGTGGCAAAAAATATATAAACAGTCATTCCCGCGGACGCGGGAATCTATTAGGGAGAGCACTATGGCACGCGTTATAGGAATCGATTTAGGTACGTCAAACTCGGCAGCCGCGGTTATGGAAGGCGGACGGCCGGTCATTATCCCGTCGGCAGAAGGCGCCGGCGTGGCTTCGGGCAAGGCATTCCCGTCGTTTGTGGCCTTTACCAAGGACGGCCAGCTGTTGGTGGGCGAACCTGCCCGTCGTCAGGCGCCGATCAATTCGGAAGGCACGGTCTACGCCGCCAAACGCAAGATGGGCACCGACCACAAATTCAACGTCTTCGGCAAAACCTACAGCCCGCAGCAAATCTCTGCCTTCATTTTGCAGAAGATCAAAGCGGACGCGGAAAAGTTTTTGGGTGACACCGTCAACGAGGCGGTCATCACCGTTCCGGCGTATTTCAATGATAATCAGCGTCAGGCGACCAAAGACGCCGGCGAGATCGCGGGCTTAAAAGTCCTGCGCATCATCAATGAGCCGACGGCAGCCTGCTTGGCCTATGGTTTGGATAAGGCCGGCAAGGAACAAAAGATCATGGTCTTCGATTTGGGCGGCGGTACGCTCGACGTCACCATCCTGGAAATGGGTTGGGACGAAGCCAACAAGGCCGCGACCTTCGAGGTGCTTTCGACCAGCGGGGACAATCAGCTGGGCGGCACCGATATGGACAACGCCCTGATCGATTACATCATCACCGAATTCAAGAAAGAGTCCGGTGTGGATTTGCGCAACGATAAGATGTCGTTCCAGCGCCTGCGCGAAGCGGCCGAAAAAGCCAAGGTCGAGCTCTCCAGCACCGTCTCGACGGAAATCAACCTTCCGTATATCACGGCGGACGCCAGTGGTCCCAAGCACTTGACCATGAAGATCGACCGCGCCAAGCTCGAGAGTTTGATCGCGCCCTTGGTCGACCGTTGCCGTGGCCCCGTGCGTCAGGCCCTCAAGGACGCTTCCGCCAAATTGGGCGGGGACGTCAAAGTCGACCGCGTGGTTCTGGTCGGCGGCCCGACTCGCATGCCGATCATCCAGTCGTTTTTGGAAAACGAAGTCGGCCAGAAAATCGAACGCGGCATCGACCCGATGGAATGCGTGGCCCTGGGTGCAGCTGTTCAGGCGGCCATCATCACCGGCGATGCCAAGGAAGTTCTTTTGTTGGACGTCACACCCTTGTCTTTGGGTATCGAGACCATGGGTGGTGTGTTCACCAAATTGATCGACCGCAACACCACGATCCCGACGAAGAAGAGCCAGGTATTCTCGACCGCGGACGACAACCAGAACGCGGTGACCATCCGCGTCCTGCAGGGCGAGCGCCAAATGGCCAATGGCAATACTGAGCTGGGGCGTTTTGACCTGGTGGGTATCCCGCCGGCCCCGCGCGGCATTCCGCAGATCGAAGTCACCTTCGACATCGACGCCAACGGCATCGTGCATGTCGGAGCGAAAGATAAAGCCACCGGCAAGGAACAGAAGATCCAGATCACGGCCAAGACCAAATTGTCTGAGGACGAGATCAACAAGGCGGTCAAGGAAGCCGAGAAATACGCCGAGGAAGACAAGAAGCAGCGCGAATCGGCCGAGCTCTTGAACCAGGCCAATACGTTGGTCTATTCGACGGAGAAAGCCTTGAAGGATTACGGCGATAAAGTCACTGCTGCCGACAAGGCAGCCGCAGAAAAAGAGTTGGCGGCTTTGAAGGACGCTATCAAGGAAAACAACGCCGAGAAGATCAAAGCCGGCATGGAAAGCCTGCAGAAGGCCAGCCATAAATTGGCGGAAGAGGCGTATAAGGCCACGCAGGCAGGCTCCCAAGCTGCAGGCGGTGCAGGCCCCGAAGGTCCGCAACCCGGAGCTGAACAGCCCGGTGCTGGCTCGCAAGGTCAAGGCGGCCAGGAATCCGGCGGCAAGAAAGACGATGTCATCGACGCGGATTTCAAGGCCTCTAACGAAAAGTAATGAAAAAAGACTACTACGAAATCCTGGGTGTGCAGAAGTCTGCGACCGTCACGGACATCAAGAAGGCATACCGTTCTTTGGCTCTGAAATACCACCCGGACCGGGTGCAGGAGTCTGAGAAAAAGGCCGCCGAGGAGAAGTTCAAAGAAATCTCCGAGGCCTATGGGGTGCTTTCCGATCCGCAGAAGAAGCAGACCTACGACCAGTTCGGCCACCAGGGCATCGACCAGAACTACACCTCCGAGGACATTTTCCGGGGCGCGGATTTCTCCAGCGTTTTCGGCGAAGGTGGGGCAGACTTGGGCGACATCCTCGGCCGGGTGTTCGGGGCGCAGTTCGGTTTCGGCGGCGATGGTGCCGGCGGCCGGCGTTCGCGCGGCCGGGACATCCAGTACGAGACTGAGATCACCCTGGAAGAGGCCTACCACGGCGTCAAAAAAGAGATCCGCTTTCCGCGCTACGATTTTTGCCGCGACTGCGACGGCACCGGTGCCAAGGACGGCAAGGCGCTGAAGACCTGTCCGCAGTGCAAGGGCCAGGGGCAGATCATGATGTCCAGCGGCTTTTTCCGCATGGCCCAGACTTGCGGCCAGTGCCGCGGCACAGGCAAGATCATCACGGAAAAGTGTCCCGTCTGTACTGGTCAGGGCATGGTGCGGGTCACCCGCAACGTGCAGGTGACCATTCCCGCCGGGGTCGACAATGATTCCCAGCTGCGCATCCGCGGCGAAGGGGAGGCGGGCGCTGCCGGTAACGGGGATTTGTATTTGTACATCAGGGTCAAGGAACACGCCGCGTTCCAGCGCCGGGGCCACGACCTTTCGACCGACCTGAACGTGCCGTTTTATAAAGCGGCCATGGGCGGGGAAATGGATGTCGAGAGCTTCAAGGAAAAAGTGGTGATGAAAATTCCGGCCGGCACCCAAAGCGGTAAGATTTTCCGGCTGCGCGATCACGGCATGCCGGACGTGCACCACCGCGGTCATGGCGATTTGTATGTGCGGGTGATGTTGAGCGTCCCTGAGCATTTAAACGCCAAGCAGCGGCAGTTGATGGACGAATTTGCCAAAGAAAGCGGCGAAGCGCCGAAAAACGGCAGCGGCTTCTTCGGCGGTAAAAAACGTTAGGAGAATGTATGCCAACCTACGAATACGAGTGTTCCGGCTGCGGTCACGCTTTTGAAGAACTGCAGTCAATGACCGACCCTAAGTTGACCAAGTGCCCCAAGTGCGGCAAAAACAAGCTGGCCCGCTTGATTGGCTCTGGCTCCGGCATGATTTTCAAAGGCTCCGGTTTCTACGAAACCGACTACAAGAAGAAAACCCCCACCGACAGCAAACCAGAGGCCGCCCCAAAACCGGCCGGCGGCTGCGGCGGCGGGTGTTCCTGCCATCCCTAAACTTCACCAAATTTTAGCAAAGATGTAAGTCTTTGATTGTCTTATAGTTGCGTAGTCAACAAAATTTGACAATCAGAGAATATGTGGTATCCTTTCCGGGTAAGCGCTTTCCCTAATATATAGGTCTTGCCCAACCGTTTTGGAGGATATCACATGTTCCGCAAGCTGCTCTCCGTTTGTGTCCTGTTTACCTTCCTGAGTTCCCTGATCACCCCCGTTACCAAAGCCAACGCTCAACCATTGCTGGGACTGCCCGAACCGGGCACCATGGTCAATTTGAGCCCGGCCTATGAACCTCCGGTTATCAAAGGGGTCACCATCCACAAAGACAACCCCTTTCTGTTCGATTTCATTGTGGACGTGGGCCAGGACCATCTGCAGGGCGAGCAGCTCAAAAAAGAGAGTGAACGGTTGATCAAATATTTCCTGGCGTCTTTGGCCATTCCGGAAAAGGACATGTGGGTCAACTTATCACCCTACGAAAAAGACCGCACGATCCCCGAAGCCCTGGGGCAGACCGACATGGGCCGCGACCTGTTGGCCCAGGATTACATGCTCAAGCAGCTGACCGCCTCCATGATTTATCCGGAGAAAGAGCTGGGCAAGACGTTTTGGGACAGAGTCTACGCCAAAGCCCAGCAGATGTATGGTTCGACCCAGGTGCCGGTCGACACCTTCAACAAAGTCTGGATTATGGCGGACAAGGCCGACATTTTTGAACGCAACCAAACCGCGTTTGTCGTGGCGGTGCACTTGAAGGTCATGTTGGAAGAAGATTACATGTCTTTGGGCAAGCACGAAGCCGTTGCCGCTCAAACCAACGACACGCACAACTTAAGCTCCCAGATCGTCCGCGAAATTGTCCTGCCTTTCCAGCACATTGGGATCCTAAGCTTAGAATTCCACGTGGACAAGTTGTCGCGGCCGCTTCTATAGTGTCACCTAAATACTAGTGACTCCAGCGTAACTGGACTGGCCACAGTTAGGCCGCAAATGTAATCACACTGGCTCACCTTCGG
>JADMIO011711189.1_pt1 | contig 13043 bp, 7 predicted proteins | sample 8958161 | NCBI WGS metagenome assembly JADMIO01 (sample SAMN16585339, study PRJNA669376) | soil metagenome | isolation source: Crop rotation soil | place: USA: Cullars Rotation, Alabama | collected 2011 | reverse complement strand
TCCCTCCGCCAGCCACTTCTTGCGCCCGCCGTTCATCATGCGGACGTCTTCGTGTCCGTAGATTTTCAATTGCCAGAACGCCCAGGCCGCAAACCAGTTGTTGTTGTCGCCGTACAGGACGATGGTCGTCCGGTTGTCGATGCCCGACGCGCCAAGCAACGCCTCCAACTGCTCGCGCGGGATGATGTCGCGGATCTGTGTGTCGCAGAGCTGGGTGCTCCAGTTCCAGCCTACCGCATTCGGTACGTGCCCCTGTTCGTATGCCGACGTGTCGACGTCTACTTCAACGATGCGGACAGCCTGTCTCGCCGAACCCGATTCGGCGGAGGCGGCGTCTTTGAGGTGTTCGGCAACCCACGACGTGTTGACCAGGGTATCGGGCCGTGCATAGCTTCCGCTCATATCGCCTCCTTAACCACAGAGGCCAGAGAGACGCACAGAGAAAGACTTTTCCTCTGTGATCTCCGCGCTCTCTGTGATGAACATGAGGCGATTTATACCGTCGCCTGCCCGCCGGCCTCCATGCGCGGCGGGTGAGTTTGAGATGAGTTTTCCATGAGTGGCCCCGATATAATCCGCCCGTCGGCCATGGCCCAGGTTTCGTCCCCTGCCGTCCTCCGTTTCGGGGCCTTCGAGCTCGATACCAGGAGCGCCGAGCTCCGCAAGAACTCTGCGCTCGTCAAGCTGCCGCCGCAGCCGGCGCGGGTGCTCGCGCTGCTCGCCCGGCACAGCGGCGAAGTGGTGACACGTGAGGAGATCCAGCACCAGCTCTGGCACGACGGCACGTTCGTCGACTTCGAGCAGGGGCTGAACTTCTGCATCCGCCAGATTCGCGAAGCGCTCGGCGACGAGGCGCATGCGCCGAAGTACATTGAAACGCTGCCGCGGCGCGGATACCGGTTCCTGATGCGCGTCGACGTGCCCGCGGCAGTACCGCCGAGTCCGATTAGATCGGTGCCGCGGCTCATCGTGCTGCCGTTCCGGATGACCCGGCCGGATCCCGACACCGAGTTCCTGGCCTTCAGCCTGCCCGAGGCGATCACCACGTCGCTCTCCGGCCTCGAGTCGCTCGTCGTCCGATCGACGGCCGCCGCGTCGCGATTCGCGTCTGACATGCCCGACCTGCACCAGGTGGCCGCAGAGGCCGACGTCGATGTCATGTTGACCGGCTCGCTCCTGAGGTCGGGCGACCAGTTGCGCGTCAGCACGCAGTTGACCGAGGTACCCGTCGGCACGCTGGTATGGGCGCACACGCTGCAGATGTCGATTGGCGATGCGTTTCAAGTTCAGGACGAGCTCGTCCGCCGCATCCTCGAATCGCTCGAGCTGCCGCTCACGGCACGTGAAAGCCGCGGCTTTTCACGCGACGTGCCGGCCAGTGCGCGCGCGTACGACTGTTATCTGCGCGGCAATCAGTTGAGCTACGACTCCAAGCGCTGGGCACTCGCGCGCGATCTCTATCTGTGTGCTGTTGAAGACGATCCGTTATATGCGCCGGCGTGGGCGCGGCTCGGCCGGATGTACCACGTGATGGGGAAGTATCTCGACACCGGCACCGGCGACAACTTCGAACGGGCCGAGGTAGCCTTTGCGCGTTCGCTCGAGCTCAACCCCGACCTGCCGATTGCTCACAAGTTATACGCCCAGCTGGACGTCGATCGCGGTCGCGCGCACAAGGCGATGGAGCGCCTGCTCGGCCGCGCGCGCAGCGCCGATTCCGAGATCTTTGCCGGGCTCGTCAGCGCATGCCGCTATTGCGGACTGCTCGACGCCTCTGTCGCCGCCGATGCCCGCGCACGAAGACTCGAGCCCCGGATCCGAACGAGCGTCGTGCATACCTATTTTCTGCGCGCCGACCATCGGCACGTGGCCGACGCGCGACTCGACGCGTTTCCGTATGTGAAGGCGCTGGCGCTGAGTGCGCTCGGCCGTACAGACGAAGCGATCGGCGGGTTGCGCGAGCTCGAACCGAAAACCGGCACGAGGCTGCGCGAGTTCATGATCGCGGCGCGTGCGCTGCTCGAAGGGCATCGCGATGAGAGTCTGGCGGCGGTGAACCGCGTCCTGGCGTCGGATTTCAGCGACCCGGAAGGGCTCTTCTATCTCTCGCGCCATCTCGCGCAACTGAACGAAATCGACGCCGCGCTCGCGACGTTCCGCCGCGTCGTCTCAGGCGGGTTCTCCTGCTATCCGGCGATGGAACACGACGATTGGTTGGATCCGCTTCGAGAGAAGAAGGAGTTCAGCGAATTGCTCGAAACCGCGCACGAGCGGCATCAACAGGCGCTCGAGATGTTCGATGAGATGAATGGAAAGTTGCTGCTGAGCTAGGCACCCTGAACAGAAGTCCAGACGATGAAAAACGCCAACAGAAGATCAGAAGCCAAGAGGATCAGAAGCGATAACGAAAAAACTTCCGAAAAAACTTCTAACCTTCTGACCTTCTAATCTTCTGTTTTCTATTTTCGATCCTCTGATCTTCTGTTCACGATGAGGGTCAGTCGATCCCGCTCACAAAGTCCGCACCCTCGTCGTACAGCTCTCGCCGCTGTTTGCCTGCGTCTTCGTCGTACGCCGGAATGCCGCTGGTGCCGTTTGTATCTGCGCGCCCTGTGCGTCCGTACGCCTTGTTCACAGGGTCCTCGTCTCGTCCGCCAACGATGGCATCTTCAGGATCGATTCCTGTCGGCGCGTTCGCCTCGGGCGTTTCGTCCTTCGATTTTTCTTGATCCATGCGTCCTCCTACTCAGGAGGATGCAATTAGCAGGCCCGGACGGCATCTGCCATGTGCCCTCTCCCATCTGCTCTGACAAGAATCAAAATATCGGCGTGTTCGGTCGCAGTCCGAGCAGCACGCGTCCCGATTCTTCCCACACGTGCGGCGCAACCGTGAAGTGATGCGTCATCGCCTCGGCGTCGCGTGCATGCCGCTGCATCGACGACTTCGTGTAGATCGCGCTGCCACCTGCAAGTGTGCTGGCGGTTCGGGCGACAGAGGCGCCCGTTTCGACGGCATTTGCGGCCGCCACGCGCGCGAGCGCCAGTTGCCGGTTCGAAACCGGTTTGCCTGACAGTACGGCGTTCCACATTTCGTCGGCGGTCTGGTAAAGGAATGCGCGCGCCGCGCCCAGTGCGGCTTCGGCCCGGGCGATCTCGATCTGCGCGACCGGCCGCTCCGCGAGCGGCGCTTGATACATCGTCGGTACCTTGGATAACGCAATCTCCATCAGTTCATCGAGCGCGGCACGCGCAATGCCGAGGGCGACCGTCGCCAGCCCGAACACGAAGAGCTGAACGGGAGGCATGCGGTAGAGAGGTTCCGACCGATGCCCGGATGGATCGATGAGCGCGAAGATCCTGTGGTTCGGCACGAACACGTCTTTCGCGCTGAAGTCGTTGCTGCCCGTGCCGCAGAGACCGCTCACATGCCAGGTGTCGTGAATCTGAACGTCGCTCACCGGCATGCACACGTGAATGATCTCAGGACCATGCGGAGTCATGCGCGGCTTGCCGTTGTCCATCACCATGCATCCGGCCCACAACCAGTCGCAGTGGGTGATGCCGCTCGCGAAGGCCCAGCGTCCGCCCACGCGCACGCCGTCGTTTTCGCGAACCGCGGCACCGGCCGGCGCCGCGATGCCGGCGGTGGGCATCGACGGATCGGACCACACCTCGCGAGCCCCGCGCTCGTTGATGTAACCCGCCGATGTGTTGCCCGACGCGCCAATCATCGCGCACCACCCGGCCGACCCGTCGGCGGTGGCGACCGTCTCAATCGCCTCCATCAGTTCCCGGGGTGTGGCTTCCTGTCCGCCGATAGCCCGCGGAACGCCCAGCGTGAAAATTCCGGTATCGCGCAGCGCTTTGGCGACTTCCGGCGGCAAACGGCGTGCATGTTCGATGTCGTCGCGACGTGACCGTATCGCGGGAAGGAGCGCTCGAACGTTGTCCATGACAGTCGTCGTGATCATGGGAACCTCCTCAACGAAAACGTCAATCTAATACGAGACGAACGCCGAAGCGGTTACAATCTGCGCATGAATATTCAGCGAATTCTCCTTATCTTCGCGCTCCTGTCGGTTGTGGCCGGGGCGCCCGCCTACGCACAAGCCACCGAAAGTCATTATCAACTCGTCGAGAAGTGGGCGACGTTCCCCGACGGCATTACGGCGTGGGGCGGCACCACCGGCGTCGACCTCGATTCCAAGGGGAACATTTACGTGTTCCACCGGAACGAAGAGATGCCGATCATGGCGTTCGACAAGAACGGCAAGTTCCTGCGCGCGTGGGGCAAGGGCATGTTCAAGACCACGCATTTCCTCCGCACCGATCAGGACGGCAATGTGTGGGTGACCGATCGCGGCGACCACCAGGTGTTCAAATTCAGCCCCGAAGGGAAGCTGTTGATGACGCTGGGGCGCAAAGGCGTCATCGGCGACAACGAATCGAAAGATGCGTTCAACGGCGTCGCCGATCTGGTGATCGCCAAGAACGGCGACATCTTCATCGCCGATGGTGAGAGCAGCAACACGCGCGTAGTGAAGTACTCGAAAGACGGCAAGTTCGTCACCTGGTGGGGAGGCAAGGGCACCGAGCCCGGAAAATTCGACGAGCCGCACAGCATCGCCATCGACTCGCGCGGCCGCCTCTACGTGGGCGATCGCCGCAACAAGCGCGTGCAGGTCTTCGATCAGAGCGGCAAGTTCCTGCAGGAGTGGACGCACCTCGGCACGCCGTGGGGCGTGTACGTGCGCGGCGATCTCCTTTACGTTGTCGACGGCACCGAAGCCAACGTTCTCTACATCATGAACGTCAAGGACGGAAAAATCGTCGACAAGATCGAGGGACTCCGCAACGCCACGGCCGTCGCCGTCGACTCAAAGGGTGCGATTTACGTGGGCGAAGTGACTGGCGCGAACGTGAAGAAGTTCGTCAAGAAATAGCCCTACATCCGGGCTTCGACGCAGAGGCGCAGAAACGCAGAGAATTCTCAAGGCCACTCTGTACCTCGCGCCCCTGCGTGACAAACAGGTCTACAAAGATTTCACTCTGCGCCTCCGCGGCTCTGCGTCAGAATCATCGGTATGCCTATAAGCATTCGAGTGAACGGCCGAGCGCGAAATGTCGATGTCGACGAATCGACGCCCCTGCTCTACGTGTTGAGCGACGAGCTTGCGCTCACGGGACCGAAGTTCGGCTGCGGGCTTGGCCAGTGCGGGGCCTGCACGGTGATCGTCAAAGGTCAGGCGATCCGCTCGTGCATCACGCCGGTCAAGCAGGTGGCCGGCGCAGACATCACGACACTCGACGGGTTGGGCACGCCGGAGAAGCCGCATGCGATCCAGCAGGCCTTCATCGACGAACAGGCTGCGCAATGCGGTTTCTGTTTGAGCGGCGTGATCCTCTCAGCCAAGGCACTTTGCGATCGCACGCCGAAGCCGACAGACGAGCAGATTCATCAGGCATTGTCTGGTGTGCTCTGCCGCTGCTTCGCGCATCAGCGGATGATCGCGGCGATTAAGCGGTACGCGAACGGAGGTGCGGCATGAACTCCGCTGGCGTATCGCGACGTACCGTTTTGAAAGCCGGAGGCGCGCTGGTCGTCAGTTTTGCGCTCGCACCAACAGACGCGTTCGGACAAGCGGTTGCCTCGCTGGTTGGAAACCCTTCGAGGGACGTCGACGGCTGGATCTCGATCGGTGCCGACGGTTTCGTCACGGCCTACACGGGCAAGTGCGAGATCGGGCAGGGGCTGTTCACGGCACAAACGCAACTCGTCGCCGAAGAGCTCTGCGTGGCGGTCGATCGCGTCAAGCTGATTCAGTGCATCACCGGTACAACACCTGATCAGGGTGTGACATCCGGGGCGCAGTCGCATCCGCAGAATTTCAATCACGCCAATCTCGCGCTTGCGGCGGCCACCGCACGCGACGCGCTACTGGAGATGGCCGCGAAACAGTGGGGTGTGCCGGTCGACCGGCTCACCGCCGGCAACGGAGTCGTCCACCAGGGCGCCCGCACGATCACCTACGGCGAATTGATCGGCGGAAAGAAATTCAATCTCGCGCTCAACAAGAACGCAACGCGCAAACCGGGCCGCGAGTGGACGGTGCTCGGCAATCCGGTGAAGCGCCTCGATATGCCGGCGATGGCGACCGGCACGCTCGAGTACGTGCACAACGTGCGCGTGCCGGGCATGGTGCACGGCCGTGTCGTGCGCCCGCCAACGGTTGGCGCCACGGTCGTAAGCGTCGACGAAAGCTCGGTGAGCGGCATGCCCGGCCTCGTCAAGGTCGTCGTCAAGAAAGACTTCGTGGGCGTCGTGTGCGAAAAACAGTGGCAGGCCGTGCAGGCGGCGAATCGGCTGAAGGTCACGTGGAAACCCGGACCCGAACTTCCGCCGCAGGCGACGTTTTACGACCACATGCGCAAGTCGCCGACGCGCGACTCGATGCTCGTCGATTCGAAAGACGTCGACGCCACGCTCGCGTCGGCTGCGCAAGTAGTGCGATCGACGTATCTGCATCCGTATCACATGCACGGATCGATCGGCGCTTCGTGCGCGGTCGCCGACGTCAAGGCCGGCAGCGCGACGATCTGGTCGCCCACGCAAGGCGTGTATCCGCAGCGCGATAGCTGCGCGATGCTGCTCGGCATGAAGCCCGATCAGGTCAAGGTGATCTACACGCGCGGCTCCGGGTGCTATGGCATCAACGGCGCCGACACTGTTTCGTACGACGCTGCGTTGATGTCGCAAGCCGTCGGTCGTCCGGTTCGAGTGCAGCTCTCGCGCAAAGACGAAATGGTGCACGAGAATTTCGGCCTCGCATTCGTCGTGGATCAGCGGGTCGGCGTCGATCGCGCCGGCAACATCGTTGCGTGGGACTACGAAGCGTGGTCGCCGCTTCGCGGCGGCCGGCCTGGCTACTCGCAGCCCGGCAACCAGGTCACCGGATTTCTCGCGGGCTTCCAGCCGGCGGCGTTCGTGCCGCAGACTCCTGCGCCACCGCCCAAGGGGCGGCTCGCGAATGGATCGAATGTGGTGCCGTCCTACGTGACTGGCACGATCGACGGCGTTGCCGGCGGCACCGGCACCATCAAGTGCGAGCGCATGCTCTCGCACGTCGTCGCGTCGCCGTTCTGGACCGGCCCGCTGCGCTCGCCGAGCCGCCTGCAGAACACATTTGCACACGAATGCATGCTCGACGAGGTGGCCGCGGCGGTGAAGGCCGACCCGCTCGAGTATCGGTTGCGTCATCTGCGCGATCCGCGGCTGAAGGCCGTCGTTCAGGCCGCCGCGAAAGCGGCCAACTGGCAGCCGCGACCATCCCCGAACCCGCGGAACCTGGAACCGCAAACGGGGAACACGGAACGTGCAACGCGGAACACGGAAACCGGAACCACGAACCGGGTAGCGCAAGGTCGGGGACTTGCTTGCGTCTTGTACGAGGGCGACAACGGCTATTGCGGAATGGTTGCCGAAGTCGATGTGCATCTCGACACCGGGGTCGTCGATGTGAAGCGCCTCGTGATCGCGGTCGACGCCGGACCGATCTCGAACCCGGATGGACTGCGCAACCAGGCGGAAGGTGGCGCCTTGCATGGCATGAGTCGAGCGCTGTTCGAAGAAGTGACGTGGGACAACGAGAAGGTCACGTCGCTCGATTGGCGCACCTATCGAACGTTTCCAGTCGGATTCAAAATTCCGAAGATCGATACGATTTTGATCAATTCGCTCGACGCCGAAGCCAACGGCGCAGGTGAAACATCGATTACGGTCACAGCGGCCGCAATCAACAACGCCATTTTCGACGCCACCGGTGTGCGTGTTCGTCAGGCGCCCTTCACGCCGGAACGCGTCAAAATCTCGCTTTCTTCCCGCGCATAACCTGCACAACAGACCCGGGAACTCACGAATCCAAGAACTTGGAACGTGAATTCCCGGGAGCGGAAATCTCAATACAAACTGATACAGCTTTTCGAGATAGCGGATCCGCTTTTCTCGTATCGGGTTGTCGCTTTTCTGGTATACCAGTGTCACCGTTTTCCTAGAAATAACTGAGTTGCCGGCAAGCCCGGGCAGAAAGCCGTGTACGCGCGTCACCGACGCGTGTGCTGACGCGCTCGAAGAGGAGGCCAATATGGTTGGGAAGGCAATAGCGATCGCCGTAGTGCTGATCTTGTCGTCGGCGCCGGCGTTTGCGCAGAGCGCGCTCTCTACGATTCACGGCACCGTGAAAGACGAGCAGGGCGCGGCGATGCCGGGTGTCACGGTCACCATTTCGAGTCCGACTCTCCAGGTTGGCCAAATCGTGGCGGTGTCTGAGGCCGACGGCAACTATCGCGTGGGCGAGTTGCCCGCGGGGTTGTATCGCATTGCGTTCGAGCTTGCGGGCTTCAAAGCCTACGTGCTCACTGATTTTCGACTGACGATTGGCTTCGTCGCGCGAGTCGACGCGACGATGGCCGTCGGCGGACTGGAAGAATCGATCACGGTCACTGGCGCAAGCCCGGTTGTCGACATGACGTCGACGACGACGAGCGTCAACCTGACGCAGGAAACATTGGAAGCCGTGCCGATCGGCCGCGGCTTGCAGCAGTTGTTTGCGATGACGCCCGGCGTGACGACCAACCGCGTCGACGTCGGCGACAGCTGGATGGGCGTGCGTGCCGCTGCCGAAAACTACGGGCAGTCGGCGAACGTGAAGATTCAGCTCGACGGCATCGACATCGCCGATGGCACGAGCAGCGGCGTCTACATGACGAGCCTCACGCTCGAGGAAGCACAGATCAGGACGTCGGGCAACGACGCAGAAGTTTCGGTGCCCGGCGTGTCGATGGTCGCGGTCATCAAGTCGGGTTCGAACAACTTCCACGGTTCCTACATCGGCTCGCTCGAGCGGCCCGAACTGCAGGGAAGCAACCTGAGCGAGGATCTTCGTAAGCAGGGTCTCAGCGACACTCAGCCGCTCAAGCACCTGTACGACGTGAGCGGCGATATCGGTGGCCGCATTGTGCGCGACAAGTTGTGGTTCTATGGCGCGTTCGTGCAGCAGGACAAGGTGGCGGGCGAAGTCGGCTTTGCGGCCGATCCCGGGCCCGACGGCAAGTACCTGACTCCGGATGATGTGCTTGGGGACGTACGGACGCGCCTGACGCACGGATCCGTGAAGGTTTCATATCAGCCGACGCGATCGAATCGCCTCATTGGGGCGTGGCAACCGACACTGAAATACCAGCCGCAGGGTCTGCCGCCGGAGCCAAGCCGGTTGCGTCCGCTCGAAGCGACACTCGACTATCGAAACCCGAGCTCCATGTACAAAGGCGAGCTCCAGAGCACGTTATCCAACCGGATGGTCTTCAACGTGGTGGCCGGCTATGGTGGCTATCTCGCCGATTACGCGCCGTGGCGCTCGAATTTTGCGAAGCCGTCTGTGCCCGGCAATCCTGCGAAACTCGATCGCGAGACCGGTCTCAACACGGGTGCGAATCCGAAGACGAATCTCGAGTATCGCGACAAGTGGCAGGTGGACAGCGGCCTGAGCTTTTTCCCGGAAAAATCCATCGGTGGTCAGCACGAGCTCAAGGTCGGCACGACGCTCTACTGGCGGCGGAACAGCGTCGGCTGGCGCGTCCATCCCGCCGGAGATTACACGCTGGTCTTCGATCGCAGCAGCACCGGGGTGTCGAACACGCCGACAGAAATACGGATCCGCAATTCGCCGACGCAGCCCGACTCAAGAGCGTACTACTACGCGGGCTACATCAAAGACACCTGGCGCGTGACCGACAAGATGACGTTGAACCTCGGGTTGCGCGTCGAGCAGCAGAAATCGCTTCTGCCCGCACAGTCCAAGGACGTGAGCCCGATGTTCCCGACGTTGTTCCCGGCGCTCTCGTTTGATTCGAAGGACGTGCTCACGTGGAATACGGTCGTTCCGCGGTTCGGCCTCGCATGGGACGTGGCTGACAGGACCGTGCTGAAGGCGACGTACGGCCGCTTCGCCAACGGCATGGACGACGCATTTGCGAATTTGTACAACCCCATGGCAAACGTCGAGATGACCTTCAGATGGCGCGATCTGAACAACAACGGCGATTACAATCCCGGCGAAGTGAACCTCGATCCCAACCTCGGCACGGGTCAGGGCGGCGACTTCCTCAGCGTATCGGGCCTCAGCAGCCAGAAACTCAATCCTGAGCTGCGGTCGCCCATGACCGATGAGGCGACGCTCGGTGTGGAACGCGAGGTGATGCAGAACCTCGGCATCCGCGCGCTTTACGTCTACAAGAAGGTGACCGATCGCTATGGCACGCGCAACGTCGCGCGTCCACGCAGCGCGTACAACATTCCGCTCACGCGTCGCGATCCGGGGCCGGACGACATCCTCAACACCTCGGACGACGGCGGCACGGTCACGATCTACGACTACGACCCGAAATTTGCCGGCGCTGCCTTCGTGGTCAACGAGCAGCAGAACACGGATCGCCCTGACTGGTATCAAACGATCGAGTTCACCGTGACCAAGCGCACGTCGAGCAAATGGGGTGCGATGGCATCCTTCTGGGCCATCAGGAACCACGTGTGGCCGAACAACGCGCTGTTCGACGACGATCCAAACCTGGATTTCAACGCACTGGATGAAACGTGGAAGTGGGCGGGCAACTTCAGCGGAACGTATATGGCGCCGCTCGGCATTCAGCTCGGCGCGTTCCTGCAGAGCAAGGTCGGCATCCTCGAACAGCGCACGACGGTGTTCCGCGCAGTCGATCCGGATGGCGGCCCGCGCCTGAATCAGCAGAGCCAGGTGACGCTCAAGGTCGAGGCGAAAGGCGACCAGAAGACCGACGCGATCAACGTCCTCAATCTGCGCGCCAGCAAGTATTTCGTGTTTTCAACCGGCCACAGGGTGCAATTCGATTTCGACCTGTTCAACCTGTTCAATTCGAGCGCGCCCATCACCGCAACATGGCAGAGCGGCCGGACGTTTGGGTATGCCACGGCGGTTGTGCCGGCGCGGATCGCGCGAATCGGCTTCAGATACACGTTCTAGAACGCGCCGTTCCAGGTTCTCCGTTCTGGGTTCTGGGTTCTGGTTCTTCCAGACCCAGAACCCAGAACTCCTCTAGAACCCGGCACTTAGAACGCAAAACCGAGAACCCGGTTCCAGGTTGTGCGACACATTGAGACTAGGGGCGCGTCAGGTTTTCCGCTACCTTAGATAGAAGTATCCCAATGCTAGAAGTGTGCCCGCGCCGTTCACTGTTTGTTGCCGCAATGGCCTTCGTCCTGGCCGTTGCCTATACCGCGCCCTCCGCGCAGCAGCAACCATCGCCAACCACCGCAACCCCGCGTACCGCCGGCCCGTCGGCGTCCGAGCAGCAGGCCGTCCTGGCGAAGTACTGCATCACGTGCCACAACCAGCGGGCGAAAACCGCGGGATTGGCGCTCGACACGCTGAATCTTGCCGACGTCGCGAACCAGGCCGACGTGTGGGAAAAGGTCGTGCGCAAGGTGCGCACCGGGGCGATGCCGCCGGTGGGCCGCGCGCGGCCCGACAAAGCCTCGGCTGACGGGCTGGTCACGTTCCTCGAAACCGAGCTCGATCGCGCTGCCTTCGAACACATCAATCCAGGCCGTCCTACGCTGCAGCGGTTGAATCGCCAGGAGTACGCGAACGCGATTCGCGACATCCTGGCCGTCGACATCGACGCGGCATCCATTCTGCCGGCCGACTCCGCCGGCCACGGGTTCGATAACAACGCCGACGCATTGACGTTATCGGCCGCACTCACCGAGCGATATCTCGGCGCGGCCGCGAAGATCAGCCAGCTGGCGCTCGCGCGCCCGCGCGGCCTGCCGACGCCCGAAACCATCATGGTGCCGACTGATACGGATCAGAGCGTGCGCATGAACGACGATCTACCGTTCGGCTCGCGTGGTGGGGTGGCGTTCAAGTACTACTTTTCAGCCGACGGCGATTACACGTTCGAGATGAAGCCGCGCGAGACGGGCGTCTCGGGGGGATTTGAAGGGGTCACCGCCGAGCCGCATCAGATCGATGTGGCCATCGACGGTGTGAAGATGTGGAGTGGACGGATCGGCGGACCCGAGTTCGAGCGCGCCCGTATTCAAGGCGGCGCGGGTACCTACACGACGGACGACCTTGACAAGAAAGTGATCGAGATGCTCACGTTCACCGCGCCGGTGAAAACGGGGTCGCATCTCGTGCAGGTGTACTTCGCGCAGAAGACGTCGGCCTATAACGACGATCTCTTCGACCGAGCCGTGCTGCGCGAACCGTACAGAAAAGGCGCCGGGCAGCCGAACCTCTCGAGCGTGACGATCACCGGGCCGCTGCAGGGGACTGCCGCCGTCAGCGAGTCGGCGAGCCGCCGCAAGATTCTTACGTGCACGGCCCGCCTTCGCGCCGATGGCGCTTCGGCGAGGCAGGCTCCCGAGGATGACGGCAGCGCGTGCGCCAACAAGATCATTCCAACGCTTGCGCGACAGGCATATCGGCGTCCGGTGACGAAAGACGATTTGCAGCCGCTGTTCGACGCCTATCGCGAGGGCGCGGGCAAGGGTGGCTTCGAGGCGGGCGTCGAGCTGGCGATTCGCACGATTCTCGTGAGCCCCGACTTTCTCTTCCGCCTCGAGAATCAGCCGGCGACCGCGGCGCCGAATACGCCGTTTCACGTGAGCGATCTCGATCTGGCGTCGCGCCTGTCGTTCTTCATCTGGAGCAGCATTCCCGATGAGGAGTTGCTGAAGCTCGCCGAGAAGAACGCGCTGCAGAAGCCTGACGTGCTGCAGCAGCAGGTGCATCGCATGCTGGCCGATCCGCGCGCGCAGGCGCTGGTCGATAACTTTGCCGGACAGTGGCTGCACATTCGCAACGTGGTCAGCCATCAGCCCAGTCCCGAAGTGCTGTTCCACTACGACGACAACCTGCGCCACGCGTTCGAGCAGGAGACGAAGCTGTTTTTCGCCAGTATCCTGCGCGAAAACCGCAGCGTCTTCGATCTGCTCGATGCCGACT
>JADMIO011014814.1_pt1 | contig 13044 bp, 12 predicted proteins | sample 8958161 | NCBI WGS metagenome assembly JADMIO01 (sample SAMN16585339, study PRJNA669376) | soil metagenome | isolation source: Crop rotation soil | place: USA: Cullars Rotation, Alabama | collected 2011 | reverse complement strand
AATGTACGGTAAATTCGATTCAGAACAATTATATTTTATATTTGATTGCAGCCCATTTTCAATTATTTTAATATAACAATCAATAGCTTCTAATTTATTCCCTAAAGCAATATAAATTACTCCTTTCACGAAAAGAACATCTCTACAGTCTGGACTTAATTTTATTGCTTTATCAATATATTTTTTAGCTAAAAGCAGTTTTTTAGTAACCGGTTTTTTTCGACGTTTATCATTTTTAAAGAATAGTGCTTCATCTTTGTAAGTAACTGCTATACGTGATAATAAATAAGCGTCCTGTTGATAAGGTAACTTTAATATTTCTTTTCTTGCAGCACTTGAGTCATGCACCTCTATGTCATAATAATTTTGCAAAATTTTATTTATACTATTTTTATCAGACTTAATGATTGGATGTTTCATTTCAGTTTCCAACTGCTGTCTGTGTGCAATGGATTCAGATCCGGATCCGATATAGTGTGTGCGTAATCCTTGTCTTTTAATTTCTGAACAATGATGTCGAGCTGATGGAATTCGCAGTCTGGCTCGTGGGCCAGCGCCCACGAACATGCGGCATTGTAGCGATCGTTTTTCATATCCTCGAAAAGTAATTTCAATCAATTAATATTTCATAGCTCGAATCGTGTACCTGTGATCCGGACTCGTAATATTAATAAAGTATAAACCCGGATTTCCTTTAAAAGTGATTCTTAGCCTGTCAATTTCGGTATCGACAGTCGTACTTATCTGACGCGATGTAGCATCGAAGACCGAAACATCAATTTTGTTCATGTCTTTTTCCAATGGTAATTTAACCTGGATGTAATCAGACGACGGATTCGGGTATGCTTCGTATGTCCCCGAAGTATATATTGGAATGCCGTTAACTGCATCGATGGAATCGATCCGTACCATATAGACTTGAACCGTTGACGGATTGCTTTCTCCAACCGCAAATACAGATCTGTTGTCAGAAATAATTATCGATGATAAAGTTTCGGATTGATTCCCTCCCAGGTAATTCGAATACAAAACATTCCCGGCGGAATCTGTCTTTAGTATCAATGCATGATTTGTCGGCGGTGATGAATAAGGACCCCATCCACAGAGCCAGATTGAGTTTGAATCACTGTATGCAAAAGAATAAGCAATTGCCGGTGAAGGTAGTTCAATTGTCTTCGTCCATAAGGTATCTCCGTTCTCATTTACCCGCACAAGCCATGGGGCACCACCGCTTACAGTTGAATTTGAATGAGCTAATATTAAAAAGCCGTTGTCAGGACAAGAATGGAAATCAAGAATTTCGTCTACATCGGATCCACCGTAATATTTTGCCCATACATTATTTCCGGATGAGTCGAGCTTCATAAGGAATCCATCAATGTCTGATGGTGATGACGGGTTATGTTTATCGCCTGCAATAAACAACTCAGTTGGAGAGCGTATGATTATTTTATTGCCTGTTTCTCCATCGCCATTAAGGTTGATCAGTTTTTCCCATAAAAGATCGCCGCTCAGATTTATTTTAGCGAGGTAAACCCTGGCCGTTGAATCAGGAGCGGTCCCGCATAAGTAAATAACATTGGATACACTGTCGAAAGCTGCAGTCAATCCATTTGAATATGCAGGACCAAAAAGTTTTTCCCAAACTATATTTCCCATAGAGTCGATCAACAGACAATAAAGTTGCATGGGCGGACTAATACCCGGATTTTCTTCTCCGGTTATTAAATAGAGTGTATCGGCTATCCGGAGTATATCTGCAGCATTATGATCCTGCGCATTAAACATTCCGTAATGCTTCAACCACATCTTATTTCCGGCAGAATCAATTTTCATCACATTAATGCTATTCGGGTTTGGATTCGGATTTTCGTTCAGAGTCATTATAAAATTATGATCTGCTGTTTCAACGATGTCAGTCGCTGATCCGAGAACCAGATGCTTTTCAGTTACCTGAGACTGTAACGAAGAGATAATGATGAATAAAAATGAAAACGTTAAAGTGAGTTTCATGATAAATGGGTTTATAAATTTTAAAACAATTTTAAAAACAATATTTAAATCATTGCAACGGCATTTCGATTTTTACAAAATCAATACATGAGAATTATTCCGTGAAATTTATTCAACAACTTATGAGCGGTTGCGAATTATTAGTTATGCAATATTTAATTCAACGGCACTCCAAACCACGTAATCTTCTTCTCATAGAACATAGACTTTCGTCCCGATTTATTTTTACTGAAATAGGTGTGAAGCCAGTCCTGCTGTTCCTTTAAATGTGTTGATGCATCGTCGATCGACTTAGTAAGCTGTGTAATCAACGGGCTTGTATTTGCATCCGGTTCATTTATCGAACCGAGTTTGCTTCGCGCAGAATTCAGATCTTCACTGCAAGTATCTAGCATCGCCTGTATTTCTGCATCGCTCTTCAGCGGATTAAATTGTTTATTCCGGTAATTAATAAAATCGTTGAATTTATTTATTCCACCATTATAATCTGCCACAGCAGAGTTGTACAGGTTGATACTTTGCTTTTGCCTGTCCTGTTCGATTTCGAGTTTAATGTGCTGAAGCCTGTCGTAGATCAGTGAATTCTTCACACCATTTCTTTCTATACGATTTGCAGATGCTTTTAGCCTGTCGATGTGATTCAGATTCTGATAAGTATAAATTGAATCAACATAATTGAAATAGGGTTTTGACAAATCCTGTTTCGTTTTACCCTCGTAAAATTCCTGGTTTGTAACCGGGTAATTCAAAAATTCCCACATGAAATCAAAAGGCATGTGCGACCTGATAAGTGCTTCCGGCTTAACCATGAAATAATCTTCATTAATTTTTCTGATGAACTTACCGTTGCTGATATAACCCGAACCCCACGTAGGATCGAACATGTACCAGACATTATCGACATTCGCTGTACACCATGCATGAGGTATGTAATCAGCGAAACCATTCTGCTTCGTGTAGCCATCGATCATGAAAGACCTCAGTCCGGTTTTCTGACTGATGTCGTTAAACAACGCTGCATAGTTTTCACAAATTCCCTTCCGCGTCTTCAATGGTTTTTCGATCTTATCTGTAATCGATTCATAAAAATTTATGGCGAACATGTTTTCAACGTCATATTGAATGTTCGTCGCTAACCAGATAAAGATTGCACGCGCTTTATCTATCTCGGTTGTAAATTTCGCGGTAAAGTAAGCGGCAATATCATCCGGATTTTTCGTGAGTGAGTCTGGTAACTGCAAAGCAATTTTATCGACTGCGGCATAGGGATTAACCTTTGCTCTCTGTGCGCTGCCGGCAAGAGTGATGAAGAGAAGTAAAATGAAAATAATTCTGAAGTGCATTTTAGTCGAAGCTGGCGCGTGGTACTTTATTTTTAATAGGAGGAACGGTGCGCAGATACGCGTATATCGCTTTCGCTTCGTTATCGGTCAGATTAACGAAAGGAACCATTGGATACCGCAGCGCAGGTTCATTAACCATGATGCCGCTCTTCAAAGCATTGACGAATCTCTCTTCCGTCCATTTACCGATTCCTGTTTCGTCATCCGGCGTTAAGTTCTGCGTCACCATCTGCTTTCCATTTGCATCAAGAGGTTTGTTTCCGCCGGCGAGATATCCAACGCTCTTCTCAGGCTCGAGGTAATTATTCGTTTTGAAATCAGCCGAGTGACACGAATAGCAATCGAGGTTGAAGACAAGATATTTTCCGAGCTGAACATGATCATTAGTATCAGGCAATTCGATTTTATGATCAGGCATCGGCAAAGGTTTGAACGCGAAGTTCGCGAGCATCTTTGCGAGGAACGAAGGCTCGCACGGTTTGTCGGGAACAGGAGTAGGAGCAACCATCGGATCATCGGAGTGAAGGAATGCGATCACCGAATTAATATCCTCGTCGGCCATATGCGGAAGTTTCGCCATCCAGGGCGGAGCATATTGTCCGTCGCGTTTGATTCCGGTGCGTAACAGATATAACAATTCGCCATCTGTCCATGTGCCGATGCCGTATGTCTTATCCTGCGTAATGTTTTGCGAATACACCACTCCGAATTCCTTCGGTGCTTCCATCATCTGGTGCCCTGTAAGAATTCCGGTATGCGGATCCTTGTGGCAATTTGCGCAAAGCATGAGAGCTATTTTCTTTCCACGCTCAACGCGTTGAGGGGTTATCTCAACTTTATAGTCGGGCTTCTTCGCCTCGTAACTCGGTATTCCGCGGACTTCAATGAATATCGCCGTACAGGCGACTAATAAAATGATAACACCCAGGGTAATCAGAAGGTATTTGAGAATTTTTTTCATGTGTGGTTTTTCATGGATGGCTACGGGGATAAAAATAGTTTTTTCCTTTGAAATAATCCTGGCAGGACCTTGGGACAAATCAAGGGGATTTTGAAATACAAATAATCAACAGGTATCATTAGAAATCAAATTTACCGTATGCAACAACCGGAAATGTATCAACAGCTCAGTATCTTCATTGACGTCATCAATAACACGCATACAAATAACCAATAACAAATAATCATTAACAAAATCTACGGGAAAAACTTATATTTATCTTCTCTCTAAAATTTGACTATCATGAAAAAAATTCTCCTTCTTTTACTTTTACTTGCTGCAAATAAAATTACCTTCTCCCAGTGCAATGGTTCTGCGGTCTGGACATTCAGCAGTGGTGTTCCCGAAATAATTGTGATTGGAGGCGCTACCGGTACTTCCGGTCCAGTATCTTATTCATGGGACTTCGGCGACGGATCGCCAATTGTGATGGGACAAAATGCCACTCATACCTATCCTTTCTTTGGATCTTTTAATCTTTGTCTTACAATTGAAGATAGTCTTGGTTGTATTGATACTACTTGTTATACCATTTCATTTCCTCCGCGATCAGTAGACGTATTTGCCTTAGTTTCTCCAGCGTACTTTTGTTCAGCTCCTCAAGGTGTATCATTTGATTACAATGTTTTGATTGACAGTTATTATAATACTGATACTTTTAAAGTTGAAATTAATTTTGGCGATGGAACCGATACCATTTATTATCAGTTACTAAATAATATAATATCGAGTAACAACTTTTTTCATCTATATCAGAACTCGGGAATTTATACTTTACAATTAATTATTACATCGCCTGATTCACTTTCAGACTCAATAACCAGCCAGCCGATGCTCTTAGCTTCGTCCTGTGGAAATATATCCGGCATTGCGTATAATGACGTCAATGGGAATTGCGTTTATGATGCAGGTGAAGAACTTGCAAATATACCACTGGAAGCAAACGATGGTACTGTGGCTGTTGGATCTACCAGTACCGATTCCGTAGGTGCATATTCGTTCAATCTTCCTGTAGGACCAGCATATAATATTCATGTTCTTCCCAATCATCACATCACGTCGTGTCCGTCAAACGGAATAATAAGTACTGCTGCACCTTCTACCGGAAATAATTTCGGTGTCTATTGTCCATCGGCTTTTGATCTTGATGCAACAGTTCATGCATTCAGGTTCAGGCCCGGATTTGATTCCAGAGTGTGTGTTGATGCCGAGAACCATTATTGCAACACACCTTCCGGACAAATCATACTTGTTTTTCCCCCTGAGATTACTCCATTAGCCGATACCGGAACAATTGGTTATACGATAAGCGGCGACAGCGTTATTTATCCGATCAATAGTCCTGAGGTGGACTGGTCATTCTGCTTACCGGTTACTGTTTCTCCAAATGCTGTTGTAGGGGATACCATTTGCATAGCGATAAATATACTGCCAGCTTCAGGTGATTCATTTCCGGCAAACAATACCGGCAATTTTTGTTTTGTGATACGCGGTTCACTCGATCCGAATGATAAATACGTAATACCGGAGGGTGATGGTCCACAAGGATTGATACGTCCGAATACTCCGCTTACCTATACTGTCAGGTTTCAGAATACCGGTTCGGCTGAAGCTGTCAACATATTTATTCTCGACACAATTGATTCCGATCTTGATTTAACGTCATTAGAGGTGCTGGGGGCGAGCCACCCGATGACATGGTCTATTCTTAACGGAAATATTCTGCGGTTTAGCTTCGATAACATCAACCTGGCTGACAGCAATCCGAATGAGCCGGCGAGTCATGGATACGTGAGTTACAGGATAAACGAAAAAAGTTCTGCTCCACAATTGGCGGAAATTAAAAATACTGCAGCAATTTATTTTGATTTTAATCCACCGGTAATAACTAACACGACATTAAATACAATTGATCAGTTTTTGGAAGTTAAACCCGTTGTGAGAAATAGCAGCATTTTAATTTTATATCCAAATCCGGCGCAGAAAACCTGTACCATTATTTTCGCGGATGAGTACAGAAAAAATATTCTGATAAATGATTTGATGGGCCGGAAATTATTTATGACATCGACCAATGCCGATTCTTATCAGTTAAATACAGAAAAATATCCGGATGGGATTTATAGCATTAATGTTTATGAAGATGGGAAGCTCTTTTCGGTTAGTAAGATGATTATCAGGCACTGAAAACAAATAGACGGAATTTTTCCACAATTTACTCCTAAACAATTGGGATTATTCCGGTTTGATGTAAACAAATTGCATCGATTAACTGATCTGTTTTAACCCGATTGACACAAAAATTATTTCCTAGATTTCTTATTCGGCCAGCAAACGGAGCAAGAGTCAACGCCTCTACATTTTTGTACGCGGCTGCAAATTTTCCATCCGTCGGCATTTTTTTTAGCTTTTGATTTCATGAAATGGAAAGAATTTATATTTTTTTGGTGAATGCAAATTTATAGCCTACTCCTAATTTCAAAGTATTATAAGAATCACCGAGTTGCATGTCGAGGTTGTTATATCTCGATAAATTCGTGCTGCCGGCCAGATAGAAATTTAGATATTTTGCCTCTCCTAGCTTGATATATTTGTTGAATACTAATTCAAACTTCAAACCCCTCTTGTCGAAATCTAAATATTTTTTCTCTGTATAAAAATTTGTCAGTACTAAGCCGATAGATGTGCAGAAAGTAAATTCGTGAGACAATTCTTTTTCGTAACCAAACTTCAAAATAATAGTGTTTATATCAATCGTCTTCTCTATATCGACCATTTGATTATCCGCATTCAATATTTTTCGCAGTTTAACCGATTTATTTAAAAGCTGAAACCCATATTGAAAATTTTTAAAATAAAGGTAGAAGCCTGGGGATGGAACGATATAGTTTCCAAAATATGGTTGAGTCTTTCTATCGAAGAATATTTTTTCTGCGTCTATATTTATCCTTAAAGAATAATTTGAAACCAGATATCGATTATTATTTTTTTCAATTGTGTCATTACTGAATCTATTCTTATATAATGCATAATTTCCATAAAGTTTTTCGAAGACTGACTTTTTATGTATCGTATCGTTTTGTCCTTTTGTATCGTGAATAACAAATAAGCAGAGAATAAAAGCACATGCATGAAATCCGGTTGAGAAATAGCTTAATATTAATTTTGATAACCGGTTAAATAAGTTCACAACTATCAATAGCTAATAATCTTAAATCTAATTGTTTTTAAAATATAAAAAGGTACAGCAACTCTCCCAAAGATAGAGAATTACTGCACCTTAACTAAACTGCACTATTTTAAAATTTCACATTGTATCCGAGTTGGATATATACCGGTACCAACGGATCTGTCTTGAAATCCTGTGCAATTGTCTTTCCTGCTCTCAGGTAAATATCACTTTTAGCTAATGAAATTCCAGCCTGCATTCCATAATAGAAATTTCCTCCTGTCGTAGGCTCATACCAACCATTAACGACGCCCAGATATTCTTCTTTATATGTTTGCGAATTTTTAAAGTGCGTAATAATCGCTTTATCGAAACCAAACTCTCCGGCTACAAACCATTTAGACTTATAATAACCGGCGATTCCCGAAAAATCACTTCCGAAATTCAGCAACCGCGCAAAATCATTTTCATACCGGCGAAAAACTCCGTCTATCCTGGTGCTGAATTGAAAATTATTGTAGTCAATCCACCTGATCTGCAAACCAATTTTCGATTTGAAATCATCTGTAAAATTATTTCCGGAAGGAAATGAATATTCAATGTGTGCGAAAGCAGGAAACAATTTGTTATTGATTTTATGTGCATAACCAGCTCCGAATACGACACCGTGTTGAATTCCTGCATTGACATTTATCAGGTGTTTGTTGTCATTCATAGCTGCCCAGTTTATTGTCTGTGCAATAGCGGGTGATATAATTAATATTTTCGCTGCAATGATTATATTTATGATTTTCGTTTTCATTTTATCAGTATAAATTTTTTTAAAGTGTATATAAATAATTAATGATTTTCGGAAGCGTCGTTTGTGACCATCCCTGCTGATCGTTAATAATACCATCGTGTCCGACCCCGGGAACTTTTACACGGTTAACAATATTATATGCAGACGAAATTTTTATTGCCCAGTCATCAGGATAAGCCTTATTATTTTCACTGTAGAAAAACAAAACCGGAACATGAAAATTATTAATGCCAGTTGAAAAATCGGGTTTATATTTTTTTCCAATATCTACTAAGGAACCATTAATAACAGCGCCTAATCTCCAAACACTTCCGGGAATTGTATTGTCTTCGCCGGTGATCTCGTTCTTACTTGCCAGCATCCCGAATTTATAATCGAGAATTTCATGTTCGTCTTCTTTCGCTGTTAAAAATTCATCCATGTATGTAGCATCGTTCAGCATCTCAGACCAGATGTTGAAAGAGCGTGACTTCGTTATAAAATCATCGATGTCGTCCCACTTCAAACCACCGGGTTCGCAAACGATCAATCCCTGAATGGCATCCGGATGACGACCAGTATATCCTGTCGCTAAAATGGCGCCCCATGAATGACCGAGCAGAAATACTTTCTGATACGGTCTTGTCCTGTAATGAGCAATGACGCCGCCCAATTCATCATACAAAACATCGATGGCACCAAGCCCCAAATTGCTATATGATTTTTCAGGGAAACGCTGAGAAAGTCCGGAGCCCCGCTGATCATAAAAGACTACATAATATCCATTGTCTGCAAGCTGACGACAGTTAAGCATAGAACGGTAGTCGCCACCCGGACCTCCATGTATGCAGACGATCATCGGGCTGTCGGGATTACCAAACGATTCGGAATGCAGCAATGCGCCGTTAACAGAAATGGATGGGAGAGAAGGATCCTGGTCCACGGTTTTAGGAACCAGGTTTCCCGGTTCATTGATCTTCCTGTCTTTTGTGCAGGAAAAAAATACAGTGACCATCAAGGCCATCAGATAAATTTTAATTGTTTTCATTTTGATTTAGTGAGTTTAGATTATGCGGCAAAAGTGCAGTGGTTGGATACGCGTATCGCCTCACTATGACAGATGAAACCATGTCATGGTCTCATCAATAACGTTTGAAATTCAATATATTAGGAGGAATGATACCTGTCCCTGAGGAATGAGACGCTTAAATTGTGAGTTAGGAGCCAGAAAAAAATCTAAACGGTTAATGACGGGATATAAATAGTAAAGTACTCGTACTTTAAAAACAACAATACATAAATATCATCCCTGGGAAAATTTTTTCAGATAATCACTTGGGGAAAGTCCTGTGTACTTTTTAAAATTCCGGTTGAAGGAAGCCTTCGAATTGAATCCGCATTCGAATGCGATTGCGAGTAATGTGTATTGTTTGTTAATTCCTTTTTTGACCTGGTCACAAAATTCTTCGACACGTTTTTCATTGATCAGGTCATAAAAATTCCTCTTTTCTTTGGAGTTAATGACCTGCGAGAGATGGTTGGGATGTACGTCGAGACTGTTTGCTAAATCATTCAGCGTAAGGTCAGGGTTTTTATAAACTTTCTCTTCTGTCATCATCTTTTTCAGCCGTTCATGAATCGCTGAGGAAAGCTCTTCGTTTAGAGAAGACTTTTGATATTTGGTGTCGTCTGTGTTTATTTCGTCCGTGAAATCATCAGCGGCATTTATTGTTTGAGCACTTATGGCTTCCTGGTTTTTCTCATTAGACTTTTTATAATCGGTGACGGAATATCTATTCGTATGCTGACTGAATACCTGTACCTGTTTGATTCCGAAATAGCCGAGCCAGATAACGAACAATGCAGCGGCGCCAAATATCAGTTTGTCTTCCTGTACAAAAAGAATGACGATCCATATTAAAGCGATCCAGATGATTAAATACAGAAGCCAGTTGAAATTAATTTTTTCTGTGTTGGAGAATTGATTGACAATATTTTTTCTGTACCGGAGCAATCGCATCAGGGAAAGTGTAACGTAGATAATTCCTGACAGATAGATTGCATACACGTTGATCATCATCTGCAGTTCGTATCCTTTTCCTTTCTGGTTGAAAATTTCTGCCTGTTGAGAGGATGTCATTAGATAAAATTTCATGAACATCAGGTACGAAAGGAATACTGGTAAAAAATGAAGAAGAAGAATTTTTCTGAAGTGAGTTGATGTGGTTTGCTGACGTGTGTAGAGATAGAGGAAAGGACCCTGCGCGAGAGGTAAAGGAAATCCCAATGCGACTAAAAGAGGGAAACTATTAAACTGATCAGTAGAGAATAAATAAAAGGTGAGCAGATGAAATCCGGTAACGATAAGCCATGCCAATAAAATATAATCCGCCTGTGATTTATTATTTTTTGTGAGCAGCAGGAATGAAAGAAAGAATGAAAGGATGATGGCGGAGAGGTAGAGCATTTGCCGATGCTTTTTGCAATATTAAGTAATCAAACGGAGGAAATCTAAATGGTTTAAATCTAAAACTTTATCAGCTTGAGATTATTTTATTTATCTCATTAATTGCACTGGTAAATCTTTTCTCCCAATTCCCCTCAATTTCTATAAACGGTATTTGATGGTCGTTTAAAATCTTTCTATGTGAAATGTCCAGTAAATTTCTTTCTTCTTCATTTAATCTTGTTCCGTCCTGAATAAATTCAACATCATTTTTCAGAAAAAGATAAAGATCGGCCTTGTTAGAATTATAAATTTCCTTACTTACTTCAAATCCTTGATTGAATGTAAACCAGGAGTAAGACAGTGTGGTGTGAATGTCTGTATCTATAATGACAAGGGGACTATCTGATAAATGAGATTTATTAATTCGATTGGCATGTTCTTGGGCCACTACCCGCAGTTCATCAATAGTAAACGAATTTGAATCAGCAATAATATCCCGACCCGATTCCAAAACCAAGCTGCAGTCAAAATATTTAGCAAGGTTATTTGCTAATGTGGTTTTGCCTGTGGATTCGGTACCTAAAATAACAACCTTATGAATAAAATAAGGCTTCACGCTATCGGGTAGAAATTGCCAGTATTTAAATAAATTCTTGCCGATGAAAGAACCTGAAACAGGAAATTTGGTTTTAGAAATGTCGAATGCGATATGTTTTATATTCATAAATTCAGCAACGAAATCACCATATGGTTCCGAAGTGAATAAGAGAGTGTGAAGAGGAAATATACTTTTGAAAACTTTTCCCCAAATTTCTGAAACATGTTTTGAGCTTTCTGAGGTATTTGGAAGATCAGTTTCTGAATAATTATAAACAAGTATTTCTAAATTTGGATTATTTACAAAGGTATTTTGAATCCATAACTTCCTTATTTCAGCAGATGTATTTTCTTTGTCACTGCAGCAAATTAAAACGGATAAAAGATCACATTTACTTAAACCAAAATTGATTAAAGCCTCATGTCCTTTATGAAATGGTAAAAACTTTCCGAATACAAATCCCCTAACCATTTATCAATTTTTTCTTCCAGTTGAATAGACCATATGATGCAAGTCCAAGGAAAATTAAATACTCCAGAGAGAGAAAATAAACTTGTTTCCTATAATACAGGATTACGCAAATGAAATCGACGAGTATCCAAAAATACCAATTTTCTATTTTCTTTTTTGCAAGAAGAAAGGTTGCAATGATACTTAATACCATGACAAATGAATCTGTATATGGATAAGCAGCTTTAACTGGAAAAAGATGCGGAATAATTTTGTGAATGTTTGCAAATAAAATTCCAAATAATATGGAAGCGATAAAAGTTGTCGCTGACATAAGTATAATATATTTAGGCGAAGTTTTTGAAATTTTGTTTTCAATAGTATTAGAATTCCATTTATACCAACCATATATAGTTACAATAAAAAAATAAACCTGTAAAAACATATCTGCATATAATTGAATCTGGAAGAATAAAATAAAAAGAAATAATTCATTTATAATTCCAGATGGCCAGGTAATAATTTTTGCTCTGGATGCATAGAAAACTGATATCAGGCCAAATAAAGTCCCTATTAATTCAATATAACTGATTGGGTATCCAATGATTTCTAAAGCAATATTATTTACATTAAAAAATTGCATTCAGACCATTTGTAATAATTGTAAATAAATAAAGTAGTAGAAGAATTTATTTAATAAGGTACTTTTTTTTATTTCTGTACTTAGTCAGATTAATCATCAATACACTAAGCAATATAACTATCAATCCTAAAATCTGCAGGAAAGAAATTTTTTCCGCCGCGAAGAAAATTCCAAGCATCACAGCAACCACGGGATTTACATATGCATATGTACTTACCTGAGCGGAAGGACGAACATTTAATAACCATATGTATGCAGTGTAAGCTGCAATCGAACCGAACAAAATCAGGTACCAGATTGACATCCATGCTTTCATGGAAATGCCGGTCCATTGAAAGTGTTGTATTTCTCCCCTTGTAAGGCTGAGTATTGTAAATGGAATTCCTGCGGCGAACATCTGCCACCCTACATTCACAGTATTCACGGAACGGGAAGGATTATATTTAGAATATATTGATCCCGCTGTCCAGCAAAATGATCCTAATAAAATAAATAACATGGAAGCTATTTCCCTGTTACTTGTACCGCCGGCGAAAAAGCTACCGATCTTATCATAGAACAATAAAATAATTCCGATAAAGCCGATGATAAGTCCCAT
>JADMIO011064052.1_pt1 | contig 13048 bp, 9 predicted proteins | sample 8958161 | NCBI WGS metagenome assembly JADMIO01 (sample SAMN16585339, study PRJNA669376) | soil metagenome | isolation source: Crop rotation soil | place: USA: Cullars Rotation, Alabama | collected 2011 | reverse complement strand
TTAAAGGCAGATGACGTGGAAAAAGCAAAGTCGTTTACAAAAAGCCCTGACTTGAAAAAAGCAATGCAAAAAGGTGGGGTGATCGGTGCGCCAACCATCAGCTATATGACGGCTGTATGGCAGGATACAGCTACGCTTGCTCCAAATGTACTCCGCTCAAGGACTACTTTTTCCGTTAAAGACTGGGATATCTGGCTGAAAAATTTCCAGGACGGAAAACAGGAACGAATGGACAATGGTATTGTTGACAGGGTAATCGGGCACGATGTGGATGATAATAAAAAGGTAACACTGGTTACTGCAATCATGGATAGTACGAAAGCTTTTGCGTATTACAAATCAGACCAATTGAAGAAAAGAAGAGAAGCAGGTGGCGTAATCGGTACGCCGGAACGCTTTATTTTCCAGGTAGCAAAACGATATTGATCTAACAATCCTGAATAGAAAAAGAGATGAAGTTTCCGCTTCATCTCTTTTGTTTTCAGGGCTAATTGATAGGGGCAGTAAAGCACGTCGAACAGCCGTTGTTAAACCGGGGCTACTTCTTCAACTATCAGGAGTTTGCTTCCTACGACTCACATATCAATTCCAAAGCTTTATGATCTTCTCAGTTCAAAACTTGGAAAAGAATCTGCCGAAAGTCGCACTACCTTTATCGAGAATAAAATCACATCTGAGCTGGAAAGCAAAACGCAAATACTAGGAACTAAAGAGGATTGTGCTAAACTTGATGCAAAGATCAGCGAGTCTAAAAGCGAAACGATTAAATGGATGTTTGTTTTTTGGATTGGCCAGATCCTTGCCACATTTGGCTTTATCCTGCTTTATTTAAGAAAGTGATACACGCGACGACCCATTCGGCGCGGGTTCAAACTTCTGGAAGAACGATACATTGGAAAACCACGGCGAAGTTTTACGCCGGTCCGCACTGATTAACGATCCGTTAATGGCGGTTTTGCAAATTTCTCCGCTATTATTTTTGCCATCGGAAAAAGTTCCTTTGACTATTATAGCTGGAATGGTTGCCCCTTTTCGAGGGGCATTACTTTATCAAGCTACGGGGACCGATACCATGTCTAAATCTTATATACTGAATTTGTATTTGCTGCCAGGCAAATAAACTACGAGCGAACCATGAATAAAATATCTGTGACAACCGGCATAATTGCAATAATTCTTTTTGCAAGCTGCGAATCAAAAAAAAAGAAGACTGAAATAACGGAAAAGTATTCGGTGACAAGTCCACTCGTAACCGATACATCTATTGCTAAAGAATATGTATCACAGATTCAGTCGGTCCGGAATATAGAGATCCATGCGCAGGAAAAAGGTTATCTCCAAAGTATCAATGTTGATGAAGGGCAGTTTGTGAGGACCGGGCAGCTGCTTTTTACCATTATGCCCAAACTGTATGAGGCGGAATACCAGAAAGCGGAAGCTGCCGAAAAGGGCGCTGAAGTAGAAATGCAGAATACAAAGATCCTTGCTGACAAAAACATTGTATCTAAAAATGAATTAGCCGTGGCGCAGGCAAAACTGGATGAAACGAAAGCCGATCTTGCATTAGCCAGGATACATCTTTCGTTCACCCGGATAAGGGCCCCCTTTGAAGGGACAATTGACAGGATTCGTTTCAAACCGGGCAGCCTGGTTGATGAAGGTTCTCTCTTAACTTCTTTGTCTGACAACCGGTCGGTCTATGCTTATTTCAATGTAGGAGAAAGCGAATACCTCAATTTTAAATCACAAGCGAATACGGGCGTCAAAACGAGCGTTGATCTTATTCTTGCCAATGGTCAATCGCATAAATACAAAGGAACAGTGGAAACGGTCGAAAGCGAATTCGATAATAACACGGGCAATATTGCTTTCCGCGCAAAGTTCCCAAATCCCGATCTCCTTTTAAAACATGGGGAAACGGGTAAAATACGCATGGTGGTGCCGCTTCACCATGCGTTGATCATTCCGCAGAAGGCTACCTATGAACTGCAGGATAAGATCTACGTGTATGTGGTAGATCAGAACAACACACTTAAGTCCAGAAGCATCACGATCAAAAACACGCTACCGGATTTGTATGTGATTGATTCGGGATTATCTGAAGGTGATAAGATCCTGCTGGAAGGAGTTCAAAATGTCAGGGATGACGATAAGATACAATGCAATTACATCGATCCAAAAGAAGTAGTTAGCAACCTGCAGTTAATAAAACAAAAGTGATCTAATCCCTGGCATTTTTATGTTTAATAAGTTTATCCACCGGCCGGTACTCTCGATTGTACTTTCACTCATCATTACTTTATTAGGCATAATTGCCCTGGTAAAATTGCCCGTAACGCAGTTTCCCGCGATCTCGCCACCTAAAGTAAATATCACGGCAGAGTATCCGGGAGCCAATGGGGAATTAATGATCAAGGCAGTTGTTATTCCTATCGAAAGGGCGATTAATGGTATACCCGGGATCAAATACATCGCTTCAGATGCGGGAAATGACGGTGAAGCCTCCATCCAGGTGGTGTTCTATTCGGGTACTGATCCGAATGTTGCTTCTTTAAATATCCAGAACCGTGTCGCTTCTGTTATCAACAAACTCCCTCCAATAGTAGTGCGCGAAGGGGTAAAGATCTCGCGGGAAGAATCAAACATGCTGATGTACCTGAATCTTTACAGCAATGATTCAACGCTTGATGAAAAATTCCTTTACAATTTCGCAGATATTAATTTACTATCGGAACTGAAAAGCGTAGATGGTGTAGGGTTTGCCGACGTTTTGGGCGACCGGGAATATGCAATGCGTATCTGGCTAAGACCTGATCGTATGGCGGCGTACAAAATCTCCTCAGATGAAGTATTAAAAGCGATCGACGAGCAAAGCCTTGAAGCTTCACCTGGAAGAACAGGAGAAAGTTCGGGTAAAAGATCGCAGACTTTTGAATATGTGTTAAAGTATCCTGGACGATTTACTACGAAAGAAGGTTATGAGAATATCATTGTAAGAGCTAATCCCGACGGGCAAGTATTGCGCGTTAAAGACGTGGCCGACGTTGAATTTGGAACTTCCTTTTACGATATCTATTCAAAGATCAATGGCCGCCCCTCAGCAGCTATCATGATCAAGCAATCCTATGGCAGCAATGCAAGCCAGGTGATAGAGAATATTAAGGCAAAACTGAAAGAGATCAGGGAAACAACATTCCCCAAAGGAATGGACTACGAGATCAGCTATGATGTATCAAAATTCCTCGATGCCTCCATCGACAAAGTGCTGCATACACTGGTGGAAGCATTTATCCTGGTAGGTCTCGTCGTGTTTGTCTTTCTTGGTGACTGGCGTTCGACCCTTATCCCTGCAATTGCCGTACCCGTGTCACTGGTGGGCACTTTTCTTGCCATGCAATTCTTTGGTATTACATTAAACCTTATCACCCTGTTTGCATTGGTATTGGCAATCGGTATTGTGGTTGATAACGCAATCGTAGTAGTGGAAGCCGTACATGCAAAAATGGAGGAAAAAGGATTATCGCCTGTATATGCTACGGAAGAAGCGATGCACGAGATCAGTGGGGCTATCATCGCTATTACACTGGTAATGGCTGCCGTTTTTATTCCCGTTGCTTTCATGTCAGGACCCGTCGGCGTTTTTTATCGCCAGTTCTCCATCACCATGTCAACTTCCATTGTCATATCGGGACTGGTTGCTTTGACATTAACACCGGCTCTCTGCGCTGCTCTTCTTAAGAATACGCATGGCTTGCAAAGAAAAGACTGGTTGAGCCGGCGCCTTCAAGGTTTTAATAATTGGTTTGGCCGCGTTACGGGCCGCTACAAGAATTTCCTGAGCAGAATTGTGAGCAGAAGGGTCGTAACAGTTTTGGTATTGGTTGGTTTTTGTGCGGCTACGTGGTTTCTGAATAAGAATGTTCCTTCCGGTTTTATTCCCAACGAGGACCAGGGAACATTTTACGCTATTGTTCAAACGCCACCCGGTGCGACGCTGGAGCGTACCGACGATGTGGTAGATCAACTACAAAAAATTGCCACCCAGATAGAAGATATTAAGTCAGTTTCTTCCCTTGCAGGGTTTGAAATATTATCGGAGGGTACAGGATCGAACACGGGCACCTGCCTTGTGAATCTAAAAGACTGGAGTGAACGAAAACATTCCGTAAAAGAAATTATGGCGGAGCTGGAAGAAAAGTCAAAAGATATTAAAGGCGCCACCATTGAATTTTTTCCGCCGCCTGCTGTACCGGGTTATGGAGCTGCCGGTGGATTTGAATTACGTCTGCTGGACAAAGCTGGGAGCGGTGATTACAAACTGATGGAAAAAGTCAGTAACGATTTTGTCAATGAGTTGAACAAACGGCCGGAACTTTCATCTGTCTTCACTTTTTACAGTGCAAGTTACCCGCAGTATATGTTAAACGTTGATAACACTATTGCGCAGCAAAAAGGTGTATCAATAGCGAATGCAATGGATGAACTCTCTACCCTCATTGGCAGTAACTATGAAACTAATTTTATCCGTTATGACAGGCAATATAAAGTAATGGTACAGGCCTCGCCTGAATACAGGGCTTTGCCGGAAGATCTGCTTAAGCTGTATGTAAAAAATGATAAAGGAGAAATGGTCCCATTCTCCGCGTTCATGAAGATTGAAAAAGTATATGGATTGTCGGAGATCACGAGGCATAATCTTTATAACTCATCAGAGATCAGCGGTGGCGCTGCTGTGGGGTACAGCAGTGGGACTGCGATCAAGGCAATCACCGAAGCAGCAAAAAAGTTGCCCAGGGGATTTGGTATTGATTGGGCAGGTATCTCAAAAGATGAGGTTGACCAGGGAAATACTGCCATCTATATTTTCATCATAAGCCTGGTATTTGTTTACCTCTTGCTTTCGGCGCAGTATGAGAGTTTCGTCCTGCCTTTGCCCGTTATCCTATCGTTGCCGGCAGGCATCTTTGGTGCATTTCTTTTTTTAAAGTTGTTTGGGCTGGAAAATAATATTTATGCGCAGGTTGCCATGGTAATGCTTATTGGATTGCTCGGCAAGAACGCCGTGCTGATCGTTGAGTTTGCTGTACAGAAACATGCAGCAGGCAAAACTGTATTGCAGGCAGCGATTGAAGGGGCAGCCGTACGTTTTCGCCCGATCTTAATGACATCGTTCGCATTTATCGCCGGTCTCATACCGCTTGTCGTTGCCAGCGGGCCCGGTGCTATTGGCAACAGGACAATCGGTTCAGCTGCTGCTGGTGGTATGTTCCTGGGTACATTGTTTGGCGTATTGCTGATACCGGGATTGTATTACCTCTTTGCCCGCATATCCGAAAAAAATCCCATTGTTGAAGATCAATATGAAAACCCATTAACCGAAGAATTTGATGATAATGAACCACAATAAGAAAACGCTGACCGCAGCAATTATTTGTTTGAGCATTATCTACAGTAGCTGCAAGGTACCTGCACTGGTGAAAGTTCCTGAGCAAAAGATGATGCCGTCAGCTTATACGCATTTCGCGGACACAACGAACTCCGCTACTATTCAATGGCGTAATTTTTTTAAGGATAAATATTTAACCGACCTGATCGACACAGCGATCAAGAATAATCAAGAGCTTTTGATCACGTTACAGGAAATCGAAATTGCGCGTAATGAGGTTCAGATGCGGCAAGGTCAATTGCTTCCTTTTGTAAGCGGGAGTGTCGGCGCTGGAGTGGAAAAAGTAGGCCGGTACACCAGCCAGGGTGCTGGTGACGCCTCAACAGAAATCAAATCTGGCAAAGAGGTACCGGAATGGTTACCCGATTATGCTTTTGGTGCACATGCGTACTGGGAAATTGACATCTGGAAAAAATTGCGCAATGCCCGGAAGGCAGCTGTTGCCCGTTACCTCTCTACTATCGAAGGAAAGAATTTTGTTGTCACCAATCTTGTCGCCGAGATCGCCAATGCTTATTATGAGCTTTGCGCGTTGGACAACCAGCTCGCGATTGTCAGGCAAGCGATCAGCCTCCAGGACAGCGCCCTCGAAGTGATGAAAGTGCAGAAGCAAGCTGCAAGGGTGACCGAATTAGCCGTTAAAAAATTTGAAGCAGAAGTATTGAATTCCCAGAGCATGGAATTCGATATTGCTCAAAAAATAAAACAAACTGAAAATGAGTTGAACTTTTTATTGGGCAGGTATCCACAGCCGGTCGAAAGAGACACCAGTACTTTTTTACAATTTACACCGCCATTGTTGCAACAAGGGATTCCCTCGCAGTTATTGATCAACCGGCCTGATATCCGCCAGGCTGAATTGCAAGTAACAGCAGCACGGCTGGATGTAAAAGTAGCCCGTTCGGAGTTTTACCCATCGCTTGATATTTCAGCCTCAGTTGGATTTAATGCTTTCAATCCTGTTTACCTCGCAAAGTTTCCTGCATCACTAATGGCATCGCTGGCGGGTGAGCTCGCCGGGCCACTCATCAATAAAACCGCGATCAGGGCTGAATTTGCCACAGCCAATGCGCACCAGTTGCAGGCAATATATAATTATGACAAAACTATTTTGAATGCATACATTGAAGTCTCCTCGGAGCTATCCAATTTATCCAATCTTCAAAGGAAATACGACCTGAAATCAAAGCAGGTAGACACCCTTGTTGCTTCGATAGCCATGTCCAACGATCTGTTTCGTTCTGCCCGTGCCGATTATTTCGAGGTATTAATGACGCAGCGTGATGCGCTTGATGCGAAACTGGAGCTGATAGATACAAAGTTGAACCAGTTAAAAGCTGCAACAAATATTTATAGGGACTTGGGTGGCGGGTGGAGGTGAGAAGAGAGCGAGGACTGGAGAGTGAGAGCGATGTCGGTGTCTTTCCGGCTCTCGCTCTGTTTCTCGCTCTCGCTCTCGTTCTCGCTCTGTCTTTAAATCTGTTCACGTTGTAAAAGCACACTTCTGAGCACTTCTCTGAAATGATCGCTGTTGAATGGCTTTTTTATATATCCATCTGCCCCGCATTCCTGGCTAATGGCTTTAATATTATCATTGGCGGAGAACATAATAATGGGGGTAGAGGCTGTTTGCGGATCGAGTTTCAATTGCTTGCAAATTTCTACTCCATCTCTGCCGTTGAGGCGAATATCCAATAGAATCACATCCGGATGTTTACGCGTAACGATCGGCACGATATTTACGCCGTTTGGCGAACAAATCGGGTCAAATCCTTCTACAGATAATGCATGTTGAATCAATATAAGGAGATCTTCATCGTCATCCACTATCAGGACCGTACGCTTGGCATTGTCTAAGTTCTCCATGAAATTATGAGTTACAATAATGTTGCCACAAGTTAAAGGCTTCGCACCTCACTAGCCGAATCTGAATTCTAATAAATTGGAGTGTACTATGCTTGTTAGGCCTGGTGAACTTCAGCGTTAAAAAATTTCAACGGGGATTATATTACACTTTGTTTTTCGGTTTTGGCAACCCTGTCTAAATTGTCCCATTCTTGTCAGCCTGGCAAATGCTAACATAAATTACAAGAAACAGGCATCAAGTTCCAAAGAAATCCAGAGCATGAAATCCTAAAAGATCCGAAACAATGTCTCACTTTTTATCTAAAAATGGTATTATCATCTCTGGCAAGGCAGGTGCCATGTAAATATCATAATGTGTGCGACCCGGGATAATGGCAAATTGCGAAGCCGGTCTTGCGGAACCATCCCAGCCCCCATCTTTCAAACCGCCGCCAAGCAATTTGAAGAACTCAACCATATGGCCGGGCATTACCCCATCCGCATCGCCAAATATTAATAATACCGGCAACTTAATTGTCGCAATTTCTTTTGACCAGTCATAATCTTTTTGGATGGCCGCGGACATTTTTGTTACCAGCCTTGTCCAATCATCGGGCTTGGGTGCCTGTTTTACATATGACTCGTAGAGGGGTGACTGTTTCAATGATTCTGCTGATGCAGCGCCCATCTGATCCTGCTGGGCCAAAAGGTCAGGAAACCATCCCTTCCGTTTATACGGACATGACACCAACACTACCTTTTGTAATAATTCCGGATGATGAATGGCCAGGCGAAGAGCAACCATTGCTCCCAGAGAATAACCAGCGATATGAGTTTTCCCAAGATTAAGTTCTTTGATCAAAGCAGCCACATCATTGGCCATCGAATCAGCAACGATTGGCCGGTCAATATCGGCGGTTCGTCCATGTCCCTGCAGATCTACAGCAATCACTTTATATTTTTTTGACAAGGCTTCCCGTGTGGGCATAAACAATTCGGTGTTTCCAAAGCCGCCGTGCAAAAGAATCAGTGGTTGTCCTGCACCTGTGATCTCGTAGTACATTTTGAGGCCGTTGACCGAAGCGTATGCTTTTATTGTATCGGCTGGTTGGCTGAGTTCGGTGTTTGAATTTTTTGATGCGGTATCGTTTTTATTTACACCAGAAGAGTTCTCCTTGGAATCTCCGCAGCCTGCTATGAATGCTGCCAATGCCAGGCTAATCGTTGACGCTTTAATCATATGCTGTTTCATAATTGAAAAATTTAAATGGCGGGATTTGTGTTTTCTCCTCTTTCTAATTTTTTAATACTTGTAATCTTTATAACCCAAAGCTATTACAGGTACTCTATTAAAAAGCGGTGTTGTTGTGACTATCTAAGGGGGTAATTGCGACAAGTATGATACATACCTTTGAAAAAAAGATCATCGATTTTCCAGATTCATCATCTGCACACCCCAGCAGTCGTCTTTGCCTCCGCATTTTTTTACAGCGACCAGGATGGAATGCAATTTTTTTTGTTCCTCACGGGCCAGCTTGGTCGCAATATTCTTTAGTTCGTAAGGATCATCTTTCACATTGTAACAACAGATCTCTCCGGTTTCATATTCTACATACAATAAATTATGAAAACGCAAAGCGGTGTATGAAGGCAGTATTCCATCTTCTGCTTCCTGGCGGTCGGGATCGTTAGGATCATAGTTGACACGACGGTGTTCAATAATTGCAAAATTGCGCCAGTTGATCTTTTGAGTTTTTTGATCCCGTAGCAGATGTTGTATGTCCTTACCATCGGGCTCGCCTGGTAGCACCGTACCAGCGAGTGCAGCGAATGTTGGCCCCAGATCAATATTAGAAACAATCGCATCCTGTAGTCGACCTTTGACGACTTTGGGTCCGCAGGCAATAAGGGGCACTCTGATATCAATATCAAACGGTGTTTGCTTTCCCTGCAGCATTGAGTAGTCGCCCAGATGATATCCATTGTCTGAACTAAAAAAAATATAAGTATGATCACTTATGCCGGTTTGTTCCAGGAGTTTCCGGATGTTGCCCAGCATTTCGTCTATAGACATGATGCACCGCAAACGGTTCCTGAAAATATTGTCTATGCGATCAATTTGCTTCGGACCCAATGATGATAGTGCACGAAGAAATCCCGGAGCTGTAGTATCGGCCTGCTTATTAAATGCGGGTGTGCGTGGCGCCTTTGCCTCTTTAAAAAGTTTTTCATGACGTGGCGCTGGTACAAATGGTCCGTGCGGGGTGAATGTCGCGATCTCAATAAAGAAGGGGTGATCTTTCCAGCTATTTATCAAACTATCAGTATGGGCAGCCAACACGTCTGTAAGATAATCTGCAGGTGAGTGCCCGAAATGCAGGATCTTCCCATTGCTATTTATGTCATAATCGAAATTGCGATAACCCGCACCTGATACAAACCAATCGGTCCAACCGGGCGGCGGATCATGCCTGCGTGGTAAGTATCCATTTAAGAACTTACCCATCATCGCTGTTTTATAACCTGCATTCTGAAGCGCTACACAAAAGCTTTGCTGCGCATCACCCTTTTCCATATAGGCATCGTAACCGCCATTTGGCCTGGTATTCGTTTCAACATGTGAGTTGTGAGGCAGCATACCCGTGAATATGGAAGAGCGAGAGGGGCAACAAAGAGAATTGCTTACATAATAGTTACTGAATGTGACGCCTTCTTTCTGCATGGCCCGTAGATTCGGCATGTAATCGGTGAGGTTAGACGCATAGTCATCGGTGAGTATAAAGATGATGTTAGGTTTTTGCTTGTCCTGCTGTTGTCCATTGCCGCCTATGCAACTGGCTAAAAAAATGCCGGAGAGAGCGAAGCATTTGAAAATGTTCATAGTTTACGTTTGTTGTTTCGATAAAGTTACGCGCTCCGTTAATAGACAAGAAAATTAGTGCCGACATGGATGCTAAAACCCACATACTGGTTGTGAGGGAAGATTTCGACGAAAGGTGACGCCAAAGGCAGTGAATCCATGAGCGAAATAATGGACGTTTATTTTTTGGATTGGCCAGCGCCTTGCGATATTGGATTTATCCTGCTTTAGTTAAGGAAGTAATCGTGAATTATCCTGGGAATGAATTTGTAGTCCCGACAGGAATAAATGCTCTTCATTGCATTGCATCAACTCGCTTCTTGCAATAACTATCTCATAATAAAATCAACAACTTTCTCGTTTCGATCTTGCAGCATGTTGTAGTCTGCTGAAATCAATTTGTACCCCTCCAAACACCCCCTCAATCCAATACCGTATCATAACTTAGGAGTGAAAAAATTTTAAAGACAATGAAAGTAAAGTATTATTTGAAGCGAGCAAAAGCAAAACGTGAAACATCTATTTATGCGCGGTATTCGTACGATGGTGGTAAAGATAAAGTATACATAGGTGAACATATTGATCCAAACCATTGGAGTACCCAAACAGGCCGAGTTAAACGCAGCAGTAGTATTATTGGGTACAGTGAATTTAACAATCGCCTCGATCACATTGAGCAAACAATTAAGAATGTGTACCGCACACTTCTGAACGATGCTGGAGGCAATCCTGTTGATAAGAGGAAGCTCAAAGATGCAATTTATGCTGCACTACGTCCCGAAGTAAATGCCAATAAAACAACTCTATTGGAGTTTATGCAGTGCATGATAGATGAAAGTAAAAGTGGCCTTCGTATCAACAATCAGACTGGTAAAAGGATTGCGAATAATACCATCAAGACTTATACAACAACTTTAAATCATCTTATGGATTTCAATAATAAGATTCGTAAGATTGACTTCGCAAATGTTGATCTTTCTTTTTACAGCGACTTCAAGAAATACCTTATTGAGGATTGCAGCCAAAAGAATAATTCTGTTGGCAAGAGTATTAAGATACTCAAGCTGGTCTTAAGAGAAGCCGCTGAGCGCGGTTTAAAACCTCACGATGCATATAAGAGTAAGAAGTTTGCGGTAGTGCGTGAAGAGAGCTTCGCCATATACTTAAACGTAAGGGAATTAAATGCCCTTGCACAGCTTGATCTTTCAGGCAACCCAACACTCGAAGCTGTAAGAGACCAGTTCCTAATCTCCTGTAATACTGGTTTGCGGTTTTCAGATGTGACTGAGTTGCGTTCAAGCGATATTAAAGAAGATGGCTTCATTCATATCCGGCAGTTGAAAACGAATGAAGATGTTGCTATACCTGTTGATCCAATTGTTGAAACCCTCCTAAAGAAATATGAAGGACGACTGCCAACCATAAGCAATCAGAAGACCAATGAATACCTCAAAAAGATTGGTAGTATGGTTGATTGCCTGAAGGAAACTGTAATCCTTTCGTATGAAAAAGGCGGCGAGCGAGTACAGGAGAGTGTAAAAAAACACGACCTGATCTCAACACATACCGGCAGGAGATCGTTTGCTACCAACCAGTTCATTGCCGGACGCCCCGTACACCTTATTATGGCAGTTACAGGTCATAAGACTGAGAAAGCCTTCCTTCTGTACATTAAGCTATCGCAAACAGAAAAAGCAAAAATGCTCAAGCAGCTATGGCAGCAAACACCTGCTTTGCGGGTCGCTTGATTATCACATTTCGACCCCACCCGGCTGGAAAATCGGTTTCCCCTTTTTCTTCCAGCCCCCGCCTTTGGGGAATGTACTCCGCCAACATAGCCATATAAAGAATAATTATTTTCCAAGTTTTTACCTATATATAGATTTTTGTAATGTCGTGAATCCCTTTAGCAGCAAGGCTTTGCCAGCTTTTGCGGAGAACGATAACATGGACAAAGAAGTATGTGGTAACATCTACTGGAAACCGGCTTTCATTAGATGCCTCGACGTAAACAGACTTTCACCCCCCCAAAACACCCCTTTTGCCTATTCGACCACTGTATCTTTGGGATACAAATCCGTACTGTTATGATCATTATTCAACTAACCAAAGAAGAGTTGCATGCGAAGATTTCTGAATCTGTAAGAGAAGCAACTAAAGAAGCCCTCAACCAAACACAGGGCAACGAAGAAACACAGTTTATAAGCCGTAAGCAGGTGGCCAGACTGACTGATATGTCGGTACGGTCAGTTGACGAATATACCCAACAGGGCAAATACATCGCCTATAGATTGGGTCACACCATCAGGTATAAGAGAACTGAGGTTATTGCAGCATGGCAGATAATTAAGCACGCCATTTAACCCTTTCAATCAAACGATCCGGTTTCAAACGGTCTTATCCGGGAAAGCAACCAGTTGATAGCTTTCAAATAAGAGTTTCGCTTGCATAAGCTCACGTGCAGGGAGTTTTGACTGCGTTGCAGAGTGTCTCCTTACACAGACAATATCAGAATAAAAGTGCCAGCCCTATCTTGCCCTTTGATAACTGGCGACCATAAAAATTTGCACGAAAATTTTCTGATACCCGTTGGATATACGGGTGCTTATGCAGGACAGTTAAGCAGATCAACTATTATTCACTCTGCTTAACAACTCCTATAAAAGTATTTTTATGGGATATAAAAAGGGTATGGCCATAACTGAACGATAGGCAGTAAGGAGCGAGGCGTTAATTGTTATTTCTTAGCTTTTGATGGGAACTTGAAGTCGAATAGCTCAACATGCGCCATTTCCAATGCGTCAGCTAAGGCGACCACGGTCGAAAGTGTTGGGTTAGTCACTCCACGTTCGATCTTTGACAACTGTGAGTATTCCATATCAGCGATATTAGCAAAT
>JADMIO010690532.1_pt1 | contig 13048 bp, 9 predicted proteins | sample 8958161 | NCBI WGS metagenome assembly JADMIO01 (sample SAMN16585339, study PRJNA669376) | soil metagenome | isolation source: Crop rotation soil | place: USA: Cullars Rotation, Alabama | collected 2011 | reverse complement strand
TCCTGTGATTCAGGAGGTGTTCGATGGTGATATTCGGGTAAGGGAACGAGGGCAGGTATTTATCTACCCTGTCGTTAATAGATAGTTTCCCTTCTTCCATCAGCTTTAATATCACTGTTGCTGTAAATGTTTTCGAAACAGAAGCCACATGAAAAGTAGTAGACGAATCGATCGGCTCTTTGGTTCTTAAATTGGCAGAGCCATGATAATCTTCAAATACGATCTCGCCGTTCTTGGCAACCAGGATACTTCCATTAAACCCCCTTTTTAGTAACATCGACTGGTATAAAGGCTCGATGGCGTTGGCATAATATGCTTTTTCCCTCGCGCTAAGCGGTGAAAAACCTTCCTTGCCAAGTCCGCCCGCTACCGGTACAATAAGCCCGGGTGATGGCTGAGAGCCGCAGGCTATCACAAGAAAAGTAAGTAAAGGGATCATCTTAGCTCTGAACATGCGAATGGTGTTTATGCTATATCGACAAAGATAGTGCCCGCATCCGGCCATGGTGTTAACGTGGAAAACTATCTACATTGGGCTAAAACAAATAACATTGTTATTTTCGTGTGCATGAGCAAGCAAGCGACCACCAGTTATCCGAAAGACCGGATCAATATCTTATTTCTAGAGAACATCAGCGACAAAGCCGTACAGCAGTTCAACCGCAATGGGTATGTGAAAGTGCGAAAACTGAATGGGGCATTGAGTGAAGAACAACTGATCAGGGAGATCGAAGATGTACACCTGCTGGGCATCCGTTCCAAAACACATATTTCGGCAAAAGTGCTGGCAGCTGCCACAAAGCTGCAGGCAATCGGTTGTTTTTGCATAGGCGTAAACCAGGTTGACCTCAAAGCCGCTACACAGGCAGGCGTGGTGGTGTTCAACGCACCGTACAGTAATACAAGAAGCGTTGCAGAACTGGTAATCGGTGCTTCCATTATGCTCATCAGGCGGATCATTGACAAGAACAAAGCCGCCCATGAGGGCAGCTGGATGAAAGAAGCCAAAGGAAGCTATGAACTGCGTGGAAAAACACTGGGCATCATCGGTTATGGAAATATCGGTTCCCAGGTAAGCGTACTGGCCGAGGCGCTGGGGATGAAAGTATTGTTCTATGATACCGAGACCAAGCTGCCACTGGGTAATGCATCATCGGCTAAAAACCTGAAAGACCTGGTTGGACAGTCTGATATCATTTCCCTGCATGTTCCAGAAACCTCGCAGACAAAAAATTTGATTACAAAGGGCCTGCTCAAATCATTCAAACCGGGATCGATACTGATCAATTATGCCAGGGGAGAAGTGGTTGACCTGAAAGCGCTGGCTGTTGCTTTACAGGAAGGGCATCTCAGCGGCGCTGCCATCGATGTGTATCCATGGGAGCCGGAGAAAAACGGCGATAAGTTTGAATCGCCATTACAGGGATTATCCAATGTGATCCTTACCCCGCATATCGGCGGATCAACCGAAGAGGCGCAACAGAATATCGGGGAAGATGTGAGCATCAAATTATTTCAATACCTCGAAAGGGGTATCACCAACGGATCACATACCGTGCCTGCGATCGGCCTGCCGCCGGTTGAGAATGCACACAGGATCCTGCATATTCACCACAATGTACCGGGGGTACTGAGTGCGATCAATACCGCCTTATCTAAAAACAATATCAACATCGTTGGACAATACCTGAAAACAAATGATGCGATCGGGTACGTGGTATTGGATGTAGATAAAAAACTTTCCAAAGAAGCGGTGGCGCTGATGAAGGAAGTAAAGGCGACGATTAAAGTTCGGGTGTTATATTAATTATCGGATTGGCGAATTTGCGGATTGACGGATTATTTTGGCAGGATTGCGGATACTAATCCGTCAATCCGCTCATTCGTTAATGCGTTAATCCTTCCCCAGGCTGGCCAGTATTTTCTTCCCGCGGCTGCGGAAGGCAGCGGTTTCTGTATCCCATCTTTCCTCGATGATCAGTTTTAATTCGGATCGTATTTCGGGGTATATTTTAGAAAGGTTATAGAGGGTAGTTAATGAAAACGCTTTGATCGCAATAGCTGTGGATGGCGTTTCAATAAAATGGAAACAGGCATTCATCACTTCGCCATGGAACTCTTCGGGGATATCGATGGATTGAAGGATATTAACCGTATGGCGTATCACAGATGGATGCACATCTTTTCTTTTGAGTTGCCCTACCACCTTTTTGATATAAGGATCGATCATTCCCGGGTTTTGCTTAACTGCCCAGTGAAGACACCAGGAAGCGATCTGTGCAAGCCTGTAGTCGGCCGACAAAAAACAATCCACCAGTTCCTTAAAATCTTTTTTGGACTTACACGCGAGTGATGCAATATGGAGCGCGTGTTTTTTGGAATGCTCCCGTAATATTTCGTCGCGAAGACTCAAATTTTACTGTGTTAAATGTTGAATGCTAAATGTTGAATGACGTTCATGTTTCCCATTTTACATTCAACATTTAACATTCAAAATAATCAAAACGCTTCTTTCATTTTGCGAATCTCCTCTACGTCAACAGAAACTGTTTTCAGTTCTTCTTTCATACTTTCTTTCTGAACCTCCATTCCCGAAGCAATTACTTTTCTTGCGGAAGAATGCATTTCAACAGCGCCGGTAAATGCTGCGATCTCTTTGATGTTGCTGCTTCTGACACCGCTGCCTGGCATGGTGATGATCCGGTAGTTCGCCTGTTCAATCAATTGTTTGATGAGATCTTTTCCATCACCTGCATTGGGAACCTGCCCGCTTGTAAGGATGCGATGGCAACCGCAAGCGATGATCGTTTCCATTGCGGCGAAAGGATCGGCGGCCCTATCGAATGCGCGGTGAAAAGTTACTTCCATTGGGTAGGCTGTATCCACCAACTCTGTTGTTCTTGCTGCATCCACAGTTCCATCAGCATTCAGAAGCCCGATCACCACACCTTCAAAACCGAGTTGTTTACAGAGTTCAACATCTTTTTTCATAACCGCAAACTCGCCCTCGCTGTACAAAAAATCACCTCCGCGAACACGTATGATGGGGAACACCGGAATATTTATTTTTTCTCTTACAATTTTCAATGTTCCGTAGGATGGGGTAGTACCGCCTTCGCCGGGATTCTCGCACAACTCTAATCTATCCGCACCTGCAGACACTGCAAGCAATGCGGATTCGATATTAAATACAGCAATTTCTAAAATCATCATACAGTTTTATATTCAAAGCATTTCGATAAGAGAAAAACGAAGAAAAAGAGAACGGACGAAATTCGAAACTTCTCCTTTTCCCTGTTTTTCTCTTATTGACATTGATTGGCGGACTTCATCTGTGTTACAGAATGTATTTCCCGTCTACCATAAAATTCTTGTCATCAGCATAACAAAATCATCATACAGTTTTATATTCAAAACATTTCGATAAGAGAAAAACGAAGAAAAAGAGAACGGACGAAATTCGAGATTTCTCCTTTTCCCTGTTTTTCTCTTATTGACATTGATTGGCGGACTTCATCTGTGTTACAGAATGTATTTCCCGTCTACCATAAAATTCTTGTCATCAGCATAACACGCCGCGATGTTGAAACCTTTCTGGATGCAGTAGCCGCCGTATTCGCCCTGTTTATTGATCGCGATAAAACCTACCTGTATATCCTTCGCTTTGGCGCCTTTGATCTTGATGATCCTTTCCACCGCTTTTTTGCAAGCAGCCTCGGGTGATAATCCCTGCCGCATCAATTCAACAACAAGATGTGAACCGCAGATGCGTATCACGTCTTCGCCCTGGCCGGTAGCGGTGGCAGCGCCCACTTCATTGTCTACAAACAAACCCGCGCCGATGATAGGGGAGTCACCCAGCCTGCCGCGCATTTTAAAACCCTGCCCGCTGGTGGTGCAGCTGCCGCTTAAATTGCCGGCAGCATCCATTGCCACCATGCCGATGGTATCATGGTTCCATTCGCCGTTCTCTAATTTTGCCGGGGCAAAAGCTGTTTGTTTTTTTTTGTTGTTCTCGATATTGATCACAGGTTTGTACTCGCTTTTCTGCAGCCATTTTTTATAGCTCTTTTCGGCGTCGGGTGATAATTTCTGGGGCTCCAATTTGAAACCCTGTTCAACGGCAAACTGCTGTGCGCCTGAGCCCACCAGCATCACGTGCGGTGTTTTTTCCATCACGCGTCTTGCAACCGACACCGGGTGTTTGATGCGTTCGAGAAAGGCCACGCTTCCGCAGTTCGCATGTTCATCCATGATACAGGAATCCAATGTTACAAATCCATCCCTGTCGGGGTTGGCGCCAAGACCCACGCAGCAGTTCTGTGATGATTCGGTTACCATCACACCCTGTTCAACGGCATCCAATGCACGGCCACCTTTACGCAATACCTGCCATGCAGCCCTGTTGGCATCGATGCCGGCATCCCAGGTAGAAATAACGATCGGCTTTCTTGCTGCCGCGTTGGATGTAAAACCGGCAAAAGAAAAAGAGCCGAGTCCAAGTGAACCTAGTTGTAAAAATTTTCTCCTGTGAAGCATGTGGGGTTATGTTGAATGTTGAATGTTGAATTTTAAATGTTGAATGTAGAATGAGCCATTCATTCAACATTTAAAATTCAACATTTAAAATAATGATTTACTCGTGTACGGATAATTTCTGGATCATGTGTTCGCTTACTGCATCGCTGTAAACACCGTAGGCGCTGATCAAGGTTCCTTTTAGTGTTCCGTCGTGCGATTGCACTGCATAGATCACACTTGAATCAGATGGATTGGTGTCGCCTTCAAAACGGTAGTGTTCAACGATCTCGAATTGGGAAGGTGAGAGGCACATGCCGGTGGTTTGACATTCGATCGCATCAAAAGCGATATTAAAATCAGTGGTGAACCCGCGGCTTTTCAGATCCTTTAATGCATCCACCAGGTTTTCGTAAACATGCATGTTTTGTATTTTGCTAAAGGTACTGATTCGGGGTTTATAATTAGTGCGGAACTAATTGATGAATAGAAAAGAACTGATTAAAATATGATAAAGTCAGCCGCAGATTTCCTTCCCTTAGTAAAGCAGGCAACAGAACACACAGTTCAGCATAGGTTTTTTTTTCGGAAACCTGGTGTTCTGTGGCAACAACACCTGCAGCAAAAAAAACAGGCATCAAACGAATCTGATGCCTGTTCCAATCATTTATCTGAACCTATTTTGTTTTACCTGCGGGCATTGCTGCAGACGCATACAATTCGTTGAACAATAATTTAAACGTTCCATGTGTTTGCGCACGGAAAGTGATCTCCGGGCCGAAGGCATATAATTTACCCTGGCCGATGTTTGCCACAAAAGCTGCTACGCCATCCTGCAAATAAGCCTGTCCCCAGGCCCATCCGCTGCGCAACGGTTTGTTATTAGGGAACCATGCGATCGGTTTTACGGTTCCTTTTGAATTGGCTTCCGGTGAAATATTGAACACAGGGCTTGCATCAAAATACACGTCTGCCAAAGAACCCATTCCCCATGCGGCCTGGTCGGTTGAATCAAGGCTTATACGAAGCACACTTCCGGGGACATAGAATTTTTCGCCGGGTAATCTTTGCTGTACACCATTCACCATTTCAACCAGTGCATTGCTTACCGGTACGCCTAAATGATAGGCGAGGTTGGTGCTCGAACCGATCGTAACCACGTTACCACCTTCTTCTATGAATTTTTTCAATTGCGGGATCGATTTTTCCGGGGTGATCCTTCCCAGCATCCTGCGGAACTCTTCAGGAACATTGTCGTTGTTTCCTCCGCCAAAATTACCGCCGCCGCCAAAACCTCTTCCACCAGGGAGCGCAGACGGGGGAGCGGGGATAGCGCCTTCTACAAATACGATCACATCATATTTGTCGCGGAGGCCACCTGTATCGATGTCTCTTGGATACACCACTTCGATCGGAAAATGGTATTGCTCCATGATAAAACGGACCCAGCCCGATGACATAGATCCGCCATATGTATCCCATAAGGCAATTCTTGCCGGCGCTATTTTTTTAACAGCAGTCGGGCGTTTTGCGATCGTGCTCACCTGCAGGCCAAGATCCGCGGCCGTTTTTTCAATAACCGTTTTTGCTTTGGCGGATGCAGGCACAAAGAAGGAACCGATACTGGCATTGGTACCAGCCAATGCCTCGGTTACCCTGTATACTTCGATGCCTTCTTTTAAAAGGTCATTGGTTGCTACGAATGAACTGTTAGCCTGTGCATTCAATATATAACCTGCGCCTGCAGCAGCAACTGCGTTCGCTTTGGCTGACTGCAGTTCGCCATACGGTATGCGTTCAAAGGGGCCGTCAAATGCATCGAGCACGCGGTCGAATTTTACGCCCATGGTATAGGCCAGGGTCCAGCCGGCCGCATCATACGGCGCAACAGGCGGGCCACCCGGGTATAAGAAATCATTGGGGTGATCCTGCGGTTCAAAAAGATCCATCACATGCGGGCGAAATGCCTGGTTGGTTTTTACAACATAAGAACCGGCAGGGTAAGATTTTCCTGCAACAGTAAATGGTGCGCTTGCTTTATGCACCAGCACGCCGGTCCTGATCAAAGCGTTCATAAACTTAACAGCAGTAGGGAAGTCGGGTTGATCGGCTGACAGTATATACCCGCGTGCATCGCGGTTTTCAGGATTCTTCAACACGCTGTCGTAGAATTTCATTTGCACACCGCCACCGCCGCCGCCCGGCCTTCCGCCACCGGCTGCATTGGCATTGGCTCCCGTTGCTGTTTGTGCGGCACGGTTCAGTTGTTCGATCTCTGCAATACGTTTCGGTGATAAACTCCAGTAATCTTTGCTTCCGCGGTCGATCGAATTTCTTCCCATTTTGTACATGTTGTACAACAATTCATCATGGTGACGGCTCGCATAATCAAGCACCGCATAGTTCAATGAAACAGAATAATCGATTGAATTGCGGAAATACCATTTCTGCGGCAGTATGGGGAAAGTATTGGCACTGCTTGGGATCAAACGCTGCGGAACCAATGGAATATCGGATGGGGTTGGGCTGCCGATGATCTCGGTAAGCAAACCGACCATGTTATGGAAATAAGTAGTGGTTCGTAAACCGCCGTTATACCAGGTAGAATAATTAGAACCTGATTTTTCTGTGTAACCGGGTTTGCCTTCTGCATTCAGGCGGTTGCTTTGCGCGGCGCCAAGTGCATCGAGGCTGGTTACGATCATCGGGTCAAACACATAGTTGAACGGATCGCGGTAGGGCGCGCCGGCAACAACGGTTCCGGGAGGGCCCGTTTGGTGGTGGTTGTACATTATCTGCGGCAGCCATTCGATGTATAGCTGGTTATTGATGTTCTGTGTTTCGCGCAGGTTCATCATATAGAAATCGCGGTTGTTATCGTGGCCGGCATATTTCTCGTATAATCTTGGCAACTGGTTGGTAGTTCGCCTTTCCGGTGTAGGGTTGCGCATGTACCAGTTGGAAACGAGTTCCTGTCCGTCGGGATTGGCATGCGTGCAAAGGATGATCACGTCATTCAAAATGCGCATGGTTTCTGCATCCTTACGCGTAGTTAATTGGTAAATGATCTCTATAAGTTGATGTGCACCAACCACTTCAGTAGCATGTAAGCCACCGTCGATCCATACCACGGTTTTGCCTTCTGCGGCTAATGTGCGGGCTTCCTGGTCGGTTAGGTTTTCGGCGTGGGCGAGTTTGCGTGAGATCTCTTTGTAGCGGTCGAGTTTTTTCTGGTTCTCGGGCGAAGTGATGATCATCATGAACTGGGAACGGCCTTCTTCGGTTTTGCCAATATCAACATATTTGGCGCGGTCGGACGTTGCGGCGACTTTCTTTACATAGGCTTCGGTCTGTGTGTAGGTGGCCAGCATGTAATTGTCGCCGATGTTAAACCCAAAGTGTTCTTTGGGTGTGGGTACCTGGGCGTTGGAAATAAAAGCTGTGAGTAACAGCAGGGAAAGAACGCAACTGATTTTTCTCATGAGCATTACGATAGTTTTGAGGGTTTGGTTCTGCATGCGGAAGATACAAACGCATGTAACCGCATAAAAATAATTGTGTTCATTTCTTTAGAAAATAAAATGATTATCGGTGAACGAATATTTGTATCCGGGCAACCTGTCTATATTATATGTATAACATGGATGAAGAACAATCATTGACAGCCTGTTATGAATAAGCGGGTTTGTTGAAAAAATAATCTTCGTTGTGGAGGCTTTATGATGGGTTGATCATAAGAATCCGTATTGTAAATTATCCTATAATTGTTATTATGTTAAACGGCGCACAGCGAAAGACCTTATTTTCTTTTTTCTCCGACGCTTCACTTGTAACGGTGTGAGGAAGATTGTAACGCTTGAGGCGTTGCGCGAAAAAAAAAAGCTAACATTTCTATTAGCTTTTAATTTCGTTTTTAATTTTCAACTGTTCTCTGAATCCTAAATAAACGTGGTAGTCATCGTCAAATTCTAGTGGAGGATCAATTCTAAGTTCATATACAATATGGCACCAAGTAGTCAAGGATAAATCGTCTACACAAGGAACATAACATCCCTCACCGTTTATTCCATTTATCCAGAGCTGAGAAACCTCTGAATCGCAATCAGTGTCAGGGTAGCACTCGCTATTTATTAGATGATTAATAAAAAATCCCCTATCCATATTAAAACACAGCTTTTTGGTTTACATGAATATTATCTTTTATGGAGTCAAGTCTTTTAATATAAGACCTCAAAAGAGACTTGAGTTTGTCGACCACATCATCAGTTGTATCAGACTGCACTAAAAGCCCCGGCAATTCATTAAAAAATGCCGTAACTACCCCAGACTTACTATCGGTGACAGCGGTGACCGTTAATTGCTTTGAATTAGTACTCATTTTTTTAAAATTTTAATGCTATTGTAATATAATAAAATTATTACGAATTAAATGTATTATTATTTTGACAAGTAAACATACATAAAAAACGTTCCATGCGCTCAGTAAATTGTATCGAGCGGCTTTTTTGCCTTATTAATGGCTATTGAATAAGTACAACAAACGGGCAGTTTAGTTCAAAAATGACCATTTTTAGGCAAAAACTACCAGTTTATTCATGTCGTGCTGCCCTTCGGGCACCCCTCGCAACTGATCGGCATAGTACGGGCTCCGCCCAACAAAAAAAGAAAATAAAGTCTTTCTCCTGCTACGGGCTTTCGTAGCCGCTATCATTGCCTGTAATCTTCACCTAACCCTGCCCCGGGTTATCAAATTGGAATATTGTCATTTGCAGTGATAGAAAATAAAGGGGGTTTGTTATACCTTTGGATAAGAAAATACCGGCACGGGGGCTAGCCGTACCGGAAAGCACTTAGAAGAAAGAATCTACCAGGTGCTTCAGTTTTGATACCAAACTCAGCATTACTCCAAGACGCTTCAGGATAACTTCAAACCTGGAGCGTTTTTGTTTTTTGCCAACCATTGGCCATTCTGCAGGGATTTTATTGTCCTGCATCAAGTTCAGGCTAACCTCCCGGTCAGCAGCAAAAAAAGACGCCCCTGGTGCGGGCATCACTATGGCCATAGGGCCAATGGATCTATTACAGGACTAAGATAGTTTGCAACAAATGCTATTTGATCGATTTTCATTGACACTATGTCAAGTGAGTATTTTTACTGGAGAAACACGCGTACATCACGCAATGCGAATGCTCCTTACGCAGCACATAAATATTTATTTTTAACATATTCATTCATACCCTGCTTTCTTTTTCAATTATATTTAAATCCCCAACTCACCGGTTTTTTAGAAATCACAGCTCATAGTTCTATGCGATCACCTATTCTGAAATTGTTTTGTTGCCTGATCGTATTATTGATCGCAGTTGAATCACGATCGCAGTCGGAAAATATCAATGGAATTGTGCTTGATTCAGCCACCCACTTACCCATAGCGTTCGCAGGCATCACCCTCAAAGGAACACAAAGAGGCGTATTAACTGATATCGATGGCCGCTTCACGCTTGCTAAAGTTCCGAAGAGCAGTCACCTGGTCGTTAACCATGTTGGCTACGCACGAAAAGAGATCGCTTTGACCAGGGACACCGGTCTTATACAGATCATGATCTCCCGTAAAAATGATGCGCTGGATGAGGTCGTTGTTTCATCCAATCTTAATCCTGCGCACAGAATTATTTTACTGATGCAGGAAAGGCGAAAGCAAAACGATCCGCTGCAACTCCCTTCCTATTTCTATAATGCGTATTCAATTGCCGCTTTAGGCACCGGCCCGCGTTTATTTACTATGGGGCGTGAAATGTCGCAACGTAACAGTGAGAAAGCAGCCACCAGGCCAAAACGCACACAGCCTTCCAAAAAATTAAGTGCCGATGATTCTGTGATACTGCGGGCGCAGCGTGCATCTTCTTTTTCTCTTTTCAATAATTACCTGTTTGTTGCAGAATCATACACCGAAAGAAAATACCTCTTTCCCAGGAGATCAAAAGAAACCGTGATCGCTTCCAAAGTGTCTGGTATCAAGAATCCAATATTCGCGGTTACCACCTGGGATTTTCACAATTTTAGTTTCTACCTGGATTATGTAAGGCTCCTTAAGAAAACATATACCACGCCGATGCTTAGTGGCAGTATCAATTTTTATAAGTTCAACCTTCGCCAGGTAATACCCCATGAAAATGATACTACCTGGGTCATCAGCTATGAACCCAAAAAGAACCGGAATTTTGATGGCCTTCGCGGGCTGCTCTATATTAATTCCGATAATTATGCCATTGAGAACGTGATCGCCTCTCCTGCTGATGAAAAAGATATGTTCTTAACCTTCAAGCTGCAGCAGAAATATGAAAGACTGAACAGCGGGCGATGGTTTCCCAAACAGCTGAATGCCTATATGGCCCAGATGGATCTTGTAAAAGACTCCGCCCTTTTTTACTGGGATATCCGTACCTACCTCACAAACATTGACCTTACGAGAACGTTTCGCCCATCTGAGTTTTCCGATGTAACCATAGAAATACCCAGGGATGCAGGTAAAAAAACAGAGGAAGAATGGAAGCAATTCCGCACAGATAGTTTGCCGCAGAAGGAAAAAGCAACTTACCGTGCTTATGAGACAATGCCGCCGGCATTTACAAAAACACTTAACAGCGTCAACACCCTTTCGGAAGTATTTGCCTTACAGGCAATTCCCTGGGGCAAAACAGATATACCCTTTAAATACCTGGTATCGGGTATCAACAGTTATGAAAAGCTGCGCCTGGGTTTTGGGTTACAAACGAATACATTGTTAAGCAACTGGGTATCTGCAGGCGGATACTTTGGGTATGGCCTGGGTGACAAAGCCTGGAAGTATGGAGGTAACCTTGTATTTAATTTTAACAGGAGAACGCATACAGAATTGCGGTTTTCGTTCAGGCAGGATCTGCAGGAACCGGGTGCCATTCCATTTTTTACTGAGAATGCAACACTCTATTCAAACAGCGTATTGCGTAGTTTGTATGCCTCGCGGTTCGACAGTGTGCGCCAGTTCAGGGTTCAATTGAATACCAAACTCACACCTAACCTGCAGGCAGATGCCTGGGTGTTAAAAGAACAAAGAAACCCCGCTGCATATGATTATGGGTTTGATATCGAATCAAAAAACCAGTTCAGCCACAGCTATAACATTACCGAAGTGGGTATCGGCTTACGTTTTTCACGACGCGAAACCTATGCAAGTTTTGGAAGAGCGCTGGTAATGAGTGCTCCTCCCCGAACGCGTATCCTGTTCCAGGTATCAAGAGGATTTAAGGATCTGCTCGGTGGAGAAATTGCCTATACCAAAATGGCCCTCCAGGTAAACCAGCTATTTGATACCAAACTTTTAGGACGAACCTCGTTCCAGGCTGAACTGGGTAAGATCTGGGGTAATATACCTTATGCCTATATGTTTAATACGCGGGGGATCCGCCGCGAAAACAGGAGCGCTTCCGGGCTATATGTGGGCAACAGTTTTCAAACGGCGGGTGTGTATGAATTTAATGCCACGCAGTCGGCTTCCCTGTTTTTTCAACAAAACTTCGGAAGCCTTTTGTTCAAACCTAAAAGCTCCAGGTTCAGGCCGGAATTTGTATTGGTACAGAATATTGCGTATGGCTCGATCAGCAACCAGGCGTCTCATTCAGGATTGGTATTACAGGCACCCGAAAAAGGATTGTTCGAAACCGGCCTGCTTATAAATAATTTATACCGGGCCAATATGCGTTTTTTTTACCTGGGTTTTGGTGTAGGGTATTTCCAGCGATATGGATATTATGCACTTCCGGATAAATCCAAAAACGGTGCGTTCAAATTTGGGTTCACAGTTTCGTTTTAAATCTGCATCAACCAACTGTGCCTCCGTGCCTCTGTGTGAGATTTTTTTTGCACACAGAGGCACGCCCAGCTCGCCTGAGCTTAGCGGGCGAGGAGGCACAGTTGGTTGGTTATGGTTTTAACTGCTTCACTCTCTCAAACAACATTTCCGGTTCATTGGTTGTGATATAGGCGAACCCTGCATTGATCAGTTTATCCATATTCACTGCATCATTTACTGTCCATGCATTTAATACAATGCCTTCTTTGTGTGCCATAGTGATCCAGCCGGGATTTTTGTCGAATACGGAATAATGATAATCGAGCCCGGTAATGCCATCATTTTTTAATTCAAGTGGTGATTTATCGCCGTTGAGGTATTGGGTATGTGCTTTGGGGTCGATGGCATGGATCCTTTTCACCATTTCATAATCAAAACTGATATAGACCACGTTCTTACGCAGTCCCATTTTTTCTACCAGCGCCACTACTGCATCGGTAATAAATTGTGCACGCTCCTTACCCATTGCTGATGGTTTGACCTCTACAACGAGGATCGTTCCCGGGTTATTTGTTTTTCCTGCCTGCAGGTATTCACGCAGCGTGGGAATTTTTTCTCCGTTGGATAGTCTGAACGCCAGTAACTGTGCGTAAGTGCTTTTTTCAATTTCGAGTTTGTTGTAGGCGGGGTCATGGTTG
>JADMIO011200176.1_pt1 | contig 13049 bp, 12 predicted proteins | sample 8958161 | NCBI WGS metagenome assembly JADMIO01 (sample SAMN16585339, study PRJNA669376) | soil metagenome | isolation source: Crop rotation soil | place: USA: Cullars Rotation, Alabama | collected 2011 | reverse complement strand
GGAGGCGAAAAAGCCGTTCCCGCCTTTCTTGTAATAGTAGATCCCCACGTTCATTTCGCTCTGGGCCAGGTTTTCCTGCACTTCGCGCTGGTACTGAGCGGCCTTAATGGCGAACTTGCTGTTGGGGTAGTGGAGGACCACCTCTTTGCATTCGGCGTCGGCGAGGCGCGCGTGGACGGGGTCGCGATCGGCCTTGTCCATCTGCTGGTACTGCATGTCGCAGATCTTGAACTGCGCTTCGGCGGCCTCTTCCATATTGGGGAAGAACAGGATGAAGTCCTTGTAATCGGCTTCGGCCTGCGCCAGCCCGTGGGCGCCGCCCTCGCGCTTCCAGCTGTCGGCCACCGCGAGTTTCGCCTTCGCGAGGTATTCGCTGGTGTCGTAAGTATTCATCATCGTCTGGAGAGTGAGGCGGGCGCGCTCGTAGCGGCCATGCTCGATATCATCGATGGCCGTATCGAAAAGCACCTTGTCCGGCTGCTGGGTATCCTTGGTGATGGGATTGTCGTACTTGTGCCGGCAACCGGACGCGACCACCAGAATAGCGGCCATCCCAAACATTCCCAGGCGAATTTGTTTGCGAACCATTTTTTCGATATCCTCCCCGTGACTCAGCAGCGAACATCGGTGGCACTTGCCGCGATCTCGCGCATTTCCCGTACGGTTGCTTCCGGGTCCGGGCTGTGAAATACTCCCGACCCTGTGACGATCCAATCACACCCGGCGCGGACCACTTCGACCAGGTTTTCCCGGTGCACCCCGCCATCGATCTCGATCGGTAGCGCTAAGTTCTTCGCTCGCCGCATCATATTCAGCCGGCGTACTTTATCGAGCACATAGGGGATCAGCTTCTGTCCCCCGAATCCGGGATTTACGCTCATCAGCAGCACGTAATCCACCACTCCCAGGACGTCTTCCAGTACCGAAACGGACGTCGCGGGGTTAAGCACCACCCCGGCCATCGCCCCGGCCTGCCGGATCAGCGCCAAAGTCCCATCCAAATGCCGGCAAGCTTCATAGTGGACCGAGACCGAATTGGCCCCGGCCTTCACAAATTGAGTGACGTACCGTTCGGGCTCCTCGATCATCAGGTGGACGTCCAGGTGGAGTTTGGTACATTTCCGGACGGATTCCACCACCGGCGGTCCGATGGTGAGGTTCGAGACGAAGCGCCCGTCCATGACATCGAGATGGATGATCCGTGCGCCGCCGCGTTCCACGCAGGCGATCTCTTCAGCCAGCCGGGCAAAATTCGCCGACAGGATCGACGGAACAATTTCAACCATTTACGGGTATTCCGATTTTATCACAGCGGCAAAGAAGCCGTCCCCGGGCTCGCGGCCGGGCAGGCGCCGCATCGTCTCTACGACCGCCTCGGGCGGGACGGCGGCGGCGATTACCGCCTCGTTTTCCTCAGCTTCCAGCGAACATGTCGAATATACCAACAGTCCGCCGGGCGCGAGGACGGCCCGGGCATTGCGGAGCAGGGCGATCTGTTTACTTTGGAGATCAGGAAAATCCTGAGGTGTGAGCCGCCACTTGGCCTCGGGATTGCGCCCGAGTGTCCCGGTGCCGGAGCAGGGAGCATCCACCAGGATGCGGTCGAACGGCCGGGAGAAGGGAAGCGGACGGGTCCCGTCGAGAGCCACCAGGTCGGCGGGCAGCGACTTGAGTTGGGCTATGCGCCGCAAATGAATATCGCAGGCGGTAACCCGGACGGCGGTCTCGAGAGCCTGCGCGGTTTTGTTCCCGGGGGCGGCGCAGAGGTCGAGGACGGTCTGGCCGTCCCGAAGGTCGAGGAGGGGAACGATGGTTTGGGCGCCGATGTCCTGGGTGCGCCCCCCTCGAGTATGCTTTTCGGGTTCCGAGAGTGCCGCACGGGCGATGTTGGCCGCCGCCTCCGGGCCGAATTGCTGCTCCCACCGGGCCAGCAGCCATTCGGGACAAGACAGCTCCACTTCGCGATTCGGCCAGGCAACCGGGTCGCGATCGACGCTTCGCAGGATCGCGTTCACGAAACCGGCCGCGGAGCGTTTCCGGGCGCGTTTGACCAGGTCGACCGAGTCGGTGACGGCTGCGTGGGCGGGGATCCGTTCCAGATAGCGGAGCTGGTAAATGGCCATCCGGAGGGCGAGGCGGACTTCGGGGTCGAGCTTACGGGTGCCGCCGAAATGCGCGATCAGGTAGTCGAGTTGGGCGCGGTAGCGCAGCACCCCGAAGACGATTTCCGAGGCCAGCCCGGCATCGCGCGAATCGAGTGACACGGAATGCGCCAGGAGGAGGTCGGATGCCCAGGCGCCCTCTTCGACGCGGCGGAGGATATCGAACGCGAGGGTGCGGGCGGGAGCGGGCATGGCGATTTCAGTGTAGCGGGTGATTTTGCGGGTTTGATGCAGCGGCCGGTTTGTTGTCCTGTTTTGCGCGGATCTCGCGCTTTGAGAATCGGGGAAACAAAATGCCGGCGCACTCGGGGAGAACACAGACCTACTTGCATTCGATGGGACACTTTCATCCGGAAACCGTGATCCGGAACGAGTTTCTCGAGCGTCTCGATATAGGCACCAGCGACGAATGGATTCTGGCCCGGACGGGTATTCGCAGCCGGCACACCGTACTTTCCCTCGAGTACATCTGCGCCACCCGGAATCGCGATCCGCGAGCGGCCGGGGAAGCATCGCGGTATAGCAATGGCGAAACCGGCTGCTTCGCCGCACGCATGGCACTCGAGCGGGCCGGCCTGGTCCCTTCCGACATCGGCATGGTCCTCTGCGGAACCAGCGCTCCCCGGACGGGCTCACCCGCGGAAGCCTGCTTAATTGCCGACCGTCTCGGTATCTCCGCACCCTCTCTGGACATCAATTCCGCCTGCTGCACTTTTGCCGCGCAGCTATCCGTCATTTCGAGGATGGCCCCCGAGAGCACGCCCGACTTCATCCTGCTGGTGCACCCCGAAAACCTGACGCGCGCGGTGGATTACACCGATCGAAGCGTGGCCGTGCTGATGGGCGACGGCACCACCGCTGCGATCGTTTCGCGGCGCGTGCCCTCCCGTGTCCGGATCGGTCCGGTGGCGCTGGAATCCGACCCGGCTTCCTGGCGGCGCGTGTCGATTCCCTGCATGGGCCATCTCCAGCAGGAGGGGGGCGCGGTTCAAAACTTCGCGATCCGCAAGATGACGGAGATGATCGGCTACCTTCGCGGGCAGGCCGGGGAGAGCTTCTGGTTCGTGGGCCACCAGGCAAATCTTCCGATGTTGCAATCCGTCTGCGCGCGCGCCGGCGTCGACCCCGCAAGGCACCTCTTCAATGTCGACCGTTACGGCAATTGCGGCGCCGCAGGATCGGCATCCGTGATTTCCGAGTATTTCCCACGATTCCGGCCGGGCGACCGGGTGGCCGTAGCGGTGGTCGGCGCCGGCCTCACGTGGGGTGGCTTTCTCATCGAATTTCAAGGAGAGGACAACGGGAATGCGGCCGAGAATGCATAGTGTCGACCAGCGGGTTGTCATTACCGGAATGGGCGTGCTGGCGCCCAACGGCCATGGCCTTTCGGCGTTCGAGCAGGCGCTCCGTGACGGGCGCTCGGGAATTCGCTTCCGGCCGGAAATGGCGCGGCTGGGGTTCGGCTGTCAGGTGGCGGGTGTCCCCGAAGAAACCGACGCCCTCGCCGCACAGTATTTCGATCCGACCGAGCTGGCCGGCATGGACCGCCACGTGGTGATGGGATCGATCGCTGCGTTGGACTGCTGGAAGGATGCCGGTTTTGAGCGCGCCTTCGACGGCCCGGTGGATTGGGAAACGGCCGTCGCGTTCGGTTCGGGCATCGGCAGCATTGACACGGTCGGCCGGACGCTTGTGCCGATGACCGATGCCGGCCGGGTGCGGCGGCTCGGCAGCAGCATCCCCGAGCGGATCATGACCAGCTCGGCTTCGGCGCGGATTGCCGGCCTTCTCGGGCTGGGCGGCCAGATTCTCTCGGTCAGCAGCGCCTGCGCGACCGGAACCGAAGCGCTCATCGATGGCTACCGCATGATTCGCGAAGGCCGCGCCGCCCGCGTACTGGCCGGAGGATGCGAGAGCGATTCGGTCTATATTGCCGCCAGCTTCGACGCCATGAGGGTGCTGAGCCGGAATTACAACGATGAGCCGGCACGCGCGTCGCGGCCGCTCAGCGCCACAGCCGCGGGATTCGTACCCTCTGGGGGCGCGGCGGCGCTGATGCTGGAGAGTCTGGCCAGCGCGACCGCACGCGGGGCGCGCATTTACGCCGAGATTTCCGGCGGTGCGGTGAACTGCGGCGGGATGCGCAACGGGGGCACCATGACTGCCGGCAATCGCGAGGGCGTGCAGCGCTGCATCCGCGCAGCGCTTTGCTCGGCCAACATACACCCCCGCCGAATCGATCTCATTTCCGGCCACCTGACGGCGACCAAAGCCGATCCGCTGGAAGTGGAAAACTGGCTTGGCGCGCTCGATCTCGCCCCGGGAGAATTTCCCCTGATGAACGCGCCCAAGTCACTGTTGGGCCATGCGCTGGGCGCTGCCGGAGCGATCGAATCCGTGGCCGTGGTCCTACAATTGTGCCGCTCGTTCGTGCATCCCAGCATGAATTGCGAGGATCTGCATCCGGAGCTGCCGTGGTGTGAAGCGAAGGTGCCGCGGCGCTGTCTCGACCGGGAAATCCAAGTCGTTGCCAAGGCCTCTTTCGGCTTCGGAGACGTCAACGCCTGCATTCTGTTTCAGAAGTTCCATCGGTAAGAAAGGAAGCATTTATGACCAACCAAACCGCGCCGCTTATGACCACGATTGAGGAAATCATTGTCCGCTTCGCCCCGCAGAAGCGCGGCAAACCCGCCATCTCCCGCGAGAGCCGTCTCTCCGACGATCTGGGAATCGATTCTCCGCGGATGATCGACATCGTCCTCGAAATGGAAGATCGCTTCAGCATTTCGCTGGAAGACGTGGACGTAGAGAACACCGCGACGGTGGGTGATCTCGTCGATCTCGTCGAGAAGCGTACCGCGAGGAACTAATGGCTATGAGTTCACCGATCGCATCGCCTTCGGCCCAAAGTCCCGATGGAGAACTGTTGGATGTGCTGGACCGTTGGGCACTACGCCTGGAGCGCGAGGAGACCATACCCGTCCTCGATCCGCTCCTGGGCGCGTTCGACCGTTGTCGCGCAGCCGCCTCCGCGGAGAACTGGCGCGCCGCCATCGCCCGGCTGCGTCCACATCCTCTGGTCGCCCTGTTCCAGCGGGATCCGTACACCTCGTGGGGATTTCGCAAGCCTCGCGGTTATGCCGGCGATGCCGTGCTCTTGGATTTCGTGTACGGCAAAAGCAGTGGCGCACTGCTCGCGGATGTCAGGCCGCCCGGCGAAGCAATTCACCAGCAGCTGATGCAGCACCCGGCCTCCGCGGCGTTGCGCGCGCGGCGCGATTTCCTCAGCGCGCGGCTGGGCAACGTTCTCCGGTCGGTGCCGGAAGCGCGCATTCTGGCCGTCGCTTGCGGACATCTGCGGGAGGCTGACGCGCTAGACCGCGGGCTTCCGCGCCCTGGCCGGTTCGTCGCCCTGGATCAGGATGGGAGCAGTCTCGAAGTCGCGCAGGCCGACCACCCGGTCCTGGCGCTGGAACCGGTTTGCGACTCGGTGCTGTCGCTGGTCCGTGGAGCCGAGCTGGGCAAGTTCGATTACATCTACTCGGCGGGTCTGTACGACTACCTCTCGGATGAGTTTGGCCGCAGGCTTACCGCGAAGCTTGCGGGCATGCTCGCCCCCGGGGGGCGCCTGCTGATCGCCAACATGGTACCGGCATTGCCCGGCGCCGGGTATATGGAAGCCGTCATGGACTGGTGGCTTATTTATCGAACAGTCCGCGAATTCCTCCGGCTGTCTTCCTCCCTCGGCGAGGAGTACAAGGTAAAGGGCTTCAGGCGGAATTATGTGGCCTACCTGGAAATCGAACGATGACACCCGTTCGCTCGCCAAATGACGATGCGGTGGGCCGGGAAATCCGCGCGGCGCTCTCCGCTTGCCATGTCCGCCGCCGCGCTCTGGCCGTCGCCATCTTCCTGTTCGATGGGAGTTTGTTTCTCGCACTGGTGGCGGTGGCCGCGGTGGCCCATCCTCCCGCTATACGCCTGCTCGCCGGTATCGCCGCCGGCTTCGAGACGCTGCGCCTGGCGTCGATCGCTCACGATGCCGGTCACTCGAGTTATACGGGGCGCCGTTCCTGGGACAAGATGATCGCGAGGCTGGCCTTCCTTCCCGCGATGCAGCCCTTGGGCACCTGGGAAATCGCGCACAACGTGGTTCACCATTCATGGACAAGCATCCGCGGTAAGGATTACGTTTGGATTCCCAGGAGCAAGGAAGATTTCGACCGCCTGCCTCTCTGGAGGCGGTGTCTGGAACGGCTGTATCGGACCCCTTGGGGACATGGCGTGTATTACTTCGGCGAGTTGTGGTTTTTGCGCGTCCTGCTGCCGGCGTGGCGCTGGAGTGAAATCCGGCGCACATCGCACCGGGTGGACATCGTATTGACGGGTTTGTTTGGCGCGTTATGGAGTGCCGGCGTGTGGCGCTTGTCGGCGGCGGCGGGGCAAAGCCCGGTGGCGGCGCTATTCTGCGCGCAGGCGCTGCCGTTCCTGGTGTGGTGCGAACTCTTCGGCCTCACCCTTTACCTGCAGCACACGCATCCACGGGCGCGCTTCTTTGCCGGTCGGAAGGAGTGGGAGTTCTGCTTCTCCCAGTCCGCCAGTGCCACCCACGTGGAGTTTCCGAAGGCAGTCCGGTGGCTGTTTCACGGCGTGTTCGAACATTCGGCGCATCACCTCGACACCGCAATCCCGTTTTACGAACTGCACGGGGCGCAGCGGAAGCTCGATCAAATTCTGGCCGGCCGGAACGTCGTGTACCGCTGGACCTGGAGAGAGTTTCTGAGGTGCTGCCGCGTCTGCAAGTTATACGATTACCGCGGCCATCGCTGGCTGGACTTCAAAGGGAACCCGAGCGAAAAATGATTCGTAAAGAACAGCTCCGCGCGGCAATGGCGCGCTACCACAGCCGGTCTTACATTCGCGGCAGTCTGACGGTGGCCTGCGACGGGATCGCCTGTCTTCTGCTGCTGTATGCGATCGCGGCTAACCCTCGCGCCGTGGTGGCCTTTCCTCTGGCTTGTCTACAAGGGATCGTGATCGGACGTCTTTTCGTGCTGGGGCACGACGCCTGTCATGGCGCGCTGTTTCCGGCCCGCCTGTTGAATCAGGCGGTGGGGCGGCTGGCGTTTCTGTTCTCGCTGACGCCGTACACACTTTGGGAATTCGGACACAATAGCGTGCATCACGGCTTCTCAAATCTGAAAAGCCGGGACTATGTCTGGACTCCCTTCTCGCCGGAAGAGTGGCGCGGGTTGTCGAGACTCCGGAAGGCACGGGAGCGCCTGTACCGCACACCCTTTGGGCTGGGGATCTATTACGGCTTCGAGATCTGGTGGAAGCGGCTGTTCTTCCCCGGACTGCTGACCATGAAGTCTTTCCGCGCGGCATACTTCTGGGACAACCTGCTGAATACCGTGTTTTTGGCGCTCGAAATCGTGATGGTGTGCCAGGTGGCGCCGCGGGAGGAGCGGACGGCCGCCATCGGTCTGGCGGTAGTCCTGCCTTTCGTTTTCTGGAATTACCTGATGGGCTTCGCCATCTATTGCCATCACACCCATCCGGATGTCCGCTGGTTCGACAACCGGAGCGAGTGGAGTTTCTACGAAGCGCAGGTCTGCGCGACCACCCATACGATGTTTCCATGGGGCTTCAACTGGCTGATGCACAACATCTTCGAACATACCGCCCACCACGCGGACACGGCGATTCCGTTTTATGAGCTGCGCGCGGCCCAGAAACAACTGGAAGAGCTTTGCGGTTCCGATGTGATTCGCGTCGAGATTTTCTCGCTGAAAGGCTTCGTGGCGCAGATGCGTGCCTGCCAGATCTACGACTATACCGGGCGCTGCTGGAAACGGTTTGAAGATGCAGGGTAGAACGAGGAAACCGGACCGGTTTTCGCGGCGACCTGATCCGGCCGCGGCGGGGTGCGAGTCGCTTATACTGCGGGTATGAAATTCGCACGCTTCTGGACACGGCGCCCGGCCCAGGCCAGGGACCCCTACGGCGGCAGCATCGAGGTGCTGTCGCGCGGATGGTCGGACGTGAGCATCGAAGAGGCGGCTGCCCGGGCGGAAGAGCGGGCCCGCCGGCTGGCGCAGCGCATCGCCACCGATCGCAATGCCGGCAAGCTCTACGACTATGGCGACGCACCCGTTCCCGAGCCCATCGTCCACGACTTTCGTCCCGAAGGCGCGGCCGCCGTGGTGACGCGCAATTCCTACGGTTCGCTGGTGCTCAACACGGACAACCTGCTGTTCGCCGATGTGGATGCCGACGGCCGGACCGCGCTCGATACGATTGCGCGGGCCGGCGCCCGGCGCGGGTTTTCGCTGCGCGTTTATCAGACCGCGGCGGGGTACCGGGCGATGGTGACCGATCGCCCGATTCGCGGCGGTACCAACGAGGCTGAAGAGATTTTGAACGAATTCGGGTCCGACCCGTTGTACATGCGATTGTGCCGGACGCAGCAGTCGTTCCGCGCGCGTCTCACGCCCAAACCCTGGCGCGCCGGCTTACGAAAACCGCCGGTGAAGTTCCCGTTCGAAGAGCCGGGAGCGCAGGCGGCGTTCCGGGGTTGGGAAGCGGAATATACTCCGGGAATCTCGCGCTATGCCACCTGCCGCCTGGTGAATACCATCGGCAACCGGGTCGACCCGGCCTTCGCCACCCTGATCGACTATCACGATCGCGAAACCAAGGCGGGGTCGAATCTGCCGCTCGCCTAACCCGCGCTTCGGCCATCCGGCGGGAGTATAATCGCACTCCATGAGCGGGTGGATGGAAATTCTGATGTGGCTGCTGGTCATGTGGATGGGATTCGCGATCGGCGCGGGAATCTACGAGACGCGAGTGGTGCTTCCTCTTTGGGCAGGCTCCCCGCCGGAGTCGTTAAAGCGGTGGCATTCGGCGCCCTTTCGGATCGATCCGGGACTGCGGTTCTGGGTCTTCTGCACACCAGGCTTGGCCCTGCTTTCCCTCGTCGTTTTGGTCTCGTTTTTGGGCGTGGATAGTCCGGCGGCCACTTATGTCAAGATCGGCGCCGGGTTGAGTGTGGCGCTCGCTATCTGGGCGTTCGCCTGGTTCGTGCCGCGCTTTCGGGCCGTGACCGGGCCGAAATTCCAGGAGATGGACCAGCAGCAGGCAGCCGGCATCGCGGTGGCCTGGAGGCGAATGAATTCGCTTCGCGTCGTGCTCTTCCTGGCGGCCTGGGCCTGCCTGACGGTGGGCGCCGTCGGGATGGAACGACCGTTCCGTTGAGGACTACTTCGCCGGTCCTGACGGTTCGGATAGTCCGTCCATCAAACCAAAACCGCGGATGACCAGCGCGCCCTCCCAGGCGTGCTGCAGCGCCTCGATATACTCCGCTTCGAGCTGAAACAGGGTGCGTTGCGAAATCAGGACCTGCGGATAGGTGCCCGCCATCTGCTGGTAATTCGCCTGGTACATGCGATACGCCTCCTCCGCCAGCGGCAGCATCCCGGTCTTATACTCCTGGACCACCGCGCGGGCGGTGGCATAGTCCTTAAAGATCGACGCCAGGTTCCGCTGGAGCTGTAGCTTGAGGCGCTCCAGGTTGAGCCTGGCGCTCTCGATTTCCGCCTTGGCCGATGCCACAGCGCCCTGGTTGCGATTGAAGACCGGCAATTGGACCCCGATTTGCGCTCCTCCTTGTAAGCCCGTCGGCCTGCCGGTGGATTCGAGCGGCTCATAGTTCTGGGCGAGCGTTGCGGTCACCTGCAAGTCGGGGATCGCCGAGCTGCGAGCCTGGGCCAGTGCGGCCTCGGAACGTTCCACCGCTTGTTGCGCCAGCTTGATTTCGGGACTATCGCGCAGCGTGGTGGCGACCCATTCGTCATAGCTCAAGTCGGGGAGCGCTTCGAGGTCGCCGTTCACATGGGCGAGCGGCATTGCCGGTTTTCCGATCACCGCCGCCAGAACTTGCCAGGACGAGCGCAACTCCTGTTCCGCGACCCGGAGCGAGACCAGCGCCTGCTGCCGTTCCACCTGCGCCTGGAGGATGTCGGGGCGGTCGGCCTGGCCCACATTCGCGAGTTGCTGCGAGGTTTGGACGGTATCGGCGGCCAGCCTGGCCAGATTCTGCCGGACTTCGACCAGCCGCTGGGCGGCGAGCACCTGGTAAAACTGCAATCTCACGTTGTTGAGGACGCGCAGACGCTGCGTCTCGAGATCTGTCTGGATCTCGCGGGCGCGCAGTTGCGCCACCCGCCGGGCGGACCCTAGTTTGCCGCCGAGCACAATGGTCTGGCTGGCGAAAATGCCCTGCTTGCCGCCCGCGGTATAACCGCCGCGGATTTCATCGCCGTAGTAGCCCACCGTGGGGTTGGGATAGAGCCCGGCCTGGCGCGCAGCCCCTGTGGCGGCGCGGAGGTTCGCCTGGGCCTGGCCCACGGTGGGGTTCGCGGCCAAGGCCATTTTTTCGAGATCGTCCAGGTTGAGGCCGGACCCATCCGCCGTAGCGGCCGGAGTTGTTCCGGACCGGACCACCGACACGTTGTAAAGGGTGAGGTCGCCCTCCAACACTTTCGCCGCGATGCGGTCGCCGGGCTTGAGCGTGGGGATGACCTCTTCGTTGGCAACACGGTAGGACATCGACATTGCGCCCATCCAGCCCTCAACCGGCTCATTCGCGACGGTGATCCGCTTCGCGGCGACATCCACCCGCTCCACCGTGCCGCGGAACTGGTATTCTCTTTTGCCGGACTGTTGGCCGTAGGCCGACAGGGCCGTGATGGCGAGGCACGCGAAGGCGAACGGAATTCTGTTTGTCATTGGCGTCTCCTCCGCTCAGCGGGCCGGCTGTTTGGCCTTCAAGTCCATGATCCGGGCGTACTGTTCCGGCGGCAGGACGCGAACCAGGGTCATCATCCCGCCGACAAATCCGCTCCACCCCGGAGGTAAGCCGAACGTCTCCGGTTTTTCGACCGCCTTATCCATCGCCATCATCGGACCTTCCATGAAGGCGTCTTGCGGGAAGAGCGGCACCTGGCCGGCGTTCTTGGGCAACTCCGGCATCGGCTGCATGTTGGCGTGGTCCATGCCCGGCATGTTGGCCATTGCTTTCTGGGCTTCGCCCGGCGTCAGCGGTCCATTCGTCACGGGCACCTGCACGCCCGCTCCGCTCCGCGTCAGGGGCCCGGCGTTGGAGGCCATCTGGTTCATCATGTGGTGGGGAAGGTGGCAATGGAACATCCAGTCGCCGGCGCGATCGGCGATAAACTCGATCTCCCGCGCCTGCGCTACGCCCACCAAAGTGGTGTTTCCGCGAGACCAGATTGCCTCGGGCTGGCGGGCGCCTTCGCGGCCGGTCTCCCAGAAGGTGAAACCGTGCAGGTGGATCGGGTGGTGATCCATCCCCATATTGATGATGCGGATGCGGACCCGGTCACCCAGACGGATGATCAGCGGAGTCGACGCCGGGCCGGCCTTGCCGTTGAACGTGAGCCAGTTGAATTCCATGCTCATGCTGTTCGGGATCGTGCTATTCGGAAGGACGGCATATTCCTGGAGGGCGATCAGGTAATCCTTGTCGACGCGCGGCGAGTAGGCGGCCTTCGGATGGATGATGAAGCCGCCGAGCATCCCCACCATCTCCTGCATCGCCATATGCGGATGGTAGAAGAAGGTCCCGTTCTGATTCAGCGGGAATTCATAGACAAAGCGTCCGCCGGGCATGACCGGCTGCTGGCCGACACCGGGAACGCCATCCATTTCGACGGGAAGCTCCAGGCCGTGCCAGTGGATACCGGTCGGTTCCGGCAGATGATTGTCGAAGACGATGCGGACGCGGTCGCCCTCGTTTGCCTGAATCGTCGGTCCCGGGGCGCTCCCGTTAAAACCCCAAAGATCGAACGTACGGCCGGGGATGATCGTTTGCTTCACCGGCTCCGCGATCAGCCGGAAGACTTTGACACCGTTGTCCACGGTGAAGGGCAGATCCGGGATATCGGGAGTCATTACCGGGATGGATGTGCCATCCTGGCCTTTTGCAATTTGCGCCCAAGCCGCGGCGCCGGCGCCAAATCCGAGCAGGTTTCGAAAGAAATTCCGTCGAGGGTTCATGATTGTCTCTCCTGACTGCACACGTGCTGCGGGTGGACGGGCAGGAGCGAAATCAGATTCGCAAAACGGAAATAGTGGGCGCGCCAGAGCGTGGAGGGGGGCCGGTATCCATCGGCGAAGGCGTCAGGCCGCGATCCAGTTCGGCGGCCATCGTGACACGGACCGCGGGCAGGACTCCTTGAATGACGGCGAAGCCGGGGTGGATGGAGACCATCTCGGAGACCGTGAAGTCGGCCTGTCGCTGGCAGCAAGGTGGCGTGTCGGGGGTTTTCGGTTGGTGATGCGGGCAGGCGGGAGGCTGGCTGGTTGCCGACCCACAGTTGCCGGAACACGGAACATTCGCCAGGAACGCAGCGATCACCAGCAGAACGAAAGTGCGAACCCGGGCGACAGTCACCGTGCTGTCAAGCTAGCAAATGCCCCACTCAGGACGCAAGCCCGGGTAGCGCGGCTCTGGACGTTGCCGAGCCGCGGCCCCAGCGAGCGGGATGGCGCGGTTCTTGCGCAGTCCGCACTCAGACGTAGCGACCCCCAGGCTGCGCCGCCGGCTGAAGCCTCCCCCACCCAAACATCTCTGACTGTCAAAATGCGCTGGATCATTGCTTCCGGGGAGCGGAGATCCGGCGGCGGCCATCCCGGCCGGCCCGGAGTCCTGCTATATTTCTAGCCAGGACATGCCTCAAATTCTCGATGGAAATCGCGTCCGCGATGAGATCAAGAGCGAGTTGAAACCGCGCGTCGAAGCAGTCGCCGCCTCCGGAACTCCGCCGGGTCTGGGAGTGGTGCTGGTGGGGAGTAACCCCG
>JADMIO010897413.1_pt1 | contig 13050 bp, 12 predicted proteins | sample 8958161 | NCBI WGS metagenome assembly JADMIO01 (sample SAMN16585339, study PRJNA669376) | soil metagenome | isolation source: Crop rotation soil | place: USA: Cullars Rotation, Alabama | collected 2011 | reverse complement strand
ATCGAGGAGGGCCGCCCGATCATCATCTTCCCGGAAGGGACGCGGGTGGCGCCGGGCGAGCAGCCGCCGCTCCAGCCCGGTTTCGCCGGCCTCTACCGGGCGCTGAAGCTGCCGGTCGTGCCGGTCGCCGTCGACAGCGGCCGGCTCGCCCCGCGCAACAGCTTCGTGAAGCGGCCCGGCATCGTCACCTTCCGCTTCGGCGATGTGGTCCCGCCGGGGCTCGGGCGGGACGAGGTCGAAGCGCGGGTGCACGCGGCGATCAACGCGCTGGAAACCGGTCGTGCCTGAGCTCGGCTTGGTCGAGGGCTTTTTCGGCCGGCCCTGGTCTTGGGCCGAGCGGCGCGAGGCGGTGCAGTTCCTGCGCCCGCACGGTTTTGCCGCCTATCTCTACGCGCCCAAGGCCGATCCCTGGCTGCGCCGCCGCTGGCAGGAGCCGCATCCCGAGGCCGAGCTCGCCGAGCTTCTCGGCTTCCGCGAGGCCTGCCGCGCGGCGGGCGTGCGCTTCGGCATCGGCCTCAGCCCGTTCGAGCTGCACCTCCAAGCCAAGCGCGGCTGGCAGGAGATGCTCGCCGCCAAGCTCGCCGCGCTGGCGCCGCTCCGGCCCGACGATCTCGCCATCCTCTTCGACGACATGCGCGGCGACGTGCCCGAGCTCGCCGAGCGCCAGGCGGGGATCGTCCATTTCGCGGCCGAGCGCGGCCTTGCCGACCGCATCTTCTGCTGCCCCTCTTATTATTCCGACGATCCGATCCTCGACGTCGCCTTCGGCGAGCGCCCACCTTTCTATCTGGAGCAGCTCGGCCGCCTGCTCGATCCGGCGGTCCGCATCTTCTGGACGGGCGAGGAGGTCTGCAGCCGCGAATTCACGCCCGGTCACCTCGCCCGCGTCGCCGGGCAATTGCGCCGCAAGCCGACGCTCTGGGACAATTATCCGGTCAATGACGGCGCCCGCATGTCGCAGCACCTCCATCTGCGCGCCTTCACCGGCCGCCCGGGCTCGATCGCCGGGCGGATCGACGGTCATTTCATCAATCCCGCCTCGCAGCCTTTGCTGAGCCGGATCCCGGCGCTAACCCTCGCCGAAAGCTATGCCAGGGTCGAGGCCTATGAATATCGCGCCGCCTTCGAGCGCGCCGCCCGGGCGGTGCTCGGCGAGGAACTGGCGGCGCGGGTCGGGCGCGACCTCATCACCTTGCAGGAACGCGGCCTCGACCGGCTCGGCGAGCGCCGCGCGGTGCTGCGCGCCCGCTATGCCGCCTTCGACCATCCGGCCGCGCGGGAGATCGTCGCTTGGCTCGACGGGCAGTGGAACGTCACCGACGAGCTGGTGCAGACGCAATAATGGTCACGTGCTGATTGACGAATCTGCGACCCACTCCACCGACCGCCCGTGCGGATGGGTCCAGGCGAGCAATTCCTCCCCGCCGGGCCAGGTCCGGAGCCGCAGGCTGAAATGCCCGTCGCCTTTCTGCTCCTCGTAGCGCAGCCAGGCGAGCGGACCCTCCGCGGTCGCCCGCGCCCCGGCGGCCTCGATATGCGCAGCGACCCGTTTCTTGGTGTCGTCGGGGAAATAGTGGAAGGCCACCGAGTGGAGCACGACGCGCGCGACGCCGGGCTCGGGTTCTAGCGGCAGCTTCGCCTCGAGCCAGTCGGCGGCGTCGGCGCGGTCGAGGCGCGGCGGATCGGCGGCGGCGATGCCGAGCGCCGCGTCGAGCTGGGCGAGGCGCTGCGCCTGGTCGGCCCAGACATAGGCGATTAGCCGCTCGCGATCGTCCGGCAGTTTCACCGGGCTGAGGTCGGTGCCGGCGCGCCCAGCGATGCGGACATCGGCGGCGGGCGGTGGCGGCCCCTTCCAGTCGGGCTTCAGCAGCAGAGGGGAAGCGGAATCGCCGGTCTGGAGGCCGCCAAGCTCGTAGCGATAGCGGTCAAGCTGGAGGTTGAGGCCGGCGCTGGCGCCGAGCTCGTAGAGGCGCAAGGGGAGGCCGAAGCGCCCCGCGATCACGAGCAGGCCGCTCATCAGCACCGCGGAGCGGCCGACCTCGTTGGTCTGGGGCGCGCTGTCGAGCCAGGGCGCGAGCGCCTCGCTGTCGAGCAAGGGCAGCACCGCGTGCCAGAGCGCGTCCGGGTCCGGCAGGGGCGCCGGCGGGTAGCAAGCGGCGAGCGCTGGTTGGGCGCCGCTCCGGGCGAGGAAGTGCAGCCCGCCGCAGAGCCGCAGCGCGACCGCGTCGCCGAACGGCTCCGGATTGCCGTCCCAATCGAGCAGGCGGCGCCCGGCCTTGGTGCTTCGATCGAGCCGCTCGCCGGCGAGGGAGCAGAGCAAGGCGGTGAAGGGCGCGGCGAGCTGGGTGCAATAGCCCGCCTGCTTGGCGAAAGCGGCGCGGACGGCCGCTTCCCTGTCCATCAGGCGCGCAAGGTGGCGCCGAGGCCGGCGGCGGCGGCGACGATCCGGTCGGAGATCGCCTTCAACTCCTCCTCGGTGAAGCTCTTCTCGCTCGGCTGAAGGCTCACCTCGACGGCGAGCGACTTCCTGCCTTCCCCGACGCCCGCTCCGGTGAAGACATCGAACAGGCCGACCTCGGCGATCGCCGTCTTGTCGGCGCCCCGCACCGCCCGCAGCAGCCGGTCGGCGGGCAGATCGGCCGGGACGAAAAAGGCGAAATCGCGGCGCACCGCCTGCAGCGGCGGCGGCGCGTAGTGGCTGCGGATATGGCCGGTCTGGCCGCGCTTCTGCGGGATGGCGTCGAGAAAGAGCTCGGCCGCGACCACCGGGCCGTCGAGATCGAACGCCCTGGCGACGCGCGGATGGAGCGCGCCGAATTCGGCGAGCGCATTCTTCGCCCCAAGGCAGAGGCGCCCGGACTGGCCGGGATGATAGACCGGCGAGGCGTCGCCGAGCACCTGCAGATTGCCGACAGGCGCGCCGGCCGCGGCGAGAATGGCGAGCGCTTCCGCCTTGGCGTCATGGGCGTCCGGACTGCGGCTGCTGGCGTCGCGCCAATGCCGCGGGCCGCGCGGGCCGGCCAGGACCAGCCCCAGGGTCGGCCGTTCGCCTTCCTCGAGATAGCGCCGGCCGATCTCGAACAAGGCGATGCCTTCGAGCCCGCGCGCTCCATTGCGCGCGGCCGCGGCGAGCAGGCCGGGCAGCAAAGAGGGGCGCATCGCCTTCATCTCCTCGCTGATCGGATTGGCGACATGCCAGGCGGCGCCGCCGAACGGCTCGGCCTCGCGCTCGGAAATGAAGCTCCAGGTCACCGCTTCGCTCAGCCCGCGCGCCGCCGCGGCGCGGCGTGCGCGCCGCTCGACCATCTGCTCGGGCGTCGCGGTGGGATGGGCGACGCCCGGCGCGCGGGGCAGCGGCGTCGAAGGCACCCTGCCGAGCCCTTCGATGCGGATCACCTCCTCGACGATGTCGGCCGCGCCCTCCACGTCGCGCCGCCAGCTCGGCACCGCGATCCGCCAGGTATCGCCGCGCGTGACGGTGAAGCCGAGCCGCTGGAGGATATCCTGCTGGCGGTCGGCGGGTACGGCGACGCCGGCGAGGCCGGCGCAGCGGGCGGGATCGTAATCGACCTGATGCTCGGTCAAAGGCGGCGCGCCGGCGCGGACGAGCTGGGACGGCTCGCCGCCCGCAAGATCGATCGCCATTGCGGTGGCGAGCTCGAGGCCCGGCTCGAGGAAGGCGGGATCGACGCCGCGCTCGAAGCGGCTGCGCGCGTCCGAGGCGAGGGCCAGCTTCTGCCCCGATCGGGTGATGCGCCCCGGATCGAAATAGGCGCATTCGATGAGGATGTCGGTGGTCGCCTCGGTCACGCCCGAATGCTCGCCGCCCATGATGCCGCCGATATCGTGGACCTCGCGATCGTCGGCGATCACCGTGATCGAGGGATCGAGCTTGTAGCTCTTGCCGTTCAGCGCCAATACCTCCTCGCCCTCGCGGGCGCGGCGGGCAACGATCGCGCCGTCGAGCTTCGCCAGGTCGTAGACGTGGAGCGGTCGGCCGTAGCTCAGCATCAGATAATTGGTGAGGTCGACGAGCGCGCTGATCGGTCGCTGGCCGACCGCCTTCAGCCGGCACTGGAGCCAATCGGGCGAAGGCCGGTTGCGCACGCCCCTGACGACCCGGCCGTAGAAGGCGGGGCAGCCTTCGGGATCGTCGGTGCGGATCTCGATCGGGCAGGGGAAGGTGCCGGCGATTTGCGGCACTTGCACCGGCTTCAGCGTCCCGAGCCCGGCGGCGGCCAAGTCCCGGGCGATGCCGTGCACGCCCATCGCGTCCTGGCGGTTGGGGGTGACCGAGACCTCGATCACCGGATCGTCGAGCCCGGCCCAGGCCGCGTAGCCGGCGCCGACCGGCGCGTCCGCGGGCAATTCGATGATCCCGTCATGCTCCTCGCCGAGCTCGAGCTCGCGCACCGAGCACATCATGCCGCGGCTCTCGACGCCGCGGATCGCGGCGACCTTCAGCATCAGGTCGCTGCCTGGCACATAGGCGCCCGGCGCGCCGAACACGCCCTTGAGGCCCGCGCGCGCATTAGGCGCGCCGCAGACCACCTGGATCGCCTCGCCGGTGCCGGCGTCGACGGTCAGGACCTGGAGCTTGTCGGCCTGCGGGTGCGGCGCCGCGGTCAGCACCTCGGCGACGACGAAGGGCGCGAGCTTCTCGGCCGCATTCTCGACGCCCTCGACCTCGAGCCCGACCTCGGTCAGCGTCGCGACGATGGCCGCGAGGTTCGCGTCCGTCTCCAGATGCTCCTTCAGCCAGGAAAGGGTGAATTTCATAATTCACCTTTCCTGCCCCGGCGCCGGCCGGGGCCCAGTTTCAAAGGCGCCGTGAATTTCACGCGCCCACCCCTCCGCTCAGGGTCGGCACGTCGAGCGCGCGGAAGCCGTAATGGCGCAGCCACCTGAGGTCGCCGTCGAAGAAGGCGCGGAGGTCATCCATCCCATATTTGAGCATGGCGAGCCGGTCTATGCCGCAGCCGAAGGCGAAACCCTGCCAGACATCGGGGTCGAGCCCGCAATTGGCGAGGACGCGCGGATGGACCATGCCCGAGCCGAGCAATTCCATCCAATGGTCGGCGCCGCCGAGCACACGCTTGCCGTTCTGGATCGTGTAGCCGATGTCGACCTCGGCCGAAGGCTCGGTGAACGGGAAATAGGAAGGGCGGAGCCTCAGCACGACGTCGTCGCGCTCGAAATAGGCCTTGAGGAAGGTCTCGAGCGTCCATTTGAGATGACCGAGCGTGATGCCGCGATCGATCACCAGCCCTTCGACCTGGTGGAACATCGGCGTGTGGGTCGCATCATTGTCCGAACGATAGGTGCGGCCCGGGGCGATGATGTAGATCGGCGGCTGTTGCGACTGCATCGTGCGGATCTGCACCGGCGAGGTATGGGTGCGCAGCAGCATCGGCCGCCCCTCGGTGTCGGTGCGGTCCATGTAGAAGGTGTCGTGCATCGCGCGGGCCGGATGGTTTTCCGTGAAGTTGAGCGCGGTGAAATTGTGCCAATCGTCCTCGATCTCGGGACCCGTGGCCACCGAGAAGCCGAGATCTGCGAAAATCTCGGCGAGCTCGTCCATGACCTGGCTGACCGGATGGACGGTCCCTTCGGCCGGCGGCGCGACCGGCAGGGTCATATCGAGCGTCTCGGCTGCGAGCCGGCTTTCCAGCGCTGCGCCCTCCAGCGCCGCCTTGCGCGCCGCGAGCGCCTCGGTGACCGCCTCGCGCAAGGCGTGGATGCGCGGCCCCTCGCTTTGCCGTTCCTCGGGCGACATGGTACCGAGCGTCTTGAGCAGCCCGGTCACCGCGCCCTGCTTGCCGAGCGCGGCGACCCGCTCCGCCTCGAGCGCCTGCAGGTCGCCGGCCGCGTCGATGCGGCCGAGCATTTCCTGCTTCATCCTGTCGAGGTCGCTGCCCATGCAGCGCCCTTAGCGAAGGCCCGGCGCAAAAGGCAAAGGTTTCGCCTGGACTCCGTCATTCCCGCGTAAGCGGGAATCCAGTCGGACTTTCTCTCATGAACCTACGCCGCCCTGGATTCCCGCTTTCGCGGGAATGACGTACTAGGAACAGTCAGCCCGCGCTAAATCGTGAAGCTCTCGCCGCAGCCGCAGGCGCCCTTGGCGTTGGGATTGTCGAAGACGAAACCGGCAGCGAAATCGTCCTCGACCCAGTCCATCGTCGAGCCGACCAGGTAGAGGACCGAAGCGCCGTCGATGTAGAAGATGCCGCCGGGCGTCTCGATCTTCTCGTCGAACTTCTGCTCTTCGGTCACATAATCGACCGAGTAAGCGAGCCCCGAGCAGCCGCGCCGCGGCGTCGAAAGCTTCACCCCGATCGCCCCTTCGGGCGCGCGCGCCATCAAGGCCGCGACGCGGGCCTCCGCGGCCGGTGTGAGGGTCACGGCGGCGGGGCGCTGGCGGATTTTCGTCTCGGCGCTCATAGCATTCCCAATTCCAATTTCGCTTCGTCGGTCATCTTCTGCGGGTCCCAAGGGGGATCCCAGACCAATTCCACCTCGGCATCGCCGATCCCGGGCACGGCGCCGACGCGCAATTCGACTTCGCCGGGCATGGATTCGGCGACCGGGCAGTGCGGCGTGGTCAAGGTCATCTTCACTTTGGCGTGACGGTCGGGCGTGATCTCCACATCGTAGATCAGGCCGAGATCGTAGATGTTGACCGGGATTTCGGGGTCGTAAATGTCCTTCAGCGCCTCAATCACGGCTTCATAAAGGTCGCCGCCAGGCTCGGCGTCCCCTGGCTCGACCGGCTTTTGAGACAGGAAGCCTTCGAGATAGTCGCGCTTGCGGGCGAGAGTCTCCGCCGGCGCTTCGGGAGCGTCGGAAACACGCCTCTTGGGCGGGGGCGTCACACCCTCCACTTCCTCGACCTCGATCTTCCTTTCCCTATCCATCGACAAAGCTCACCCGAAGATCCTCGTCACCCGCTCGATGCCCTTGAGCAAAGCCTCGACGTCCTGTTTGCGATTATAGACCCCGAAGCTCGCCCGCGCCGTCGCGTCCACGCCGAGATGCTCCATCAACGGCTGGGCGCAATGATGGCCGGCGCGGATCGCGACCCGGCTCTCATCCAATATGGTGCCGATATCGTGCGGATGCACCCCTTCGATCGCGAAGGAGACGATCCCCGCCGAATCCTCGGGCCCGAACAGGCGGACCGAGTTGAGGCTGGAGAGCGCGTCGCGCGCCTCGCGGACCAAGGCCGCCTCGTGCGCGGCGATCGCGTCGAGGCCGATCTTGTCGACATAGTCGATCGCCGCATGCAGCCCGATCACGCCGACCACGTGCGGAGTCCCCGCCTCGAAGCGGGCGGGGGGCGGCGCGAATGTCGTCTTTTCGAAGGTGACCTTGTCGATCATCGCCCCGCCGCCCTGCCACGGCGGCATGGCGTCAAGGATTTCGCGGCGCGCCCAGAGCACGCCGATCCCGGTCGGCCCGTAAAGCTTGTGGCCGGAGAAGACGTAGAAGTCGCAGTCGAGCGCGGCGACGTCGACCCGCATCCGCGGCACCGCCTGGCAGCCGTCGAGCAGCAATTTCGCGCCGACCTTATGGGCGATCTCCGCCGCGCGCTTCGCGTCGAGCACCGAGCCGAGCACGTTGGAGACATGGCCCAATGCGACCAATTTGTGCTGCGGGCCGATCATCCGCGCCATCGCGTCGAGGTCGATGCGATGATCCTGGGTCAGCGGCACCACGTCGATCCCGGCGGCGGCGAGCTGCCAGGGCACGATGTTGCTGTGATGCTCGAGCGTCGAGAGGAGGATGCGGTCGCCGGCCTTCAGATTGGTCCGGCCCCAGCTTTGCGCGACCAGGTTGATGCCCTCGGTGGCGCCGCGGACGAAGACGATCTCCTCGGGCGCCGCCGCGCCGATGAAGCGCGCGACCCGCCGGCGCGAGGCCTCGAATGCGACGGTCATCTCGGCCGAGCGCTGGTAGACGCCGCGATGGACGGTCGCATAGGTCTCGGTATAGCCGCGCGCGATCGCGTCGATCACCGGCTGCGGCTTCTGCGCGGTCGCGGCGCTGTCGAGATAGGCCCAGCCCTCCGGAATCGCCGGGAAGTCGGCGAGCCAGTCGAGCGGGCGGGTGGCGGCGGCGATATCCATCAGGCGAACCATGTGTCCGCGTCGCCGTAGAACGCCTCTCGGACCCTATCCTCCCCGATCCGCTCCAGCGCATCCGCAACGAACGCGCGGGTGAGCAGGGCCTTGGCCTCGTCGGGGGAAATGCCGCGGCTTTCGAGATAGAAGAGCGCGTTCCGATCGAGCTCGCCCACCGTCGCGCCATGGGCGCACTTCACGTCGTCGGCAAAGATTTCGAGCTCGGGCTTAGCGTTGATCGTCGCGGAGCGGGCGAGCAGCAGGCCCTTGAGGCTCTGCTCGCCGTCGGTCTTCTGCGCGCCTCGAGCGACCTCGATCCGCGCCGCGACCGAGCAGGCCGCATTGCCGTCGGCGACCGAGCGCCAGACCTGGCGGCTCATCCCCAAGGGGACGAGATGCCTGAGGACGAGATTGACGTCATGACGCTGCCGCCCGCGCGCGAGCAGGGCGCCCGCCGCCTCGGCGAAGGCGCCCTCGCCCACCAGATCGAGCTCGGCGTCGAGGCGCGTATCGCGGCCGCCCGCGGCCAACGTCGCCACGACCAGGCTTGCGCCCTCACCGATTTCGGCCCGGTCGGTGAGGCTGACGAAGCCGGTCTTGCCGAGCACGCGCCGGTTCAGCATCAGCCGCGCGCCTTTGCCGAGCGCGATGCCGGTGAGGCGGTTGGTCCAACCTTCGCCGATATAGGTCTCGACGAGCGAGGCCTGGGCGTCCGCCTCGAGCCTTATCTCGGCGGCGAGATGGTCGGCGGCGCCGGTCGAGACATGGATGATCTGGACCAGACCCGGCGGCGCATGGTCGAGCCCGAGCCGCAGCGACCAGCCTTGCTTGCCGGCGAGGCGGCCGAGCGGATGGCCCGTCTCGACGGCAGCCGGGCCGATCTCGACCGGCCCGAGCCGGCTGCGGCTCCCGTCGAGCCTGCCGTCGACGAACAGAAGCTGGCCCCCCTCATCGCCGCAATCGAGCCACGGCAGCGCCCCGGGCACCTCGCCGGTCGGCACGCGTTCGGCGAGCCTCGGCAGCGCCGAAAGGTCGCTCCACCGCCACGCTTCTTCGCGGTTCGAAGGAAGGGCGAGCAGGCTCACGCCGCCAGCTCCCCATAGCCTTCGCGCTCGAGCGCCCGGGCGAGCTCCGGCCCGCCGGAGCGGACGATCCGCCCGCCAGCGAGGACGTGGACGAAATCGGGCTCCACGATGTCGAGCAGGCGCTGATAATGAGTGATCAGCAGCACTGCCTTGTCGGGCTTTCGCATGATCCGATTGATGCCATTGCCGACGACGCGCAAGGCATCGATGTCGAGGCCGCTGTCGGTCTCGTCGAGGATGGCCAGGCGCGGATCGATGATCCCGAGCTGGACCATCTCGTTCCTTTTCTTCTCGCCGCCTGAGAAGCCGACATTCACGCTGCGCTTCATCATCTCCATGTCGAGCCCGAGCGCATCGGCCTGCGCGCGGGCGACGCGCAGGAACTCGCCCGCGCTCAGCTCCTGCTCGCCCCGCGCCCGGCGCTGGGCGTTGAGCGCAGTGCGCAGGAACTGGACGTTGGAGACGCCCGGTATCTCGACCGGATATTGGAAGCCGAGGAACATGCCCCTGGCCGCCCGCTCGTGCGGCTCCAGCGCGAGCAGATCCTCGCCGTCCAGCGTCACCGAACCTTCGGTCACCTCGTAGCCCGGCCGCCCGGCGAGCACGTAGGACAGGGTCGACTTGCCCGACCCGTTCGGCCCCATCACCGCATGGATCTCGCCCGGGTTCAGGGTCAGGCTGATCCCCTTGAGGATTGGCTTGCTGTCGACAGTGGCGTGGAGGTTTTCAATCTTGAGCATTCGATGCCTCACGTGACGGAGGGGATATCCACCTGAGCAGCGCTGCGAGTATTGCCGTCCATGCCACACAGCCGAGCAAAAGCAGCCCGGCCTTCGTCCATGTCGCGAGATCGCCGCCTCCTTCGAGGAGCATCGAGAAGAAGAGTGCGACGGCGGGGATTGCGAAAAACATCAGGGCGAGGAATCCGATAATGCCGAATCCGCAGGCTAGAGGCAGGAGAACAGCACGAACCCTCATCCCACGCTCCCCTCGAGGCTGATCCCCAGCAATTTCTGCGCCTCCACCGCGAACTCCATCGGCAGCTGCTGCAGCACCTGGCGGGCGAAGCCGTTGACGATGAGGGCGACGGCGTCCTCCTGGGAGAGGCCGCGGCTCATCGCGTAGAAGAGCTGGTCGTCGCTGATCTTCGAGGTGGTCGCCTCGTGCTCTATCTGTGCGCTGGGGTTACGCACCTCGATATAGGGCACGGTGTGGGCGCCGCATCTGTCGCCGAGCAGCAGCGAATCGCATTGGGTGAAGTTGCGGACATTCTCGGCGCCGCCGTTCACCCGCACCAGCCCCCGATAGGTGTTGTTCGATCTGCCCGCGCTGATCCCCTTGGAGACGATCGTCGAGCGGCTCCCCGCGCCGATATGGATCATCTTGGTGCCGGTATCGGCCTGCTGGAAATTGTTGGTGACCGCGACCGAATAGAATTCGCCGACGCTGCCCTCGCCCTTCAGGATGCAGGAGGGATATTTCCAGGTGATCGCGCTGCCGGTCTCGACCTGCGTCCAGCTGACTTTCGAGCGTGCGCCGGCGCACATCGCGCGCTTGGTGACGAAATTGTAGATGCCGCCGCGCCCCTCGGCATCGCCCGGATACCAGTTCTGCACGGTCGAATATTTGATCTCCGCATCCTCGTGCGCATAGAGCTCGACCACGGCGGCATGGAGCTGGTTCTCGTCGCGCTGGGGGGCGGTGCAGCCTTCTAGATAGGAGACGTAGCTGCCTTTGTCGGCGACGATCAGGGTGCGCTCGAACTGGCCGGTATTCTCGGCGTTGATCCGGAAATAGGTGCTGAGCTCCATCGGGCAGCGCACGCCCTCCGGCACGTAGACGAAGGTGCCGTCGGAGAAGACCGCGCTGTTGAGGCACGCGAAATAATTGTCGCGCTGCGGCACCACCGCGCCGAGATATTTGCGGACCAGCTCGGGATATTCGCGGATCGCCTCGCTGATCGAGAGGAAGATGACGCCGGCCTTCTTCAGCTCCTCGCGGAAGGTCGTGGCCACCGACACGGAGTCGAAGACGGCGTCGACCGCCACCTTGCGCGCGCCCTCGACGCCGGCGAGGACCTTCTGCTCCTCGATCGGGATGCCGAGCTTCTCATAGGTGCGGCGGATCTCCGGATCGAGCTCATCCAGCGAGGCCAAAGTCGGCTTCCGCTTGGGCTCGGCATAATAATAAGCGTCCTGGAAATCGATCTCGGGGATGTCGAGCTTGGCCCAGCTCACCTCCGCCATGGTCAGCCAGGCGCGATAGGCCTTGAGCCGCCATTCGAGCATCCACTCCGGCTCCTTTTTCTTCGCCGAGATGAAGCGGATCGTGTCCTCGCTGAGGCCCTTTGGCGCGAACTCCTGCTCGATGTCCGAGGAGAAGCCCCATTCGTAATTGGAGGCGCGCTCGGCCGCGTCCTGGGCCGCCTTGTTGCGGACCTCGCTCATGCGCGTACCTCGGCGAGGCTGGAGAGGCTGACGCCCTGGAGCGCGCCGCGGACCGCGACATTCACCACGCCCATGTGCGGGCGCACCTGGCAGGCGCTTTCCAGCGCGCATTGATGGCGCTCGGCATCGACGCAGCTGGTCATCTCGATCGGCCCCTCGACCGCCTCGACGATATCGGCGAGGCTGATCTCGCCCGCGGGCCGCGAAAGGCGGAAGCCGCCGCCGGTGCCGCGCGCGGTCGCGAGCAGGCCCGCGGCGGCGAGCCGTCCGGTCAGTTTCTGCGCGGTCGGCAGCGGAATCCCGGTCTCGGCCGCGAGCAGGGTCGCGCTGAGCCGCGCGCCCGCCGGATGGCGCGCGGCCGCGGCCATCATCACGACCGCATAATCGGCAAGGCTGGTGAGGCGCATCTTAATCGGACCGATTCGTTCCGATTGGGCATCTGGGCTTTTCGAGAGGGGAAATCAAGCTTTGCGTCCAACCTCAGCCCGTCATCCCGGACTTGATCCGTGATCCATGAACACCGCCGTCGAAGAGCTCATGAGCGCCGTGTTCATGGATGCTGAATCAAGTTCAGCATGACGCTAAGGGGCGTGCGTGGCGCTTTACCCCCTCCTGCGGCCCTTCGCTTTCGCGCTCGATGCGGAGCGGGCGCATCGCGCGACGATCGCAACGCTGAAGCTGTTGCCGCCGGGAAAGCCCGCCGGGCCCGATCCCGTGCTGTCGGTCCAGGTCGCCGGGCTCGATTTCCCCAATCCGGTCGGGCTCGCGGCCGGGTTCGACAAGGATGCCGAGGTCTTCCGGCAGATGCTCGGCTTCGGCTTCGGCTTCGTCGAGGTCGGGACGCTGACGCCCCTGCCGCAGCAGGGCAATCCGAAGCCGCGCCTGTTCCGTCTCGCCGGCGATCGGGCGGTGATCAACCGGATGGGCTTCAACAATGAAGGCCAGAACGCGGCGCTGACGCGGCTCAAGGCGCGGCGCCGCGGCGGGCTGGTCGGGGTCAATATCGGCGCCAACAAGGAGAGTTCGGACCGCATCGCCGATTATTCGGCCGGCGTTGCCGCGATGACCGGGGTTGCGGACTATCTCACCGTCAACATCTCCTCGCCGAACACGCCGGGCCTTCGCGATCTCCAGGACGAGGGCGCGCTCGACGCCTTGCTTGCCGCGGTCAGCGAGGCGCGCGGGGCCGGTCCGCCGATCTTCCTGAAGGTCGCGCCCGATCTGGAGCCCGTGCAGATCGATGCGATCGCCCGGATCGCGATCGCGCGGAAGCTCGACGCTTTGATCGTCGGCAACACGACAGTGAGCCGGCCGACGCTCGCCTCCCCCCATCGAGGCGAGATGGGCGGGCTTTCCGGCGCGCCGCTGAAGCGGCTGGCGCTCGCGCGGCTGCGCGAT
>JADMIO012736565.1_pt1 | contig 13051 bp, 16 predicted proteins | sample 8958161 | NCBI WGS metagenome assembly JADMIO01 (sample SAMN16585339, study PRJNA669376) | soil metagenome | isolation source: Crop rotation soil | place: USA: Cullars Rotation, Alabama | collected 2011 | reverse complement strand
TGACGGCAAGAGAGGTCAAAGCGCTGAGAACCAAAAATCCTAGAGCTATACTCGCCGTAGACATAACCTCGAGCGCCGGTTCGGTGCCCAATATCATCAAGGACGCGGACATCTGGTATTTTTCCGTACAAAAAGGCTTCGGCTTGCCCGCCGGACTTGCTATCGCCATAATTTCGCCCGAAGCATATGAACGCTCCCTTTTGCTGACCAAAAAAAACGAGAACAGGGCGGGGCTATGGGCCTGGGAAAGACTCGATGAAATGATGGCTGACGGACTGCATCAGACGCCGCATACGCCGAATGTATTGAATATCTACTTATTGGGAGAACAATGCAGAAGGTGGAATAAAGACGGCGGACTTAAGAAAAGAACGGTGGCGGTCCTAAGGAAAAAGGAACTTTTTGAAAAATGGGTCTCGGCGAGTAAGTCCTTCTCCTATTTTGTGAACGACCCCGCGCACCGATCCGATACGGTGTTCGTTGTCGAAGGAGCGCCTGAGAAGCTTAAGAAAGCGCGTCTACACCTCGAAAAAAACGGCATCGAGCTCGGGGCAGGCTATGGAAAAATCCGCAAAAACACCTTCCGGATAGCGAATTTTCCGGCGGTAACTGAAACTACGATGAAAAAAACGTTTGCGCTTCTGACCGAAAATTTTGACTGAATAGTGTATTCTGAGGGAATGCCTCACCTACGGTCGCATATCGAAGATGCGTACCGCAATCACGCGACCCTGTTCGTCTACTACGGGCTACGCGTACTTGTCGTACTCGCTTCAATTCTTTTCCTCATACGCGGAGATTGGGAGTCTTTTGCCTCCACCCTTCTCGTTGCCGCTCTTATGTCTATCCCGTCATTCTTGCGGCAGCGGTACCGGTTGTATCTGCCGTTTGCCATAGATTTCGGAATGGTCCTGTTCATATTTCTTTCCCTTTTTTTGGGCGGTATTGACGACCTCTACGGTTTCATTCCTATCTGGGATAAGTTCGTACATTTTCAATCGGGTCTCTTATTGAGCGGCACTGGATACGTCGTAATATACCTTCTTAGCGAGTCTGAACAGACGCCGATAGAACTTTCGCCCGGCTTTATCGCACTTTTCGCGGTGGTTTTTTCTCTCGCGATAGGCGCTGTCTGGGAAATCGCGGAGTTTACCGGAGACTACCTTTTTCACTCGCACTGGCAAGCCGGAAATGCCGATACCATGTGGGACCTCGTGGCAGACCTCGGCGGAGCGGTTGTATTCTCCGTTACCGGATATTTCTGGATGTATCGGCACAAAAGGCTACCCTTTACGCCATTAGTTCTGAAATTCATGCAAGAAGCGCGCAAAGTGGCGAAGGTCGCAAAAAAAGCGTCGCAAAACGCTATACGAGAGCTTAACGATTGAATTCGACTTGCTGCTGGGATGCTCTTTCCCACGCATTATTGAATCCGAAATGGTACCCGAGGAAATAGCCGAGTAAGAGCGCGCCTATAACGATAAGTCCCCGTAGCATTACTTTTATTGTACCGTATTTTTCGCGGTCGGCGCGTACACTGACAAAAGAGCGAACAGGAAACTAAGGACCAGGGGGCCAAGAAAAATGCCCAACGGGCCGAAATACGAAATACCGCCGAATATGGAAAGCAATACAAAAAGCGGGTGCATCTGCATGCCGTGTCCGACGAATCGCGGAGCAAGGACATTATCAACGAGACCGACGAGTAGGAGTCCCCATAAAAGGAGCCCGAGGGCTTGCGGCCAGCCATAGACGACAAGTGCGTACAGAATGCCAGGTGCGAAAACAATGGTGATACCTATGGCGGGAATGAGCCCCCCGATGCCGCCGACAAGACCCCACAATATTGCGTTTGGAATGCCAAAAAACATGAATCCGACCGCTGTCAAAGCGCCTCTGATGAGAACGATGAGCAGGTTCCCTCGTATGACGGAGTTTACCGCGCTGTTGAGCTGACGGAAAATAAGTTCGTCGTCTTTATTCGGTAACGGGCTCAGCTCTACGATGGACTTCTTTATCGATTCGCCATCCCGTAAAAAGAAGAATAACGCGCAGAAAAAAATAAAAAGATCCAGAAGCACGGATGCGATACTTGAAAATGCATCGGTGAAATGCCCGGATATCCATACGACCGACTCTCGCATATAGGTACTAAGGTTTCCTGCAAAGTTGTCGGAAAAATTGGCTCCGAAGACGTCTTCCGGCAACGCGTTCTGAACCTGCTTTAAAAGAGCTGAGCTGTCTTTAGCGAAACTGCCGTCCCCGATGGAACCGTACAATCTTGCTGCTTCAAAACCTATTTGGGTAAGTACATACGCAAGCGGCACTAATATGCCTATGCCGACGATCACGAGCGTCGTTATGGCGGCAAGGTCCTCGTGGCCTTCCATCCGATGCTTAAGATAAGTATAGAGAGGCTGCAGAACAGTTGCGAAGGCTGCGGCTAGCGCCAACGGAATAAGGAATGGCAAAAGTATCTGGAACGACAGGAAAACTGCAGCCGCTATAAGGACGAGAGGAAAGTACTGCGCGAAACCCTTAGGGCTCATGTCCACAGTATAGCATTTACGCCTACGCGCTATCTTTTTCCTGGAAGCGGAACGTTATGGTGGCGAGTGTTATAAGGATGACGCACCATACGAGCATGCCCAAGAGATTCCAGGCGATGTCTGAGACGCCGGCGCCCTTGGTCCAGACGTCTCTCAGCGCTGTCGAGAAAAAAGTAAGCGGCAGATATTTCGCCACCATCTGCAACCACCATGGCATTTGTGATATGGCGAAGAACGTCCCGCCGAGGAAAAGCATCGGAAAAACAACGAGGTTTGCTATCGCCGGGACAGAGTCGGTGGTCTTTGCCAGCCCCGAGATGGTGTAGCCAAGTCCCAAAAACATCGTTGCGCCGAGGATGACTATAAGGAACAAAAGCAAATACGACCCGACCACGTGCGCATGGAAAAGGATGATACCCATAACGATGAATATTGCCGCTTGGAGAACGGAGACGATAAGCCGCGTTATCGTATTTGCGGCGACGAACTGGACCGGTCGCATCGGGGTCGCCAGAAGCCGCTTCAGTGTACCCTTTTCCTTGTACTGAGTGAAAACGAAGGCCACAGAAAATACGCTCATTTGCATGATGGAAAGCGCTATCAGCCCGGGAAGGAGAAATTCAATGTAGCGCAAATTATGCGCATTGACCGCTTCTTCGCGTATGGAAACCAGCGGCTGAAGATCCGCCTGCGCGAGCGTCATCTTATTAATGCCTTGATTGAGGATGGATAAGACCGCCTGGGCCTCGCCCGCTTTTCCTGCATTCGTGTATGCAGTAATCGACTCAGAGGACTGCCCTTTCGCCGCCGGAATAGTTGAGTCCGGGACGTCGAGGATAACAGCGCGGTTACCTTCGTCTAGCTGGACTTTTTCGCTTTCTAGGTCGCCCTCGTGGATGGCGAAGGTCGGGAACTTCTTTATTTCTTGTATGAACTGCGCGGTGGCAGGGTTTGGCGAATGCGTAACGAGCCCTACGTCTATAGTCGTCGGCTTATCAAAACCGATGTAGCCGAAAATGAGCATTATCATCAAAGGCATAAAAAGCGTAAAGAAAAGCGCCTGACGGCTTCGCAGGAACATCTTTATCGATGCGATGGTGAGCTTGTAGGTCGTATACCACATAGTATTTATTCGCGAAGGGCGTGACCGGTAAGGTTCAAGAAAACATCTTCAAGATTCGCCTGCTGCTGGACCACGGGTTTAGAAAAACCGGTCTCCAGAAGCTTTTGTATCAACTTTTTCGGCGTCGAAAGTTCTATGACATTCCCGTGATCCATGATTGCTACCCGGTCGCAAAGGATCTCCGCTTCATCCATGTAATGCGTCGTGATAACGACGGTCGTTCCCTTCGCTTTTATCTTGCGTATCAGGTCCCAAAGATGCCTGCGTGCTTGCGGGTCTAGTCCGGTGGTAGGTTCGTCAAGAAAAAGTACCTTCGGCTCATTTACCAATCCGATAGCAATGGAAAGCCGCTGGCGCTGGCCTCCTGAGAGCTCTTTCGCTTGGTTTTTAGCTTTGTCGGTCAATTCGACTTCCGCCAGCAAGTCCATTGGGTTAACGCGCCTACCGTAGAGCGCTGCAAATGTATCTATGAGCTCCGCTAGGTTGAGGTTTTCGAAGAAAGTAGAGGCCTGGAGCTGAACGCCTATCACTTCTTTCACCGCATCCGTTTCTTTATCGACGTTTTTACCGTCGAGAATAACCGTTCCCGATGTCGGACGTTTCAGTCCCTCGATTATCTCAAGAGTGGTGGTTTTTCCTGCGCCGTTTGGGCCGAGTATTCCGAAAGTCTCCCCTTTTTCTACTGAAAAAGAGATGCCGTTCACGGCGGTGAAATCGCCGTATTTTTTTACGAGATCCCGTATTTCGATGATATGCGTCATGTCGGAGCTAATAGTATAAGCATACGCGACCGTAATGGAAAGCGCATGAAAGCATGAGAGTGCGAGAGGGAAAATCAAAACACCGCCTTCAGACGGTGTTTTGATTCGAATATCTCCACTGAGTTACCAGTTACTGCTTGAACTGGTCTGCCAGTCATGATTGGAGTCGCTCCAATCACTGGAATCGTTATCCGAGCTGTTTGACTTATCGCCGTTACAGTCCGAGTTATCGCGATTCGAGTCTTTGTTGTCGTTGTTCCAATTGTCGTGATTGTCATTCCAATTATTGCCGCTGGAATCTGAATTCCACGAGCTGGTCGAGGAGTTCCAATTCGAACAATGCATACTGTTCCAATTATTCCAGTCATCTGAACTCCATGAATCTTTGCCGCTCCAATTCATTTGGGAGCATTTCGTCGTGTCGCCACAGTGTCTGCTATTCCAGTTGTTCCAATTGTCGCTGGACCAGCTGTTGTGATTGTTCCAATCCATCTGGTCGCAATTACGGTTGTCTTTTCCGCTGTTGTCCCAGTTATTGTTCTGGTTGTTGCCGTTCCAGCTATTACTGTCGTCATTTCTGTTGTTGTCCCAATTATTATTGCTGCTGCTGTCGTTCCAATTACTATTGTCTTTATTGCTGTTGTCCGACCATGATGAATGGTCATTGTTCCAGCTGTTGTCTCCTTTGTTCCCGTCCCAGGCGGATGCCGAAAGCGGGCCTGCGAACAATAAAAGCGCTCCTGCGGCGCCTGCAATTGTTGCCAGGTATTTTGTGCGTGTGAGTGAAGTTTGCATGTTGATACATTACGTATAAGTTAAATAAGAATCGTGAGTTGAGTACTATCGACCTCGCGAAAGAATACCCCCTCCCCCGTGAAAGGCGGGTTAATCGGGACAGGCGCTAATTAAGATGCTATTAAAATTCTAAGCGCGAGCGAAGCGTTGCAATTCCCTGCAATATTTGCTTATCCGTTTCAGGATCTTTTTCTATATCCAAAATGGTAGCGAGAAAGACTTCGTCTATCGCCTGTTCGTTATCGAAAAGGTAGGATGGAAATTCAGCGAATCGTTCGAAATATTCCAGAAATGCCGCCTTACGTACCGACGGCTCGGGGGAAAGGACTTCCGATTTCATTTTCTCGAAATTAAACTTTTCAAGCTTCTTTTTTTCCGCAGGAAGCATGCCCCATACGGAGGTTTTCTTTCTCGTACTGCCGGGCTGACGGGACCCGTCATCCTGAGGTGCCTTTTTATACATCGGAATTTAACCGACGAACGTAAGAGCCTTGCCGCGCTTTCCCGCTCGCCCGGTTCGGCCTATGCGGTGCACGTAGTCTTCGTACGAAGTCGGCAGGTCGAAGTTTATCACATGAGATACGTCCGCGACGTCTATGCCGCGTGCGGCCACGTCTGTTGCCACCAAGACTTGCACCTGGTCGTTCTTGAATTGCTCGAGTGCCCGCTGCCTTTTGCTTTGGCTCTTGTTGCCGTGTATCGATTCGGCCGAAATACCGCGCTCACGGAGGTTTTTAGATAGCTTCTCGACGCCGTGCTTGGTGCGTCCAAAAACCAGCACCTTCTTGAATTCGGGCTGCGTGATAAGGTCGTGCAGTACGTCTATCTTTTGCTTTCCGTCGACTCGCACGACATCCTGATGAACCAACGCCGCGGTATCACCGGTTTTAACCGATACGCGAACCGGGTTAATGAGAAAACTTGAGATAAGCGACTCTATTTCCTTGGAAAGCGTCGCGGAAAAGAAAAGCGTATGCCGCTCTTTCGGCATTTTAGCGAGGATGAACTTCATATCATGAATGAAGCCCATGTCGAGCATGCGGTCCGCTTCGTCGAGAACTACCGTATTGAAGCGCGATAGGTCAAGCACGCGGCGTTCAATAAGGTCTTTGAGACGGCCGGGAGTCCCCACGAGGAACATGGGGTCGTTGCGCATAGCGCGTATCTGCGGACTAATGCCGGTACCGCCTACTGCGCAAACGGAGCGAAAGCCGGAGCCGGCTGAAAATGCGCGGAATTCTTCTTCGACCTGCTGCGCGAGCTCGCGGGTCGGTACTATGACTATGACGCGCTCGTTCCTGTTTTTTACCACTTTGTCGAGAAGCGGGATAAGGAATGCGCCGGTTTTCCCGGTGCCGGTGTTTGCGATGCCGACAATGTCGCGGCCTTGGAGAATGTGCGGAATGGCCTGGTCCTGGATAGGAGTCGGCGTCGTGTAGCCTTTGCGAATGACGTTTGCTTTTATGCGTTCATCGATGGCAAAGTCTGCAAAAGAATTATTCGGTGTGAAAACTACCGGCTCTTCCGCGACAGAGACTTTGTTTATAAAACGAGAGACATCGATGCGCTGAGAAGGCGCTTTAAAGCCTCCGCCTCGGCTGCCACGAAATGGCCGGCCGCCGCGAAAGTTACCTGATGAGTACGATGAGCGATTTCCGCCGCCACGGTGCGATCTGTACGAACTGTTGAAGTGCCCTGACATAATGTTTATATGCCCGAATTTAACGGGCTTTTCCGCGTATAGCGGACTAAAAATATTGTCTAACCGGCTCGGGATAGGTTCGCGCCCCTAGGAGTTGCGGGCGGCCTTGGTAATCCCAAAGCAAAAACCAATAGAGACTGTTTGACCCGATAATACTAGCAGATAAGCCTTTATTTGTCAAATGCTAGCCGTTTGCGACTTCTAAAACGCTCTTCACCGTATTGTCAACGATTCCTGTACAGTCGACCGGGATCGCCCCTTTTTCCAGCATTTTTTGTTCCCATGAATCTTTCCAGCTCAAAACCCACTCCTGGACATCCGCAGTCTGCGCAAAATCATTATCGGTGCGAGTGGAAAGCCTTTCGCGTACGCGTTCGGGTGAAGTTCGTAGCAATATGACGATATCGAAGATGTGAAATATGTCGTCCATGTTCGTCGCGTAGCCGCAATAAAACGTGCGGGCGGTGGAATTCGCGTCTATAAGGTCCTTTAGAAGTTTCGTATCGCAATACCAGATGGCGCTCTGGATCTTTTCCAGATTATGGTCGTGATGCCCTACAGGCTCACGCGTCACCGCGTGGATGCGGGTAAAGATACCGGGAACATAATCCAAGTCGTGGGCGGCTTCTCCCCTTTCCTGCAAGACTTTGCAGATGGTTGATTTGCCGCAACCCGGGACACCGACTATGAGTACCGATTTTTTCATCATGACCCTATCGGGAATCGAACCCGAGTTAACAGCTTGAAAAGCTGCTGTCCTAACCACTAGACGATAGGGCCTGTCTAGCCCGTAAAATACGCTGTAATCAAAATAGCGGATTCCGCTGAAAACTTGACTACCCGCGGGCTTCGCGTGGCATAGTAGCGTATTTTAAGGGTGAAATAAAGTGTGTTATCGTGCCCAGATTGGAGAGGTGGCTGAGTGGTCGAAAGCACCGGTTTCGAAAACCGGCAGGCTAGAAATGGTCTCGAGGGTTCGAATCCCTCCCTCTCCGCCGTTAGTAGAAACATCATGGAAAAAGATCGGATCTACAAAATGAGTTTTGCAAGGGTCTATCCGCTCTACATTAAAAAGGCAGAGAGAAAAGGGCGGACGAAAAAAGAAGTCGATGAAATAATCCTTTGGCTGACTGGATACGACCAGAAACGTTTGCAAGCGCAGCTGAAAAAGCAAACCGACTTTGAAACTTTCTTTGCAGAAGCTCCGCTTTTAAATCCCTCTCGAACCCTTATCACGGGGGTAGTCTGCGGCGTCCGGGTCGAGGACATCAAAGAGCTTACAATGCGGGAAATTCGGTATTTGGATAAACTCATTGACGAGCTTGCAAAAGGCAAGTCCATGGAGAAGATCCTGCGGTCCTAATTTCAGACGAAAATTATATTCGAGTGATAAAATGCCGACATGAGAAAAGTCATCGTTATATCAATGATTACTCTCGACAATGTCATGCAGGGCCCGGGTGACCCTCAAGAAGATACGTCGGGCGGTTTCAAATACGGCGGCTGGACTGTGCCCTTTTCCGACCCGCATATGTGGGAGGCGTTGCAGGGAGAATTAGGACATCCTTTCGATTTATTGCTTGGAAGAAAAACGTATGACATTTGGAATGCGTATTGGCCGAAACATGAAGATAACTTCATCGGAGCGGCTTTTAATAAGGCGACAAAATATGTAGCTTCCACGCACCCGATAGAGAGCCCGTGGGAAAAGACGACCATACTCGCAGACGCAGAGGAAATTAAAAAACTAAAGCAATCGGAGGGACCGGAACTGCAGGTTCATGGCAGCGGCAATCTTATCCAAACGCTTCTTAAAAATGACCTCGTGGATGAACTGCGTCTGCGCATTTTCCCTATTACGCTAGGGACCGGCAAGCGCCTTTTTGACGGCGGCCAGATCCCAGCGGCATTTGAGCTAGAAGACTGCACGCCGACTAAAAGCGGAGTCATTTTTGCTAATTTCAGACGTAACGGAGAAGTTAAAACAGGCTCGTTCTTATAACTCATAACTCATTCTGGCCGTCCGAGTAATGGTACACTTCATATAAATAACAATAATCAAAAAGCATGAAAAACAACAAAGTGTATGTATTGGTTGTTTTAGTGGTGCTTATAGCTGGCGCATTGGTGTGGTGGTTCCTGTCTCAGGGAGAGAAAGCACCTTCCACGTCTTCCAGCTCAACATCAGCACCGGTACATATCAGCACACGGGAAGACCTGACGTACCCTAAGGGCGATGGTCTCTGGATAGTAATAGATTACGATAAAAATATTCCGGCTAGCCAGCAACTTGTTGATCTAACCGGCTGGTCTGTGAGAAGCGCAGTAAGCGGCAAGAGTTTTACGATAGGCAAAGTTACGTTGGGTGACGGAACGGACGGTCTCGCGATTATGACCGCGGGCAAACCCGCGGGCATCAGCGGAGGTGAAGGAGAAATTCACGAAACATTTGGAGAATCGTCTATTGCCTGGGGCCGAGAACACGACACTATCCAGTTGGTAAATTCGTCGGGCTCGGTAATCGATACGTATTCGTATTAAATTCTGACTAATCCTTCTCAGCGAAGCTTAAACGGCTTCCATGGGGATTTTTCGGGCTTTTCTAGCTTTTCTTTTTCTTTCGGTTCCGTCATAGCTGAAAATTCCCATTCCCGCACGTTAGGTATATGCGTTTCAGAAATTATCCGCAGAATCCGTATTGGTTCCCTACTGACTTTCCAGTCCCCGCCATATATAGCCCCCTCTCCGCTCGGATCGTCCTCGAATTTAATATCATCTGGAATCTCCAGCTCAAGAATCCATGCTTCGTTGGTGTCCTTGCCGATAACATCGAGGGCAAACTCTCCTTGCTTGAACGGCGTCATCGATACGTGGGCGAGAAGCTCCGGCGAGGACACATTCCTTCCTAGTTCAATTTTCATTCCAGACCTCAAATGCTCGAGCTGCTCTTTCGTTTTTGCGGCGTAATATACGGTGGCCATGGGGACGAATAAAAGCATTTTACCATTTCCCGGAACACGATTTACCGCACGGTGTCGTACATGACAGGTCCTTGGTCCTGATTCAATATCTCCGGCACGAGCGGCACTATGATGTTCTTCGGATAGTACTGCTCGCCTTCCGGGGCTTTTGTCACCGGGAAACTTAACGCCGGGACGTAGAGTTCTTGCGATTCACCGTTGACGTAGTTGTAGGTGTGCATGAGGACTTTCGTAGGCGTACCGACCTCTGCTTCTATTTTCGCAATGGTCACGCCGTCGGATTCCTGCGGCACCCATGAGTGCGGACCGCCCTTACTTACCACTGAGAGTATCTTCTCGCTATCCGTCTCGAGCTTGTACTCTGAGCTCGTATAAGTCTGGGCGGTGAGCCCGTAGACGGACATTACTTTTTTATCGCGGACGCTCACGCCGACTTGAAGACCATATGGGTACGCGCCGTCCTCGTAAACTGCCGCGCCCGCAATTTTAAGCGGATAGGTAACGGTGATTTGTTCCGGTGCAAATTGTGGCTGACTGTCAGCGGCCAGAGCGACTGGAGAGCCTTGTATCTCAGGGTCGCCATAATTCTCCAGCGAGATAGCATGCTCATCCAGGAATTTCCGAGCGATCGCTATTGCCTCTTCGTCTTTCAGCATCGCGCTTAGAGGCAGTTGTTCCGTGACCTTGCCGTTGAGTCCAGGCCACTGAGTGTAATTCGGATTGATGCTTATCATCCCCTCGTCGAAATTTGCCTGAATCGAATAGCCGAAGGGCTTATCTTCAGCGAGCTCGAATGATCGCACTCGCATATCGGCAAAGCCGTTCATGTTCATGAGACCGAAGTTGAATTTCTTAAGCTGGGATGCAATCTGCCCGCTTGAAACGGAATTCTTTATGCGACTGTATACGTCACCGTTCGCGGGGAGTTCAAGAGGCTCCCCTTTGTACGCGTAGGAATATACCGTAATGGGACCTTGAGGAACCATCATGCGCGCATCAGAAGTGCCCCCTCCCGCGCCGTACGCCATATTGGCAGAGATTTTTGCTGGCTCAGCTGTTGCGGTTGGCGCGACAGAATTACTTACTGCTTGCGCTGCCATGGGCGCCGTATTTTCCGGAGAGCCTGCGCCGCGGCCACCCGTTTCGGCTTGGAGCGTACCGTACGCATCTGCTTCCAGATGCTGTATCTGTTGATTCATTGCAAAGACCGCGCTTGTGCTGTTGCCGCCAACGCCGATTCCCTGATTTGCGGCGTAAAATCCGAGTGGTACGACCAAAAGGACGGCGAGTATGCCCAAAACGAAGTAGCGGCCGCTAAAAAAAGGTGAGAATGGCGAAGGCGTCGGTGCGCCGAGAAGCCTTGAACGCAGAGAAGCTACGAATGCAGGGTCCAGCCGCGTGTCCGGCTTTTTTGCTAAAAACTCCGCTATAATCTGCCGTATCTCCGTCTCATGTTCCTTGAAGCCTGGATCAATTTCTATCAATTCTTGCACTATGTTGTTTATGTTTTTATTCATACGGTGTGTAATGCCACTAGTAATATTGCAAAGACTCCCGCCGGCACTGACTTTTTCAGCTGCGCGATAGCCCGCGAATAGATCATCTTGGAGTTCCCTTCTGACTTTCCAACTATCTCTGCTATCTCTTTGTAGGAGAGCTCTTGCCAGAGCCGCAATATCAGAATGTCGCGCTGTATCCCGGAGAGCGTTTTCAGATGCTTCTGCACCTCGACGAGAGCTCGCTTGGTCTCCGTGTCGCGCACCAGGTCGTCGTCTCCCGCCAAATCCCACACATCGTCAATGTCCGTCGTTGGCCGGGCCGTACGGTAGTGGTCCCTGATTGCGTTATGCGCTATCGCGTAGAGCCATGCCCGGAAAGAGCGGTCGGTATCGAACTGTCCGATGCTCTTTAGCGCTTTGAAGAACGTTTCGGAGGTAAGGTCCTCTGCCGTTTCTTTGTGGTGCGTTTTGTAGTAGATGAAATCGAATATTGCTTTGACGTATGCATCATAAAGCTCCGCAAATCTAGCAGTATCGCCTCTGGCGCAGGCTTCCACGATGGCCTTTTCGTCTTGCATATCGGATTTCTGTCCGCTACATCATATAATACGACGAGCTAAATGATTAGTAACAACCTTCATGTAGGCTTCCCGTTTCCACAGCGCGCGCCTCTGCAAAGCGTGTATAGTAATGTTCGTCATGAATGAAAATGCAGTTTTTTATTTCGCATACGGCTCGAACATGTCTTCGAGCGTCTTTACCCATGGTTTCCGGAAGATAAAACCTATCACGGCCGAACGAGCCGTCCTAAACGGCTACCGGCTTGCTTTCAGCGAACCGGGCATCCCTTTCTTTGAGCCAGCTTATGCCAATATAGAAAATGATGACGAGGCGAGGTGCGAAGGCGTTTTGTACCGTATTACGCCTGAAGACATGGATTGGCTGGACATCTCCGAGGGAGGCCGTGCGTACAATATCATCAACGTTCCAGTGGAAGGCTCACAGAGCGGTATAGTAGAAGCGCAAACGTTCCAGAGTAAAGCCGTAGCGCACGGACTCCTCCCCTCAAAGCGCTACCTAGACATCTTGCTTCACGGGGCCGAAGAGCATGGACTATCGGAGATATGGCTTACTATGCTTCAAAATCAGCCGCATGTTGACCGCACGCATGTGAGATGGCTTCGAAATATAGTCATTGGCTTCATCCGCTGGGGAAGAATCTGGGGTTTGCCGCATCCTTTCCGGTGGTGGAAGAACCACCACATTAAAAAAACTGCCAGGAGACTCATGATGCATAGGCGTAATTAAATTTATGCTTCGATGCCGGGAGTATATCCGAGCACTTTCTTGCTGTGGATGGCTTTCAGCGCATTTATATACCTGAACGGCGTATCGGAGTACGGTCCAGCCTTTTCAAAGCCTATGAGTGTCTTTTTGTTGGAAAAGCCGAGGATAGTTATGGAATGGTGCGCATAATTCTCCTTTCCGTCTTTTGGCTTGAAGAAAGATATGCGTACCGGAAAACTTTTCCGCATAAGAGCATTCTTAAATTCTTCATACGAAGAAAACAGCTCGGTATTGGCTTCTACCTGTTCGTGCCCGGCATATTGCGGGTCAGTATTGTTGGGTTCAAAGAGGTCT
>JADMIO011135921.1_pt1 | contig 13051 bp, 4 predicted proteins | sample 8958161 | NCBI WGS metagenome assembly JADMIO01 (sample SAMN16585339, study PRJNA669376) | soil metagenome | isolation source: Crop rotation soil | place: USA: Cullars Rotation, Alabama | collected 2011 | reverse complement strand
TTTTGGGCCGCCCGAATCTGCTTTTGCGCCTCTCGTGGAACTCCGCCTCAAATCCTCGCGCGAGTGGTCGCCGCAACACGTTACGGCCCCTCGAGTTAGAGATTTATTGAAAATCTCGGCCCGGTTTTGATCGCTGATTGCGATTTCAAATACAGAGGGATCGCGGTGCGCGCGAACCCATCGTCGCAACGGACTTACTGATGAACAACGAGTAGCCACACCTAAGCGTTCGGCCAGGAATGCCGGCCTGTTTAAGCAACGGATCTGCTAACGATCAAGTCTTGTCGACCCGCGCCAAAAAAATGGCCGTGGTTGGGCCGCTGAAGGACTGCGCGCTGATATCCCCTTCAACGCATCTTGGACGCCGTCACACGTTCTGAATTATTTTCGGCAATGTCGCCATTTTATCCTCGCGCGGTGATTGACAGCTTGTCGTAATCCATTACGATTCCAATCGTTTTGCGCGAATTCTTGCGCCATTCTTAGGACTATTGATTGCGATATTCTCGCCTCTCTCTTCAATAAATACCATGAAGAAACGTACCTTGGTCTCAGCCTTTCGTCGCGGTTCCGTGAGTTCTCGGCGGATTCAAGAGCGGCGTAAGAAACGCGCTCGCACGCTGTTGTTCGAGCAGATGGAAGACCGCCGGGTGCTCACCTCGCCTTGGCAAAACATGAGCGTTCCGAATGATGTCGACGCGAACGGACAAGTCAATGTCACCGACGCCAACATCATTCAGTCAATGATCGCCGCCAATGGAGGGAACTCCATTTCGGTCCCTGCAAATGGATCAGGTCCTCCGTATCCGGACGCGAACGGAGACTGGGTTGTGAATATGGCCGATTGGCAGCAAGTCAACTCCGGGATGGGGGGCGGCGGTGGCCCACCGCCAGGCGGCCCGCCGCCAGGCGGCATCCCTCCGACCATCTCGATTACGTCATCGCCGGGAAGCGTCAGTGAAATGCAGGTGTTCACGATCACCGGCACTTTCACCTGGGCATACTACGTTCAGGTGACCTCGCCGGACAGCGAGTACGTCATGATCGGGGGAACCTGGGATCCTCCCAACCAGGGGATGTCTGGTAATTGGACCGTGACGGGATATTTCAAGGACGATAATGGCTCGAACACTTCCAGCGACGCTCGAACCCTGCGGTTCGAGGACGGCAACAACACGAGTTTTAAGGGAGTCGCCTTCACCTCGATCACGGTGAACAACGTAAGTCCCTCGGCGACCATCACGTCAGACCCGGCTGGATTCAATGAAGGATCTCCCGCCAGCATCACCGTCAACGTGTTTGATGGCAACAACGCCTGGAATGGGGGTCCTGCCTCGGATGCCTACGGATTTCAGATCGATTGGGGGGACGGGCACACAGATATCTATCCTGTAGGCGTTGACCAACCTCCTGGCGGGGGCAGTCCCGGATTGCTTGGTCCAGGCTCGACGATGCCTCCAGCACCCAACCCGCCGCCTAACCCAGGTTATACCCCGTTTAGTTTCAGTCACATTTACAAAGACGAAGACCCGACGGGGACGCCGCAGGATTATTACACCGTGCATGTGACTGTCACGGATGACGACACGGGTGTCGGTGGCGGAAACGGGCAGGTCTTGATCAAGAACGTCAAGCCCACTGTGGCGATCACGTCGTTCGAATCCATCGACCATGTCAATCCCGATGGAACTCTCCTGCACCCGGGTCAAATCGATGAAGGCGAGGGGTTCAAAGTCAAAGGAACGGTTAACGACGTCGGGATTCTCGACACATTCACGGGAACGATAAAAGTCGACCTGAATTTCGATGGGGACACGAACGATCCGGGCGAAGCCGGCGGCAACGTGATCTTCACCGCGACGAATCAGCCGGGATCTTGGACGTTTGAGGGGACGTTCTTCACGCTGGTAGATGATGGCCCTTCCAACCTTTCGTGGGAAAGCAATCACACCCCGGCCGATTCATTTACGGTCAAAGTTGAGGTGTGGGACGACGATATGCCCACGGGAGTCCCAGGCGTAATTGCCACGGGGACTAGCACGGTGGTTAATGCCCCTCCCAAGATTACTAACGCCGATTTTTCCACAGAGTACGACGAAGATGGAGTTCCGCTGGGTTACTCTTTGGACGTTTCATTCACCGACCTGGGGACATTGGATTGGCATAAGGTCAGGGTCGAGTGCTTGGACGGCACCGTGATCGAGACGGAGAACCCACTTGCGCCAGGACAGAACCAATTCAGCACCTGGATTCCGGCCATCAATGCGAATGATCAGCCAAACAGATTCACACAGGTAACGGTCTGGGACGATGACTCGGGTTCAGACACGGTTTGGACCGCGCCTAGCCCTGGTGACCAGCTGCAAATGTGGGTCACAGACGCTTACGCCAGCGAAACCCGCGCTCCGGGGAATGTAAGCGATGACGGCGTATTCGTCTTTTCCATGCCGGAAGGAAGCGCGGCTAACGCCGCCGTGCCCATTTGGTTCCAGTTGAACAAGCCCGTGAATCCCGCCGACCCCGACCCCAACTTTGCCCAGCTCGGTGCGGATTTCACGGTGGAAGGAGCCAATCAGTCCGGCAACTCCACTTGGTGGTATACGACAATCCCGGAGGGCAAATCGAGCACGAGCGTGCGGATCATTCCCGTCGAGAATGACGGAATCGTGGAATGGGATGAAAAAGTTGCCATCAAATTCCGGGGCAACACGCAGAACATCACCATCTTCGACAAGGACGGCTTTGGCGGATTCCAAAACAGGAACCTGGACCGGGACAGCACGTCTCTGGCCCGCGATGAGATTGGATACGGCGCCGTCAGTGTGGACGTGTACCAAGGTCAGATCGTCTATGGCGTGGACATTCCGGGGGCAGCCGGCCTGACCTACCAAGGGGACGACAATCTTCATCCCTTGCTTCCCATCGAGTCGCAATTGCCGCAGGTGGGGGCTGGCGACGAAAAGCCGCAGTCGCTGCAAGCGAGCTCTAACTTTGCGGGACAAACCGGCAGCAGCGTCACCTTCAATGTGACCGACGAGGTGAATTCAGCTGCTCAGAAGCTTCGCTACGTCGTCCCCACAAGTGGGTCGCTGGCTTCCGTACTGGCAACCGGGCACTACGACTACACCATTCAGTTCACCGCCCGCTACGAATCCGACAATTGGGTCCGCACGCGCACCATCCGCGGAAGCACCGAGGTCATCAATACCACCTCCGACCAGCTTGGCGGAAGCGAGTTCGGCGCTGGCTGGCGCCTGGATGAGCTTGATCGCCTGGTCCCAACGAACGGCAATTCGGCCCCGTACACGAGCCAGGGATTGGCTGCGGTCGGCGGTCAGACGCTCATCCGGGGGGACAATACGTCCGCGTTTTTCCCCAGCACGATCACGGACAAGGTAATCAACAACGCACCTGCTTTCCTGGACAATCTCGACCAGCCGTCCATCCAATGGCATCCTGGCACTTATACCACGTCGCCGTCCTATCGCTACACGACGACGGGGGACAAGGCCAAATGGACCTTGGATAACTTGCACGAAGATCAACAATACGAAGTGTTTGCCACCTGGGTGCCAGGCATCAACCGGACCACCGCGGCGAAATACCTCGTCAAAAACCGAGCCGTAGGGAGCCCCGACGAAACCAAGACGATCACCGTGGACCAGCGCTACACGCCCGGTGAGGTCACTTCGGACAATCTCAAGTGGCGAAGCCTCGGTTTCTTCACGCCGGACGAAGACGGCAAGATCATCGTCGAGTTGACTGGTGCATGGAATAACGGCCACCCCGCAGAAACTGTCGCCCAATCCATCATGGTCGTGAAGTCCTGGACCTTTGGGCAAACGCCCCTCGGCAGCTTCTCCGCGCTGGCCTATCAGGATGGCCCATCCTCCGGCGATCCCAAGCAGTTCGTCCTTTCGGACAAGTTCGGCGGCAAGGCCACGTTCGACGCCCAGGGGCTGCTGCAGCAGCGCAAGGACCGCAACGACAACGTCACCAAATATGAATATACAGATGCCGACAACGACGGCCTGGATGACGAGCTGGAAACGATTACCCGCCAGGGGGGCCTGGAAACCAGCTTCGAGTACGACACGAGCGGCCACCTCAAATCGATTGAGGATTTCTCCGGCCGCAAAACGGACTACATCATCAGCGGCGGCACGCTGAGCCAGATCAAGCTCCCCGCCCCCGGCCTCGGCGACACCACCCGCCCCACCTACGCCTTCGGCTACAACGAGACTCACCAGCTCAGCAGCATCAAAGACCCCCGCGGCTCCGCGGGCAACTACGGCACCGGCATCGAGTACGCCTCAAACCGCGTCAAAAAGGTCACCAACCCGGACTTCAGTTTCTGGCAAATCACCCCCTACCTGGTCGATGGCCTCGCCACCACCACCGGCGGCAACGCCCCCATTCGCAAGCCGGCCACCGGACTCATCGGCCAGAAGGAAATTGACGCCAACCTGGGCCAAAACGCCCTGAAACAGCCCCGCGCCACCTACACCGACGGCCGCACCAACAAGTGGTATTACCAGACCGACGCCTTCGGGCTGACAACTGCCCTTGCCAAACCGCCAATGAACCCAAATTCAAGTGATTCATTTGAGCGCATTGAGCACGTTTGGACTTGGGAGCGGCGGGATGATGGGCTTCCGCTTAAATACATCGAGCCCGCGGGTGGCGGAGGCTACGACAAGGACATGGATGAGCTTACCACGACCTACAACTACGGTTCCGCCCTCTCCAACGATTACAAGCGTGGCAACCTTCGGCAGATTCGCTACCCCGATACTTCCACGGAATCATGGGAATACAACTCGGCATTCTCCGTGGTGAGCAAGCATACCGATGCGGTGGGAATTACGACCCGGTATGCGCTGGACAACTTCGGGAATGTGGCTACGGCCTTTGAAAACGACAACGGCCAGGCCGGCTCTGACGGACTTGTTGTGCAGCGTCAGACGCACTTTGAATACACGCCTGCTGTTTCCAATATTGCCAGCCTTCCCCATGGTCTGATCACGCAAACGACAGTGGCGTATTCGTCGCCCGACGCCGTCACCACCGAAAACGAGTATTTCGGAGCCATTAGCCCAAGCAAGATTGGCCTGCTCAAATCCGTGACTTATGCCCTCGGCACCGCTGCGGAGGCCAGCATCCAGTACGACTATGACGATCATCGAAATCCGGAGTCCATGACCGATGAGTTGTTACACGAGACACAATTCATCTACGACGACCTGGATCGCCTAGTCTTTACGCTGCTTCCAAACCCAGGGACTGGTGATCATGCAGCGCCGCTCCTGAAAGACACGTACGATTTGGCGGGAAACCTAATCTATGCAGCACCTTCGGCCCCGCAGGGGGGCGCGTGGGACGACACCGCCCGAATCCGCTATGACTACGACAAGATGAACCGCGTCGAGTGGGAGTATCCACCGGTTTCCACGGCTGCCGGAAACCAGAGTAATCCCTTCCCCACTCAGTATGTCTACGATGGCAACGGCAACGTCAAGCAGATCATCGTTGCCGGCAGCAGGGTCACAGACCTGCAGTACGACGGGCGCGATGAGCTGATCAAGAAGCAGCTTCCTCAGCCCAGCTACTCGGGCCTAGGGACTGGTGTTGTTGCGCCCCCGGAAGCCCTCCAGCGTCCCACGATCAATACCTTGTACGATGCGCTCGGCAACGTCCGCTTCGAGACGGATCCCCGTGACTTTTTGATGGCTCCAGGAGAGTCAACCGTCAAGACCAAGTATTTTTACGACGAGCAGAATCAACTTGTGAAAACGGTGCAGCCGGCCCGTAACGGCATCGAAGGCCACAGTGAGCCAATCTCAAAAATCGAATACGATCCCACCGGCCGCATTGAAGAAACGCTATCTCCTGGACCGACCACGTCCGGCGACGCGGTTGTGGCAACCGACCGCGGATATGATTCTCTGGGGCGTCTGGAACAGGAGACCATGCCTCCGGATTCCCAAGGGCATCGCCTCGTCAAGCATTACAAGTACGACCTGCGGGACAATCTGATTTCCGTTTCGCTTTATGACGGTCCGTCTCCGCTGGGCATTGTCACCACCAATTTTTACGACGCCCGCGACCGTCTGGTCGGCGTAGATCAGCCTGACCCGGATTCGTCGACCCCTGGCCTCGTCACGCTGAGTGCCTTGGACGCCGCAGGCAATACCCTGGCACAACTGACTTTTGCGGGCAACGTAACCGCTGGCGATGTGCTCAATAACGGCGCGGGGCCAAGTCCCTTCGGCCTACAGTTTCTCTACTCCGTCATGGCTTTCAGCGGATTCAAGGTTCAGTGGACGCAATACACTGTCGACAACCTGGGCCGCACAGTGCACGTTGTGGCCCCGGACCCCGACGGTTTCGGACCGCAGTGGTCCGTGGAAACCGACATGCAGTATGACGCGCTTGATCATGTGCATCATACCGACAGTATTCTTCACGAAAACGGTGGCATCACCACCCTTTCCAGTGACATGCTCTTCGACAACCTCGGCCAGGCCTACCACACCTACGGCCCCGCCAACACCGACGGCGTCCGTCCCGAAACCATCACCCACTTCAACTACGACGGCACTGTGGGAAGCGTCGACGAGAAGAACGTCAATCCCGGCGAGGGGGACTTTGATGCAACCTGGCGCACCGCTTACTTCAGCTACGACGAGCTTGGTCGACAGTACAAGACTGTTGCGCCCGGAGGCTTGGTTTCGTACACCTTCCAAGACGCGCTCGGCAACGTCGTTCTCCAAATGTCTCCGGATGGTCAGACGGTGACAAATACCTACGACGTACTAGGACGCCTGGCAACTTCTACGTCTCCGATTGTGGACGCTGAAGTCAACACTGTGGGGTTCCAGCAAACGCTGAATTCGACTCACAAATTCCTGTACTTCGCCAATGGTCTGCTTCGTGAGGACAGCCGTGCGGCAACCGTTGCGGCCTCCGGAAGCCCTGTAGGAGGAACTTATGGCAAGCTGACGTACAGCTACGATGCACTAGGACGGTTGCTTGCGCAGAGTCGAGATTCCGCTGGCGGGGCCGTCAGTACAGAGTACGCGCGCGACGTTTTGGGAAACGTCGATCAAATGACGGACGCGACGGGTGATATCACCTGGTACGAATCTGACAATCTGGGTCGTCAGACGGAAGAAATGATTCACATCGGTAGTTCCGACCTGATTCGCAGGCGGAACTACGACGCATTTGGCAACGTGACTTCGACCGTCGACCGCAACGGCCGAATGATCGAATACACTTACGACAATGCCGGGCGCCGTCTCGGGGAGAGTTGGCTCAGTGCTCCCTACACCGGTTCCAGCCCCGTTTACACGTCCGCCTTTACTTTCGACTCGCTGGGGCAAGTGTCGACAGCTCAGGACTCAAAGGCTAATTCGAGCGGTTCCTTGACCTTCAACTCGATTTATGACTTCGGTTACACCGGAGACGGCCGGTTAAGTCATACCGCGACCCAGTTTGCGGGCCTTCCGAATAGGACCTTCACGTTCGATTACACCTCAGACCTTGTCGGAAGGCGATCCAGCCGAACCGCCTGGGACGACAGCAACAGCCTCTTCACGACCAGCTATGCTTATGACGATTTGAACCGGCTCTTGCAAATCTCGGAATCGGGTGCCAGCGTTCAGCCCAAGCGTGTCGATTATTCCTATGCGGGAGCACTCCTCAACAGCATCCGGCGTTACGAAACCACATCGCCGGACATGACCGATCCGGAGGCCGATGTCTCCCGATCTACATTCCAATACTCCACTGACGGTCGCCTGAAGAATATCGAACATTATGGAGACGGCATTCAGAACAATATTGATATCATTGGGCTACATTACGACTGGAAGGGACTTCTCGCGAGGACCATTGTTGCCCGCGACGGCACCAAGACATTCCGTTACGACGACTATGGCCAGCTCGTCGGTGCGGCCGATCCCAATGGCGCGAGTTCGGAGTCGTTCAATTATGACGCCGACGGCAACCGCATCGGCGCGAGCAATGGCTATGACCGGATCACAGATGATGGGTCGCACAGGTTTGTCTACGACAATGAGGGGAATGTCACGCAGCGCTGGACGTATGAGAAGACAACCTTATCGCGCGCCGTTGACGTGGAAAACTGGGTTGACGATGGGGAAGGGGGCCACATTACGGACGACATGTCGATGGACGATGTTGGGCCCGACCAGGCGTTGACCGCCGGACACTATCGCCTTCGAATTCAACCCTTCACGGTAGAGGCAGGTCCCAACCTTGGACCGGTGACCATCACGGCAAAATTGATGCGGGACAATACGTTCACATTCGATGACGTGTTGTTTGAGCAGTCCTTTGGGCCAGCCGCGATGACTCCTATCGGCGGAACGTATACGACGCCTTCGTTCCAGACAGACTTTGACCTGAATCAAAGCGAATCCTATGCGTATCTCCAAGTCACGGTCAGCTTCCCCGCCAGTCCCTTCAGGATAGTCTACCATGCGACCGGAAATGTGTCCCTCGACAAGCAGTCGACCATGGATATTCTCCAGTGGGACTATCACAACCGTCTGCAGAATGTCGAGCAATACTCGACTCCCGCTAACGCCAGCCCGAATAAGCTTGGCGAAATCCGCTATGAATACGACGTCCTCGGAAATCTCGTTGCCAGGCGAAATATTGGCACCGGGGGAAATCAAACCGGCGCGGAGTTCTACGTCAGCGAGGGAGGGAAGCGGCTTCTGGTCTACGACGATCAAATGCGATTAAAAGACCATTTCCTCAACGCGCCGGACGTAGATGCCGTTCTTGCCATTGATGATTTCCAATACCTGAATGGTCCGGGTAGCCCGACCCAGAGCCTCATGTGGGCGCTCTCGGATCAGAATGGAACCGTTCGAGACCTGTATCAATCCGCCACTTCCCAAAACTCGAGTCCGACTCTTCACCACATCACCTACGATGCGTTCGGTTCGCCCAGCGGACCGATGACGGATCGAGCGCTCATCGCGTACCTCGGCATGCCTTGGGATCAGGGCATGCAGGTATATTGGCGTGGAAGCCGACCCTATGACCCGTTCTCCGATCGCTACCTGAGCCCCAGCACCTCCGGCTTCGCGGGTGGTATTGGGAATGCTTACGTATTCGAGAATAACACCCCCACCAGCCGCGACGGGTCCAGCGCCCAAACCGGCTATGTTGGAGGTTATGACGGCCCGAGCTTCTGGGACGAATTTTTGTATGCCGCTGACCCGAGAAATGATTTCGCACGTGGGGACAATGTTTGGGGCACCGCCAAATCAATTAACTACGTTGTGGGCGGCACCATGGTTGTCGCTGCTGCGGTCGTCGGCGTTGCGGAAGCAGGGATTGCCGCGGGCTTGAGCTGGACGACGGCCTACGGTATGGCCGGAACAGGGGCCACGCTCGGAACGACGAGCGGAGCCATCAATACTTACGCGACGAACCCAAATGCGGGATTCCATGAGTACGCATTCAATTCCACGCTAGGAGGAGCCTTCGGTGCATTCAGTCCCATGAGCGCGGGTGGCAGCCTCGTGGGCGGAGGGCTGGGGGCGGGAACGGCCCATAGTCTGGGCTACAACTGGAAGCGTGGCTACCAAATTGGCGACCTGGCCGGAGGAATGGTTGCCGGGGGCGTCGATGACGGTATCCGGGCGTACAGCAAGTTTGCGGCCAATGGCGCAAAGGGAGCCGTGAGAAACGCCGCTATCCATGGCGCGGCGCATTTTGGCGTGGAAGGCTCGTTTGCCACAGGCGGAGCGGCAATCGGCGGCTACTACGGCGGCACAGAAGGCGCACTCTATGGTGCGAACATCGGCAGTATGGTGGGAGGGGTTGCGGCGAATTTCATGGTTGCCTGCTTTCCAGCTGGTACGCACTTGAGGACGCCTTCCGGGAGCAAGCCAATTGAGGAATTCGTTGCTGGGGATGAGATCACCGCTCGTGACGAACACAACGTCAACGCAAGCGTCGTTGATAGCCGCGTCGAGGAAGTCTTTGTCCGCGAAGCGTTCCTCTTGGATCTCCACGTGGGTGGGCAACTCATCCAGACTACAGCCGAACATCCCTTTTACGTCAAGGGATTCGGGTGGTTGCCGGCTGGGGAACTGAAAGCTGGGGACGAACTCTCGACAAGCCAAGGTGGTTGGATCGCTGTTGAACGGGTAGAATCGACAGGAAAGTGGGCCACGGTCTATAACTTGCGAGTGGCCGACTACCATACCTATTTTGTTGGGAACGCCGAATGGGGATTTTATATCTGGGCCCATAATGCGTACCATCCTAAATCCAATCCCGCCGTGCGGCAGCAGGGCGAAGAGTTCACTGCCAGAGCGGAAGAATTGTGGCGAACGCTTTCAAGGCCAAATCGATATGGGGCGACAATTGCAGTAACGCAGGTGGATGGCCGAGAGATCGTATCGATCTACGCAAATATCGGCCCCGGAAAAAGGCGATTCTCGCAGTCGCAGATCGATCGTTTTCTCCAGAGTGTCGAGGACGCAGGCGGCGTTGCGATTCACACATCGGGAAACGTTCATGCGGAACACGCACTCCACCAACTATATGAAACAGCTCCAGTCATTGGCATCTCAAATCCCAACGGACCATGTGCGCAATTCTGCGGAGAATATTTCGCGCCGCGCAATTACTACAATCTTCATTGGCCCGGCACGCGCCCGGCCCAGTGGTAGTTTACAGGCATGAAGGACGGCTAATATGACCATAACCGAGTTATTACGCAGCGACGATGAGCAAGACTTTAACTTGGCGCTGAACATACTCACGAAAATGCCAAGTGACGAAGCTATTCGACACCTGGAAGCGCTATCACACGAATCAAATGGAGAATTGCGGTGCCGCGCGATTGACGGCTTGTCGAAGTTTTCTCCGGAAATGGCCGAGTTGTTATCCATAAGTTATCTTAGTGATCCAGAGTGGTTTGTGCGCGTCAACGCTATTGACGTGCTGTCGCGACTCAAAAGCAGGTCGTCCTCAGCGATATTAGCCAAGCTATTGGCAACCGATCCCGATGAAGTAGTAAGAAGTTGGGCAGCTTTTGCTCTTGGGCATGTTGGAGATGAATCGGTCTTGGATGCTCTTCGTCTTGCTGCGAACACGGACAGCGGAGCTGATCATGAGGGACGACCAATTCGAGAAACTGCCATAGGGTCTATTAACATGATTCAATCACGCATCGCCCACGACAAAAACCGAATACCTTAAGGAACAGGGGATTCAGGGTCCGGTGCCAGGAACGTCAGACAAGGAGCGTACTTCCAGGCGAAACGAGCTGTCCACTATTACAAGGCGGGCTCCTTATTGGGAATTGAACACAGCGTTAACGATGGGGCTGTCGACTTGCTGACGCGCGGGATGATGCAGGTTGAAAACAAGTCTTGGTGGAAGTGGGCAGAACTCAGCGACTCCATGCAGAGGCTATGGCTTCAGACGTTAACCAAACAGGTTGACCGGTATCTGCAGGATCCCTCTGCAAGGCTGCGAATCGAATTTCAGCATCACATCTTTGACGATGTCGAGCTTCATTTGCAGAGCCTGTCGACACGGTATAGTAATCGACTTACTTGGAAATCAGTATGATGAAACAAGTTAAGGCTCCAGAATCAATCGAGATCGTATTCTGCTCATGCAGTGCACTTGGCGGTCATTCTCCAGCCCAGGACGTGCTGAACCTATTCAGGTCGCTAGGTTGCAGGTTCATGCTTGCCATGCCTGACCGACCGGAGTCTAATCCAGAGCGGTTCATTAAATCAACTGGCAGCATCGTGATTCCAACGCAGTTTACCCATCCACTGCTGGGACGTGATGTGAGAGCAATTGGTGGGGGATGGCGCGATGGCACGGCAGACCTAGGGTTCATTATTGATTCAATGGCAGTGGCCGTGCATCAGACGATTGATACGGGCAATGAGGGGTTGGAGGAGGTTGCAAGTGGTCTTGTCTCCTTCGCCAAGCTTCTATATCCCCATCTTCGTCCCACGTATGGATGGATTGATGGCTGTAGCGAAGAAATCCTAGATAGACCAGTTGACAGATTCTCTCAAGTTGACCATTGGCTTTTCGCTAACATTTTTGGCGAAGAGCTTAAAGGCCAGGTTGACCTCCAGTTTTGCTCAAAGGTACCAGGAATGGCAGTTGATCGCCTTGGTGACCAGGGGAAGTTCATCGTATCGAGCCCATCCTATTGGGACTGGATTGAGAAGCCCCCTGTTGGACTTAAGGACCTGCTAAAAAAGCACGCGCCCCGGATAGACATTTACCGGCCCGTAGGGTGAAAAACTCAGACGAGGACTCAAGCGGGAATCGGGTCGTGGAGATTTCGGTCGAATCGGCGCGCCCAGGAGCGCGAGGGGTGCCGGAAAAAATCGGAAAAAGTTCCTCCAAGGGCCTTGCCAGTGGCACACGAGTGCGTATACAGTTGTCCCGTCGTGGCGGAGTTGCGCGCGGGGGACAGAAGTCGCGACCACGACCAGTGAGGGGTTCGCAGTGATGCGAGTGAAAAAACTCTTATGGAACCGAGGCGACGAAACGTGAATCGAAAATCGAGCAGTGAATCCGACTTAGGGCGACGCAAATTAACGAAACATATGTATACGTAATGACTTGCGGTGAGGCGAATCGTCGTAAGTCCGGGAAAAAAAGAGCGTGAATCAGACGAATCAGTCACCACTAAAAGGGGGTACAACATGAGATAAAACTCTTATGGCAGCTCCAGCCAGGCGACCAATGCCGTCTATCGCCTGAAGAACGGTTCATCGCAGGTGGGGAGCGACATTGTCGTCAATCAGCAGCAGACCCCCGCGGACCTCTCGTTCAACGGCGGACAGTGGAAGCGGCTGTTCAGCGTGGCGGCGTTTAGCGGGGACTTGACTGTCGAGGTGGATGCCTCCCAGGCGAACGGCCAGGTCGCGGTGGATGGGCTGTTCGTGGCGGAGATTCAGGACGGCGGGGCTGGGGACGCCGGTCCACCTGTACCACGACTATCCCACCCGCAAGGACGCCC
>JADMIO011711188.1_pt1 | contig 13053 bp, 10 predicted proteins | sample 8958161 | NCBI WGS metagenome assembly JADMIO01 (sample SAMN16585339, study PRJNA669376) | soil metagenome | isolation source: Crop rotation soil | place: USA: Cullars Rotation, Alabama | collected 2011 | reverse complement strand
GAGCCGGCGCGCAGCGCGCCGCTCGCGACGAGCGCCGCGACCATCGCATCGGTCGCGACGAAGACGTCGCACGGCGCGCCGGCGGCGAGCTCGTCGCGCATCGCGCCGACGGCGCCGAAGCGCGCTTCGAGGCGAACGCCGGCGCTCGTCTCGAAGCTCGACTGCAGCGCGAGCACGAGGCCCTTGACCGCGCCGGCGCAAAGGAGGTGGAGCGCGGCGGCCGTCGCCCGCTCGCCCGGGCGCGCGGCGATCACTGCTCGGGCTTCGCGCCCGAGACCTTCACGATGTGCGCCCACTTGACGATGTCGTCGTTGAGGTACTTCGTGAACTCGGCGACGCTCATCGTCATCGGCACCGCGCCCTGGGCGCGCCACGCCCTGGCGACGTCGGGATGGCCGACGATCCTGCCGACCTCGGCGTTGAGGCGCGAGACGATCTGCGACGGCGTGTTCTTCGGCGCCATCAACCCGAGCCAGATCGTCGCCTCGTAGCCCGGGACGCCGGCCTCGGCGATCGTCGGCACGTCCGGCATCACCTCCGAGCGCGTCCTGCCGGTCGTGCCGAGCGCCTTCACCTTGCCCTGGCGGACGTGCTCGGTCATCGTCGTCACGGCGTCGAACATCAGGTCGACCTGGCCGCCGAGGACATCGGTGCGCGCGCCCGAGCTGCCCTTGTAGGGGATGTGCAGGATCGAGACGCCCGCCAACGCCTTGAACAGCTCGCCGGCCATGTGGTACGGCGTCCCCGGTCCCGACGACGCATACGTCATCGCGCCCGGCTTCGCCTTGGCCGCGGCGATCAGCTCGTGGACGGTCGAGACCGGAAGCGAGCTGCGCGCGACGAGGACGAGGTCCGACGAGTTGATCGGTGCGATCGGCGCGAAGTCCCGCATCAGCTGGAACGGCTTGTTCGCGATCAGCGACTCGTTCACGGTGTGCGTGTTCGACATCAGCAGCAGCGTGTAGCCGTCGGGCGCGCTCTTGGCGACCGCGTCGGTGCCGATGATCGATCCGGCACCCGGGCGATCGTCGACGATGAACGTCTGGCCCATCGATTGCTGCAGCCGCTCGGCGAGGAAGCGCGCGTAGACGTCGGCGGGGCCGCCGGCGGCGAACGGCACGATGATCCGCACCGGCTTCGACGGATACGCTTCCTGCGCGACGGCAGACGTCGCCGTTGCCGCGCCGGCGGCGAGCGCGCAGACGAACGCCCGCGACGCGCGGGCAAACGAAGTGAGGGTGATCATCGACGCTCCAGTCCGATCGGCGATGCTAATGTCGGCGAAACGACGGAGTTTTTGCATGCGCGTTTGCCTGACCACCGTTCGCACCCTGTTGCTCGCTTCGCTCGTCGCCGCCGCGTCGGCGGCGCACGCGCAAGCCTGGCCCGACCGCCCGATCACGATGATCGTTCCGTTCCCGCCCGGCGGCGTCGCCGACACCGTCGCCCGGCCGGTCGCCGAGGCGCTCGGGCGCGAGCTGAAGCAATCGGTCGTCGTCGAGAACCGCGCCGGCGCCGGCGGTGCGCTCGGCATCGGCGTCGCGGCGCGCGCAGCGCCCGACGGCTACACCGTTCTCATGAGCCTGTCGTCGATCTCGATCCTGCCCGAGGCCGACAAGATCCTCGACCGCAAGCCCGCGTACCAGCTCTCGCAGTTCAAGCCGATCGCGCGCTTCACCGCCGACCCGACCGTGCTCGTCGTGCGCGCCGACGCGCCCTGGAAGAACTTCGCCGAGTTCCTGGCCGACGTCCGCGCGCACCCCGGCAAGTACAACTACGGCAGCTCGGGCAACTACGGGACGATGCACGTGCCGATGGAGATGCTGAAGGCCGAGGCTGGCTTTCGCATGACGCACATCCCCTATACCGGTGCCGGCCCGGCGGTCGTCGCGCTGCTGGCCGGCCAGGTCGACGCGCTCGCGAGCGGGCCGGCGAGCGTCGTCCAGCAGATCCAGGCCGGAAAGCTGCGCGCGCTCGCGCACTGGGGCGACCATGCGCTGATGGGGCTGCCCGACGTGCCGAGCCTGAAGCAGCTCGGCCATCCGGTCCAGTTCGCGCAGTGGTCGGCGCTGTTCGTGCCGGCGGCGACTCCCGACGACATCGTCGCGAAGCTGCGCGCGGCGGCGGCGAAGGCGGCCGCCGACCCGACCGTTCGCCAGGTCATCGCCAAGGCCGGCAGCCCGGTCGAGTACCTCGACGCTCCGCAGTTCCAGGCGTACTGGGACGCCGACGCGGCGCGGATGACGAAGGCGGTGCGCGCGGTCGGCAAGGTCGAGTGAACCGCAGCGCATCTGCGCGCGGCCGCGCGACGATGCAAGAATCGGCGCCGGCCTTCACCCTGACCTTCGAGGAGATTCCAACGATGCACCCTTCGCTCCGCCGCGCCGCCGTCGCGGTCTCGCTGCTCGCCGCCGCCGTCGCCCACTCGGCCGGCACCGTCGGCACCACGTTCCCGGCGGGCTTTCCCGCGATCGAGGACGCATCGCTCACGAACAAGGCGCTGCTCGGCTTCGGTGCCGCCGGCGCGGTGACGCGCACCCCGGTCGTCTTCGTCCACGGCAACAACGACACCCCGTATCCCACCGCGTGCAATCCGTTCGGCCGCGTCCAGGCGTTCGCGCAATTCCTCGCCGACAGCGGCTACGCGACGAGCGAGCTGTGGGCGCTCGGCTACGAAGGCGACCAGTGCGACCTGCCGGGCGACCAGACGCGCCGCTCGAGCATCGCGCACACCAACGCCGCCAACGTTCCCGACCTGCGCCGCTTCGTCCGTGCCGTCCTCGCCTACACCGGGGCGAAGGAGGTCGACATCGTCGCGCACAGCCTCGGCGTCACGATCACCCGCGAATGGATGCGGCAGGACGGCGCGGGTCGCGTCGTGCGTCGCTTCGTCGCGATCGATGGCCCGAACCAGGGGATCATCAACTGCTCTCCCGATCCCGCCAACTACTGGCAGGCACCGGCCGCCGGCGGCTTCACGCCGTCGAGCGAGGTCTGCCAGGAGCTCGGCTCGCCGCGCACGCCGTTCCTGCAGCTGCTCAACGGCAGCGACCTGCGCCGCGAGAACCGCGCCGGCAGGACGCTCGTCATCCGCAACGGCGACAAGAGCTTCGTCTACTTCCCGCTCCAGGACGGCGTCATCGCTCCGGTGCCGGCGATCGACTCGTTCGGCATCCCCACCGACTTCTCGCACAGCGCGAGCCTGCGCGGCGCGCGCGAGCTGACGCTCACGGGGCAAGGTGCGTACGACCCGATCCTGCAGTCGTCGCACCTCGGCATCCTCAATTCGCCGCAGACGTGGCAGGCGACGCTCGACTTCCTCGCCGCGAAGGGCGGGCACGACGATTGACAAGCCCGCGCGGCGGACGTGGCCATGACGTTCGCCGCTTTCGCAGTTCTAGGATCGCGCCTCGCGCGCAAGAGTGCACTCGAGGAGACGACATGGCATCGAGCAGGATCACCGGCCTCTTGGCCGCTGCGGTTGTCGCCGCGAGCGTTCCGCTCGCGGCGTGGGCCGCTCCGAAAGCACCCGTCGTCGCCACCGACGACGGCCCGGTGCGCGGCACGACGATCGGCCAGATGCAGGCGTTCCTCGGCATTCCGTACGCCGCGCCGCCGACCGGCGCGCTGCGCTGGCGCCCGCCCCAGCCCAATGCCGCCTGGCAAGGCGTCCGCGACGCGAGCAGCTTCGCGCCGCACTGCCCGCAGGCCGCATCGCCGTACGGAGTCGCGAGCACCACCGAGGACTGTCTCTACCTCAACGTCTTCACTCCCGAGAAGACGAACAACGGGCTGCCTCACCTGCTGCCGGTCATGCTCTGGATCCACGGCGGCGGCCTCGTCGTCGGCGAGAGCGACGGCTACGACCCGACGCCGCTCGTCTCGAAGGGCGTCATCGCCGTCACGATCAACTACCGGCTCGGCGAGCTCGGCTTTCTCGCCCATCCGGCGCTGACGGCCGAGTCGCCGCAGGGCGCGTCGGGCAACTACGGTCTCATGGACCAGCAGGCGGCGATGCGCTGGGTGCAGCGCAACATCCGCAAGTTCGGCGGCGACGCGAGCAACGTGACGATCTTCGGCGAGTCCGCCGGCGGCCTGAGCACGCATTCGCAGCTCGTCTCTCCGCTCGCTGCAGGTCTCTTCCACAAGGCGATGGTCGAGAGCGGCGCGTACTCGCTGACGCAGCCGTCGCTCGCGGCGGCGCAGGCGCAGGGAACGGCGTTCGCGGCCAGCGCCGGTTGCGCGAGCCAGACAGCGACGTGCCTGCGCGGCCTCTCGGTGCCGACCATCCTCGCCCACCAGACCGCGTCGACGATGGTGCCCAACCTCGACGGCTTCGCGATGCCGATGAGCGTCGGCAGCGCGCTTTCGAGCGGGCAGTTCAATCGCGTGCCGGTCATCGAAGGGTCGAACCACGACGAGTGGCGACTCTTCGTCGCGCAGACCGAAAAGGCGACCGGAACGCCGCTCACCGCCGCAGGGTACGTGCCGGCGATCCAGGCGACGCTCGGCGTGCCGGCCGCGGTCGCGGCCTTCATCGCGACGAGTCTCTATCCGCTCGCGAACTACCCGAGCCCGAGCGTCGCGCTCGGCGCGATCGGCACCGACGCCGTGTTCGCGTGCAACGCGCGCCTCGCAGCGCGCTCGCTGTCGACGTACGTGCCGACGTTCCAGTACGAGTTCAACGATCCGAACGCGCCGATGCTCTACTTCGCTCCGCCGATCAGCTTTCCGACCGGCGCGTACCACGCGTCGGAGCTGACGTATCTGTTCGACCTCAGCGACACGCCGGTTCCACCGCCGCCGTTCACCGGCCCGCAACGGCAGCTCTCGGCGGCGATGGCCGGCTACTGGACGCAGTTCGCGCGCAGCGGCGATCCGAACTCGGCGGGCGCACCGACGTGGCCGCAGTACCGGGCGACGAGCGACCTGTTCGAGTCGCTGCAGCCGCCGACGCCGGTGACCGGCGCCGGCTTCTCCGCGGACCACAAGTGCGCGTTCTGGACGCCGACGAATCCGTAGCCGCCGGTCGCGCGCACCGGGTGGCGGTGCCCGCGCTTCACAACGAGCCGCGGTACTGCTGGTGCAGGCTGTCCATGCGTGACACCTGCCCGGTGCTGAACGTCGTCATGCAGGCGTCGTCGGTGTAGTCCATGAAGTTCGTGATCGGGTCGACGCCGGCCTGACGCCGCCGCGAGCACGAGTCGCGGCCGACCGGGCAGCCGAATGCCGCCGAGCGTTCGGCGGGCGTGTCGGCGACCTGATCGTTCTTCGCCGTGCACGCGCCCTGGAAGGTGTGATACAGGCCGAGCCAGTGGCCGATCTCGTGCGTCGCCGTGTCGCCCTCGTCGTACGGCGCGGCGCCGCCGCCGGGAACCGAAGTGTTGAGGATCACGACCCCGTCGAGCTTCGGGTTGGCGGCGTAGTCCTGCGGGAACGTGGCCCAGCCGAGCAGATCCTTGCCGGGGCTCGCGAGATAGAGGTTGAGCGTGCCGGCGCCGCCGACGCGCAGCGCGTTCTTGGCATCGCTCTCGGCGCGCGTTCCCGGCGTCATCGCGTACCACGCGGCGTTGGTGGTGCGGTCGACGCTCGCCAGCGTGAAGAAGAACGGCGAGCCGGTCGCGGCATGCGCTGCATTCAGGACGTTCAGCTGGGCTTCGATTTGCGCTTGCGGGACATCGCCGTTCGCGATTCCCGGGCCCTTGTTGATGACGTGCACGGCGACCGGAACGGTGACCGACCCGACCGGCCGGGCCGCGACGCTTCTGCCCATCGAAGCCCGCTCGAGCTTCCAGTTCTCGTGGCTCAGGTCGTTGAGGTATTGCTCGAAGTCGGTGACGTGGCGCGTCGAGCAGCGGGCGCCGCTGTCGATGAATTCCTTCTTGTTGGCGAAGACCTTGCCGCGCCAGTGAAACGCCGGCCCGTAGTCGGCATCGGTCTCGCCGATCTGCGCGCGGACGTCGGCGCGGGCGCGGGCGTCCTCCTCTTCATCGGCGGACGCGGGAACGGCGCCGAGCAGCGCGATGCTCGCGAATGCGGCGGCCAGGGCAGCGAACTTGTGCGTCATGGGTGCTCCGTCGGGCGCTGCGTCGAGCGCAGCGCGCGAAGGATGCGATCGCGGCCGTCGCAGCCGATATGCGGGTTAACCCACCGCCCCCGCGTCGGGTGGCGTCGCTGCGCCTCAGTCGTCGAGTCGCTGCGCTTCGCCGAGGTTGCGGCGGAACAGGCTGAAGAGCCGCTCCCAGTGGCGCTCTGCCGACGGCTTGTGATAGATGCCGGCACGCAACGGAAATGCGAAGCCGTGCTCGGCGCCGGGGTACCACTCGAGCCGGTAGTTCGTCCCCGCGGCGTCGAGCGCCGACTGGAGCTGCGCGACGGTCTCGGGCGGCGCCCACTTGTCGATCTGCGCGCACGCGAAGTACGCCTCGCAGCGGACCTCGCCGACCATGCGGTGCGCCGAGTCGGGCGCGTCGGTGACGAGCCTGGCGCCGTAGATCGAGGCGATGCAGCGCAGCCGATCGGGAAACGCGGCGGCGGCCCAGATCACGAAAGGGCCGCTCATGCAATAGCCGACCGCGCCGATGCGTCTCGCGTCGGCCGTCGGATCGGCGTCGACGAAGGCCAGCATCGCCGCGGTGTCGCACTCGACGGTGCGACGATCGAGCGCGTCCATGTACGTGAACATCTCGGCGAAGCCGGCGTCGTTGCGCTCGCGCAGGAAGTAGTCGCGGCTCCTGCGGTAGTAGAGGTTCGGGAGGACGACGAAGTAGCCGACCGTCGCGATCCGCCGCGCCATGTCGTGCAGCTCCTCGCGCTTGCCGGGAGCGTCCATGTAGAAGAGGACGACGGGAAACGGACCGCCCTCGTCGGGATGGACGACGAAGCTGTTCATCGCGCCGTCGGCGGTCTTCAGGTCGAGGTCGCGTTCGATCATGCAGGGCTCGCTGTCGATGGTGCACCGGGCGGCCAGCGGTCGTGCGCGGTTGCCGGCACGCGCTCGCCCCAGACGTCGATCGCGAGCGTACGTCCGGCGAGCGTCGACGGCGCGACGCCGCGAACATAGCCGAGCGCGAGACAGCGCCCGCAGGCATCGCTCCAGCCCGCCGACGAGAGCTCGCCGACCGGCTCGTCGTCGACGAGGATCGGCTCGCCGCCCCAGACGTACGCATCGGCGTCGTCGACCGCGATCGCGACGAGCGTTTTCGCAGGCGTCTCGCCGGCGAGCCGTTGCAGCGCGCCGCGGCCGATGAAGCCGTCGCGCTTGTCGAGCCTGACGGCGAACGTCGTCGCCGCCTCGAACGGCGTGTCGTCGGGCCCGAGCTCGGCGCCCCAGGCGCGCCGTCCGGCCTCGATCCTGAGCGCGTCGAGGGCAAAGTAGCCGGCGTCGGCGAGGCCGCCGCCGTCGACGCCGAGCCCCTCGCTCGCGGCGTGCAGCGCCAGCCAGACGTGACGCACGGTCTCGATCGGCACGTAGAGCTCGTAGCCCGGGCCGCCGACGTAGCTCATCCGCGCGGCGCGGACGCGCGCGAAGCCGACGTCGATCTCGCGCGTCGTCGCGAACCTGAGCTGCTCGGCGCCGATCGCGTCGAACGTTCCCGGCGCGCCGATGCGGCCGAGCAGCGTTCGCGCGTGCGGTCCCATCAGCGAGAGAACGCTCGTCATCGCGGTGGCGTCGGTCGCGATCGCGGCCTCGCCGGCGCGCGTGTGGCGGGCGATCCAGTCGAGGTCGCGCGGCGTCTGCGCCGAGCCGGTGACGACGAGGAAGCGGTCGGCCGCGAGTCGGGTCACGGTGACGTCGCTCTCGAAGCCGCCGCGCTCGTTGAGCATCGGCGTGTAGACCATCTTGCCGGGCGCGACGTCCATCTCGTTCGCGCAAAGCCGCTGCAGCAGCGCGAGCGCGTCGCGGCCCTGAAGCAGGATCTTGCCGAACGACGTCTGGTCGTAGACCGCGACCGCGCGCCGCGTCGCGCGCTGCTCGCGGGCGACGTCGGCGAGCCACGCGGGCTTGCTGAGCGTCGGCGGGTACGGCGGCGCAGCGCGATCGCTTGCGGCGCGAAAGACGTTCGCCCGCTCCCAGCCGTTCTTCGCACCCCACACCGCGCCGCGCGCAGCGAGCAGGTCGTAGAGCGGGCTCGTCTTCAGCGGTCGCGCGGTCTCGAGCTCGAGGCGCGGCCAGCGCATCGCGTAGTGCAGGCCGAGCGTCTCGCCGGTTCGCTCGGAAAGCGCGCGCTTGTTGGCCCAATGCGGACCGAAGCGGCGGACGTCGACGTCGGCGAGGTCGCCCGGCGGCTCGCGCCCGACGATCCACTCGGCGATCAACCTGCCGGCGCCGCCCGAGTTGGCGATCCCGGCCGAGTTGAAGCCGGCGGCGACGAAGAAGCCTCGCAGATCGGGCGCTTCGCCGAGGATGAAGTTGCCGTCGGGAGTGAAGCTCTCGGGGCCGTTGAGGAGCATCTTGATCCGCGCGGTCTCGAGGCACGGCGTGCGCCGGATCGCCGCCGTCATCAACGGCTCGAATTGCTCCCAGTCCTCGCCGAGCAGCTCGAACTGGAACGTCGACGGGATCGGGTCGACGCGCCACGGCTTCGCCTTCGGCTCGAAGCCGCCCATCAGCAGGCCGCCGACCTCCTCCTTGTAGTAGATGAAGCCGTCGGGATCGCGCAGCACCGGCAGCATCGGGTGCACGCCTTCGATGCGGTCGGTGACGACGTAGAAGTGCTCGGCCGACCAGAGCGGCACGTTGACGCCGGCGAGCGCGCCGAACTGCCGCGCCCACTGGCCGGCGCAGTTGACGACGACCTCGCACGCGATCTCGACCGCGTCGCCGCCGCCGCGGACGCGAACGCCGCGCACGGCCGGGACCGCGGCGCTCGAATCCGCGAGCACGGCGACGACCTCGGCGCCTTCGACGATCCTGGCGCCGCGCGCGCGCGCGCCCTTGGCGAGCGACATCGTGAGGTCGGCGGGGTTCGCCTTGCCGTCGCCGGGGATCCAGATCGCGCCGACCAGGTCGTCGGTCCGCAGCGGCGGGAACAGCTCGCCGGCGCGCGCCGCCGAGATCTCCTCGCACTCGACGCCGAAGCCGCGCGCGAGCGAGAGCTGCCTGCGCAGGGTCATCATGCGCTCGCGCGTCTGCGCGACGTTGACGCTGCCGCACTGCTTCCATCCGGTCGCGAGGCCGGTCTCGGCCTCGAGCGTGCGGTACAGCTCGATGCCGTACTTGCTCATCCGCGTCATCGTCCGGTTCGGCCGCATCTGGCCGACGAGCCCGGCGGCGTGCCACGTCGTCCCGCACGTGAGCTTGCCCTGCTCGAGCAGCAGGACGTCCTTCTCGCCGAGGAGCGCGAGGTGGTACGCAGTCGAGCAGCCGGCGATGCCGCCGCCGACGATCACGATGCGGGCAGTTGTCGGCAGCGCCATGGTCTTCATTGTGTGCGACGTGAACGAGGCACCGAGCGCTGGCATCGCGGCGGGCTGGCTGGGATCCGGTCACCCGGCGGCCGCGTCAGCGCGCTCGGTGCACGCATTTCGAACGCAAGCCTACGCGAGCCGAAGCGCCATCACCCCGGCGATGATCGCTCCGGTGCCGACCGCGCGCTGCAGGCGGAAGCGCTCCTTGAGCATCACGACGCCGATCAGCGCCGCGAACAGCACCGACGTCTCGCGCAGTGCCGCGACCGACGCGATCGGCGCTTTCGTCATCGCCCACAGCGCGATCCCGTACGCGCCGAGCGACGCGCACGAGCCGAGCAGCGCCGCCGGCCAGCGCCGGCGCATGTACGAGAACGCGGGAGCGAGCGCGTCGCGGCGCTGCCAGAGGACGATCGCGAAGTACGGCAGGCCGTCGAGGAGGAAGAGCAGCGCGACGTACTGCGCCGCGTTGCCCGACGTGCGCACGCCGATGCCGTCGACCGTGGTGTACGCGGCGATGATCGCGGCGTTGGCGAGCGCGTAGCCGAGCGCGTGGCGGCGCGACCCGGTGCCGTGCGCCGAGCGCGTCAGGCCGATCGCGACGACGCCGCCGCTGATCGCGACGACGCCGAGCCAGACCGCGAACGGCACGTGCTCGCCGATCAGCTTGCCGCTGCCGAGCGCGACGATCAGCGGCGCGGTTCCGCGCATCAGCGGATACGCGAAGCCGAGGTCGCCGTGACGGTACGCGCCGACGAGGGTGATGTAGTAGCCGACGTGGATGACGAGCGACGCGGCGATCCATGGCAGTGCCTCGCGGCGCGGCAGCCCGACCCAGACGACGAGCGCGGCGCCGACTGCGCAGCCGAGGACGTGGATCAGCGCGGTGTCGAGCGCCTGGTCGTCGCCCGACTTGATGAGCGCGTTCCACGACGCGTGGAGGAGGGCGGCGAAGAGGACCGCGGCGACGACCGACCAGCTGAGCGCGGGCGCCATCGCGACGCGCGCGCTCAGCGGACCAGCGCGCAAGCGGCGGCGCGGTCGAGGAAGTGCGCGAGCGACGGCGTCGCGAGGGCCACCTGCTTGGCGAGGTCGTCCCACTGCCGCAGCATCACCGCGTCGCGCGCCCCGGGCTGCGAGAGGAACGCCGCTGCGCTCGCGTCGTCGAAGACGCCGCCCTGCAGCGCGAGGCTGCGCTGCGAGTCCGCGGACAGCCGCTCGCGGTAGCCCGCGTCGACGTTGCAGAGGTAGCGCTTGGCGTCGACGTGCAGCTTGATCGCATCGAGCACGGCCGAGGGGAAGAGGCCGCGCAGGAACGGCAGCGCGTAGTACTGGTGGGTGTCGTCGATGCCGCGCAGCGTCGGCGTCTCGCCCTGGTGGTTCAGCAGGTGGCCGAGGTCGTGCAGCAGGCACGCGGTGACGAGCGCGTCGTCGGCGTCGCTCTGCTCGGCGAGGTGGGCGGTCTGGAGCGCATGCTCGAGCTGCGTCACCGGCTCGCCGCTGTACTGCTCGCCGCCGTGGCGGGCGAACAGCTGCTCGATGTCGGCGATCGAGAGCATCAGCGCGCCGCCGGCGAATGCGCGCCGTCGTCGACCGGCGTCAGCGTCGCGAACTGCGACTGCCGGATCCGCGTCGCCGTCAGCGCGCCGGCCTGCTCGAGGATCGGGTAGGCGACGCCGCAGATGTGCGAGTTGATGCGCTTCAGGTCGCTGATCAGGTCGAGGTGCAGCGAGCTCGTCTCGATCGACTGCGCGGTGTTCTCGCGCAGCCGCGCGATGTGGTTGGCGGCGTACTCGTGCTCGAGGTCGCGGAAGTGCGCCTTCTCCTCGAGCAGCCGCTTGGCGTCGCGCACGTGGCCGTCGAGGAAGACGCTCATCGCGAGGCGCAGGTTGGCGAGCAGCCGCTCGTGGAGGTGGACGATCTCGGCCATCCCGGCCTCCGAGAAGCTGCGGTTCTTCTTGACCTTCTTGTCCTCGATGTCCTGCAGGACGCGCTCGATGATGTCGCCGATCTGCTCCATGTTGATCGTGAACGAGACGATGTCCGTCCAGCGCCGGCTCTCCTCCTTCGACAGCGCCTCGCCCGAGATCTGCGTCAGGTAGAACTTGATCGCCGAGTACAGCTCGTCGACGGTGTCGTCGAGCCGGCGCAGGTCTTCCGAGAGGCGCAGGTCGTTGTTGCGGATCACCGGGACGATGCCGCGCAGCATCGTCTCGACGACGTCGGCCTGGTGCAGCGCCTCGCGCGCCGCGCACGAGATCGCGAGCGACGGCATCGACAGCGCGAGCGGGTCGAGATGGCGCGGCCGCTCGGTCGCGCTCGGCGCCGGCTCGCGCAGCCAGCGGTCGACGGTGCGGCCGACCAGGCCGGTGAAGCCGATGAAGAGCGCCGCCAGCACGACGTTGAAGACGAGGTGGAACGCGACGACCTGCTGGTGCAGGTTCGGCACCAGCTGCTGCAGCAGGACGTGCACCTGCGGCAGGATGGCGATGAACAGGAGCGCGCCGATCGCCTTGAAGACGAGGTTTCCGACCGGCAGCCGGCGCACCTGCGGGCTCGCGTTGGCGGTCGCGATGATCGCGAGCAGGCCGCTGCCGATGTTGGCGCCGAGGACGAGCCCGAGCGCGACCGTCGCCGGCAGCATCGCCTGCGACGCCAGCGTCGCGAGCAGCAGCACGATCGCCAGGCTCGAATACGACAGCACGGTGAGCAGCGCACCGACGAGGATGTCGATCATGACGTCGCTCGGCAGCGCGAGCAGGAGGGCACGCACCGCCGGCGACTCGGTGAGCGGCCGCGTCGCGCCGACGATCAGCTGCAGCGCGAGCGTGATCAGGCCGAGGCCGATGAGGACGCGGCCGACCGCGCCGAAGCCGCTGTTCTGGCGCGAGATGAAGACGACGACGCCGACGAAGATGAGCAGCGGCGACACCCACGAGAGGTCGAACGAGAAGACGACCGCCATCACGCTCGTGCCGACGTCGGCGCCGAGCATCACCGCGAGCGCGGCGCTCGTGCGCACCAGGTTCTTGCCGACGAACGACGAGACGATCAGGCAGGTCGCGGTGCTCGACTGGACGATCGTCGTGACGCCGAGCCCGGCGACGAGCGCGCGGAAGCGGTTCGAGAAGCTCGCGGCGAGGATGTGCCGCAGGTTCTCACCGAACACGCGCAGCATCCCGGTGCGCACGATGTGCGTGCCGAACACGAGGAGCGCGATCGCGGCGAGGAGGTTGAGGAGGTGGAGCATCTGCCGGCGTGGCGCGTCAGTTCCAGGGCAGCGAGTACGTCTTCACGTTGCTGAAGCTCTTCATCGCCTCCTGGACGCCTTCCTTGTAGCCGAGCCCGGAGTCCTTGATGCCGCCGAACGGCGTCAGCTCGAGGCGGTAGCCCGGCACCTCGCGGACGTTGACGGTTCCGACCTCGAGCTCGGCGACGAAGCGCGCGATGGCGTCGAGCCGGTTGGTGCAGACCGACGACGACAGCCCGTAGGCGGTGCCGTTGGCGATCCGGATCGCGTCGTCGATGTCGCGAAACGCGAGGATCGGCGAGACCGGTCCGAAGGTCTCCTCGCGGACGACGGTCATCTCCGGACGGACGCGGTCGAGCACGGTCGGCGCATAGAGCGCTCCATCGCGGCGG
>JADMIO010866737.1_pt1 | contig 13057 bp, 13 predicted proteins | sample 8958161 | NCBI WGS metagenome assembly JADMIO01 (sample SAMN16585339, study PRJNA669376) | soil metagenome | isolation source: Crop rotation soil | place: USA: Cullars Rotation, Alabama | collected 2011 | reverse complement strand
GCGACAACTTGTCCACGTGGAATTCTAAGCTTAGGATCCCAATGTGCTGGAAAGCAGATACACGCCGAATCCGATTGGCAATTTACCAAGGAATACGAAAAGTGGATGCGCTTCATCTATGTTAATAACCGGTTCCTCGACCGCCGTACCAAAGAGCTCGTTCTGACGGGTGTGCTGTGCGCACTTCGCGCACCGGCCCAACACACAAAAGCGCATATGAATAAGGCCGTGGAAGCCGGGGCCACGAGCGAAGAGATTATTGAAATCGTCGAGCTTGCAGGGCATTGGGGTGGTTCCCTTGCCACCGCTGATGGGCTCGAGGCATGGCGATTGCAGTTTGCCCCGCAATTGCCCGGTATATTTGATGAAGTAAGGGAATAGCTTGGCGTATGTGCCCAACAATCAAGTTGGGGGTAAGGCGAGCAACGAAATAGCATAGGCACCGCATAGCGCCCCCAGATAAATTTGATGGAGGAGATGAAGCATGGCGAGCTCCGCAAAGAATACAATCACCCTGCTCGGCGGCGGGGACATCGGCCCCGTGTTTGAGCCGGTTGACGCCATCGCAGATCAGATTCTGCCCGTTCTGCGTACGGCTGATTTGCGTTTCGGTCAATGCGAGAGGACTTACTCCGAGCGCGGATGGCCCGAATATGGGAACTCTCCCGGCGGTCATAACAGCCGCCTTCCTCCGAGATTGGCATCGGTGTGGAAGACGGCCGATATCGATATCATTTCGATGGCCAGTAACCATGCCATGGACTGGGGCCCGGAAGCCGCTCTCGACACCATCGAACTGTTTCGCAGTCAGGGTAGGTATGTCGTCGGCGCCGGCAGAAATATCGACGAAGCTCGGGCGCCCGTCTTCATAGAGCGCAACGGAGTGAAGCTTGCATTCCTGGCCTATTGCTCTGTAATGCGTGACACACAGGTGGCCGGGAAACATAAGGCCGGGTGCGCGCCTATGCGTGCTCATACTTCTTACTCACCTGAAAGCCACCAGCCCGGCGAGCCTCCTGACATGCACACCACTCCAGATCAGGAAGATCTCAAGGCGTTAACGGACGATGTCGCTAGAGCGAAGCAACGTGCCGATGTTGTCGTGGTTTCAATGCATTGGGGATTGCACTTTATCCCAAAGACCATCTGTGAGTATCAGCCGGTTGTTGCGCACGCGGCGATCGATGCCGGGGCCGACCTTATACTTGGCCATCACGCCCACATTCTCAAAGGTATTGAGGTGTACAAAGGCAAGGTCTGCTTTTACAGCATGGGAAATTTTATGACCACGAGCTCGAGTACTCCCCGCCCGGCCGCCCGGCGCGAAGTGTGGAATCTGTATAGTTATCGCGTGGAGCCCGAATGTGTGCCGCCAAGAGGCAAGTATCCTTACCCGAGTGACAGCCGGAAGTCGCTTTTGGCGAAGGCAGTAATCGGCAAAGGCGGTGTAGCGCGCGTGTCATTTTTACCCGTATTCATCACTCCGCAGGCCCAGCCCGTAGCAGTACCGCCGAGCGACCCGAAGTTCAATGAAATCGTTGATTACATGGAATGGCTGTGCGACCTATTCCCCTGCCGGATGCAAGTCGACGGCAACGAAGTTGTGATCGACACAGCCCATAGCTGATTTACGAGTACTTCATGTCGGCACGTCGCAGCAGCGGAATAAAACGATTGCTTTATCCAAGGGGACCCACATGTTCACCAGCATCGGTGTGCCATGCGCATACAGGACTCGTCGTTTTTCCGTTCAGCATCATTTCCCCAAGTCCATTCGTAACGCCATTCGTCGCCTCCACTGGGCCAGACGATGGGCACTGTCAATTGCCGCAACAATGTCATGCATCAGCCTGGCGACCGCTCAGGATCTTCCGGCTAAGCCCGTCCGCATCCTGACAGCGCAACCCGGCAGCAGCGTAGATATCGCTGCGCGCCTTCTCGCGCAAGGGCTCTCTGGGCCTCTGGGCCAATCGATCGTTGTCGATAACCGTCCCGGCGTCATTCCAGTGGAACTTGCGGCCAAGGCCGCGCCTGATGGAGCCACACTGCTGTTTTTTGGCGGCGACGTCTGGTTGTCACCGCTGTTGAAAGATAATGTTTCGTGGGATCCGTTAACGGACTTTCTCCCGATCACATTGGCCAGCAAGTCACCGTTGATATTGGTTGTACATCCCGCGCTGCCGGTCAAATCGGTAAAAGACCTGATCACGCTGGCGAAAGCGAGACCCGGCGAGTTGAGTTTCGGCACGTCGGGAACCGGAGGCGCTGCTCATCTTGCCGGCGAGTTGTTCAAATCTACTGCCGGTCTCAATATGCTGGCAGTGAATTACAAAGGCAGCCCGGCAGCAGTTGCCGATTTGCTCGGCGGTCGATTGCATCTGATGTTTCCGCCCGTGGGATCCGTTTGGGCACATGTCAAGAATGGAAAATTGAGAGCTTTGGCTATTACGAGTGCGCAACCGACGGCACTTGCGCCGGGTCTTCCTACTGTGTCTGAAACATTGCCGGGCTTTGAATCGAGCTCCGCCCTGGGGATTTTTGTACCGGCCAAGACTCCCGCAGCTATCACAGCTCGTTTAAACCGCGAGATCGTGCGATTTCTCCAGTCGCCCGAGGTCAAAGAGAAGTTATTCGGTGCCGGCCTCGAAGTGGTTGCCAGTTCGGCGGACGAGTTTTCCACTACGATAAAGTCGGAGGTGGCCAAGTGGGGCAAGGTCATCAAAGCAGCTGGCATTCGCGCAGAGTAGGTGTGCGACTTACGGCTCCACCTCTATGGGGTACGTGCAGGCTTGCAGCACGAAGGGATTGGCACGTAGTCAGCCAGGCCGCTGAACAACATGAATAAGCCCTGGTCGAATTAGTGAGCTTCGCCAGACAGCGCGTGTCCGCTCGTTATCGATCCGGTAACCCATGAGGCATTCGTATTGCCATCCGCAATAGGCGCGATTTAAGGCAACTTCAGCGACCGGGCGCAAGGCTCCAGCGAAAAGCCCCGCCCCGGCTGCTGAAAGCGGTGCGGCACGACGAAACCAGGAAATCCAGCGCATAATGAAAAGTTCAGGGAATCGATCAAGCAGGAGATCGAACCAATCGGCGGATCGCAAAAGCCGCCAATATCAAACCCGAAAACTAACCCGAGAACAATATGAACGACCTTCATTACCTTGGTATCCGCCAGCTGTCTGAGCTCATCCGCGCAAAGCGGCTTTCACCTGTCGAGCTGACTGAGGCTCTGCTTGCTCGCACGGCACGGCTGGATAATCAGATCAACTCCTACCTGACGGTTGTCGCCGACCAGGCGCGGGCTCAAGCCAAAGCTGCAGAATCGGAAATAGCGAAAGGCAACTATCGCGGTCCGCTGCACGGCATTCCCTTCGCTCTCAAAGATCTGATTGCCACCGAAGGCATCCTGACGACCGGCAATTCGAGGACACGGCAAACGCACGTTTCGCCGAAAGATGCCACGGTGGTGGCAAAGCTGAAGCAGGCAGGCGCCATTCTTCATGGAAAACAGACCGCGCACGAATTTGCGCATGGAGGACCGTCCTTCGATCTGCCCTGGCCGCCCGCGAGAAATCCATGGAACGTCGAACATTTCACCGGGGGGTCAAGTTCCGGTTCGGGTGCCGGCGTGGCAGCGGGTTTTGTGCCGGCAGCGCTGGGCACGGACACCGGCGGCTCGATCCGAAGCCCGGCATCGCTTTGTGGGATCGTCGGGATGAAGGCGACCTACGGCCGAGCCAGTAAATTCGGGGTGATTCCCCACTCATTCTCCCTGGACCATTGCGGACCTATGGCGCGCAGCGTTGAAGACTGCGCCCTGATCCTGCAGGCCATCGCGGGGCAGGATGCGCGGGATCCTGCCAGCGCTGACGTGGAAGTGCCCGATTTTTCTGCGGATCTGGAACGAGGCGTCAAGGGCATCCGGATCGGCGTGCTTCGCCATTTTTGGGAGCAGGATAATCCCGTTGGTGCCGAGCTCGCCAAGGCCACCGAGGATGCCATCGACACGTTCCGACGTCTCGGTGCCCAGGTGGAGAATGTGCGGGTTCAGCCAAACCAGATTTACAGCGACATCAAGGCCATCATCTGCGAAGTTGAGGCTTTTGCGGTGCAACGGTCCCAACTGCGCGCGCAATTGAACAACTTTGGGCGTGATTATCTGAGTCAGGTGCTGCTGGCGCTGGTGATTCAACCCGCGGATTATGTGAGAGCGCAGCGCCATAGACGACTGCTCGCAGCCCAGATGAAGCCGCTTTATGAAAAGTTCGACGTATTTTTAACACCCGGATCCGGACCAGCTCCGAAAATCGATGTCCATGGATCCAAGCACGCCCTCGAGCGCTGGGCTCAGCCGAGCATGACAACTATTTTCAATATCACGGGTGGTCCTGCGTTGATGCTTTGCAGTGGATTCAGCAAGAGTGGCCTTCCCCTCGGTCTCCAGATCGGCGGGCGACCTTTCGATGAAAAGACAGTATTCAGGGTCGGTCATGCGTATCAGCAACACACGGATTGGCACCAACGCCATCCCGAGTTGGCGCCGGGGACCCTTAAAGCCGTCTCGATCGAAGCCAGGAAGCACGAAGGCCCACGTCCGGCCTCGTCGACGCTCGACGCAATAAAAGAGCGCGCCGCAGCCGCAGGTCTCGCCCTCAACCAGGCCCAGATCGAGGACGTCGCATCGGCCATCCCCATGATCAACGAGATGGCAGGGCGCATTCCCGACCATGAATGGACGGACGAACCCGCGGGCATCTTCACTGCGAATGCCTGCTAATGCAGATTTAGCGCACCGCTCAGCGGATCGAACCATCCGGCGGACACGGTGTATCCATGACCTGCAAAGCCTCTTACGCAATGTTTAAAGCCTCTCTGATCATGCTGCTGGCTGCCGTGAGCGCTCGCGCGGCGGCAGAGTGGCTTGAGATCGGCAGCACTGAGAGGACCACCATTTACGTGGATGATGCAAGCGAAAAGAAAGCGGGCAGTAATGTCACCCTGTGGCGCCTGGCGAATTTCAAGGCCATCCAGGAAGTGCATGGCCGGCGATTCATGTCATCCAAGGCGCAATCGGAATATGACTGTAAGACCCAGCGCGTGCGAATATTGAGCTTCGCCTGGTATGCGGAAAACATGGGGAATGGCCAGATGGTCTACAGCGACTCCGAGGCCGGCGATTGGGAACCGGTCGCGCCGGATTCCGCAGACCACCTGCTTTGGCAAACGGTTTGCGGAACCGGCAACGCCTCGCAGCAACCACGTTAGCCGTGCTGGCATGGACTGAAAGACAGACCAGGTTTCTGTGCCGACGCGGAACCATTCAATCTATGGCCGGTGCTAAGGTCGCGCGGGTCTGACCCCCGGCGTCGGCAAACGGGCGAATACGTGCGGTATTCGCCACCTTTTTCGACCTGGGCGCTGGCATTTTTCCCCATACCATTCTTTAATGGCGGAGGAGCGTGTCGAGGTGCAACGATGATTTTCCGAACCGTGTTGTTCGTGACAGCGCTGCAATGGGCTCTTTTTTTCGATTATGTCCACGCCCAGGAGGGCACTTCCTGGGATGGCACGTGGAAATACTCCCACATCGATAAAGCCAGGGGCTGGCCGGCTGATGTGGAGATCAGGATTTCCGGCGACAAAGGGACTTACGTCGCGCATCTCGGTGCTCACAAGGCACAAAACTCGCCCTGTCGGGATAAAGAGCTGCCTGTCGTGGTGCAGCAGCGTACGGCTGATGAGCTGGTCTTCGGGGTGCTCGGGAGCAAGGTGTTGGAGTTCTGCCCGACGTTCACAGGCCGGTTCAAACGCACCGGACCTGATACCGCCGAGGCCACCATCGCCCGCGACCAGGTTGTCAGCGCGCGCCTGGAACGTTGACGGGGAAGAAATTCAAGCTGCGCGACGTCGTACTAATCTTCGGTTATCGCCGCATCGCGTATCACGTTGCCTATTCGTGCCATGTCGGCTTTTCTGGCCGCGGCGAATTCGGCCGGAGAGTTGGCGACGACGTCCGATCCGGCGTTGAAAAATTTCTCCCTGATGTCGGGTTGCCTGAGCACCTTGACGATTTCGGCGTGCAGTCGATCGATCAGATTGACCGGCGTGCTGGCGGGCGCGAAGACGCAGTACAGGCCTACCGATTCGTAGCCTGGAACACCTGATGCAGCAACGGTCGGCAATTCGGGCAGCAACGCTGACGGTCGGGCGCTGGTAATGGCCAGCGCGTGCAGCCGGTTCGCCTTGATCAGCGCGGTGACTGCGCCTGCCGTAGGCACCATCAACTGCACCTGTCCGCCGGTGAGCGCGTTGAGTGCCGGCCCCGCGCCTTTATAGGAAATGCGCACGATGTTGACGCCCGCCATCGACTTGAACAGCTCCGGCGCGATGTGGCTGATGGAGCCAGAAATGCCGGATCCGTAGTTGAGCTTGCCCGGCTCGGACTTGGCTAAAGCGATCAGGTCCTTGACCGTGCGCACCGGCAACGCAGGATGCACGACCAGTACATTGGGAGCGCTGCTCGCTATCGTTATCGGCGCGAAGTCGCGCACCGCGTCGTACGGCATGTTCTTGCGCATGAATGGCAAAGTCCAGATCGCGCTGCTGAACACCAGCAGCGTGTAGCCGTCGGGCGCCGCCCTGGCCACAATCTCTCCCGCATTTCCGCCGCGATCGTCGACGATCACCTGTTGGCCGATGTTCGCAGTCAACGGGACCGCGATCAGCCGTGCCACGAAATCGCTGCCACCGCCGACCTCGGCAGTCACGACGCGGATGGGTTTGTTTGGATAACCCTGGCCAGCGACGTGGCCTGAACACGCGAACAGCAGCGCCGCGACGATGCACAACCGCTTCAACGTAAGCATATATACTTAACTCTCCCTGAGGTTTGTCCAGAGATTGAGAATACCTGCGGGCAGTTCGTGCGTCCATGCTTCGGGTCGGACCTCCGCATTGCTTTGATTTTTCGCCGATTGAAGTTCATATGAGGGCCGATAAGCTGCTTAAAGGCGTGTTTTCTGCACAGAAATCGCATCGCTAACATTGAATATGTAAACGCGCGGAAGTTGGTCGTAACGAATCACAACAATGGCGATCCTCCCAGATACGCTGGGCATCGGGGCAGACGACGGTTGAGAGAGGTGTGCGGCATGAGTACGGCAGCCAAAAGATGTGGATGGGGCATTGCGGGGCTGGGTTGGGCTGCAGGCGATTTTGTGGTGCCGGCGATGCACAAGTGCGGCTCCAATCTCGTCGGCTGCGTTGGCAGCTCGGTGGAAAAGTCGCGTGCATTCGCGCAGCGTTTTGAGGTTGCCCGGGCGCATGCAAGCCTTGACGAAATGCTGGCCGATCCGGCCGTTGACGCCGTCTACCTCGCGCTGCCCAACGCGATGCATTACGAAGCGGTGCTCGCCAGCGCGCGCGCACGCAAGCACATACTGTGTGAGAAGCCATTCGCGATGACCCTCGAACATGCGCAGGAGATGGCGGCGGCATGTCGCGCCGCCGGCGTGATCCTGCGCGTCGCGCATCAGATCCGGCTCGACGAGGCCATCGTGCGTGCGCGCGAGATCGTCCGCTCAGGCCGGTTGGGACGGCCTGTGGAAATCCTGCTCTCGCGCAGCTCGGCGAACCCCGGGCGTGAGACGTGGCGGCTCGACACCCGCCAGAGCGGCGTCGTGTTCGATGTCGGCGTTCATCTGCTTGATCTTATACAGTGGGTGAGCGGCCAGCATTTCGCAGAAATCGCGGCATTCAGCCACCCTGACCGCCGCGAGGGCAAGTCCGACGACACGGTTACGATGGTGGGCCGGCTCGCCGGCGACTGCCACGCGCAGGCGCGTGCGACTCGCGAGGTGGCGACCGCCGAGAACAACCTGATCATCGAGGGCGCCGAGGCCACGCTTTATACTTCTGCGCTGCGGTTTGCCAAGGAGCATGTCGTGTACGTGCGCGACAAGGACGGCGTCGCGGAGGAGCGCTTTCCTGCAAGTCCCGCGTACGAGTTTCAGGTTCGCGCATTTGAGGGCGAATTGCGGGGTGAGCGCAGTATGCTGCCCGACGGTGAAGAGTGTCTCCAGACTGTGGCTGCGACACAGGCCGTATTGCAATCGATAGTCGAACGGCGCATCGTAACCGTACCCTCGGTGAGCTGGTCTTCGAACAATTCGCAAAGTATGATACCGAAGGCACCATGACCAGCATTGACCGAATGACGTGCGGTATGAGTGATCCCTGCCGCGCGCAGCAATTCCACATGAGGTAAACGATGGCGACGTCTCCACACGATAATGACAAAGATCCTCTCGACCAGAAGCAGGGAAGCAAGGCGCCCGATGCCAATGCGAAGAAAGCTCTTCGGTCCGCCGGACCGCGGCGTTTTGGCGCCGTGGCATGGGCAGGTCTTGCTGCATCGCTCGCGGTCATCGCGTTGACCGTCATTCTCCACAACCGCAGCGGAACGTCGCCGGGCGCCGATGCGGGTCCCCCGGGCCGCCTGGAGAATGCCAAAATCGAAGTCCTCGCGGATCCCGAGGCCGCAGCTGCCAATATTGGCGCAGAGCTGAAGCGGCTGGGCATCAACGTTTACCTTGGCCATAACGATGGCAATCCGACTATTTCCGCGAATATTCCGCCGGAAAAAAATAAAGCGGTCAACGCGGTGATCAATCCGTACACGGTGCCGCCCGACAACCGGCTCGCTTTCGAATTCCGCAAGACTGCCAGCGGTAAATGATTACGCCGCCACAGCCCCTAATTTTCCTGGCGTGTTGTGGTTAGCTGCGAAACAAACCCACAGGGGAATCCAGGCTGAGCGCACAAAAAAATCAAACACCCATACGTGATGCAAAGTTACAAGGTGCGTATGGGTGTTTTGCGGTTTTCGGCAGGATAGAAAAACCGGCGCAAACTCATTGCTTCAACGGAAATTCGCTGCGCGTCTGAGCTTGGGATTCGATTCTGGCGGCCCGGGCTGCTTCGTGCTTATCATGCAATTCCACGAAGTGATTCTTATTGTCGCGGTCGCGATTCGCGGTAAAAAATTTCCGGCGGTGCTGTAGATAGAACTCTGTTTCTTCGTCGTTAAGCCCGATCAGCACGTCCCGCCCCTCACTGTCCGTCGCAAGGGCTTGCATTTTGAGGTGATGAGCGCGCTCTGCTTCAGAGAAATTGGCCATGTCAGGAATTCTCAAAGCTGAAAGTGCCATGTTACCAGAGCCGGTAAACGATCTGGCAATTGCGGCCTGTTCGTCGTGTGGTCAGGTGTTCTATTCGCCGCGAATGCCGAGTTTTCTGATCAGCTCTCCCATGACGCTCATTTCATCTTTCACCGCGGCACCGAATTCCTGGGGGGAGCTTCCGACCGGTTCGACGCCGGACTTCAAGAATCGCTCTTTGATATCCGTTTTTTGCAGTACCCGGACGATCACTTGATTGATGCGGTTGACCAGTGCCGCGGGCGTTTTCGCCGGCGCGAATACGCCGTAGATGGCCACGGCATCGTAGCCCGGCAGCCCTGACGACGCGATGGTGGGAATTCCGGGCGCGAGCGCCGAGGGCTGCGCGCTTGTCACCGCGACTGCGCGCAGGCGCCCGGATTTGATCTGTGATTCGACGGAGCCTGCGGCAACGAACATGATTTGTATTTCGCCGCTGATCAACGCAATGAGTGCGGGCGCGCTCCCACTGTAGCCGACCCGGACCAGGTCGATGCCCGCCCTCGACTTCAGCAGTTCCGCTGCCAGATGGCTCGAGGTTCCGGTGGAGCCGGAACTGTAATTGAGGGCGCCCGGCCGCGACCTTGCCAGCGTGATCAGGTCTTTCAGCGATTTGACCGGTAACGACGGATGGACGATCAATATGTTGGGCTGGCTCACCGCCAGGGTAACGGGCGCGAAATCCCTGAGCGGATCGTACTCGACGCGGTCGCGCATGAACGGGGCCAGCCACACCGGGCTGCCGTAGAACAACAGCGTATGGCCATCGGGGACCGCCTTCATTACCGCGAGAGCGGCGACCGTGCCTCCGGCGCTGCTGCGGTTTTCTACAATGACCGGCTGCCCCACATCGCCCGTCATGGACTGCGCAATGATGCGTGCTGCAAAATCGACGCCGCCACCGGCCGAGCCGGCGATGAAGTGGACCGGCCTGACAGGATAATCCTGAGCGCAGGCAACGCCGTGTGCGAGCAGCAGGGCCACCATAAAACGCAACACCGCCATGAAATCTCCCGATTACTTCATTGGTGGAACAGTGGTCTTCAGGTTCGATCCGATTATAACGGCGCAAGGGCAATACTCCAGGCCATCACGTTTGGCGCATGCCGAAGAGAACAAACATTTTTCCTTCGAAATGCTAAAGTGTGGCAGGTGATAAAACGCGCCCGCATACGAGCAGGTAAATAGCATGACCATGGGAAAAATGAAATCGGCGCTGATTGCTTTCGCATTTTTTTGTCTCGACACACCTGCTGTCGGCGCCACGTTCGAAATCGTTTCGCAAAGGCAGCATCTCGGTTTTTCTCAGAGCGAGCTGCTGTCCCGGCCCGACCTGGTAACTATCGTCATAGAGGACAGCGACTATAAAAAACGATTTACGCGCTTCAAGGCCATTCCCGTCACTAATCTGTTCAAGGGAGTGACCATACCGGATGATGCGGTCGTGCAGTTCATATCGACCGATGGGTTTTCAGCCACTCTGGAGAAGACGCGTCTCTTGAACACCGATCCGAAGGCATCCAGGGCCTTCCTCGCGATCGAAGACCCGAAGCGGCCATGGCCGCATCTCGCCGGTAAGACGAGCTCTGCAGGACCGTTCTATCTGGTCTGGAAAAATGCCCAGGCGTCTTCCATTGGTTCGGAAGAGTGGCCCTACCATCTCGCCTCGTTCAAAATCCTGTCGGATCTGCGCGGGGTATTCCCGGGAATTTTTCCGGCCGTTGATGCGGCGCCGAACATTCAGGAGGGATTCAGGTCGTTCCAGAAGAATTGCTTTGCGTGCCATAAGATGAATGGCGACGGGGCCGGATCCATCGGGCCCGACCTGAACCTTCCCATGAGCGCGACCGAGTATTTCGATGCCAGCGCGCTCAAGTCGCTCATTCGCGATCCTGCCGGCGTCAGGGACTGGCCCCGCAGAACCATGATCGGATTTTCGGCCGCGGCCATTTCAGATGAAGAACTGACGAATCTCGTCGCTTATTTAAAGTACATGAGCGCGCGAAAAAAGAGGGTTTCGCGTTAGAGCACTTTCGGGGCGTTCGAACAATACACGGCCGGTTTGCCGACAGCCCTATAAGAATTCACCTATAGATGCGGCCGCTAGGGGGTATCATAGTGGCGGGCGACGGCTCGTCGCGCGTCGCGACGTTGTGGCATGTGTAACGCATAATGCTGGCAGGCCAATCATGAGCTATATCGACAGGAACCTGCTTCCGGGCGAGAGTGTGGTCTTCCGCACGCGCCTGCACTGGCTGCTCTTTCTGGGGCCAGTGCTCCTCACTGTCGTTCTTCTGTTTCCAGTTGCCTGGTATCTGCATCAGGGCGCCTGGAGTCATTATGCGTGGATACCCCTCGCTGTCGCCTTATTTATATTGCTTTGTATATTCATCAGGCGTCAGAGCTCCGACTTCGCGGTGACCAACAAGCGCATTATGATGAAGATGGGTGTGTTCCACATGCGCTCGATCGAGCTTTTACTGAGCAAGGTCGAGGCTATCGCGGTCGATCAGAGCATGATTGGCCGCATATTCGGTTACGGCGACATCATGGTCACCGGCAGCGGTGGAACCAAAGAAAGATTTTCGGATATCCAAGCCCCGCTCGAGTTTCGTCGCGCAGTGCAGGGCGTTACCGATAAGCAGATCACAAACGAGACGCGACCGGTTCTGTCGTAAGCTGCTTTCGGTCTGGAGCAGACCGCCTGCGGCATAGATACTGCCACGTCTTGTCAATCCGTCCGGATGCCGGCGGCCTTTATGACTTTGCTCCACTTGGCAAGATCGGAGCGCACCGTGCTGGCGAGCTCCGCAGGCGTGCTGCCGACAACCTCCACCCCGCTATTGAAGAAACGCTCGCTGATATCGGGTTTGCGCAGCGCCCGCACCGCATCCTGATTCAATACATCGATGATGGCGGCAGGCGTTCTGGCCGGAGCAAACAAAGCGGTCGTAACGGTAACTTCGTATCCGGGCAGTCCGGAAGAAGTGACGGTCGGCAAACCTGGAAATAGTGCCGACGGCTTGGCGCTCGTGACGGCCACAGCACGCAGCTTGCCGGTCTTGATGTGCGGAATTACGGCGGGCGGATTTGCGAACATCATTTGAACCTGTCCCCCGATCAATCCTATGGCTGCGGCGCCGCTCCCCTTGAATGGCACATGGACTATATCGACTCCAGCCATCTGCTTGAAAAGCTCCGCTGCGAGGTGGGCGCCTCCACCGGCGCCGGCCGAAGCATAGTTAATAGTGCCGGGCCTGGCTTTGGCCAGGGCAATCAAATCCGTGACCGAACCCGCCTTCAGTGAAGGGTGCACAACCAGGCACCATGGGGTCGCTGCCATCGCAGTAACGGGGGAGAAATCCTTCACGATGTCGTATTGCATTGCCTGAAGTAAAGGAGAAATCCAGAGACTGACTCCCTCGACCAGCAGCGTATAGCCATCCGGCTGCGCTTTGGCGGCCACACTGCCCACCAGGTTGGAGGAACGGTTATCGACGATCACTGATTGATTGAGAGCGGTGCCGAGCTCCTGAGCAATGATGCGTGCCGCAAAATCGCTGCCGCTGCCGACGTCGGAAGTGATTATTCTGACTGGCTTATTGGGGTAGGTTTCGGCGCAAAAGGCGCTGGCGCCGAAAGCCGTGGATGCCAGCAAGCATATTGTCAGGTGAAATCGGGAAATCAGCATGATTGCAACTGGTCCTTCTACGGTTGTCGCGTGTGTCAGACGAGCGAAGATTACGGCGCCTGTACGCGTGATACGAGTCAACTTGCGACCTGAAATCAATTGGCGCGGATGTTGGCGTCTTTGATTACCTTGCGCCACTTGGCAA
>JADMIO010833588.1_pt1 | contig 13057 bp, 9 predicted proteins | sample 8958161 | NCBI WGS metagenome assembly JADMIO01 (sample SAMN16585339, study PRJNA669376) | soil metagenome | isolation source: Crop rotation soil | place: USA: Cullars Rotation, Alabama | collected 2011 | reverse complement strand
ACGCCCGGCGGCACCAGCGGCTCGGCGCAGGGCGAGGACGGCGAAGGCGGTCAGGGCCAGGACGGCGAGGGAGAGGAAGAGGAGATGCTCGTCCTCGGCGACGAGGGCGAAGGACAGAGCGCAGTCCTCGAGCTGCCCGGCTTCGGCCAGCGCGGCCAGGGCCCGGCGCAGGGCGGCGGCGACGGCGACGAGGGCGAAGGCAGCGGCGCCGGCCACGACCACGATCCGGCCTCGCTCGACGATCCGACCGACCGCCAGGGCGATCACCGCACGGTCGCGGTGCACGGCGACGACCGCGGGCGTGGGCCGAGCCGCTCGGAGGTGATCCGCGGCGGCGCAGCGCGCGGGTTCGCGTCACGCGACTACGAGCGCGTGTACGCGGAGTACGAGGCCCACGCCGAGCGCGCGATCGAAGAGGACGAGATCCCGCCGGGCTATCGGTTCTACGTGCGGCGGTACTTCGATCTCATCCGACCGCGGGACTGACTCGGTTCAGTTGAGACCGCCGTCGGCGAGCGGACGCAGCGCGCTGCGCGTGGCGGCGAGCAGCGCACGCTCCGACAGCGCGCCCATGTCGCCCTCCCCGCGAGCGGCCGCGCGGCCGCTGAGCATGGCGCGCACGGCGCCGTGCTGATCCGCGACGACGATCGAGACGGCGCAACGGAACTCGTGGCCGTCGACGACCTCGCGCGAGTCCCACTCCACGATCGATCCCGTGATCCGGTAGCGCGCCGTGCCGCGACCTTCGACGAGCCGGAGGCCCGGCTGCGTACCGAGCGCCTCGTGCAGGGCTCCGTCGAGCGCCTCGGCCGCGTGCGCGCCGCCGACGGCCGCCCCCGTGTCCTCGATCGCCACGCCGGTCGTGCGCTGGGCACTGGCGAGCGCGAGCTGACCCATCACCACCACTGCCACCACCGACGGGACGACGAGGGCAAACGTCCGCCCTCGCGCGAACGTGCGCGCGTACATGGGACCTCCGTATGGGAGTGGAGCCCGGCTCGCTCACGCGATCCGCGGACTCCGCTCGACTGTCCCCCGTCTAACCGACCCGTGCTCGACGACGCAAATAAACGACGATCGATTATCCTCCGCCGCCGTGACCACGCTCCGTGAGCTCCTCGCCTCGAAGGCGACCATCGCCGACATCGCCAGCTACCTCGACGGGCTCGACGGAGCCTCGCGCGAGCGCGAATCGCTCACGCTGAACGGCCGCGAGCAGCGCGAGATCTGGGAGCGCGCCGCCGACGGTCCGGTGATCACGATCGATCACTTCGTGCCGAAGGACGTCGCCCCCAACGTCGCGGTCCGGCATCCCGGCCGCAACACGATCCCGGTGCCGCTGCACTTCCAGCTCTTCGCGAAGGTGTTCGCGCGCGACGAGAACGACCCGCGCCTCTGCAACGGCTACAACGACTCGAACGCGTTCTTCATCCGGCCCGGCTACTTCGTCGCGTACGAGACGGAGGGGAACAGCGAGTGGATGCGCCGCGGCGGCGTGGTCGTCGACTACCTGCGCGTGCCCGACGGCAAGGTGCCGCCGGGGTGGCCGAAGATCGTGCCGAACCAGGTGGGCCTGCAGAAGCTCGTCTACTTCCGCACGCGCGACTTCATGCGGCGCGTGTCCGCGCACATGTCGATCGGGCGCGCCGCCGAGCAGCGTGACAAGGGAGACCGCGAGCTCGACTTCTGGTTCACGTTGTGTCGACGCGACCTCTGAGAGATCGAAGAAAATGACCCATCCGAAGACCGATTCCGTCGCCGCGCACGCGCGCGGCCAGCTCTCCGCCACGCTCGACCGCCTCGGCGGCTACCTCTCGCACCCGGCCATCTCGTGCGACGCCGCGCACACGGGCGACGTGAAGGCGCTCGCGCTGCGCATCCAGGCCGACCTCGAGAAGCTCTCGCTCACGAACGTCCGCCTGCTCGAGCTCGACGGTGCACTGCCCGCAGTCGCCGCGGAGCACACGAAGGCCGGTCCCGGCAAGCCGACCGTGCTCATCTACGGTCACCTGGACCTGCAGCCGGTGAAGGGCGAGCAGTGGACCTCGCCACCGCACACGATCCGCCGCCAGGGCGAGCGCGTGTTCGCGCGCGGTGCCGCGGACGACATGGGCGGCTGGGTCTCGCACCTCGCCGCCATCGAGAGCTGGCTCGCGGTCGCGGGCGAGCTGCCGGTGAACGTGAAGCTGCTCATCGAGGGCGAAGAGGAGATCGGCTCGCCGAACCTCGAGCGCTACATGGACGCCTTCCCCGAGGCGTTCGAGTCCGACGTGATGGTGCTGACGGACTGCGAGAATCCGTCCACCGAGATCCCGGGGCTCACCGTCTCGCTGCGCGGGCTGATGGAGATGGAGCTCGTGTGCGAGTCGCTGACGAGCGACGTGCACTCGGGGCTCTGGGGCAACCTCGTGCCCGACCCGGCCATCGCGCTGATGATGCTCGTCGCGCGTCTCGTGGACGACGACGGCCGCATGAAGCTCGGGCGACAGAGCGTGCCCGAGGCGTGGGCGAAGGCCGCGTGGGACGTGCCGCTCGACGAGACGGTGATCCGCAAGGGCGGCCATCTGCGGGACGAGGTCGCGCCCCTGCCGAACCGCGGCAAGCCGCCCGCGGAGTGGGCGTGGCGCCAGCCGGCGGTGACCGTGCTCTCGACGACGCTGCCGCCGCCGGGCTCCGAGAAGAACGCGGTGCGCGCGCGGGCCTCCGCCGTGCTGAGCTTCCGCGTCGCGCCGGGACAGACGCACGAGGAGCTTCTCCGCGAGGTGACGCCGGTGCTCACGCAGAACGTGCCCGGGGGCGTGAAGGTCACGCTCGCGCCGCGCGGCAAGCCCGGCATGAGCTGGCTCTACACCCCGAAGGGCGAGGCGTTCGCCGCGGCGGATCGCGCGTACGAGAAGGCGTGGGGCCGCAAGCTGCTCTCGATCGGCGTCGGCGGCAGCATCCCGTTCGTCGCGTTGTTCGGGCGGCGCTTCTCCGACCGCCCGCTGATCCTGAACGGCGTGATGGACCCGGAGACGGGTGCGCACGGCCCCGACGAGTCGATGCACGTGGGCGTCTTCGAGAAGGCGATCCTGGCGAACGTGCACCTCTACGCGGAGCTGGGCGCGCTGAAGCTCGGGAAGTAGCTGCTACGCTGCGTTCTCGAGCATGAGAACGAGCGCAGGCATGGCCGCGTGGCTCGCGGCGGCGATCGGGATCGCCGCGTGTGCGGGTCAGTCGCCGACGGCGCGCTCGCGCTGCATTTCGGCGCGCATCGGTCTGATGGGCGGCACGCTCGAGGGCGCCGCCGGGACGGTCGTCATTCCGCGGGGCGCGCTCGCATCGGACACGGACGTGTCCCTCTGCGTCGTCGAGGTCGGGCACGTGCCGGGCCAGTTCTCCGACATGGTCGAGCTCTCGCCGATCGAGAGGGTCGTGGGCAGTCCGGTCACCGTGACGCTCCCGATCACGGCCGGCAGCCCCGCGTCGCTCGTCGCCGAGGTGCGCGCGACGCCGACGAGCCTACTGCTCGCCTCGTTCCCGGCGCACCGCGATCCGACGGGCGCCTTCGCGACGTTCGAAGTGGATCGCTTCGGCGACATCCGCCTCCTCGAGAGCAGCTTCGTGACGGATGCCGGGTCGTCTCCACCCGACACCGGCGAGCGGGCCGACGCGGAGCGGCCGGTGGGCCCGGTCGTGGTGGGCCGCGATCTCGTGCCCGCCGACTACGGCTGTCTCGGCCGCGACCCGACCCCACCGACCGGCCCCGCGCGCGACGTCCGCGTCCACGTCGTCGACTGGGCCGATCACGGCGCACGCCACGACTACCAGGTGCGCGCGGCGTCGGAGGACGACTGGTGGACGACCGGCTCCTGCGACGGTCACGCGGACTGCGCGACCGGCACGACCGACGCGGCGGGCGACGTGACGCTCGCGATCGCGCCCGGCCCCGTGTTCTTCGAGGTCGCGGATGCGACGCGCGGCGAGACGGACATGTCGCGCGTCGCGGCGATGCAGTGGTTCGCGGGCGTTCGAAACGCCGCCACGGACAGCGTCATCGATCTCGAGGCGATCTCGCAGCGGACGCAGATCGCCCTCAACAACGCGACCGGCTTCGGCGGGACGTGGGCCCTCGGTACGATCCGCGACTGCGCGGGCGCCCCGGTGCAGCGCGTCCGCGTCCGCGGCTTCGACGAGGCCACGGAGATCGTCACCTCGCCGATCGGCACGAGGCCGGTGGCTTACGGGAACGGGCTCGGCTTCCCCGGTGGCCCGGCGACCCGCTCGACGATCGACGGCGTCTTCTTCTACATGCCGAGCAACACGAGCGGATTCAGCCCGCGGATCGAGGCCTGGGGCCGCCTGTCGATCGACGGCCCCGACGTCCTGCTCGCTTGCGAGCGGATCTCGTTCCTCGGGGGCAACGGACCGACGCGCGTGGACCTGCGCCCGCTACGCTCCGATGCGTCTCCCGACTGTGGCTCGGTACCCTGAGATGCGGGCGCTCCGGGTGGGCGCGGCGGCGCTCGCGCTCGGCGCGTGTGGGAGCGCTGCGCCGCTCGTCGTCCGAGAGCCGGTACCGGCGACGGATCGCGACCCCGCGACGTGGGTGCCGGCCGCGGACCCCGCTGCGCGGACGGGCGAGCCGGTCGCGCTCGGGCTCACCGGGGGCGACGAGCAGGTGCGTGCGCTCCTGGTGGCGCTCGTGCTGGCGATCCGCGACGCCAACGAGGGCGGGATCCGCGCGCTGCTCGCAGAGCGCGTGAGCCACGGCCCGAGCGGCCTCGCGCGCACGACGTGGCCGCGCGATACGCTCGCCCATCAGATCCTCGCCGGCGCGGCGGCGAGCCACGTGGAGCCGGACGCGAGCTTCGAGAGTCTCGTCGACCCGGCGACGATCCGCGTGCTCGACGCGCGCGCCCACTTCGAGGGCCCGCTGCCCGCGGGTGTGCTCCCGACCGACGCGGTGTTGCTCTTCACACCGACGACGGAGGGGCGCCGCCTCCTGGTCGGGCTCGGGAGCACCGCGATCGTCGTGCGACCGGGCCCCGAGCCGGTGATCGTGGCCCGTTAGCGTGTACGATCGAAGCGTGCGCCTCGTCCTCGCACTGCTCGTGCTCGCGGGCTGCGCGGTCTCCACGGACCGTGACGGCGACGGGGGGCCGCGCGATGGCGCGGTCGGAGACGATGCGCCGCGCAGAGACGACGGCGCGTTCACCGCGCGCGAGCGGCCGCGGCAGATCGCGCCGCTCTCGACTGCAAGAGTGACCTCGCGGCGGCCGACGCTGCGCTGGACGCTGCCTTCCGGCACCGGCGGTGCGCGTGTGGATCTCTGTCGTGATCGCGCACTGACGGCGGCGTGCACGTCGTTCGACGCGAGCGGCACGCGCGGTCGACCGAGCGCCGACCTCGAGCCCGGCGTGTGGTTCTGGCGCGTGACGGCCGTGCCCGGCCGCGAGTCGAGCGTCGTCTGGGAGCTGCTCGTCGGAGCGCGCTCGGCGCCCATCGACACCTCGTGGGGCACGTTCCTCGACGTGAACGGCGACGGCTACGCGGACCTCGCCGTCGGCAACGCCAGCAGCCCGCCGGGCGACGTCTACCTCTACCTCGGGTCGCCGGCGGGACTCGCCAACACGCCCGCCCTCACCATTCCGAGCGCAGGATCCGTCGCGAGCGCCGGTGACGTCGACGGCGACGGATTCGCGGACCTGATCGCGGGCCCGTCCGTCTACGCGGGCGGCCCGGACGGCCCGGCTCTCACGCCTTCCTACGACGCCTCCGGCATCGCAGCCGGCGACGTGAACGGCGACGGTTACGGCGACCTCGCGTGTGGCTCCGGGATCTGCTTCGGAGGCCCGAGCGGTCCGACGCGGACGAACGCGCAGGCGATCCCGCCCGTCGATGGGCATCCCTTCGGCAGCGAGGCGTCGGCGGGCGACGTGAACGGGGATGGGCTGGGCGACCTGCTGCTCGGAAGTCCGGGCGGATGGGTCGGCACCCCGAGCAGCGCGTACGTGTTCCTCGGGTCCGCGTCCGGAGTGGGCGCGACGCCCGCGTCCGTGCTGACCACGCCGAACGGCGGTCCGCTCTACGGGCATGCGGTCGCCTCGGCCGGCGACGTCGACGGCGACGGATACGCGGACGTGATCGTCGGCGCCTACAACGGGACGTTCAATGCGTTCGGCGTCAGCGCTTCGTACCTCTATCGGGGCTCGTCGAGCGGCGTCGCGGCGAGCAGCGAGCGGGTGATCGGCTGCCCGGTGGACCCGCCGAACGAGCACGACGCGTGCGGCATCGCCGTCGCGGGCGCGGGCGACACCGACGGCGATGGCCTCGCGGACTGCGCCGTGGGCGACGATCCGCTGGTCGGTGGCACGCTCGATCGCGGCGCGGTCTTCGTGCATCGCGGCTCGCTCGGCGGCCTCGCGATCTCGCCGCCCACGACGCTGTCGGGGATGGACCGCGACGACTTCGGCAGCGCGCTGGCCAGCGGCGACTACGACGGTGACGGCTTCACCGACGTCGCGGTCGGCGCGCCTCGGGGCGGCGCGCAGGTCGGGCGTGTCTACGTGTTCCGAGGCACGGCCACCGGGATCGCGACCACACCGTCGGTCACGATCGATCCGCCGATGCCCACCCTCGGCGGGGCGTTCGGGTGGTGGCTCGCGCGGCAATGCAGCTCGGAGACGAGAGAGGCGCCCGTCCGGGCTCAGATGCCCATGACGCGTACGGGTGCCGACGGGCTGCTCAGCAGCATGCCGTTGCCGATCTCTCCGTACCGACCGCTGCCCCAACACCAGACGGTGTGATCCGCGAGCAGCGCGCAGGTGTGCTCGGCGCCCGCCGAGATCTGGATGGCGTTGGTGATCCCCACGACGGTGTACGGGGTGTTGTCGAAGGGCTCGCCGGGGAACGGCACCGGCGGACCGGCGCCGCCCGCGCCGAGCGCGTTGTGGACGTTGCTCCCCCAGCACACCACCGCGCCCGACGCGCGGATCGCACACCCGTGCCGACCGCCCGCGGTGATCTGGATCGCGTCGGTCAGGCCGGGGATCGTCGGGCCGGCGCCGAGCGGGCCCGCGATGTTGCCGTAGCACGCCACCGCGCCCATCGCGCCCGCCTGCCGCAGGCAGAGCATGCTTCCACCGTAGTAGTTCGGGTAGCCGGAACGGTCGCCCGCGATGCTGTTCACCGCGACCTCGGCCACGCCCGTCCACCCCGTCGGGAGCGTGGGCGTCGACGTGCCGTAGCAGGTCAAGGCGCCGGCCGGATTCGTGACCCAGCACGTCGCGTTCGGTCCAGCCGACCACGATCGGATGGACGGTACCGTCGCGCTCGTCGTGGTCATCAGCACGGTCTGCACGGGCATCGCCGAGGTCGCGGGGCTCGCGACGCCCCACACCATGCCCCCGTTCTGACCCCAGGCCCACTGCGGGTATCCCGTCACGTCGCTCGCGGGCGACGTCAGGTGGATGGGCTCGCGCTGCAGCGCGATCGTCCAGTCGCCGCCCGCGAGCAGACCGATCGGCGTCGGTGCGCCGCGGCTCGTCGCAGTGGCCCGCGGCGGGAGCGGGGCCGGCAGCACCGCGACCTGCGTGGGAGCGTTGTGGTTCGCCGAGAGGCCGTCTCCCAGCTGTCCGTCGATCCCCGCGCCCCAGCAGTAGAGGTCCGTCGCGTTGCCTGCGCAGGTGTGCGAGCGGTCGGTCGTGCCGGGCTCGAGCACGACGCGATAGCCGCCCGAGTCGAAGTAGCCGAAGGAGAGCACGGTGCCGCCGACGGGCGGCGCGACCGCGGTGGCGACGGCGCGGTCGGTGTTGGTGCCGTCCCCGAGCTGCCCTTCGTCGTTGTGCCCCCAACAGACGAGGTGACCCGACGTTCCGTAGAGCGCGCACGTGTGATCGGCGCCCGCATCGATCGCCGTGATCCGCTCGCAGGCTCGCGCGGCGCAGGTGGCCGCGACCGGACACGAGGTCGCGCAGGTGCCGCAGTGCGCCGCGTTCGTGCGGAGGTCGACCTCGCAGCCGTTGTCGATGCGACCGTCGCAGTCGGCGAAGTTGGTCGCGCACGTGATGCCGCACGCGTGCGTGGTCGCGCTACACGCGATGGTCGCGTGCGCCGCCGCGGGGAACATCGCGACGCACCCGGAGTCGGCCGGCGTCGGGTCGTCGATGGTGCCGTTGCAGTCGTTGTCGGCGCCGTCGCAGACGTCGGTGGCGCCCGGACGCACCGTGTTGGCCGCGTCGTCGCAGTCGGTGTGGTCCTGCACCGCGGCGTGCGACATGCACGCGAGCGTCTCGGGGCGACAGGCGCGCATCCCGGGCGCATCGGCGTCGCCGAAGTTGTCGCCGTCGCAGTCGGGGTAATACGTCTGCGAGGTGAGCGCATCGTCGATGTTGCCGTTGCAGTCGTCGTCCACGCCGTTGCAGCGCTCGGACTCGGTGGGGTGAACGCTCGCCGCGGGGACCGACATCGTGAACGGTGCCGCCGCCATCACGGGGGCGACGTCCGCGCAGTCCGGACCGTGGAAGACGGTGCCCGCGGCGTCGGTGTTCGAGCAGGCGACGTCGACGAAGCCGTCCATGTCGAAGTCGCCGTCGCCGGCGGGTCCGTTGGCGTACGTCATGGCGTTGCAGTCTTCGTCGTGCGTCGGGTCGACGCGCGTCATCGTCGTGGCGTCGATCGCGCAGACCTCGACGTTGCCGGGATAGCGATGGCCGTCGGTGTCGTCGCAGTCGTCGCCGCCGCAGGCCACCGAGAGGTGTCCGTCGCCGTCGCCGTCGGTGCAGGGCGCGCGGCACGTGTCGGCCGTCTCGTCGCACGTCTCGCCGGTGGCGCACGGGCTCGTCGTCGTGGCCGGCGCGCAGCCTCGCGCGTCGCCTCCACCGTCGCCCAGGCATCGCTCGGCGCCGTTGCAGAACATGCCGTCGCTGCACTCCGTGGCGTTGTGGCAGCGGGCACCCGAATCGATCGTTCCCGTGTCCGGCGTCGCCGGGGGCGCCTCGCCGCCGCTGCACGCGGTCACGCCGCTGCACGCACTCACGCTCACGCACGCCAGCCACACCCACCGCACGCTCGCTCGACGCATGGACGACTCCTCGAGAGATCGAAAGCGCAACATCGTCAGAGGCCCATCACGACGACCGGGGTCGCGCTGTCGGTGGTCGTGCCGTTGCCGAGCTGACCGTGATCGTTGCGGCCCCAGCAGCGTGCCGTTCCGTCGGCGAGCACGGCGCAGCTGTGCTCGGCGCCCGTGGCGACCGAGACCGCCGTGGTCACGCCCATCACGTTGACCGGACGGTTCGAGTCGGTCGTCGTTCCGTTGCCGAGCTGCCCGTAGAGATTGTGACCCCAACAGACGACGCGCCCGGTCGCGCGCACGGCGCACGCATGCCGTCCACCGGCGGCGATGACGTGAGGCGTGCCCGTGAAGCCCGAGCTCGCCAGGTCCGTCAGGCCCGCGACGAGCGCGCCCGCCGTGCCGCCGTTGCCGAGCTGTCCCTGGCCGTTCGCGCCCCAGCAGTACGCGAAGCCGCCGCCTCCCCCGGTGACCGGCAGGGCCACGCAGGTGAACGCGCTGCTCGTCTGTGCCCAGCCCGACGCCGACGTGCCGGACCCCGCGATGCCGCCGGCCGTCAGATCCTGCCCGTAGCCCATCGACATCGGGACGGTCACGCTCGCCGGCGCCTCGCCGTAGGTGTTGCTCCCGAAGCACTGAGGCGTGCCGCCGATGTCCGGCATCCAGCACGTGTGGCTCGGCCCGGCGGCGATGCCGAGCGTCCACGCCGAGTCGGTGGAGATCGGCACGCTCGAGGTCATCGGGGGCGGCGCGCTGCCCAGCTGGCCGGACGCGTTGTTGCCCCACGCGTGGTGCATGAAGCGCGGCGGCCCGAAGCCGCGGCGCACCGATTGGTACGCGAGCGCGTGCGTGCCGCCCACCGACACCGCGAGCAACGTGGGCGGGCCGGCATCGAACGGCGTGGTGACCGGGATCGCCGAGACGAGCACGGGCGCGCTCGACGACGCGGTGCCGGCGTTGCCGAGCTGTCCCTCGTTGCCGCGGCCCCAGCAGTAGATCGACGTGCTGGTGCCGGCGCACGTCGCGGAGCGATCGTTGAGCGTGGTGCCGTTCTCGGTCCTCAGGCCGCCCGCCTCGATGTACGTGAAGCTCTGCACGACGCCGCCGACCGGCGCGACGACGGCCACCGGCGTGGAGCGATCGGTGCGCGTCCCGTCGCCGAGCTGCCCCTCGTTGTTGCGACCCCAGCAGGCGGCGCGGCCCGAAGCGTAGAGCACGCACGTGTGCGCGGGCCCTGCGTCGATGGTGATGGCGCCCTCGCACCCCCCGGAGGTGCACGCGCTCGCGGCGCCGCAGGCCCGCGGACAGCTGCCGCAGTGCAGCGGATCGGTCTGCAGGTTCGCCTCGCAACCGTTCCCGAGCCCGCCGTCGCAGTTGCCGTAGCCCATCGCGCACCCGACGACGCAGGTGCCGGCCATGCCGCAGCGAACGGTGCCGTGGGCCGGCGTGGGGAACATCGTCGTGCACGACGCGTCCGCGCTCGTCGCGTCGTCGACCACCGCGTTGCAGTCGTTGTCGACTCCGTCGCAGACGTCGGTGAGCCCCGGGTGCCTCGTCGCCGCCGCGTCGTCGCAGTCGGTGGCGTCGAGCACCGGCGCGTGGCCCATGCAGGGCGCCAGCACGATCGGGTCGCAGCCGGGGACGCCGGTCGCGCTCGCGTCGCCGAAGAGGTCGCCGTCGCAGTCGGGGTAGTACGTGAGCACGGTGAGCCCGTCGTCGGGCCCGCCGGTGCAGTCGTCGTCGACGCCGTTGCAGGACTCGCCCTCGGCCGGGTGCACGTTCTCGGGCGCGACGGCCATCGTGAACGGCAGGGGCGGTACGACGGGCGCGAGGTCGGCGCAGTCGTTGCCACGGAACGTGTTGCCGTTGACGTCGCGGTTGAGGCACGCGGTGTCGACGTAGCCGTCACCGTCGTGATCGCCGTCGCCGGACGTCGCGTTGGCGAACGTCATCGCGTTGCAGTCCTCGTCGTGCGTCGCGTCCACGCGCATCCCCGTGGTGGCGTCGAGCGCGCACACCTCGAGGTTGCCGGGAAATCGATGTCCGTCGGTGTCGTCGCAGTCGTCACCGCCGCAGCCCATCGAGGTGTGACCGTCGCCGTCGGCGTCGGGACAGGTGGTGGTGCAGCGATCCATCGTTTCGTCGCAGACCTGCCCCGCCGAGCAGGGGCTCGCCGCCGCCGCAGGCGCGCAGCCGCGGCTGTCACCGCCTCCGTCGCCCATGCAGCGCTCGGCGCCGTTGCAGAACGTGCCGTCGCTGCACTCGGCATCCGTCCTGCAGCGTGTGCCCGCGTCGATGCCCGCGTCGATCCGAGGTCCCGTATCGGGATCACTCGGTGCAGGTTCGGCACTACACGCGACGGCCCACGCCATCGCGACCATCACGAGCCCCCTCCGCCGACGCATGTACTGCTCCTGCCGCCGACGCGGCGCTCCCGACACCACGACAGTACCGCGAGCGCCCCCGCGCTGTCCCACCCACCTCGACGCGTCAGCTCCGGAAGCGGCGCCCGCCGCTGAGCTGGTCGGCCAGCACCACGAGGTCCTGCTCCTTCTTGAGCAGCGTCCCGAGGAACGGCAGCTTCTCGCTCAGGGTGACGCCGCCGAGGCCGGCCGAGCGCAGGACCGCGATCCAGTCGACGAGCTCGCTCGTGCTCGGGCGCTTGCGCAGGCGCTTCATGTCGCGGATCTCGTAGAACACGCTCAGCGCCTGCTGCACGAGCTGATCGTTCACCGTCGGGTGGTGCACCGCGACGATGCGCTTCATCAGCTCCTGGTCCGGGAACTCGATGAAGTGGAAGACGCAGCGGCGCAGGAACGCGTCCGGCAGCTCCTTCTCGTTGTTGCTCGTGATGATGACGACCGGACGCTGCTTGGCGATCACGTCGTCGTCGGTCTCGGTGATGCGGAAGCGCATCCGGTCGAGCTCGTGGAGCAGATCGTTCGGGAACTCGATGTCGGCCTTGTCGACCTCGTCGATGAGCAGGACGACGCGGTGCTCGCTCTTGAACGCCTGCCCCAGCGGGCCGAGCTTGATGTAGCGGCGGATGTCCTTGACGTCCCCGTCGCCGAAGCGCGAGTCGTAGAGGCGCTGGACGGTGTCGTAGACGTAGAGGCCGTCCTGCGCGCGCGTCGTGCTCTTCACGTGCCAGGTCAGCAGCGGCAGGCCGAGGCCCTCGGCGACGGCCTCGGCGAGCAGCGTCTTGCCGGTGCCGGGCTCGCCCTTCACGAGCAGCGGGCGCTCGAGGAGGAGCGCGCAGTTGACGGCTGCTTCGAGGCCTTCGTTGGTGAGATAGCGGTCGGTCCCGTGGAAACGCGCGAAGTCGGTCATACGGCGCGGCGGAGCGTGTCTCGGCGGCGGCGCGCGCGCCACCGTGCGATACCCTCCCCGTTTCGTGGCGAGCGTTCGGCGGTATCCAGGGTTCCTGCGCGCGATGGAGTCGCTGGGCGAGGCGCGCGTGCGCGAGATCGGCGCGGCCGCCGGCGTGGCGATGCCCGCATCGCACGAGGTCGTCGTCCTCGCGAAGGCGCTGCTGGCGGGCGCGAAGACGCCAGGCGATCGGATGCGTTTCTTGTCGGACGCCGACGTCGAGACGATCGGTCGGGCGTTGGGCGTCGGCGCGGCCGCGGCGTGGCGGCCGAAAGAGAGCGACGAGGCGATCGCCGCGATGCCGTTCTACGCGCGCCCGTCGTACACGAAGGACGTCTACGCCGCGATGCAGGCCGCGCGACCGGCGGAGAGGCCGGTGCGGCGTGCCGCGCGCCCACCGGCACCGGACGCGCACGAGTGGCCGATGCTGGCGTCGGCCTCGAACTGGAAGCGCGCGCCGCGGGGCGTGCGTGAGCAGGTCGCGCGCGAGCTCGCGCGTGCGCTCGGCGGCGAGGCGAGCGCGGAGCCGCTGCTGGGCGAGCTCGGGCTCCCGGCGGTCCGCGATCGCGCGCGCGGCGTGACGTGGGTCGCGATCCCGGGCACGACGTTCGAGATGGGCCTCGGCAAGACGGA
>JADMIO011246971.1_pt1 | contig 13060 bp, 13 predicted proteins | sample 8958161 | NCBI WGS metagenome assembly JADMIO01 (sample SAMN16585339, study PRJNA669376) | soil metagenome | isolation source: Crop rotation soil | place: USA: Cullars Rotation, Alabama | collected 2011 | reverse complement strand
GTCGATACCACGGCCGCGGTTCGAGCCGCATGGTCGTCGAGCCGCGCCGCCCTCATAAGCGCGAGCGCAACCAGGAACATGAGGGCGCAGTTCAGCAGATGTCCGACGAGGCTGAGAGCGTGAAACGCGAGGGGACTGACCCCGAATATTTCCCGAGTGGCGCCCCATGCAAGCCACGCCATCGGCTGGTAATGCCCCATCTCGAGCGTCGTGAACGCCCATGGCACCAGGCCGCGCCCCGCGAGATGCGCGTTGTTCTGGATCGTGAACGGATCGTCCCAGTTGACGAATTCATTGCGCAGCAAAGGCAGGAACGCGGCGGCGGTCGCGCCAACGATCAGCGCGATTGACGGCAGGTCGCGGAGCCGCACGGCTCCTGCCCTCTCGTCCGAGCGCGGGCGCCGGCCCGCACCCGCGGTCGTCCGCCGCCGGCTCATTTGTCGTGGTGTTGCGGGTCCGAATCACCGGTCGTCAGACAGTAGCCGTCGCCATGGACCGTGTGGATGAATCGCGCATGGTGCGGGTCTGGATCGATCTTTTGGCGGAGTCGCTTGATCGCGTAGTCGACGGCTCGTGTCTTCGGCTCGGTCGGATATCCCCAGATCGCACGGAGAAGCTCGCTCCGTTGCACGACGCGGCCTCGACGCTCGGCGAGATAGGACAGCAGGTCGAACTCACGCCGGGTGAGGTGGATCTCACCGTCGTCGTCCCACGCTTTCATCGCTTCGAAATCAATCACCACGCGTCCAAGCTCCAGCCGGACAGTCTCGAGGCGCGCCCGTCGCAATACCGCATGCATGCGCGCGCGCAGTTCTTCGAAGTGGTACGGCTTGGTCACGTAGTCGTCGGCGCCCAGCTCCAACGCACGTATCTTATCGGCCGGCTGATCGCACGCCGTCAGCATGATGACCGGCGTTTGCCCGGCACGACGAATCAATCCGCACAGATCGAATCCACTCCGCCCCGGCAACATCGCATCGAGCAACACCAAATCCGGATGGGATTCCCAAAATCGCTGCACTGCTTCGTCGCCGTTCGTCACGCACTCAACGTCGAACCCGCAGAACACAAGGGTCTCCGCCAATACATGTGACAAGTTGCAATCATCCTCGACGAGCAACACGCGTTTTGGCGCATTCATTTTGGCAGCTCCCGCTCACGGTAATACCACGCTGCTCCGGGGTGAAGTGGAATCGTCGCCAGCGGGCCTCGATCCGGATCAATTTCCAACGCCGCTGGATGGGCCTTTGCCAGCTGCGGCACGGAATCGAAGAGCAACCGCGTCATATCGTAGACCAGTTGTTCCGGCAGATTCTCTCGGCAAACGAGCACGATGTCTTCACCGAGCGTCATGACATCGCTATCCTGGCCGCGATATGTCCCTGCGGGGACGATGGTCGATTTGAGGAAGCGCGATCGTTGTGTCGTCTCCTGAATGCTCGCGATTCGCTGACGATCGATGGGGATCAACCGTACATCAGCGTGCGTTGTGAGATTCGTGACCGCCTGATGCGAAAATGGCAGATAGTAGACGACCGCATCGAGCCGCCCGTCGCGTATTTGTTCGGCGGCCTTGCCGGTCGAGCCGAACACGGGCTGCACGTCGCCGTACCCCAGGCCGTAGCTGCCGAGAATCAGCGCAGCAGCCAGCTCGCTGTCGCTTCCGCGCGGACCGACGTTGATCCGCTTTCCACGAAGATCCGCGATGCTCGTAATCCCGCTCTCGCGTCGCGCAAACACATGAACGACCGTCGGAAACATCACCGCGATAGCACGAATGCGGTTGTGGGGCCTCGGCTCCGCGACGGTGCCCTTCTTGTACGCGACGTAAATCGTCTCGGAATCCGCGAACGCCAAATCGACCGCGCCGTCCTCAATCGCGTCGGCATTGCTCTCGAACGTGCGCCCAGGGGCGCGCGTGACCTCCGCCGTCATCGCCGGGAGTTGATGGCTATAGATGGCCCCGAGCGCCGTGCCGATTGAATACAAGGTACCTTCTCCGACGCCCACGGAGATAATGACCTTCGTTGGCGCCTGGGGCGCCGGCGCACGGCACGCCACCGTCGTGACAGCGGCGAGGCAGCAAACAATCGATCGGCTTAGAATCGCCAATGATGCGCACTCCCTGGCGAAAGATCGGACCATTCGGATCCCTGACGAACGTCACGTTTCTCTTCGCCGCGTGCCTCGTTGTGGCAACGGTGTTGATGTTCTGGCTCGGCGTGCGGGCGACCCGCGCGTGGGAGCGGAGCACTCGGGAATCGGTGGAATCGCACGGAAACGAAGCGCTGTCGCTGCTCGTCATCGCGCTCGAACGTGACATGGTGGGCGGGCAGGCGAGCGTGCTGCCGCTCAACCAACTGGTTCTCAAACAGAGCTCGACATACGACCTCGCCGACCGATTCGGGCGAGCGTTCGCCAGATTTCCATACGTCGAATCGTTTTTCGTCTGGACCGCGCTTGACGGCCAGGACGGGCGCGCGTACTTCTTCGACCGCGCGGAGCGTCTTCCGCCATGGGACGATGAAAGCGACCCTACCGATCCGTACCCGGTGTCCGTGCGCGTGAACCCTGCCGGCATGCGCCCCATGCTCGACGCGGTCCGCGCGCGTGCCGCGACCGGCACGCCATATACCTTGATCGAGACCGAAATCGCCCACGTCCGTTATCAGGCGGTGTCTCATCTCGAGTATGCAGAAGGTCCGGATAAATCGCTTCGTGCAGCCGTCGGCTACACAGTGAACATGAACTGGGTGCGCGGTCATTACTTCGACGATCTCATTCACCAGGTGCAAAAGGTCAGCGGCGATCCGACGGTCACCATCCAGATTCGAGATGAAACGGGCAAGACGGTGGCGGTGACAGGGCCGCCGGCGTCCGGCGAGGTCTTCAAAGCGCGGACGTTTCCGCTTGTCTTTTGCGACCGCACAATTCTGCCGGCGCCGATGTCGCACTATCCCACTTGGACAGCCGCCGTCGGCGTGACAAACAGCGGGACGCTCCTGGCCGCGCGCGCCAGCAGCGCGCGCACCCTCGAGCTCCTTGGCCTCGGCGGCTTTGTGTCGCTCGTCGCGTTGATGCTGACGGTGAGGACATCTCGTGCCGCTGCGCGCCTGGCGATGCGGCAGTCGGATTTCGTGACCGCCGTGACACACGAAATGAAAACGCCGCTCTCCCTGATCATGCTGACCGGGGACAACCTCGCGCAGGGGCGGTATGCGTCGGGCGAAACGGTTCGCGAATACGGGCAGCTCATCAGCTCGGAGGGTCACCAGCTGACGCGCCTGGTCGACAATGTGCTGTGCTACGCCCGCCTTATTGACTCGGCGAGTTCGTACGAATTTGACGTCGTCGACGTCGTCGAATTGGTAAACGAGTCGATCGACCGATTGAGAATTGAAATCGAGAGCGCGGGCCTCGATATCGACGTCGATCTTCCGTTGCACGCCACACCCGTACGGGCGGACAGAAGGATGCTTCAGGACGCGATCGACAATGTCATCGAGAACGCAATCAAGCACGGCGGCTCGGGTGAGTACTTGCGCGTTCGCGTGATGTTCAACGAGCACATCGTGCGCATCGAAGTCACGGATCGCGGGGTCGGGCTGGCGCCCGACGAACTGGCGCGCGTGTTCGAGAAGTTCTACCGTGGGCGAAACGCAAAACGGCGCGGGAGCGGCCTCGGCTTGACGATCGTGCGGCGGATCGTCGAGGAGCACGGCGGAACGGTGACGATCCGGAGTGTCGAAGGCCAAGGGACCTCTGTAGAGCTGCAGCTTCCAGCCCAACCCGCGTTGTAGCGTTCAATCGGTAGATTTTGGCCGCAGTATGCGCCAGCCCCTGCACGCGGTGCCCCCGTCGCGCATGTTTGCCACAAATTGACACAATCGGCTGGAAACCGTGCGGATCAGGGCGCGCAGCTGTTGATCAACACCGACACGTCGTTTGACCCGGTGTTGGGTGTAATGATGTCGGCCCGCCCATCGCTATTAACGTCGCCCACCGCGATTTTTCGGGGATTTCTTCCAACTGACACGTCAGTTTTCGCGCCAAATCCGCCGCGGCCGTCGCCGAGCAGCACGGAAACGGTGTTTGACGTGCTGTTGGCCACCACGAGATCGAGCCGGCCATCTTGATTGAAATCAGCGATCCCCGTTCCGCGTCCGGCTTCGCCGATAGAAAACAGCGTTCGCTCCTGAAAGAGGCCGCCTCCGCGCCCCAGCAGGACGGACACGGTCGAGTCAGTCCCGGGGGCGAGCGAGTTGGAGACGGCGATGTCAGGCGCGCCATCGCCGTTGAAGTCGGCGATCGACATCGACTGCGGCGCGGGTCCGATCGTGTATGACGCCGAAAGCTCGAATCCTCCGCGGCCGTCGCCGAGAAACACCGACAGGTTGTTCGTATCTGGCGGAACATTGGGGCCGCCTCCGACCGCGAAATCCGGCCGGCCGTCGCCGTTGAAATCGGCGATTCCGAGCGCGATCGGGCTGTTGCCGAACGAGCCGACGAACGACGGCGGCGCGAACCCGCCCGCGCCGTCGCCGAGAAAGACGGCGACGCGTCGCAAACCGGCGGCGGTCGTCGTCACGGCGAGGTCGAGGACTCCGTCCGCATTGAAGTCCGCCGCGGCCGGCATGAAGGGTGCGCCATCGATCGGAAAAGTCGTGAGACGCCCAAATCCGCCACGGCCATCGCCCCAGAGGATCGTGACGGTGTTCCCGCGCTGGATGGGCATGACGAGGTCCAGCGCGTTGTCGCGATTGAGATCGGCGGCAATGATCCGCTGCGGAGCGCCCCCGACCGAGAAATCGGCTTTTGGGCCGAAGCCACCGCGTCCATCGCCCAGCAGCACCGACACGTTGGACGCGTTCTGATTCGTCACCGCCATGTCCAACGCGCCATCGTGATTGAAGTCTCCAAGCGCCACGCCGCTTGCGAAGAGGCCCGCATCATAGCGGGCGGGTGCGCTGAAGCTCGGGGCCGCGCACGGCGTCTGGCCGCCGACGGTACGCAGCGCAGCTCCCAGCATCGCGACGGCTACGAGGAATCCAAAACGGCCGGCCCGGGCAGGATGTCGTTCAGACATGCCGCATTGTCTCGCAAAGCCGGAGGCGAAGTCCTCGGATAGTGTGGTCTGTCCTAAGATTGGCGAATGATCGGGGCGCGCTACGCGCTCGCAGGTGCGGCGTTGCTCGGCCTCCTGCAGGCTCCGCCAATTATTCGTGGACGGGACGTTACTTTCCTGGCCGACGGCGATCCCTCGGATCCGCCGCGGATTGTCGCCGACTTCAACGGGTGGGAAGGCGGAGCCATGACGCCATCCCGCGACGGGCGCTCTTACACGCTCCGCGTTTCACTCGATCCCGCAGCGCGGATCGAGTACCTGATCGCGTACCGCAACCGGTTCGTGCTCGATCCGCGCAACCCGGTGACGGTACTGGCGCCAACCGGCGCGCCACGCTCCGAGCTCCGGATGCCGGAATACCAACCGCCGGCAACACTGCCGGTGCCGCGGGTCCGCGGTCACGTCGAAGACGTTTCGTTCACGAGCAGGCAGGGCGAAAGCCGGCGCATCCGCGTGTATGTTCCCAACCAGATGCGCGAGGGGCTGCCCGTGTTGTACGTGCACGACGGCGACATCATGCTCGACAGGCTTGAGATGGCATCGACGCTCGACGCCCTCATCGGTAGCGGCCGCACGGCACCGATGCTCGTCGCATTCATCGACTCGCACGATCGTCACGCCGACTACGAGGCTGGCTCGCCGTTCCGCAGCGTCGTCACACGAGAGATCCTGCCGTTCATCGAGGCGCGCTACCGCGCGTCGCGTGAACGCCGAGCAATGATGGGTGTGTCACAGAGCACGGTCGGGGCGCTTGATACGTGCGTGAACGGCGGGCTCCTCTTCCAATCGTGTGTGCTGATTGCACCGGCCGTGGAACGCCGCGAATTCGACCGTCTCTTGCCGGTTGCTGGGAGCCGGACCCGATTTCTCATCGAAGCCGGCAGCTATGACATCCCACTCATTACGAACGCGCGAGCGCTGCGGGACCAACTTGTCGCGAATCGGTTGGCGGTGCGTTACGTCGAATCCCCGCAAGGCCACAATCACACAGCGTTCCGCGCCTATCTGCCTGAACTACTGGCTGAAACGTTTTAGAAGGCCTACTCCTTCGCACTGTAGGTCAGCGACAGGACGGCGTACGCCGTCGCGGCGTCGCTCATGAACTTCGCCGGCTCGGTCGCGGGATCGCGCAGCTTGTTCGGGGAGGTCGTTACCCACTGCCCGGTCGGTCTCTGCTGGTGGCGCAACCAGTCCAGACCATTGCGAAGGCGCGGCTCGTTCGGCGCGACTCCACCGCTTTGCAGCGCGAGCGTGGCCAACGCCGTGGCGTAGCCGTCGCTACCGGTGTCGATCGCGGATCCGTCGCGCCGCTGATAACCACCGAGCATCGCAGTGGACCACCCGCCGTCGGCCAACTGCAGTGCGAATGTATCTTTGATGATCGCGGCCTGCTGGGCCGGAGCGATCGCGCCTGCAAATTTGTCGTTTGCCCAGAGCCCCATCAGTTTGTTCAACGGCGACTGTTTGTCGAACTCGCGTTGAAAATACGCGCGCAGGTTCTTGAGGCGCTCCTGAATGTCCGGCGACGCCGCGTAAGCTTCGGGTGCGAGGCCGATCGCGCGCGCAGCCAGCGACGCGCCGAAGTAGGCCGAATTCGGCGACTCCCACGGTTCGTACCCGAAGTTCAACCACGTCCAGGCGCCGTTCTGCGGGCCTGTTTTCATTTGCAGGCGCCACATGACGTCCAACGCTGTCTTCGTATCGACACTCAGTGTGCCGTTTTCCGCATCGCGCGTTGAGAGGACCAGAGCATTCATCACCGCTTCGATGGCCCGCGACTCGCTTGTTTTCGGGACGCCGTTCGTTTGATCGGGATAGAACGGATCCATCTCGGCGTAACCGCGCGCCCGTGTGAGCAGGTTGTCGAAGATGCGACTTTCGGCGCGGCCCGGCGATCTTTCGCCGAGTACGCCGCGCAGCGCGGGCCGTGCAATCGCAAACGGCAACGTCGTGTGGCACGAAATGCAGAAGGTGCCGTGGTCGCGCGCGGCGTTTCGCCATGTCGACCAGTACATCGCGCGATCGTCAAGATACGACGCGGCCGCTTTGGGATCCCAACCAGTGGCGGCGACAGCGGCTCGAGGCACCGCGCCGAGTGCACCGTACGACATGATGACGAGCGATGCGCTTCCGAACGCCGTGAGCACTCGAGCGTGCCACTTCATGACTGCCCCCTCACATCTTGCTCAGGAACGTCCGCGGACCTTCGAGGTTGTCAGTATAGCCGCCTGTTACTCCGATTGACCTCGCGTTTTGGATTTATGCTCAAGGCGAGCGGATGTCACCATGAGCGCCAAGGCACGGCTCGTTTATTCAACCGGATCCGGCCGCGTATGTGCGGGATGCGGGTGGCCGACAGACAACTGCACGTGCAGCACGCGCATCGGCAACGACCCGGTACCGTCGGGCCGAATCACGGCGAAGTTGCGGATGGAAAAGAGCGGCCGCGGCGGGAAGACGGTCACGGTCGTGTACGGTCTCCCGCGGAACGACACGTTTCTCCGTGAGTTGTGTCAGGAGCTCAAACGCACCTGCGGCACTGGCGGCGCGGTGAAAGATGATGCGATCGAGCTGCAGGGCGATCTGCGGGACCGCGTGCGCGCGTACCTCGAGAAGCGCGGGTTTCTTGTGAAGGGTTGAGGAACGTATTGTCGGCGGTATCATCGTGAGTCCTATGCCGTCCGCATCCTCTCCGCCCGCCGACACGGAGCGCGTCGTGCCGCTCGACGCGGCGCTCGACTTCATGAGGCTTCTCTGGTCCATCGAGCACGGCCTGCAGAAGATCTCCAAACGCATGGAGGCGGACATTGGCGTGACCGGCCCGCAGCGGCTGGTGCTTCGCGTGGTCGGGCGCTTTCCAGGTGTGTCGGCCGGCGAGCTCGCGCGCATCGTGCGCCTGCACCCCAGCACGATTACCGGCGTCGTTCAGCGACTCGTGGCGCGCGGCCTCCTCGTGCGGGAACGGGATCCCGGCGACAGCCGCCGCGTCCAGCTGCGTTTGAACGCGAAAGCCGCTGCCTACACGCGCGTCACAGCGGGAACCGTCGAGCACGCGGTCAAGCGCGCCCTGACGAAATCAGGGCGCCGGCGCGTCACCGCCGCGCGCGAATTGCTGGCGGAGATCGCCCGAAACCTCAACGACTCCTGGTAGTTTGACCTCAAATCATTCGAATCGATCGCTGAAAGACTACGAGCTCACGCGTGTGCAGCAGCTCGAAGCGGTGAAGCTCGCGGAGGAATCGGTCGTCAGCGCAGCCGGGCTGGACGAGCAGCCATGACACGCGCCGCTGCGCGGAGGTGGCCCGCGTCACATCGCGAACATCGTCGGGTGCGTGTCGCAGCGCTCTGCGAGCTTCTGCACTGAGGACACGTTGATTTCGTCGATCGTCTGCAGCGCGGCTGCGCCTCTCCCCGCCGCGGCGCCGCGGGCAGGTGCGCTCAAGAGGGTTTCGTGGCTCAGCGTGCCCTCAACGCGCACCTTCGCGCCGATCATTTGCGAGAAGTGGTCACTCGTCGCCGGCGTCAGCTCATACGAGTGCTCAGCTGCCTGCACCTCTTCGCGCTCGAGCGCGGTTTCGTTCGACAAGTCCGGCTTCGCCGGGACGTCCATCGTGGCGAGAATGTAGCTGTCGCGCGGGCCGTATTCAACGCAGCCCGTGAATGTCGCGTGCTGCGACGCGGCCGGCGTCGTCGACGCACCTGTTCGCTGGGCCCCGCTGGCCGCAACGCCGAACGCACCTACGGCACACATAACAAACACACCGAACAAAAACGATTGATGCATGGTGTCGCGGCCTCCGTCTGATGGTGATACGTTGACAAGCTCTCGACGAGCTCTCAGACAGGATGTGTGCATCAAAGCTGCCGCTTCACGGTCATGAGTGACGGAGCCCGGCGAACAGGATTGGCCGCTGAGACGTCTAAGCACGAGAGGAGGGCGATGGTTATGGAGTGCGCCTATTGCCACACACTGCTCGAGGCCGACTCGGCATTTTGCCGAGCCTGCGGGAAGCCCGCCACCGGCACCGTCCGTGCACGGAAGCTGTTCAGGCATTCCGCACAAGGCCGTCTGGCCGGCGTATGTGCCGGCATCGCCGATTACCTCGACGTCGACGTGACGCTCGTGCGTCTCGCCTGGATCGTCCTGTCGATCGTTCCCGGCGGTATCGTCGGCGGGATTCTCGCCTACCTCGCAGCCGCGTTGGTGATGCCCGACGCGAAGTTCACCGCAAGCGATCGGCCCGTCACCGGACGACGGATCACGCGTTCGGTGAGCGAGCGCAAGATCGCCGGTGTGTGCGGAGGCATCGCCGAATTTTTCGACCTGGATCCGACGGTCGTGCGCGTGGCGTGGATCATCCTCGCAATCATTCCAGGCGCGGTCGTCTTCGGAGTCGGCGCTTACGTGATCGCGTGGTTCATCATTCCGGAAGGCCCGCGACAGGCGCTGACAGCCGCGCCGACAGCAGCGTAATCACTCAGCGCGCCGCGCCCGATGCAGGGCGGATCGTGATCTTGTGGGACGCGCTCTGATCGACTTTTGCGCGCGAATACAGCATCGGGAAGTACTCGCCCCGGTCCCACAAGGGCAGGAGGTTGCCGTAGAACTCGCTTTCCGGCTGCCCCGACTCGCCGGGTACGTTCGTCACGACTGAACGATCCCAGTCGGCGACGTCCATGATTTCCCGATAGCTCGCGCCCCCCGCGAACGGAGAGCCGGTGCCGCCGCTTCGTTCGATCGTCGGCAGGTTATACGCCTTCACGAACGGATGATCGAACTGCTGCGTGTGCATCCGTCCCCATCGCCAGGCCGACATGTCCGGCCCTTGCGTCTCTTTCAGTTTGTCGAGCGCTTTCACCAGCCCCGGTTCCACCAGCGGACGCCGCTCGTCGAGCGGCCGGCCGAAGTCTGTCGCCTTCGAATCCACCGTTGTCCGCCAGGTTTCGTAGATCGCCGCCGCCGCGCTGTCCTTATCGAGCACCGCGTTCCAGGCCGCGATCATGCTGCGAGCTCTCTCGGCATCCGGCGTTTTGCCGCTCCATCCCTTGAAGAGGTCCTGGTCGTAAGACGCCTGCAGCATGTACGCATCGTGCTGCAGCTTCTCGGAATCTTCGATCGTGAACTTCCTGCCCTTCGTGAACAACGCCTCGTTGATCACGTACTCGATGCGCGTGATCCGATCGAATGGAACGGTGCTGAGCGTCTTGAACGTCACCGGCGGCCAATAGCCGGTGGTGTTGATGTTGTTGTTGGCCGTAGCGATGTAACCGGCAGGCGGATTGAGCCGGCGCGGCAATTCGTTGCGGAAACCGTCCCATTCAAACTTGCCCGTGCCGGGCACCGGCAAGCGACCGTCCCAGCCGCGACGATTCGGCGTATACGCAGAACTCTGGAGCGCAATGTTGCCGTCCACATCGCCGCAGTTCAAGCTCTCGGTTGGCGCTTTCCAGGCGTGCAGCGCGAGCTCGAGGAACTCCTTGCAGTCTTTCGCCTGGTCGAGCGAAAGGCCGCCGATGTATGACGCCGTCCCCGGCTCCTGAAACGCCGATCGTACGGCGTACGCGCGATGATTCTTGGCATCCTCGTACAGCACGGGACCGTGGCGGCCGACTTTGAATTCGATCGTCTGCGGTGCGGTGCCCTTCACTTTGATTTCATCGCGGACGATCTTGAACGGTTCCCACGCGTCCTTGTATTTCATTTCGTTCGGATTCGCGGGATTCGTTTCCTCGACGAACACGTCGCTCTGATCGTTGCCGGCGATGGTCAGCCCCCACGCGACACGCTCGTTGTGTCCGAGGGCCACGCCCACAAACGGCGCTTCTGACGCGCCGATGACGTCCCAACCTGGGGCGACGAGATGCGAAATGTAGCGCAGCGACGGGTTGCCGACTTCGCGATGCGGATCGTTGGCGACAAGCGGCTTGCCGGTGACCGTGTTCTTGCCGGCAATCACCCAATTGTTGCTGCCCGGATCCGGATTCAACTCCTGCACGAGATCGCCGACGTACTCGGCCTTATTGAACAGCGCGGCATACGGATCGACGATTTGCGGCTTCGGCATCCCGCGCCCGCCGCGGCCGCGCATGCCGTCCTGGACGTCCTGGCCGATCACGCTCAGATCCAGGCCCTCAGGAACGACCAGCTCACTCCACGGATCGGGCATCCGCTGCCGCGTGGCTTCTTTGACGCCCACACGCGCGACGAGGCGCGCGAGCGTGATCTCACCGCCGTCGCCGAGCGTCGGCACACGCAGGAGCAGCGTTTCCGGCTTGAACAAATCGGGCTTGAGGCCGGTCAGCTTGAATTCCACCGGGAGATCGTTCGCGTTCTGCGTAATGTAGGCGTTCAACCCGTTGGCGAACGCCGTGAAGATGCGTTTGCCGTCCGGGTGATAACTCGTCCACTCTTTGTCATCCCAGGGGCCGCGGAACATGGCCATACGCACCGCTTTGTCGTGCTCGAGCGCCGATGGGCCGAGGATCTCCGCGAGCCGTCCCTCGTGATCCATGCGCCACATGTAAAGTTCCCACAGGCGATCCTGCGCGACGACGTAGCCTTGCGCGAAGAAGAGATCGTCGACGTTCCTCGCATAGATGTGCGGCACGCCCCACTTGTCGCGCACGATCTCCACCGGCTCGTGAAGGCCGGCGAGCGCGACATCGCCGTCAATCTTCGACAACGACTGCCGCGCCAGGGCCTTCAGATCGGCTCCGCCCTCCGTCGGAGCGGTCCGCTGCGCACCGAGATGCGGCTGGAGTTGCCAGATGACGAGCGCGGCGAGGGCGGCTATCAGCGAAACACCGAGAGCGCGTCGACCACTCATACGGCCTCCTCTATCGAATCACCTGAGCGAATGTCCGCCTGCATGCTACATCTGAGAGCGCGCGCGGCGTCGAAATTCTATTGCTCGCAATATTTGGCGAAGAACGCTGCGTGCGACGCTGCCTCTTGGAGGTCCGCCGGCAAGCCGGTGACGTTCAGACGGCAGCGCCCCTCGGCAAACACCGGATAGAGGTGCGCTCCGTAGATCTCCCGAGCCGCATCGGGCCTCACCTTCGGGTTGCGAAAGAGACCCGCATATGCGTCCGAAAACAGCGGTTCCATCGCCGTGCCTTTCGTGTGGGCCTGCCACGCCAACTCCGCTTCAGCGTTCCGCGCGAGTGCGGCCGCGTGCTCCGCTTCCAGACTTTCCCTGTCTTTCACGAGCGCCTTCACGAATGCGCGCGTAACCGGGTGTTCGAACGAGGATCCGCGTGCCCCGCACCAGACTCTTTCTTCAGCGGCTCCGAATTCATGTAGCTGCCTGCGGCGCTCTCACGCAGCGCGTCGGCCACATACGAGAGCAAGGTGGGCGACGTCGGCATGGGGGCGAGCCTCGCGAAGTTTTTGGGCTTCCGCGAGCACGCGCTCTCCAAACGGTGCCGTGTTCAACACCGTCATTCGAGCGATTCTTCCACAAATCGCCAGTCGTTTCTTCTTGGTGGGTCTTTCGAAGGGCCGCGTGCGGGTCGCGCAACCCGCACGGTTATCTAATCACTTCTTGATCGCAGGATTCACGTACCCCGCAGTGAGGATGTGATACCCGTCATTTCCCACGATCGCGTCACTGCACGAAGGACCGCTCTGTGCAACCTTCATCGCGTCGCCTGGACTTTGACGAGAGCCGTCGTCCAGCAACAAGCGGCACCGCCGGACGTGGCTCCCCCGGCTCCGGAGAAATCGTTTGCCGTTAGCTCCAGCCAGTAGTCGCCGAGCTCGCTGAAGGTCGCTGTCGTGGATGCGCGGCCCGAGACCGGATCGTCGACTTTGACTCCCCCCGTGACGATGTGAACCTTCGGGGTGGCGGTCGCAAACGTTACATCGCCGGGCCCGCGGTACTTCGCCCACGTCAGTCGGATTGGATCGCCCAACTTCGCACGCGGCGCGTTCGT
>JADMIO010817230.1_pt1 | contig 13060 bp, 12 predicted proteins | sample 8958161 | NCBI WGS metagenome assembly JADMIO01 (sample SAMN16585339, study PRJNA669376) | soil metagenome | isolation source: Crop rotation soil | place: USA: Cullars Rotation, Alabama | collected 2011 | reverse complement strand
GCCGAGAAAAACATCTTCGAATTCGAGCGGCAGCCCAACCGGCACCTCTTCACCCCGCGGCAGATACCGGTAGACAGCCCCTGCACGTCGACGCGCATGGCGGCCTCATAGGTCGCCGGGAGTCACTCCAATTCAAATCGATGCGGCTTGCCCCTCAGCCAGTCAACTGCGCCGGTCAGGACACACGTTAGGGTTCAGTTTAACGCGAGTTGCACCGGTTCACGAGGGCAAGGGGAGCTGCCCGCTAAGCACGTGCCGCTTCGAGACGGCGCGGCCGTATGCGGGACTAGTCTCACCACTGGCGCAGAAGATCTGCGGGTTTCGCCACGTGTCATTATCGAATCCGCCGACGATGACAGAGCCGAGGGCTTGGGCGCCTTGCGCCGTCTCGGTGTTTGAGCTGTCATCGCCGCCTACGGCGGTTAGGCCATAGAACGCATGCCATTTGTATCAAACGTTCGCGTTGGATCGCGCACGAGCGGCCGGATGCACCGGTCAAAAGCGGTAGCGGGCCCGGTCGGCACTCGCCGTGCGCAATGCGGTTGCAGAAACACTGCGGCGGATGGTCATGATTGCCAACCGATGGCAAGGCTGGTAGCTTCCTCTCGTCCGGCGGACCCATGACCATACCCAAAGCCAACGTCCGCTAATCGGCCTGGAAAGGGGTACACGATGGCATCGCTCATCTCGTATAAAGGATTGACCGTCTTAGACGCCGCATCTGGTGCGGGTGGGGAGGCGATCAACGAGGATTTCAAAGCGCTAGCTGATCGGTTTGCGCACTTCGCAACAAGCGATCCGACCAGCAGCGACGGGGAACCGGATTTCGCCGCGGGGTCGCGGTGGTTTAATACAGCGACGGAAACCGAGTGGATTTGTGTCAACCCCACCGGAAGCGCCGTGTGGAAGTCGATCACTGGCCGTTCTGTTCCAACCTCAAGGTCATTGAGCACGTCCGCTCCTCTCACAGGCGGTGGAGACCTTTCCGCCAATCGAACGCTCGGCATCAGCGCGGCTACCGACAGTTCTCGTGGCACCATGTCTTCGGCACACTTTTCTCGCGTTAACACTGCTACGAACAGTAATACGGCAGATACGCTCGTACTGCGCGACGGCTCAGGAACCATCTCTGTACAAGATCTCGGTGTCGAGGGGAACGCAACAGTATCCGGTACGCTCAATGCCGACTCAGTATCCGCGATAAGCATGTCAGCCGGAAACATCTCCATTACGGAGACCGTTACCTGCGAGGGAGTTAGCTGCAATTCAATAACGGCGGGAGGTATCGCTGCCAACAGCGTGGATTCCGATGCTGTGCTGACTTACAACGTTGATACCGACACCATTCAGATGCCCGCCCCGCCTTTTGGCACGCCGGGCCTAGTTAGCGGGGAGGAGTACACAACCCCGTTTTGGCTCTCCGAGGGATCGGCAGGCTCGGTGACGACCGGTGTTCTCTACGCTATCCCCATCTATATTCCACAACCACTGACGATTGCCAGCATTGGAATTCTGCAGAATTCAGACGGCGGCAGCGGCACTTTGCATCAACTCGGTTTATATGCCAATAACGGCGGTATTCCGGGCAGCCGCATCCTCGATGCAGGAACTGTCGCCGCGAACAGCGGTGGCGATACGGTGAAGCTGATCACCATCAACCATGCGATCACCATTCCTGGCTGGTATTGGCTTGCTGGGTGCACCAGTTCTGGAGGGAGTTTCTGGCGTTGCGGCGGCCAGATCACGGGTGGTATGCCGTGTGGGGCAGGCGGCAAGACCGCCTACCAACGGACGTCGGCGGTAACGGTCGGCAGCGCACTTCCGTCACCTTTTGGATCTGGGTCGCTCGTCTATGCGAAGAATGTCGTGCCGATTTTGGTCTTTAAGATATAGCGTCCGTCTACGTTATTCCCCACAGCCCGGCGTGGCGACGAGCGCTGTTTCCATGCTTGGGAGATACACGTTTAGGTAGCGCGGCAGCCAAAGGCTTGTCTAGACGCGTCGATTCGCACAGCCTCCAAATCCTACTGCACCCGACGACTCGACTCGCTCACGCATCCCCGATGATCATTTGGTAGAGCCGATGAGTTCAGAACACCTCCTTACCATCTATACGCCGACACACCGCCGGCCAAGTTGGCTTGAAACCTGCATCGAGTCTGTGCGGATGCAGGAAGACAAAGGAGTGCATCACTTGGTTGTGGAAGACACTGTGGGCGTTGGGGTGGGAGGCATGTTTGCGCAAGTTGCGGCACATTACGACGAGATCGTCGGCCGCTACGCCTACTTCCTCTGTGATGACGATGCACTCGCCGACCGTCGTGTCGTCGCGGACTTTCGCGACTTCCTGTGCGCCAACGACGACCCTGAGGTCATCATGTGTCGAATGATGATAAACGGGGAAATATTCCCCCGAAATTGGGGCAGCGCGCCGGCGTGCGGGCAGATCGGCATCGGATGCTACATTGTCAAGTCCGATGTGTGGAAAAAGCACCCCTTCCCGCCGGTCTATGAGGGCGACTACCATTTTATCGCATCCGTGTGGTCCGCTGCGCGCGATATGGGCTACCGGATTGTGTGGTGGGATCGGGTGGTAAGTCGCACGCAGACGGGGCTTAATCAAGGGCGATCCGAGGCGGTGATGGGAATGGCGCCCGGCCAGCCCATCCCAGCACCGAGTTTGGCGCCGATAGGCATGATAGGTGGTGAGTGCCTGATCCTAGAGCAGGCATTATTTGGTGTCGAAGGCGCATGGGTTGACGTCACGGAAATCATTCGCGGCACAATTCGTGACGACACGATTTTCGACATACGCCGAGCGATTGAAGAAAGCGGCGTCCGCGATCCCGCATTCGGCGTGTACAAGTCCGTGCGATTGACCGGAACCTTAGGAGGGCAACCGTTCCGATTGACGGTGCCCTCTTCAGCGGGTCGTGAGTTCGCCTTCGGACCCCCGCCTCCAGCACGCTCGCTTACTGGAACGCAATCTTGAGGTCAGCGGTCTTCCACTGGGGTATCAATGATCCTCGTTACGGGTGGGTTTGGGTTTATCGGATCTCATTTGGTTGGGCGGTTGCTCGGGGGGGGTGAGCGAGTTCACGTTGTCGACGATCTTTCATCGTCGCCGCTGCTCCTATCAGATCTGGTTAACGAATGGCATGCGCGCGGCGTGCCGACGGGCGCCTTGACCTACGACCTTGCTCCGATCGTCGAATGGTTCGCTACCAAGTCGGCTCGCGACGCTTCACCCGCGCTGGTTTATCATCTGGCATCCGTGGTCGGCCCGGCCGGGGTCCTTCCTCATGCGGGCAGAATCGTCACGCGAATCGTCGCCGACACGGCGCTCGTCGCCGAATTTGCGTTGAGCCGGCGGATTCGGCTCGTTAACGTGTCCACTTCCGAAATCTATGGAGGTACCAACGGCGGGGCCTGCAGAGAGGACACACCGCGAACGATCAGTGACTGCATAGCACCTCGGATCGAATATGCTGTGGGAAAGCTGGCTGGCGAAACCGCCCTTATCGCCCTTAAGGCCGAGGGACTCGATGCCGTGATTGTTCGGCCCTTCAACGTCGCTGGGCCGCGCCAGGGTGGAAACGGGGGGTTCGTATTACCACGCTTCGTCGGACAGGCACTAGCAGGAAAGCCGCTGACGGTATTCGGGAGTGGCAAACAACAACGGTCGTTTACCCACGTCGCCGACATCATTGACGGACTTGTACTGCTGGCAGAGCGCGGTCTTTCCGGCACCGCGTACAACCTCGGGAATCCCGCTAATCGCGTGACAATTAATTCCCTTGCCGAATTGGTGCTCGGGGAGACCGGCAGCCGGGCCGGAACGGTTCATGTGGATCCCCACGATATCTATGGGCAAACCTACATTGAAGCGAAGGACAAGTGGCCACTGGCAGGTCGCGCGTTTGAATTGGGCTGGCAACCGATTCACGATGTCTCTCGGACGGTGCGCGATGTTGTGTGCTGGCTGCGCGGGATGACCGATGAGGAAAGGCGGCGCGTGACCGGCATCTAGCGATAGTAGTACGCTGTGACTGTTTCGCTCGTCCCGTGACGTCGCTTTCGTCGCGGAGCGACGGCGCCACCGCGATAGCTTGGGAGGAGCACCATGCCCGACGAATAATACTTGTGCCCTCCGGCCGCATTCGCGAACGTGATTGAAATTGGCGGTGTGTGTTGCCACGGGGAGGGGTGCAGCGATCACCTACCCGACATGTTTTGGGGCGACGACCGACGACTATTTCAGCTCGTGCGCTCAATGCGAGGGCAGCAGCTCCTCCTCGAGCGGATCCAGTAGCGGCAGCATGAGCAGCTCGAGTTCCAGCAATGAAGAGCCGACGAGGTGCGACCTGATGGATCCCGATAGCCCGATTTACACCACCCCCCCCACTAACCCCGACGATCCGCCCTGGTCGACGCTGCATGTCACTTGTCACGTTACGCGCACGACAAAATACCCCACCCGAACCACGGCGCAAGATTGCGACGTTGACGTCACCTTGACTTATGCCGCATGCCAACGTCTGATTGATGCTTCAATATCCCCGTCTGGGTCGAACTCACAGAAGTGGCAGCCGGCGTGTGCATTTGGCGGATTCACCTCGGGTTTGAGATGAGCGGCCCCGGACGCCAAATCGGTGCGGCTCCGATCAAGGACACCGGCGACACTCCATTTGGCGAGTATCTCGACGCTTACGTTTCGCACACGCAACACTATGCGTCCCCCCACAACGCCGACATCACTGACACCATCAGTGTCACAGGTGTCAGCGTGTCGTAATTATCAACCACCCGATCTTGTAGGGCGCCCCGGCCGGCCGAGCATAGCGACCTCCGACGGCACGTCTCAGATTGCCAGAAGTCGCCGTGACGGCTAGAGTCCGATACCAACAGTCGGTCGGCGATTCGACCCGCATCGGGACGGGAGGCGGCGTCCGCCGCTAAGCCGCAGAATGCTCACTATTGATCGCGCCTGGGCCCACGACATCGTGACGGTGAGTCACGAAAGCGAAGTACTGTTCCCGCCCGTGCCAACAATCGGTTTGGTCATTGGCACGTTTGCGGCCGTGCCGTACGTTCACTTGCAACTGGAGAGCCGCAAGCGATTCGCGCCCGCCGCGCCGGTTCTCGTCCATGACGATGGAAGCCATTTGTCACCGGAATTGCGAGCACTCTGTGAAAAATATGGAGCGGATTTCGAGAGCAACCGCTCACGTTTGCCGCACCATCTGGGCGACCTGTCCGCATTCTACGGCGGGCTCAAATGGGCGGAACACAAATCCCTGGACCTGTTGGTGAAGGTCTCTCGTCGCTGGATCTTCTTGACCGATTGGCTCACCGATTTGCGGAACCTCGCTACCGCCAGTCAATACCACACGTATTCGAGCCACACGACGACATTCAACTTCGGGTTTCGAACCGAATGCATGGGGATGGCGGTCAAGCGCTGGGCGGCGTCGGGGTTTTACTCGGACTGCATCGAGCAGATCTCGCTAGGTCGTCACGTCTTCGTCGAGGCGTACGTCCACCAGTTCGCACGACGTCTCGACGCATCCAATGCCCCAGCCGCCAATCGCTGGCGGCAGCATCAAGCGTCGCCGCCGGAACAGGCCGGCTACGCCCGCTGGGACCTAATCGGCGACGACCGGGCGAAGAAATCCGACACTCATCTCTGGCACAACGCCAACAAGCCAGCAGATTATGCAGCGCTCGCGCAACGATGGGAATTGCCGTATGGGGAGATCGACTTCGTCGATCCGAATCAGGGCGCCGGACTGGGACGAGCCCCGGCGTAAAAAATGTTCCATACTGCGGCTACACCGGCACATTTGGCAGCTCTCAGGTCATGAGCACACAGAACAATGTCACGCCGGATCTCGTACTTTTCTGGTGAGTAGCGCGACGATGATCAACCGGAAGCTGGGGCCACTTTGCGCAGTATTCCGACGCTTCACGCCCTTCAACCGGGCACGACCTGCGCATCTGTGATGGTAGCTGCCGGATCGATGCAATTCACGGTGTAGCTGCCCACAGGACTCTCGCCGCCGCCATTCTTGTCTCCACCGCAGTATGGCCCATTCAATCCAATACTGAAATAGCATTCTGCCGGCGGCGGGCCTCCATTGAGAAATACAGTGCCTTCAAATGTGATCCCGCAAGCCTGTGCAGTCCCGCCCCAAAAACACTCCTCGGCACTACCTTCGACGCCAACCGGGATCTCGACGTCGCACTCTAAAGGGCCAGCTGGGTTCTGGGCGGTAAGGGAAAGATGGAATCGCAGGATGTAGTGGTGGGCGCAGCCCATTCCCTCGCAGTCGCATGGCGTGGGCAATGCACTCGAAGAACTTGGACTACTTTCCGATGGCCTGCTGCTGCTAACGCTACTACTACTGCTGCCCTCGCATTGAGCGCAGGAACTGAAATAGTCGTCGACCCAAAACGTTTCCGGCAGGTGATCGCTGGGCCCCACCCGCTCGTAACACACCCCGCCAATCCTAGTCTAATCACGTCCTCCGAGGCGGCCGGGGGGAACAGGTAGATTTCGTCGGGCAATGTAGATCCTCCTATCGCGGGCGCAGTAATGAAAAGTTTACGCGTGGCGCACCAACAGACGCAAGCAAGCATGCCTCGACGCCGATCTTGCGGTCGCGACGGGACATTTCCATGACGTAGGGGCGCTGGTGAAGGACAGGCACACGCGTGGAGCGCGGGACGTTGCCTTGGAGCGGTTCGCCTCGGCACACACGTGGGACTTCCGGCCAAGGCGTCAATCCGCGACGCATTGCGTTTACCACCGCCCGCGCATGACGCGGCCTGTGTGGTCATGAGATGACGATTCCCGTGACTGCCACCGTATCGGTCACAGGCGTATTGCCTGCATAGACGGTGTCAGTGGACTTGTTGATGTCAGGGTACGTCCCAACCGGCGTGTTTCCGGACATCTTGAGCGAAAAACCGCCCCCGGAACCTGAGTCGGCTCGCACCGGACTCAATTGACCACCGATAGTTAACTTCCACGCACAGACGCCGGGCGCGGTTTCGATCAGCTCGACCTGCGCCCCGATGATGGGATAGCACTCCGGCGGGTAGTCAGGGGTTGTCCATCCGGACCATAGGTATGAGCCGCCGTACTCCAGCGTCAGCGAGAGGTTGCAGTCATACGGCGTCGGGTCGCCAACTTCAGTGCTATCCACCCTGAAATAGCATTCGAGCTGGATCGGACCCCAGCCTGGATCGTCCGGCGGGATGTAGCAATCTTCGTCCGTGTCGTCCATGATGCAGCAAGGGGCGGGGGCTTCGCTGCTCGAGCTACTGCTGCCGCTACTGGTCTCGCTTCCGCCCCCGCTGCTACTGCTGCTGCCGGCGCACTCTTCGCAGCTACTGAATGGGGTAGCGCTGAAAATGTCTGGGAATACGTCAGTGGGTCCGACGCGGTAGTAGCAGGTTCCGCCGAAACGGATGACTGCTGCGGCAGCCGCGGGGGCAACGTAGATTTCGTCAGCCATCGTTCCTCCCAACAGGAAGGCCGGAAACGGCGAACGCACGGTCAACGCCTTAGCTGCGGTCGGCGCGTTGACAAACATCAACTTTAGGTACTTCGGTCATTGCCGCAAGGAGCGTTGCCGACATTGCGCGCGCAAATGCGTACCGCGCGTCACTTCGGTTCCGGCGTCCACCTCGACGAGCACGGGCCTGCGCGTCGCAGACGTGCTCAAAGAGCCCGTCCTCGCCGATGAGGTCGCCGAACTCGTCGGTAGTGCTGCAGGCGTAGGTTCGGGTGACCTCGCCGCCAACGTCGTCGGTCTCGTGCAGGATGCGCTGCAGGTCGTAGAGGTAGGCGGTCGGTCCGGCGGAGGAGTCCTTCAGCACGCGCTGTCCGTCGGCGTTGTAGCTGAACGAAACCGGCGCGGTGATCGACGGCACCGTCACCGCGAATTCGTCTCCGCAAGCTACACAGTACGGACACGCCGACACACATCCACTATTGGAGGAGGCGGCGCGTCTTTCCTAGTAGCTAAAGTCTGCTGAATACGTCCACTTCCCACCATTCGACTTTGTCGTCGTGTACACCACTTTTGTCCATATTTTTCCGTGAGAACGGAATAAGTCTGCCAACCTTAGCGTGGCATCAGTCAGTTCATCTGTCGCAGACACAATGTCGCGATGCCCCTCAGGACTCGTGATCGTATGGGCGAAGCCTTCAACTCCACTTGGACGCTCGGAATGAACAACCTCCAACTGTGCGGCATTCCACCACTCTGGCGTCGCTTCAATGAGTGCATTCACGATCGCTTCGTCAATCGGGGTTTCAAGTTCTTGTAGGTTCGACATGGATTAATCCTATCGATTCAAAACGCTTACACCGTACACAGTCTTACCGTCCATTTTAATCGTGACGGTAACGGCAAAAGGCCTAGTTTCGCCTGATTTTCTCAAATTATCAACCGTCATTGTCACTACGGCATCTGGATTTTCGCGTGCTAACCGGATTGCGTAGTTTTCGACCTTCTTTTTTGTACTAAGGTTTGATCGCGGAGCTTCGGAATTGATGTTCTCGCGAACATTTACGAGATCCCGGTCGGCCGCGCCGCCCTCGGGAAGCATATGGCCTTTATGTTCTCCAGGCGCACGGCCACCCACTGGTTCTGGCGCATATCCTTTCGCTCGTCCACGAGCTGCCGGGTAGATTTCGCCGTGAGCGCGAATGGTCAGGTTGTTTTCGTCAACCGTGTAATTTGGTGGTCGAGGTTCAGCGGCTCTGTCTGTGGCGCGGATCCGATCTTCGGCCATTGCCGCTCTGTCCATTTCCCCTTCTTCCATCTTGCCAATTGGATTGACCGGCTCCTCGTGCCTTCTTTGGACCGAAGGTGCGGGTTCGCTAGTCGGGACTTCGCGTGTTGGCCCAGCGTTCTTCACGGTATTCGTGCTCGTAGCGTTAGCGCCACCGGGCGGCACATCCATTACCGGACCCGTGTTTCTGACAGTGTTCCCGCCTTGCATTCGCGTCAGTTCGTCCCCGACGGCGGCCGAGGCCGGCGCTGCGGGTTTGGACACTTTGGGCACACCGGAGCGGCTGCGACCCAAGATCGTTTTGGTGCCCGCGATCAAACTGATGATGCCTGATATGACACCGGCGCCAGCCCGCTCGATCTGCTGGTCGATGCTCTGATTCAGCTTCCTTCCGGTAAACAGTTCCCTGTCGCTCACTCCTTCCCAAAGATCAGTAAGTCCCGTGGCATCCATGATGCCGCCTGCCACTGATTGCGTATTGGACTGGCCTTTCTGTGCCCGGGAAAGCGCGGCGGCTTTGGCGGCATTGGCGATCATGGCGAACGCCAATACCGGCATCTTCATGGCGAGGTAGCCCTTCCCCACGTTCGTTAGGTGGGACATGGACTTGTCCCACGCCTCTTGCCCCGCTGCTCCCAGCGCCTCTCGCTTCGGGTCCCATTCCCGCCGTTCCGCTACCTCCTGCGCCAGCGCGCTCTCGCCCCGATACCATGTTCGACGGACTTCAACCGGTTTCGAATCCGGCCCGGCGATCTCTGTGGTGTCGCTGTATATGTGGGTCCCATCGTCCAACGTCCACTTCTCGAATACGTGAACGTTCGCACCTATTTCCACCGGAACACGTTCCGGCTTCGGATGGTCTCGAGAGACCGACTTACCCGAGAACAGCTCGATCTGGCGGTTGATGTCCGGTACGACCAGTTCGCCCCGCTTTACATTGACGCGTTCAGAAAGGCCGAGGTTCAACTGATCCAGTTGCTCGTCCGTGGCGGTGGTGAAGGTCACGCGGGATGCCTCGCCGACCCTCGTGAGCAGCGTGGCATCCTCGTCCCTCACAACGTCGGGGACCGTCCACGGCATCGGCTTACTTCCCGAATTTCTAAACTTAGCCTTTGCGCCCTCGATCTCTGTGGCGGTGATTTCACGACCCGCGTTGATCTGCTCCGCGGCCAACTCGTCAATCATGTCCTCGCTGACGACGGTGACTGTCTTGTTCTTGAAGAGGTCGTTACCGAACCTGGAGTGAGAGCCGATTCGTGTCGCGAGCCGGAGTCTTCGGTCGTCGCCCGCCCGCCGGCCGCGATTGCCGAACAGTTCAGGCGCGTCTTCCCCCGCTGCGCGGGCCGCACGGTCATCGTCCCGACGGCGCCGTAGTCGTATAGCCGGGTATGCGCTGTAGGCCCAGCGGATAAGCCGGCAAGCTGCTTTGAACCCGTGAGGTCAAATCGTCGGTAATGGCTTTTCAACAAAAGCGGCATACGCGCTTATCGTCGCTCGGTTGCGTTGATTCCACCATCCACTTTGGGGATCGATCGCCACACCAGATAAATCACGAAGCAGCAATACTTTCTCACCGTCGAACAAAAACACGAGATCGCCTGTCGTCCGCTGGAGCAGAACCCCGACAGCTTTCGTTAGAATCCGCCCTTCATTTCCGCTCGTGCTAAAATCATCGTCAATCCGGCAGATAATATCAATATACACGATCACTCCGAGCTCCTGTTGAAGCATCTTCCGCCAAGCAATCGAAGACCGTGTCAATGAGATGTGAGACCACTCTGATTTGAGATACATAGTGGCGTCATGCGTCGGACCATATTTGGCTGTGTCAGTCGCAAATCCACACTCCACTACCAATGCCGCCGCGAGTTGCTCGATGCTTCCCGTCCACGCACAATTTATCCAGTACGATAGTCCCATGTTAGGTCACCGCCACAGATAATCATCAAGGCCACACGCGAACGATTCCTCCATTCTTATCAATCGCGTGCAGCTCCTTGAGCCCTGGCATCGGATAGTCGTTGAACTGTTTTTTCAATTCAGCAACTGTAACTTTAGTGTCTCTCAAGTCAATAATCGCGCGCGAGGCTTGGCCGCCGGCAATAGTTTCCTCCTGAACGCGACGATAAATGTTTCGGACTCGCGGCGTCGTTGGTGCCTTGACATCAAATCTATTTCCCTCAATGTTCAAATCGGCACTTGGCAACAACTTTCCACCGGGATCCCGACGTTTGGGAAGACGCTCTGTCTCAAATCCGTTCTTGGCGTATATGTTGGCAACTTCGTCCTGACGCTCCAAAGCCCGAAGGTTCTCCGGTGCCAAGTCTCCGGGACTGGGCAATTCCTTCTCGCCGCGTGGAACTGACGTCGGGTCTGGGAATCCAGATGGGATTGTCAAATTGTCCAGCGACGATGGCAACCGATGTGGTTGGTTTCGCGCAGCATTTGCGGCGGGTTCTGTAGGACCGCTTGGCTGTTTCAACGGCTCCAAAGGTTTCGGCGGACTGAATCCTTCGATTGGAACTTCGGCCCTCCCTTGCTTGACCCACCCTTCGACAGGTGCTCCCGGCAGTGGCGGTTCTATCGGCGTTTCGATCGGCGTCGGACGACCAGTAAGCGCGGGCACTACGTTTGGAGAATTGGTTCGCACGACAGCTTCCGACGCTGCCGCCCGTGCGGCGGGGACTGAGACCATCCCGCCCAGCGGTGCGATGGCTTCGAACAACGTCAATTGCGAGGGATGCTCCACGCCGCCGAGGGCCATTTCAAGGCGTTCCCCGGTGCTCATTTGCCGATATTGCTCGTCGGCGACTGCTTTGGCTGCGATGACGTCGACGTCGTGCAGGAAATTCCTATCGTCCGTGGTGAGCCGTTTGTTCATCCGCCGTTGCTCAACGCCTCTGAGATACTCTTGCGGATTTTCCGGATGCTTCGCACGGGCCTCTCGGAGCATGAAGTCGTCGACTCTTTGCGCCACCGACCCTGGTGCTTGCAGATACGTTTGATTCGCTGCGGACTGAGCCGCAGCCTGAGCTGCGGCGGCGTCTTGCCTGGCGATCGCCAACTGCTCCTTTGCAACCTTGCGTTCAAGGGCGGCCAGGTCTGACGGAGACAACTGGGACGGGTAGTGGCGACCGGGGAACTCCCTGGGTATTGCCTCGTCAATAGCCGTTTCGAGTTGTGATCTAAAGACAGGGCCTCGGAGTTGCTTCTCGGCAGCCAGGAAGTTATCCGCTTCCTGGTCCGTGATGGCCTGCACTGCGGAGGCCGGTGGAATTCGACGCGGCGCGGGAGGTGGCTGCGACGCTGGTGCGGCAGGAGCACCGCTGCTTTCCGCCTCGACTCCCATCAAAGTGCCGAGTCTCGGAGAGGGTGGATCGCGCACGAGGTTGGGCTCCGCCAACCGCGGCGGCTCCGCCTCGATCGGCAGGAATGGCGAGTCCAGCAACCGCCTCGGCTGGCCGGAGTCCGCGCCTGTCTCGACCTGGGGTTCTCGCTTCTTGATGATCTCTTGGAGAGCTCCGCTCAGCGCGTCGGCGATCTTCCGCGTCGTGTCGGTATCCATCCAATCGTGCTCGGCGAGCGTGACCTCCGCGAAGTCCAGCGTGTCCTGGTCGACCTTATCGCGCAGCGCCTCCGCATCGAACGGCGGCGACGTGGGAATCGCGAACTCCGGCTGCTCCAGCTCGTACCCTTCCGGGATCGTCGGCAACTTGCCGCCGAGCTCTTTGGCGGCCTGGGCCGTGACGGGGCGGGGTCCGCCGTAGCGGCCGGGGGCCATGGTGGGGCTGCCGGGCACGGTCATCGAGCCGGCGGCGCCGTAGTCGTACAGGCGCGTATACCTCGTCTGATCCGTGGCGGAGTCGTAGCTGACGAGCTGCGTGTAGCCGCCACGCGGGGCGGGCGCCCGGCGCGATTCTGGGCGCGGAGCCGTGCCCGCTTGGCCGGCGGCGGGCACGCGCGGCTTGTGCCGCCGCTCGTAATCGGACTCCACCTTCGTGATCGCCGCTTCGCGCACCTCCCTGAGGCTGCCCTCGCGACGCTTGTCGCGTCGGCGGCTGATATCCGCTTCGAGCCGCAGACGCTCCTCATGCAGCTTCTGCCGCCGCTCGGCCCCGGTGACGCCCTGGGCGTTCAGCTCATGCCGCTTTTCGCGCATGCCGTTGCGGAACTCTTTGAAGTCGTCACGCGTGGCTATTCGCTCGTCGCGGCGGGCCTGACGCAATTGCTTCCTGAACTCCGGCTTGTGGGAAAG
>JADMIO011000852.1_pt1 | contig 13061 bp, 15 predicted proteins | sample 8958161 | NCBI WGS metagenome assembly JADMIO01 (sample SAMN16585339, study PRJNA669376) | soil metagenome | isolation source: Crop rotation soil | place: USA: Cullars Rotation, Alabama | collected 2011 | reverse complement strand
CAGGCGCGCGCCGTCGGCGAGCAGCCCGCCGAAGGACAGGTCGTGCGAGATCGCGGGCTCCCGGAACGCGATGTCGACGGCGAGCCCGGGCCCGGGGATGCACCGATAGAGGCGGCGGGTGTCGAGCGTGCCGGCGGTGACGTCACGCCAGGCCGTCGCGGGCGCGCCGAGCGGGCGGACACGACGGGCCTGGTGCGGCGCCAGGATGGTGAGGGAGAGGCCGCAGCGCGCGAGCGCGGCGAGGGTCGCCGTGTCGGCCGCCATCTCGGGCAGCCACATCCCGTCGGGGGGGCGCCCGAAGCGGTGCTCGAAGTCGCGGCGGCCCCAGTACACCTGCGTGTGCACGTCACGCGGCGTCGACAGAGGCAGGATCGGATGGCCGTAGGCCTGCGCCCACGCGTTGCCGTGCCCGGTGCGACCGCGGCTCGCCGCGTCGGCGCGCCGGAGGACCGCCGTCATCTCGGGGACGTTCGCCTCCATCCAGGCGAGCAGCGTCGGACCGAAGTTGAAGCTGGTCCACTCGTAGACGTTCACCAGGTCGGTGAGCCGGCCGTGCGCGTCGAGGACGCGAGCGGCGGCGCAGGCGGCATAGCACTCGGCCGTGATGCGCGTGTTCCAGTCACGCTCCGGGGCGGCCGTCGCCTCCGGCTCGACGACCCCCAGCCACGGGTCCTCCCGCGGAGGCTGATAGAAGTGACCGTGAAGGCAGAGTGCGCGCACGACGAACGACGACCGCCGATTAGGCGGGAATCTCCCGGGGCGGTCAAGCGCGCGACGATCGGATGCCCGCTCCCACCGCGTGATCGCACCGCGCGCACGGCGGAGCTCAGTCGGGCCGAGGCGGCGCGCAGAGGATCTCGCCGTTCCACGGCGAGTAGACGTTGACGTAGAAGCTCGTGCCCGCCTCGACCAGCCCCTGCAGGAACGTCTGCTGCGTCCGGATCTCCTCGACCCGGTCTGCGCCGCCGCACGCCGCCGCGGCCTCGACCACGCGTTCACAGGCCGTCGACGAAGGTCGTCTGCTCGCGGATCGCGACCGCGCCGGCGGGACACTTGTCACGTACGTCGATGCGCCGGGTCGGCACGAGCCCCCAGAAGAAGAACGACTTCCGCTCCTGCACCGTCGACGCCACCGCCTCGTCGCCGACGGTGAAGCGCATGGTGTGGCACGCGCCCAGCAGCGTCGCGCAGAGCAGGAGGCCCAGGGTTCCGATCGCCTGCCACATATCCACCTTTCCGGCCGGGAAGCTGGCCTGGTTCGCGCGTCGCGCCTACCAACGGCGGCGGAGCGGATGCAAGACGTCGCGCGTCGTGCCGATGGGTCGCGGCTGCCCCGGATCCATCCCGCTCGACCCGGCGGCGGCCTCCGTCCCATCGTATTGAACGTCGGGAACGCAGCCGCTAAGAAGACGTGTCGCCGTGCCGAGAACGCCCACCGCCCGACCCGTCGCCCGCGCGCTGCTCGTCGGGCTGCTGGCGTTGCCGCTGCTCGGCATGGGCAGCTTCGGCGGCGGTCGTGACACCGGCATGCCGGCGCGCGACTTCCGCGCCACCTTCACCGACCAGGACGGCGCGCGCATGGCGGCGACGCGGGTCACGGTCGGCGGGGACACGACCCTCGACGGCGAATTCGGCCGCGGCAAGCTCCGCGTGCCGTTCGACAACATCGCGCGCGTCACCTTCCAGGCGCTCGAGGAGCGCGACCGCGTGCGCGCGCAGGTCCAGCTCCGTGAGGGCGAGCCGGTGACGCTCACGGTGCGCAGCTCGCTGACCTTCTACGGCCAGGTCCCCGGCGGCGCGTACCAGATCCGCGCCCGCGACCTGAAGGCCGTTGACTTCACGCCGTAGCGCCCCGCGCGGGCTGGCGGCCGTGGTGGCCGCGGCCGTCCTGATCGTCGCGCGCGACGCCCCGGCCGTCGATCTCAAGGTGTGGCCGCTGTTCCGCTACGCGCGCGACGACGCGGCCGGGCTTCTGCGCTGGACGGCCTTCGGGCCGCTGGTCGAGTTCACGCGCACACCCGACGAGCGCGACCTCCGCATCCGGCCGCTCCTCTGGCTCCGCTCCCGCCGCGGTCCCACGCCCGACGACAGCGCCGAGGTCCTCTACCCGCTCGCGGGGACGCGCTGGGGGCCCGACTACCAGAGCGCGCGGGTGCTCTTCTTCAGCTATCGCCACGAGAGCCCGGCGGATGCGACGCCCGCGGCCGGCGACACGTCGCGCCTCACGCTCTTCCCTTTCGTGTTCTACCGGCGCACGCCGGAGACCGGCGCCCACCTCTCCGTGCTGCCCTTCTACCTCGACCAGCCCGACGTCCTCGGCTACGAACGCGTGCAGGCGCTCATGTTCCCCGCCTACCTCCGCCTCGTCGAGCCGCGCGTCGAGCGGCGCTTCTACCTCTTCCCCTTCGTGTCGACGGTGGGCGGCGCCGACGGCCGCGGGTTCCGCCTGTGGCCGCTCTTCGGATCGACCGAGATCGCGGGCCGCCAGCGCACGCGCTACGTCCTCTGGCCGTTCTGGATCCGCGACCAGCGGCTCGTCCCGGGCTACGGCTGGGAGACGCACCAGATCGACTTCCCGATCCGCGCCTCGATCGACGGCGCCGGCCGGACGACGCACGCGTACGGCATGGGCGCGTACATCCACACCGTCGACGAGCGGCGCGGCTCGGAGTCGACGGCGGCACCCTGGCCGTTCGTCTTCCGCGAGCGGCCACTCGGCGAGACCGCGTACCGCGTGTGGCGGATGGCGCCGTTCTACGGCCGCAGCGACCGCGACGGCGTGTCGTCGCGCTTCGTTGCGTGGCCGGCGTGGCGCCGGCGGACGCAGGACGTCGAGGGCTTCCACTACGAGCGCCGCGACGTCGGCCTCCTCCTCTGGCGGCGGCAGACGACCGCGAGCGAGACGTCCGGGCACCACGAGCGCCTGCTCACCCTCTTCCCGCTTCTGCACGACGAGGACCAGGACGGTCGCCGTCACGGCCAGACGCCGGCGATCGTCGACAGCCTGCTGCCGCGGAACCGCGGCGTGGAGGCGTTGTGGGCGCCGCTCTACGGCCTCTTCCGCTGGGACACCCGACCCGACGGCACCCACGACTGGAACCTCCTCTGGGGTCTCCTCGCCCGCGAGCACGGCCGGCTCCGCGGCCCGTGGACCTGGGACGGCGGGAGCCATGGCCATTGAGGCGACGGCCGTCGCGCCGCGCCGCCGCGGCCCGCTCGCCCGCATCGGCGGCGGGGTGCTCGCGGTGCTGCAGATCCTCGGCGAGATCGCGGTCGTCTTCCTCGGCGCCGTCCGGAGCGCGGCGCACGCGCTCCACACGACCGACCGGCAACGGCTCGTCGCCCAGCTCGTGCGGGTCGGCACCGACACCCTCCCGATCGGCGCGCTCCTGTCCCTCTTCGTCGGCATGGTGCTGGTCGTGCAGGCCGCCGATCAGCTGCGCGACGTGAACGAGACAGTTCTCGGACCGATCGTCGGGCTCGCCATGACGAAGGAGCTCGGGCCCGTGATGATGGCGTTCCTCCTCGCGGGGCGCGCCGGCTCGGCGATGGCGGCGGAGCTCGGCTCGATGGCAGTCTACGACGAGATCAGCGCGCTCCGGACGATGGACATCGATCCCGTCCGCTTCCTCGTCATGCCGCGCGTCGTGGCGGCGACGCTCGCGCTGCCCGTCCTCATTCTGTACTCCGACTTCATCGGCGTGTGGGGCGGCGCGGCGGTCGTGGTCCTGGATCCCGCCGTGAAGCTCAGCGTCAACGAGTACTTCGCGCGCATGCTCGAGTGGGTGCACTTCAGCGACGTGATCGTCGGCATGGTGAAGGGCGTCGCGTTCGGCGCGATCGCCGCCACCGTGCCCTGCGCCTTCGGGCTCCGCACCCGCGGCGGCACCGAGGGCATCGCGACCTCGACCACGTCGGCCGTGGTGTGGAGCTTCATGCTGATTTTGCTCTTCGACTTCATCATCGTCCGCCTCACCTTCGCGCTGCTCTGATGCCCGACGACGCGACCACACGCCGGCACGGCGTCGCCATCGAGCTCCGCGGCGTCCACAAGGCCTTCGACGGGCACGCGGTGCTCCGCGGCGTCGACCTGACGGTCCGCCCCGGGGAGCTGCTCGCGATCCTCGGCCAGAGCGGGACGGGGAAGTCGGTCACGCTCCGGCTCCTCACCGGGCTCGAAGCGCCCGATGCCGGACGGATCGCCGTCGGCGACCTCGAGCTGCCGCGCTACCTCGCACTGCCGCCCGAGGAGAAGCCCTTCCGGATCGCGATGGTGTTCCAGGGCGCGGCGCTCCTCGGCTCCCTCACGCTGGCCGAGAACGTCGCGCTCCGGCTGCGCGAGCGCGGCCGCCACGACGAGACGGAGATCCGCGACATCGTGCGGCGCGTCCTCGGGGACGTCGAGCTGGCCGGCGCGGAGCAGAAGCTCCCGAGCGAGCTCTCGGGCGGCATGCGGAAACGGGCCGCGATCGCGCGCGCCCTCGCCATCGATCCGGAGATCATCCTGTACGACGAGCCGACCGCCGACCTCGACCCGATCCTCACCGAGCAGATCGGCGCCCTGATCCGACGCATCCGGACGACGCGGGGCCACACCCAGGTGGTGGTCACGCACAACCTCTTCCTCGCGCGCGCGATCGCCGATCGGATTGCGGTCCTCGGCGAAGGGCGTATCGTCGAGTGCGTGACGCCGGAGGAGCTGCGGCGGAGCCGCCAGCCGCTGACGCGCGAGTTCCTGCGGGCGTCGACGCTCGGTATCGAGGAAGGAGAGCGACCATGACGAGGGAGCAGCGGATCGGGGCGTTCTTCGTGCTCGGGCTGGTGCTGTTCTTCGCGGCGGTCGAGCTGACGCTCGGCCTCGGACTCCTGCACGAGCGCTACCCGCTCTTCGCCACCTTCGCCGACGTCCAGGGCCTCGACAAGGGCGCCGACGTCCGGCTCGCCGGCCTCCGCGCCGGCCGCGTCGAGTCGATGCGGATCGACGGCCGCAAGGTGGTCGTGAAGCTCGCCATCGACCACGGCATCGAGGTGCGGAAGGACGCGGTCGCGCGCCTCGACTTCCGGGCGCTCAGCGGCGAGCGGTTCGTGTCGATCTCGCTCGGCACGCCGACCGCGCCGCTCGCGCAGTCCGGGGACACGATAGAGGGCGAGACCCCCGCCGGCTTCGCCGACGTCGTCGACCAGCTGGCGGGCGTGGCGCAGAGCGTGAGCGGGCTCGCCGAGTCGCTGCGCGCCAGCTCGGAGCGCCTGCTGGCCGACCTGGGCGACCTCGTCGAGGAGAACCGCGGCGCACTCGGCGCCATGGCCACCAACGTCGCGTCGATCACCGACAAGCTGGACCGTGGCACCGGCACCCTCGGCCTCCTCCTGAACGATCCGACGCTCTACACCCGCGCCACCGACGCGCTCGGCGACGTGCAGCAGTCGGTGCGGGATCTCGGCCAGGTCGCCCACGGGCTCGCCGCCGGCGAGGGCACCATTGGCAAGCTCCTCACCCGCGACGACGGCGTCTACAACCAGATGCGCGACACGCTCGACGACCTGAGCCAGACCGCCCACAACGCCCAGGAGATCACCGAGAACCTGCGCTCCGGTCAGGGCACGCTCGGCAAGGCGCTGACCGACGACTCGCTCTACACGGAGGCCAACGACACCCTCCGCGGCGTGAACCGCGCGACGCAGTCGGTGGAAGACCAGTCCGCGATCTCGCTGCTGGGCACCATCGTCACCAGTCTCTTCTAGCTCCGGCACGTATGCCGCGCCGGCTTCTGCCGGCCGCGGCACGCCGCCCGCAGGACGCAGCGGCGCCCCACCCCGCGTCCGTCCCGCCGCGAGACATGGTCTCGCGGCGCTCAGGCCATTGTGAGACCGCCCGAGACGCTGAGGGTCTGGCCGGTGACGTAGGACGCCTCGTCGGAGGCGAGATAGGCGACGGCCCCCGCCACGTCGTCGGGCTGGGCGAGCCGGCCGAGCGGGATCGCGCGCGTCATGCCGGCGAGGATCTTCTGGCCGCGCTCGCCCTCCATCACCGACGCGAGCAGCGCCGTGTCGGTCGGGCCCGGACAGACGGCGTTCACGGTGATGCCGTGGCGGGCGACCTCGCGCGCGAGCGACTTGGTGAAGCCGATGACGCCCGCCTTGCAGGCTGCATACACCGTCTCGCCGGTACTGCCGACGCGCCCGGCATCGGAGGCGATGCTGACGATACGGCCGCGGCGTCGCGCGATCATGCCCGGCAGGACGACGTGGCTCACGGTGAGCGGTCCCTTGAGGTTGATCGCGATCAAGCGGTCCCACAGCGCCGGGTCGCTCTCCACGAACAGCGCGAGCCGCTCCCAGCCGGCGTTGTTCACCAGCACGTCGATCGGCCCGAGCGCCTGCTCGACCGTGGCGACGGCGCCGGCAACGGCGGTCCGATCGGAGACGTCGGCGACGGCAGAGGTCGCGTGCCCACCCGTCGCGGTGACCTCGCCGGCGACCGCGGCCGCCGTCGCGCCGTCGAGGTCGACGATGCCGACGGCCATGCCGGCACGCGCGAGCCGGAGGGCGATCGCCCGGCCGATGCCCCGTCCCGCCCCGGTGACGAGCGCGACCGGCACGCGCCTACCCGCGGGCGGCGGCCGTGAAGCTGCCGGTGACGGCAGTCTCGCCGCGCTGGGTCTTCGCCGTCACCTCGCCGTCGATCCGGCGCTCGCCGCTCTCGTCGTAGACCTTGGTCACCGTGCCGGTGCAGGTGATCGTGTCGCCCGGCCACACGCGGGTCGCGAACCGCACCTTGAAGCGGCGCAGGTTCTCGACGCCGACGAAGTCGGTGACGCAGCGGCCGACGAACGCCGCGGTCAGCATGCCGTGGCCGAAGACGGTCGGGTTGCCGGCCGCCTTCGCGAACGTCTCGTCGTGATGGATCGGATTGAAGTCGCCCGACGCGCCCGCGTAGCGGACCAAATCAGTGCGCGACAGGTTCTCGACCACGACGGGGGGCAGCGTGTCGCCGACGTTGACGGTCGCCATCGTCAGCCCTTGCCGCCGCCGAACATGGCCGCGGCGCGCCGGTCGAGCTCCTCGGGCGCGACGTCCTCGACGTGCGTCGACAGGTTCCACGCGTGCCCGAAGGGATCCTGCACCTTCCCGCACCGGTCGCCCCAGAACATGTTCTGGAGCGGCATGACGACGCTCGCGCCCGCCCCGACCGCGCGCGTGAACGCCGCATCGACGTCGGCGACGTAGACGTACAGCGAGCCCGACGCACCGCCGAGCGTCGCCGGCGAGCGGGTGTCGTAGTTCGGGAACTCGTCGTTCAGCATGACGATCGAATCGCCGATGCGGACCTCGGCGTGCATGACCTTGCCGTCCGGGCCGACCTTCCTCATGAGCTCGACCGCGCCGAAGGCGCGCCGGTAGAAGTCGAGGGCCTCGGCCGCGCCGCGCACGGTCAGCTGCGGCGTGAGCGTGTGGTAGCCGTCGGGAACCGGTTTGACCGCCATCGCGTGCCTCCGTCGCTAGCCCTGCACGGCGCCTTCGGTCTCGATGGCCGTGTTGCGCGTGTACGCGACCACCTCGCCGCGCTGGTTCTTGTACTCGGTCTCGCTCAGGATGAAGAGCATCTTCCCGCCCCGCTTCCCCGCCTTCTCGAACACCTCTTTCGTCCGCGAACGGAACGTCAGCACGTCCCCCGCCCGGATCGGCCGCACGTACTCGAACTCCTGCTCCCCGTGGAGGAGCCGGCGATAGTCGAGCTTCACAGCGCTCCGCGTCTTCCCCATGTCCCCGATCCAGTGCGCGATCGTCATCAGGAACGTCGGCGGCGCCATCGGGACCTCGTCCGCGAGGAACGCCGGGTTCGGATCCTTCACCGCACGCGCGAACTCCCGCACCTTCCCCACCTCGACCCGCATGGAGCCTTCGGGCCCCCAGACGCCGATCAGGGAGTGGTCGATGTCCGCCATGTCATCTCTCCGTACGAAGAGTGTTTCGGCTGGGCAAAGTCAGCGCGGGCGAGGGGAAGGACCGGGCGTGCGGGCGATTTCGAGTCCGCGAGCATGAGCCCGCACGCCCGGTCCCTCCCCTCGCCCGCGCGCGCATGCCCACCCCGAAGCGCATCAGAGATTGATCAGCTGGGCGACGATCTCGCGGTTCCAGGTCCCGTCGCCGAAGGTCACCTCGGAGCTCTTCGCACGCTTGAAGTAGATGTGCATGTCGTGCTCCCACGTGAAGCCGATGCCGCCGTGGATCTGGATGCCCTCGCCGGCGGTGTGCCGGTACGCGTCGGAGACGTAGGCCTTCGCCATCGCGGCGGCGAGCGGCGCCTCGGCGACGTCGTTCGCGACCGCCCAGGCGGCGTAGTAGGTCGCCGACTTCGAGCTCTCCACCTCGACCAGCATGTTGGCGCACTTGTGCTGGATCGCCTGGAAGCTGCCGATGGGGCGGCCGAACTGCTCGCGCACCTTGGCGTACTCGACCGACATCTCGAGCACCTTCTGCGCCCCGCCGCACATTTCGGCGCAGAGCCCGACCTTGCCGCGGTCGACGATCCGCTCGAGGAGCTTCCAGCCCTTGCCGGGCTCGCCGAGCGCGCGCCCGGCCGGCACGGCGACGTTCTCGAGCACGACCTCGCAGAGCTTCCGGGTCTGGTCCATCGTCTTGAGGAGCGTCGTCTTGACGCCCTTCGCCTTGGCGTCGACGAGGAAGAGGCCGAGCCCGTCGGCGCCCTTCGAGCCGGGCGCGCGGGCCGCGACGATCAGGAGGTCGGCGGTGTGCGCATCGGGCACGAACAGCTTCGTGCCGGAGAGCGTGTAGCCGCCGCCCGCCGACTTCGCCTCGCAGGCGACGCCCTCCGCGTCCCAGCGCGCCGACGGCTCGAGCTGCGCCAGCGTCACCTTCAGCTGGCCGGCGGCGAGCTTCGGCAGGAGCTCTTCCCGCTGCGCGCCGCTGCCGCCCTCCTTGAGCGCCACGCCGCCGAGGACGGCCGTCGAGAAGAACGGCCCGGGGAGGACGACGCGTCCCATCTCCTCGAGCACGACCACCATGTCGACGAAGTCGAGGCCCGCGCCGCCGTGCGCCTCGGGAAGGATGAGCCCCATCCACCCGAGCTCGGCCATCTGCTTCCACTGCGCGTCGGCGAAGCCGCGGTCGTCGTCCATCATCTTCCGGACGTAGGTCATGGGGGCTTCCTTCGCGAGGAAGTCCCGCGCCGACTGCCGGAGCATCTCCTGCTCTTCACTGAAGCCGAAATCCATCGATGGGTTCCTCTCAGGCGTTGCCGAGGACCGTGACGCAGCCGACCGCGCCCGGACCGCCCAGGTTGTGAGCGAGACCGATCTCGGCGTTCGCGACCTGGCGCGCGCCCGCCTTGTTCCAGAGCTGCTGGCAGACCTCGTAGATCATCCGCACGCCGGTCGCGCCGATCGGATGGCCGAACGACTTGAGCCCCCCGCTCGGGTTCACCGGCACCTCGCCGCCGATCGACGCCCGCCCCTCGGCGACGTAGCGCCACCCCTCGCCCTGCCCGCACAGCCCCAGGTCCTCGTAGTTCAGGATCTCCGTGATCGTGAAGCAGTCGTGGACCTCGGCGAGGTCGACGTCCTTCGCCGTGATGCCGGCCTGCTCGTAGGCCGCGGCCGCGGCCTTCTGCGTCGCCGGGAAGCCGGTGTACGCGAAGCCGGGCTTGAGGTACGGCTCGCCCGACGTGACCGCGAGGCCGAGGCCCTTCACGAGGATCGGATCCGCGCGGAGCGTCTTCGCGACGTCGCGCCTGCAGATGATCGCCGCGGCGGCGCCGTCGGTGGTGGGGCAGCAGTCGAACAGGCCGAGGGGCGAGCAGATGAGCGGCGCCCCGAGGCACTGGTCGGCGGTCACCTCCATCTGGAAGTGCGCCTTCGGCGACATCGTGCCGTTGTGGTGGTTCTTCATCGCCACCGGCGCCAGCACCTCGCGGCTCACCCCGTACGTCTTGAAGTAGCGATTGGCCGCCATCGCGAACAGGCTCGGTGCGGTCGTCCCGTGGCCGACCACCGGATGGCTGCCGAACGTCCCGAGGCCGCGGCGGCCCGAGTCGCGCAGCTTTTCGAAGCCGAGCGCGAGCACGCAGTCGTACATGCCGGCGGCGACCGCCAGGCAGGCGTTGCGGAACGCGTCCATGCCCGACGCGCAGTAGTTCTCGACCCGCGTGATCGGGATGTCGTAGAGGCGCAGCGGATCCGCCAGCGCCGTGCCGGCGAAGCCGCTCCCCAGCGTCCCGACCCATGCGGCCTGGATGCGCGACGGCTCGATGCCGGCGTCGCGGTACGCCTCGAACGCCGCATCGACGACGAGGTCCTCCGCCGAGCGGTCGTAGTGCTCGCCGAACTTGCTGCAGCCGACGCCGACCACCGCCACCTGGTCGCGGATGTTCATGACGCGGGCCTCGCCTTCCAGAAGTAGTTGTGGAAGCCGCCGCCTTCGTGGATGCGGCGGAACGTGAGCTCGAGCGGCATGTCGATCTCGACGCGTTCGGCGTCGCAGTCGGTGAGCTGGCAGTACAGCCGCCCGCCGCCGTCGAGATCGATGACGGCGTGGGTCACCGGCGGGTCGGGGCTGTCGAAGAGGTAGTCGTTCGTGAACGTGAAGAGCGTGCCGCGGCGGGCGAGCTTGATGTCCTCGAGTCCGCCGGGGTTCCCGCACTCGATGCAGACGCGGTGTTTCGGGAACTGGACGGTGCCGCACTTCGGGCACTTGCCGCCGTAGAGCGGCAGCAGCTCCTTCCGGTCGCGGAACACGACCACCGCCGAGGACACGTCGGCCGGCGGCGCCTCCTTCTTCACGAGCTTCCGGAAGCGCGCATACCTGCCGTACGACGGGAGCGTGCGCTTCAGCTCGATCTGCTTGTGCACGCCCGCCGGCGCCGGCTCGCCGGTGGCGAGCAGCAGGAGCGCGTCGGCGCCGTCGCCGTAGCCCGCCACCAGGATGAGCTCACCGGGCGTCGCGCGCTCGAGCGCCGCCGCCAGCATGAGGAGCGGCTGCGCCGTGCCGGTGTCGCCGAGCGTCAGCCAGAAGCCGTCCTGCAGCTGCTTCTTTGGATCGAGCCCGAGGGCCTTCGCGATGCCCTGGGGCGCCCGCGGGTTCGGCGTCGGCAGGACGACGCGCGAGAGCGCCTTCGGCTCGACCTTCGCCTTCGCGAGGAGGCCCTTCACCACGTCTCCGAGGACGCGCGCGTAGCCGTACTTCGCCTCGAAGGCTCCGGGGAAGCTGTGCGCGTACTCCTGCTCCTGCGTCCGCCACGAGCCGAGGAACTCGTCGGCGACCGAGTGGGTCGCGACGATCTCCGCCCGGCCCGGGTCGGCGCCGAGAATGACCGCGGCGCCGGCATCGCCGGTGGCGCCCTCCCCCGGCGAGTCGGGCTCGCCGAGCCGGCAGTCGCCGGCGGCGACGAGGACGCGGGTCGCGCTCTTGCTGGCGAGCGCATCGAGCGCGGTGAGCAGCGCCGACGTGCCGGCGCGGAGCGTGTCGGTGAAGTCGAGCGTGCGGGTCGTCGGCGGGAGGTCCAGGACGGCGGCGATCGTCGCCGCGCCCTGCTTCTCGGCGTACGGCGACGTGGTGGTCGCGAAGAAGACGGCGTCGGGCTTGGGGCCGTCGGCCACCGCGTCGATCGCCGCGTTCACTGCCAGCGTCAGGCTGTCCTCGTCGTGGTTGGCGACCGCCTTCTCGCCGCCGGCTGAATGACCGCCCCACTCCTGCGCGATCAGCTCGCGCGGGAGGCGGTAGCACGGGATCGAAACACCGGTGGCGAGAATGCCTGCCATGATCGGATCGTCCTCCGCGCGGTGCTAGACGATGCCGCGCTCGCGGAGCCCGGCGACATCGCCGGGCGAATAGCCGAGGCCCGCCAGCACCGCGTCGGTGTGCTCGCCGAGGCGCGGCGGCGCGGTGCGGAGCGTCGGCGGGGTGAGGGACAGCTTGACCGGATTGCCGAGCGTGCGCCGTCCGTCGGGGCCATCGAGGACCATCTGGCGATGGAGCACCTGCGGGTCCTCCATCGTCTCCTCGAGGGTCGCGACGGGGCCGAAGCAGATGTCGAGGTCGGCGAGCTCGGAGACCCACTCGGCCATCGTCCGCGTCTTGAACTTGTCGCGCACACGCCGGAACATCTCGTCGCGCGCCGCCCCCTCGTCGAACTGGCGCTCGGCGAGCTCGGGCATGCCGAGCTTGCCGACGAGCGTCCGCCAGAAATGCGGCTCGAGCGCGCCGACGGTGACGTGCCGCCCGTCCTTCGTCTCGTAGATGGCGTAGCAGGGGTGATGGCCCGTGAGCAGCGTGTCGCCGCGGTGCTGCGACTTCCCCTCGAGGATCGTGCGCATCATGTTGATGACCTGCCACGACACGCCGCCGTCCATCATCGCGATGTCGACGAACTGCCCCTGCCCGGTCGCCTCGCGCGCCAGCAACGCGGTCAGGATGCCGACCGCGGCCATCTGGGCGCCGCCGCCGATGTCGGCGATCTGCACGCCCGGGATGACGGGCGCTCCGCCCGCCTCGCCGGTGAGCCCGATGACCCCCGCGAAGCCGAGGTAGTTGACGTCGTGGCCGACGCGGTCGCGATACGGGCCGTCCTGGCCGTAGCCGGAGATCGAGCAGTAGACCAGCCGCGGGTTCAGCTTGCTCAGCGTGTCGTAGTCGACGCCGAGGCGCTTCGCCGCGCCCGGCCGTGACCCTTCGAGGACGACGTCCGCTTCGCTCGCCAGCTTGTGGAAGATCGCCTTCCCTTCCGGAGTCTTCAGATTGAGCGTCAGGCTCCGCTTGTTCCGGTTGAGGAGGGGGATGCCCTGGCCGAGCGGATCGTTCGGGGACACGACCACGAGGACGTCCATCCCGAGGTCGGCGAGGAGCATCGAGCAGAACGGGCCGGGCAGCTGGCGCGAGAGATCCAGCAGCCGGAACCGCGACAGCGCGGAAGGCATAAGCCAGGTCGACTACTATGGATCCGCTCGCCGAGACAACCGCGGGGAGCGAGGGCGGTGGGCTATTGCGGCGGCGGAGCGGGGGGCAGTCGCGGAGGCGACAAGGCGCGCGACCGCGGTCGGCGAGAG